>Ga0335078_10013243_pt1 | contig 12228 bp, 12 predicted proteins | sample Lox_Sample_32_FD_206711 | JGI IMG/M metagenome (GOLD analysis project Ga0335078, IMG submission 206711) | Soil microbial communities from Loxahatchee National Wildlife Refuge, Florida, United States - Lox_Sample_3.2 | ecosystem: Environmental > Terrestrial > Soil > Wetlands | place: USA... | reverse complement strand
GCGGCGGAAAGAAATGATCGCGCGTTGCCCACCGACTCCATGTACATGACGATCGAATGCGTTCTCGAGTCGTTGCCTAGATAATCGATTAAATCGCCCCAGTCCACGTCCAGCATCGAGCCAATTGAAACAAACGCGCTGAAGCCAACCACTTCCTTCTGTGCCCAGTCGAGAATCGCCGTGCACAATGCGCCGCTCTGACTGATGAAAGCAACATTACCCGGCCGGGCCATGTTCGAGGCGAAGGTTGCGTTCAGGCCGCTGATCGGATTCATCACGCCCAGACAGTTCGGGCCAATCAAACGCAGGCCGCTGTCGCCGATCTGCTCCAGAATCTGGCGCTCCAGTTCTTTGCCTCGTTCGCCGTGCTCTTTGAATCCAGCGGAAATGACGATCGCGCCGCGTACGCCGGCGACTACACACTGCGCGATGATCCCGGGAACGGATTCGGCGGGGGTCACGATTACCGCGAGATCCACGGTTTCTGGAATCTGCTGGATGTCGCGATATGCCGTGATGCCGAGAACGCTCGAGCGCTTGTCGCTGACGGGATAAACCGTGCCCCCGAACGGCGAACTCAGCAGGCTCCAAAGCACGGCCCTGCCCACACTGCCCGGTCGATCCGTGGCGCCGATGAGGGCGACGCTGTGCGGCGCAAAGATCGCATCCAGCGGATGGCCTTCGGTGCGCAGTACATCGTGCGCTTTATCCTGGGTTGGACGCCGTTTGCCCACCTTTCCTGTCTTGGTGACGCTCATCTTCGTGACACCCATGGAGCGTTAGTCTAACCCGGTTTCCGTTTTTCGGGATGTGACGCGAGACACCGGAGCAGGGGGCTCGGGCCGGAACTCGCGCCGTTCGAGTCTGGGCCGCGAGTCCACTGCTGATCATGCTAAAATTTGGTGCGCTTAAGATGATTCTCCGGTGCTAAGCACGCTCGACCTCTCCATCCGATAGCGACGGACAACACACATGGCCCAGAATCCAATCGCCCCCGGCACATCGGTTTCCTACGCGGACGCCGGGGTGAACATCGAGCGGGCCAATCGCACCAAGCAGCGCATCAAATATCTGGCCCACAAAACCTTCACCAAGAGTGTGCTGAGCGAAATCGGCGGCTTTGGCGGCTTGTTCTCCGTCGACAAGAAATACGTCGATCCGGTCCTGGTCTCAAGCGTTGACGGGGTCGGTACCAAGCTCAAGGTCGCATTCGAAATGAACGTGCACCATACCGTGGGCGGTGATCTCGTCAACCATTGCGTCAACGACATCGCCGTTCAAGGTGCGGCGCCCTTGTTCTTCATGGACTATCTGGCAACCGGGGTTTTGGAGCCCGAAGTCGCGGAAAAGATCGTCGGCGGACTAGCCGAAGCCTGCAAGCACAATGGTTGCGCTCTTATCGGCGGCGAGACGGCCGAGATGCCTGGCTTTTACCCGAAAGGGGAGTACGACCTTGCCGGATTCATCGTGGGCGTTGTCGAACGCGACAAAATCATTAGCGGCAAAGACGTGCAGGTGGGCGATTGCGTCTTAGCCCTGCCTTCGAACGGGCTTCATACCAATGGATATTCGCTCGCCCGTAAACTCCTGTTTGAGGTAGCCGGTTATTCCACCGACACATTCGTCAGCGAGATCAAGAACAAGGTCGGCAACGAATTGATACGCACCCACCGCAGCTACTGGCCGATCGTTCGCAAGTTGGTCGCTAATGAATGTGTTGCAGCTCTCGCCCACATCACCGGTGGCGGCATCACGGAGAATCTGCCGAGGGTTCTGCCGAAAGGAACCTCCGCAGTCATAGAGCTGGGGACATGGCCCATATTGCCCATCTTCGAACACCTTCAGCATCTCGGCAATGTCGAGCAGGAAGAGATGCTGCGCACCTTCAATATGGGAGTGGGAATGCTGGCGGTGATTCCCGCCAAGAAATTCAAGAAGGCGCAGACGCTGCTGGAGCGAGCTGGCGAGAAGTATTACAGCATCGGCCGCATCGTGAAGGGCGAGCGAAAGGTCATCTACAACTAGCGATCATTACGGCCGATTGTTCCGGACCATGTTCCAGGTAATTCCTCGTGGGGAGAGACTATGGCACGACGAGAATTCTTATCACGAATGGCTCAGCTGGCGGCGCTACCCATTGTGTCCGCCGCAACTTCAATGCAGGCTCAGCCTACACGTCGCTCGCTGAAAATTCTCATGAAGAGCGCCTGGGGATCGGACGATCCAACAAAAGCGGCGTTTCCTTTTTCGCATGGTCTCGCTCTCACCGAGGCTGGACATCAGGTTCAGATTTTTTTGCTCGGCGAAGCCGTAGTGCTGATGCGAAAGGCTGTGGCGCAATCTGTGACTCCCGTTGGATGGCCGGTAATTGGGGACACACTGGATAAACTGGCGGCAAAACATGTTCAGATTTATGCCTGTGGCGCGTGTTCGCGTGCCCGAGCCGTCACCGAAGCCGACTTGAGCAACTACGGCGCGAAGTTCGGGAATCCGACTATCTTTGTATCGTTGGTTGAATGGGCCGACCACATCATTACGGAATAAAGCGGGGGCCATGAAGAATCTGGGCATTCTTCTCTCCGGGCGCGGATCGAATTTCGTCGCGATCGCCGACGCCGTCGACGCCAAACAAATTCCCGGCGCTCATATCGCTGTGGTGATTTCGAATCGCCCCGATGCGCCGGGCATCCAAACCGCCCGGAAGCGAGGACTAACGGCGCTCGTCATTCCTTCCAAGGGCAAAGATCGCGAAGGGCATGATCGCGAAGTTGTAACCGCGTTGAAAGAGCACAATGTTGACTTGATCTGCCTTGCCGGATACATGCGACTGCTCTCGCCCTGGTTTGTGCGGCAGTTTCCACGGCGAATTCTGAACATCCATCCTTCTCTGCTTCCCGCATTTCCCGGTCTGGAAGCTCAAGAGCAAGCCTTGGCTTATGGAGTCAAGGTCAGTGGTTGCACCGTGCATTTTGTGGACGAGGAACTCGATCACGGTCCCATCATCGTGCAGAAGGCAGTCGAAGTCCTCGACTCCGACGACGAACACACGCTCGCTGAGAGAATCCTTGAACAAGAACACATCGCGTATAGCGAAGCGATCAGGATTGTGCTGGAGGGGAAGTTTGAGATCGTCGGGCGAAGGCTTGGCGCAAAACAAAGTCAAAAATCAGACCTGACGCACCTTACATAATCAGCTCGTTTGCCTGCCTCGCGATCGGGTGCTGCATGACTTCGAGTTCGTTCTTCACCAGGTTCAAGCCGTACACGCACTCTTCAAATTTTTGTGAGAGCTGGGCAAAAAGCGGCGCTACTTTGGCATACTCAAAGAATTCGAACTTGGAAACGATGTAGTAACTTTCTTTTCCAGCCTTCACCCACTCGACATAATTTTCCAGGCGCTGCCGGCGCAGGCGATGATGGTTGATGCTCTCCGGGAACATGCCGGCAAAAAACAGCGTGTAATCGCCGATGTGTTTGCGGACCTGTCGCTCACGATCAAAAGATGGCGCTGGACCGTAGATAGGATCGGATTCCAGGAGCATCTCGCCGACGTCGCCCAGCGGTTTCCCCGCGGCATTGCGGATCTTCAAAAGCTGATCCGCGTCGCAGAACTCCGAAAGCAGCTGCGCGACGTAACCAATTACTTCGGGATCGCGAATGCCAATCTCTTGCGCGTAATGCCGCCCAACCAGTTCTAGGAACAGCTTTCGCAGCGGATGTGTTTCCGGAATCATGGGCCCCCCACTTCCTCGCATCAACGTCGCTTCTGCGTGTCTCTTATCCTATCGGAGCACGCCATTGAGCAAATTAGATACCGCACTTCCAAAACTCATACAAGTCACTATCGTGCCCCTGTCATTACTTAGAACACAGCCATGGATGCGGCGTTTCGCGTGTTTTATTGGCAATCGATATGATTGGCTGCTAATGTACTCACCTTCCATTAGTCAAGGCGATGGGAGGCATTTAAATTTTTCATCGACTTCCTGGTAGGCGCGCTCAGATGAAAGCAGCGGGAAAAGGAGGCATAGAAACATGGAACGGACAAACTTCTCCAGCGGAACACCATGGGAGCCCGTCGTTGGTTACTCGCGTGCGGTAAAACTGGGATCACACATTTACGTTTCTGGGACAACCGCAACCGGCCCCGACGGCAAACTGATCGGGGGCGACGCCTACGCACAAGCCGTGCAAACGCTGAAGAATATCGAGGCTGTGCTCGCTCGCGCGGGCGCCTCGCTCAAAGACGTCGTGCGCACGCGTATGTTTGTCATCAACATCGCCGATTGGGAAAAGGTCGGCAAGGCGCATGGCGAGTTCTTCGGAGAAATTCGTCCCGCGACTAGCATGCTAGGAATTAGCGCCTTGGTTTCTCCAGAGATGTTGGTTGAAATTGAGGCGGAGGCAATCGTCGAGTAGGGTGGCCCGGGAGTTAGTGATCCTCGTTCCGAGCAAATGATAGCGGGAGCAGGTGGTATGACCGTGCTCCCGCCGATGATCCATAGGGCCGACTAGTGGCGTTTTTTCTTCTTCGCCGCCTTTTTCTTCGAAGCTTTTTTGGCTGGCTTCTTTGAAGCTTTCTTGGCCGCCTTTTTCTTGGCTGGTTTTTTGGCCGCTTTTTTCTTCGCTGCTTTCTTTTTGGCAGGCGCTTTCTTCTTCGGCTTGGCTGCGGCTTTCTTCGGCTTGGCAGCGGCTTTCTTCGGCGGCGGAGCGCTTCCACCACCACCCGCGCTCATCGGCTCTGGCTCCGGCTCAGGCTCCGGCTCGGAAAGTTCGTCCTCTTCTTCCTCTACCACGACGGTCGGTTCTTCTTCTTCCTCTTCTTCCTCGTCGAAGTCTTCCTCAACCGATTCGCCGAAGGCGCTGCTGTCACCGTACTCATCGGTCTCATCATCTCGACCGTATAACGTGGGGTCTTCGAAACGCATATCTCCTCCTGCGGATTGTGGGCCAGGCGCGAGAATTGACGCGTCGGCCAGGGAATTAGGACAACTTGCGAAACGTCCCTGCTCTACGTAACGGCGGGCGATTATAGCATGGCAGTTTCACGGGCAGTATCATGCATTCTCCCAAGATTTGCGAGCAAATTCATATCGCGCCGGCGCAAAGAGCTCGCAAAATGAGAAAAGTGGGAGAGAACCAAAAGCGAAAGGAAATCGATTGCAGAAGTAAGAAGGCGGATAGCAGAAGTGGCAGCGAGCCGAAAACGATGCCGCATTTGCGCTCGCCCTGTCATTCGGTTGCGAGACGCCGCAAACAAATAGCTTGCTCGATCCCTCTTTGCCAAAGCCCGCCATCGCCGGGAACAAGAAAATCGATGCCGAGCATATATGGCTCAGAAAAGGATGTTATTCATACGCGAGAGCGTCAATCGGATCCTTCTGGGCGGCTTTGACTGCGGGATAGAGTGCGCCGGCGATGGCTCCCAGGATGGCGATCAGTGTGGCTTTGGCAATCCAGCCAGCATCAACAATGACCGGCAGCAATGGCAATTTATGGGTGATTCCCTGTCGCGCGATGAGGCTCACAGCGATTCCCAGGACGATTCCAGCGAGCGCAAGCACCAGGGTTTCTCGAAGCACTACGTTAACGATGTACAGCTTCGAGGCACCCATGGCCTTCAGAATGCCAATCTCGCGGGTCCGCTCCATGACCGCCGTATACATCGCCTGAAAGATCACGATGAAACCGACAATCACCGAGATTCCAACCACGACGTCGATAAAGCTGGAGAGGCCGGGATAATTGCTCGGCGTCATCATTCCTAAATAGGCTTCCATCGGCTGCACGACATAACGCTCCATGCCGGGCAATGCCTTGATTTCATTCACCACCGTCTCGGCATTGGCCGGATTGTCGAGCTTGAGGTAGAAAATCGAGGCCCGATCCTTGGCGCCGGTGAGATCCTGTAATGTGCTGATAGGAATGAACTTGCGTCCGCCCTTGCCATGCTCGACAATGCCCGACACGCGAAACTTCGTATTGAGGATGTCGATCGTATCTCCCACCTTAACGTGTTTGTAGCGAGCGTAAAGGTCATCCACCAGGGCCTCCTTCGGACCCTTGAAAGGCCCTCCTTCCACATAGTGAAAGGGGCCGGAGAGGCCTTGATAGCTCGGCAGGTCGATGCCAGCGACAATCTCGATCGAGCCACTGGTGGCAATCTGAGTCAGAACCGGGGCAACGCCCGTGACGTGGGGCAACTTGCCCAGCACGTCTCCGATCTTGATCGGCATGGGGGCGCTGGTCAGTCCCGATATGAACGACGATCCAGGCGGCAGAACGATGACGTCTGCTCCGATTCCGGCGGAAGCTGAGCGTGAATGCTCGACCTGGCCAAGCGACAGACCCACAATCAGCAGGATCAACGTGACTTCGAGCGCAACGGCCACAATACTGATCGCGGAGCGGATCGGCCGATGCACCAGGTTTCCGACGATCATCTGATTCATCATGTTGTTAGCCTATCGTGCCACACCGCGAAACTAGTTGCTCGATTCCGGTGTCGCGCTGGCCACGTCCGCGCCTGAAATCCCCGGGTGTTTCGAGCTTAAATGAACGATCTCGGCTCCGGCTGGCTGTTCCAGCGAGAATTGGTCGTTGGTGAGAGGAACGTTCAGGTCCAGCTTAAGAATGTTGAGCGTGACGTCATAGTTCTCGCGGGGGCGCTCGATTTCAATGGTCGAGGGGAACTGGGTGCCATTGAAGTCCTTATAGTTCTGGTAATGAGCATCCGTGGCGACATTCCCTTGCAGATCGTAGATGCGAACGCGGTGCGGGAGCAGATCGGTCCGGCTGAACTCGATACGCCGGTCCAGGTGACAAGCCTGAGCCTGACATTCGATGACCAGGATTTCGTAGTCGGGCTGCTCAACCCTCCGCCTTTTCGAATCCAGTACAACCTCATATCCATTGTCCAGCACAGGAATTTCGCAGACGGGTTGGACGGGACAGTCGGGACCGATTTCGCGCGGCAACAAAGCCTCATACACATACTTCGGCCGCATATTTTCCATTCGCTTGTCCGGCTGATAGCTCGTCTCGTTATCGGGGCCGACGAAGAACTTATTCTTGGGCGGAATCCACAGTTTGAATTCTTTGCCGTCGCTCACCATGTCGAATGCGGTATTTCGAACCACCGGCATCAGACCCCTCATGCGGAGCATGTCAGGCTTGCGCGCCAGTACGTAGCCTCGGATCGCCGTGTAGTCGGTAATGCGGCCAGTTTTAGGATCACCAGCCGAGGCGTTGATATCCACCGTAGCCTGCATGGACCGGATCTTTTCCGCCTGGCTGTTGATGTAGGCGACAAGCTCCTGTTGGCTCTCTGACTTGAGAGGGGCGTTCGAAAATTGCCGGTCAGACTGCCGGGTACGGAACAGGCACCCTCCGAGCGGAATTGTGAAGGCCAGCAGGCAAACTGACGCAAACCACCGAAAATGAAGACGAAGCATTCCTATCCTGAGACCTGGAAGAGTCGGCAATAAGCTATGTGATTAGTATACGGCAGCCAAGGTTGCAGAGGATTAACGCAGGCCGAGCGCATGCCGATAAGCCACCACATTGCGATTATGCTCCTCCAGAGTGGTGGCAAAACGATGGTGTCCATTGCCATCGCTAACAAAATAAAGAAACTTGGTCTCCTCTGGATGCAACGCGGCCTGCAGTGCGCTTCGCCCCGGATTAGCGATCGGCCCGGGTGGCAAACCGGGGAACCGATACGTGTTGTAGCGAGAGTTCACCCCCAGGTCTGCATGGTGCAAACTCCCCTGATAGGTTCCGGTCAACTGCTCGGCATAGATGACGCTGGGGTCGGCATCGAGGGCCATTCCATGAGCCAGTCGATTGTAGTAGACGCTCGCCACTCGGGCCCTCTCCTCAGGCGCTGCTGTTTCTTTCTCGACGATCGAGGCCATGGTGACGATCTTGGGCACATCCACATTTAAGCCTAACGGCAGCAGGCCGATTTCGTGCGCTACCTGGCGGAATTGCTGCACCATCATTCCGGCCATTTCCTCCAGGCTCTGGGTGCGGGTGAATTGGTAGGTGTCGGGGAACAGATAGCCCTCAAGCGATGTGGCGTTGGGAGCGACGTCGGAGATCAGTTCCGTTTTGCTTTCTGCTATGTGGAGAAAATCAGCGGCCGAGCACAAGCCCGCGTCTTCCATCGCCTTGGCGATGTCAAACATCGTGAACCCTTCCGGAATCGTGACCGAGTGGAAGTAGATGTCACCGGCGGCAATCCGGCCATAGACCTGTGGCATCGTGGCTTCATGTTCGAAGAGGTATTCGCCCGCTTTCAGCTTGTGCCTGCGGTGGGTGGAGTTCCAGATGCGGAAAATCAGCTCGCTGCGAATCACGCCTGCTTTTTTCAACTCGGAAGCGATCCGGCGAGTGGAATATCCAGGCCGCAACATGACGAATTTCTGCCCGGCGGGTTGCACTGGAACATACACCTGCCAGGCCGCAAATCCCGCCGCGGCAACTGCCACCAAAAGGACAATTGTGATCAGAAAACGCAAGGCTTAGTTTAGATGCTCGCTCCAGAATGCAGCAAAGCACGTACGGAGGGAAGCTGACGAGGGTAACGGGAAGTCAGAAGTTAGAAGTTAGAATGCAAAAGTAGAAACAGATCCAGACCCCAAAGCGGGTCGTTTGCGCCGAGTGGTCGTACTTCTGCAATCTGATTTCTACTTCCCCAATCTGCAATCTGACTTCTGCCTTATTTGGGAGGTTTTACTTCTCCAATCTTGGCGCTCTAGCTCAACCAGATCCTTCGGCTCGCCTACGCTTGCTCAGGATTCGGCTGCAGGCCGTAGTCTCGCTTCGCTCGACTGACTCACGCCCGCAAAACGCCTCAACTTCTTCAATCTGACTTTTGACTTCTGACTTGCCTTTCTATTCTCCCAGCCAATCGGCATAGGGCTTCATCGACTCGACGTGGTCGAAAACAATCTTGATTGCGCCGGTGATTGGGATTGCCAGCACTAGCCCGACCGCGCCCCATAGCGCCCCCCAGAAAAGCAACGCAATCGTCACCGCCAGCGGATTCAATCTCAGGCGCTTTCCCAGCAGCTTCGGATACAGGACGTTCAGTGCGATCAGATGCAGCACCAGTACGCTAAGTACGACGAGAATCAGGTCCCCAGCTTCCAGCTGGCCAATGCCGACCATCACTGGAGGAATCATCGCGAGAACCACACCGAGGTAGGGCACAAGGCTCAAAAATCCGCTCAGGAAACCGACGAAGTAGAAGAACGGCACATGCAGCAAGCCGAAAACACCCACGCTGATCGCTGAAATCAGCAGGCCGATCAACAAGTTCCCCACGATAAAGCTTTGCAACATCTTTCCGATCAGCCCCAATGTGACAAACGCAATATGGCGATGGTGCAACGGAAACAGCATGACGGTCGCCGATCGAGCATGGCTGTGCCATGTCAGCAGAAAATATGCCAGAAACGGAACGAACGAAGCGGCGAGAAGAATGTCGGTCAGTGTGCCGGCGCCGTGGGTAAGAACGTCAGACCAGCTGCTCACCTGCCGCACCGGAACAACCTTTGTCCCTTCCGGTTCGGGCTCCTCGACCGCCTCCCCCGTCTTCTCAATCTTCTCGGCCTGCTGGCGAAATGGCTGCAGCATGGAGCGGATCTTCTCCGAGTACTTCGGAACCGTGTCGGCAAAGACAAAGGCCTCGGTGTAGGAGACGGCGGTGATCCCATAGAGCACCGCCAGGAACAGAGCCATGCTGCTGAAAGCCGCCAGGCCACGGGGCATTCGCATGCTCTCAAGCGCCTGCACCACCGGAGACAGCATGAAACTGAGCAGAATGCCGAAGAACAACACGGCGAAAACCAGCTCGCCGTAATATGCGAACAGAATAATCAGGAAAACGCCAAGCAGGGTCAGCGACCAGTGGTGGGGCCGGGTTTGCGTAGTCGTCTCCATCCGGCTACTGGTCATCATTCTGCATCAGCCATCCCCGAATTGCACCAAGGAAACGAGGGAGATGTAGAAGTCAGAAGTCAGATTGAAGAAGTTGAGTCGTTCTGCGGGCGTGGGTCAGTCGAGCGAGCGAGACTACGGGAGCCAATCCTGAGCAAGCGTAGCGAGTCGAAGGATCTGGTTGAGTCAGAGCGCCGAAGTCAGATTGGAGAAGTAAAACCTCACAAATTCGACGTAAGAGTAATCACGATGCCGATCCCGCCTTCTGACTTCTAACTCTTGCCTTGATTTGACTTCTGGCTTCTACCTTCGCAATGATCGCTGCATGCAGCCCATGCGGCGTGTGCTCGCCCTCGATGTAGGCTCGAAGCGAATCGGGGTCGCGGTCTCGGACCCGCTCGGCATCACCGCACAGGGCCTCGACACCATCCAGCGACAGAACAAGCGGCGCGACTTGGTGGCATTGGCTGATGTCGCAAGGCGTTACGAAGTTGGTGAGATCGTGGTCGGCCTGCCTCTCCGACTGAGCGGGGCCGAGGGAACGCAATCCGAAAAAATGCGCCACTTTGCCGACGAACTCAAAGCGCATCTTGGAGTACCCGTCCATCTGTGGGACGAACGCTGGACCTCAACCGAAGCCAACCGCCTGCTTCGGGAAACAAATCTCTCCATCGAAAAACGCGCCAAGGCCGTCGATCGCATGGCTGCCGTTCTGATTCTGCAGTCGTGGCTGGAAGCTCACCAGACGGGGCCGAGCGAAAACACAGATTAGGGGAGTCGCGGAGCAGACCGGTTTTACTTCTTCAATCTGACTTCTGACTTTCGGCTTGGGTTACGAGGCTAGTTCGCCGATTTCGGGCAGCCGAAGGTTGCACTTGGTGAGGGCCTTGCTCAATGCCTGTTCAATCAGGCTCTCTGCGCAGTTCCGCGAGATCGCCATTTCGCTCACCAATAGATAGCGGGCGCGTTCCAGCATCTTTTTTTCCCGGAAGGACAACGATTTTTCCTGCGCCAGTACCAGCAGGCTTTTCAGCACCATGGCAACGTCTGCGAGCGCTCCGGTGCGCATGCGCTCGGAGTTCTCTTTGAACCGGTCCTTCCAGTCGGCCGCACTGGCGCATTCGCCCGAAGACAAATACTCAACAATCTTTTGCACCTCGCCGTTGCGCACAACCGGGCGGATTCCCACGCTGACGACATTGTGGAAGGGTACCCTGACCTTCAGGTTGCTGGCAGAAATGCTAAGTACGTAGAACTTCTGAATCTGAGAACCGATCGTCAGGCTGGCTATCTGTTCGACGATTCCAACACCATGATTGGGATAGACGACCTTGTCGCCGATGTGGAAAACGTGGTCGATACTCATGGAGGGGGCCCGCCCACGGGGCGAAAGACACCTCCAGTCTAGCTGAGAGACCCTCCCGAGGCAATCGGGGGAGGGGTCGGCATAGTTCCGCAGGCCATGGCTTTTGGCTAGGGGCGGAGATTCTGGCGAAAGACCAAGATATAGATCCTTCTATCTTATTGATTTATAAGCAAACTTTTAATCGGACTCCGCTGTCAGGCACAGACTCACATGCGCGTCGGGGGCTCGGGGAGATCCGCTCCTGGCACGTACGCTTTCAGGAACTCAATGGACCATTGCGGGAGGATCCCAAATCGGGTCAAACTCGCCGGAATCACCACCGCGTCTCCCTTGGCGAAGGTAACCGGAGCAAGCCCCGGCGCCTCCACGATTCCGCATCCCTCCAGCACAACCAGGATTTGAGCCGAATTCTTGCCGGACTCGTCTGCCGTCCCAAACTCGTACGGCCCCTGCAGTTCCAAGAGATCTACGACGAAGTAGGGCGCGGCAACCATCGACGATCGTCGATTTAACGCGTCCGAAGTTGACGAGTTTCGATTTCCGCCGCTCAAGCTGACCGGAGCCGGCCGGATCACCTTGCCCGAGGCGACTCGCTCCTTCACCGAAGCGAGCCCGCGCTCCAGATGAAGCGGTCGCGGTCGCCCATAATCGTAAAGCCGGTACGTCGTATCCGACTGCTGCTGTGTCTCAACCAGCACCGAGCCTGGGCCCATGGTATGGACGGTCCCGCCTGCCACATAGATCATCTCGCCCGGGTAGACGTTGACCCAGTTCAGCATCTCTTCGGCGCGGTTCTGGTGGATGGCTTCCTCAAATTGCGCACGCGAAACTCCCGGCTTGAGGCCGAGCGCGATCTGCGAACCCGGGCGCGCGTGCGCCACATACCAGCATTCGGTCTTGCCCCAGGGCTCGCCGAA
>Ga0335078_10013242_pt1 | contig 12228 bp, 5 predicted proteins | sample Lox_Sample_32_FD_206711 | JGI IMG/M metagenome (GOLD analysis project Ga0335078, IMG submission 206711) | Soil microbial communities from Loxahatchee National Wildlife Refuge, Florida, United States - Lox_Sample_3.2 | ecosystem: Environmental > Terrestrial > Soil > Wetlands | place: USA: Florida... | reverse complement strand
TATAGCTACACGGCCACGGCGGGTACGGTGACGGGAAGCGGAACTACGGCGGCGTATTCGTCGGCGGGCGCGCCAACCGGAGCCATAGGCATCACCTGCAACGTGGCGGATAACAAGGGGCACGCGGTCTCGTCCACTGCGAGTTTGACAATCGTGGCGCCTCCTCCTCCCCCTCCTCCGGCTCCCTCGCCAGAGCAGACGCGACTCGAAGCCCGTCTTGCGCTGCACAGCGTCTTCTTCGCGACCGCCCAGCCCACCGCTGAGCATCCCGACGGCGGCCTGGTAGAGAGCCAGTTGGCAACATTGACGACGCTGGCAACGGACTTCAAGAACTATCTCACAATGAAGCCGGATGCCCACCTCATTCTGACTGGACACACGGATATTAGGGGATCGGCCGAGTACAATCAGGCGCTTTCCGATCGGCGCGTGAATCGCGTGAAGCAGACGCTGGTTGATCAGGGCGTGCCTTCATCCAGCATCGATACGCGCGGCGTTGGCATGGAACAAGAACTCTCGGCCGACCAGGTGAAAGATCTGGTTCAACAGAACACCGAATTGAGCGACGCGGACAAGGCTAAGGTTTTGCGCAAGCTGAACATCATCGTACTGGCGCAAAACCGCCGTGTAGACATTTCGCTGAGCACGACAGGCCAGCAGTCTGTCCAACTCTATCCGTTCAACGCCGCCGATTCAGCGACGCTTTTGAACGAAAGGGCTCCAGCGCCTAGAAAGAAGGCCACGCCCAAAAAGCCGTAGGCGAGGGAATTCGCCAACGGAGGGGAGACCGAGATTTCTGAATGAGGGGATAAGTATTTTCTGGTTTTTCCGGAAAGCAAGTGCACAAAGGTTTCGTCCGGGGATGCCAGCATAGCTCAAGTACTTCCAAACAACCTTACGGACGTTCTTCGCGTGCAGCGTACGCGAGCAGGCACCCTGATCGAAGGTTATGGGGACACCGCTCGTCAACGCCGCACGCGAATGTATTCGAAGTTTCGGATTGGGTCGGCGCCAAACCGCCGCCGAATGCACACTTCTATCCGCGTCGAGAGAAACGACGCCTCACACCGAGAGAATTTACGTCTTGGTCGATCGGCGGGTAACTGAAAGCCCGACGTGAACCAGCCGGTGTTGTTCCCATCGCTAGCCAGCGGGCTAGCCGTGGTTGCTTCAGGGACCGGGATGAAGATGCAGGCAGGGAGTCGTCGTGCGCGGAGGCGTTATGTGGGCCCGCCGCGCACGTAGACTCGATTACCGCTCTTGCTCAGGCATGGAATGCCTGATTGATATTGGCCGCCTATGACCCGGTGCCGCTCAGAGCTGCGGTTTGCGTGCCGCTGTCGTTTACCGTTAGCGTGCCTGTAAATGAGCCCGCCGCAGTCGGGGCGAAGTACACATAGATCGGGCAGGAGCTATTGGCCGCGACAGAGGATCCGCAATTGCTGGAAACCACGAACGGGCCGCTGACGCTGACGCTGCCCATGCTGACGGCCGAGCCGCCGCTGTTGGTTAGCGTGAAGGTGAACCAAGCAGTGCCCGTGCCGGCCGGCGTGCTGCCGAAGTTGTGGCTCGACGGGCTCAAGGTGACGCTGCCGGAAGTGCCCGGCGAGGTGGTTACGCTCACGGCCGAACTCGCGCTCGACGTTCCGTGAGAATCGCTGGCCTCTACCGTGAAACTGTAATTAGTGGAAGCTGAGAGTCCAGTTACCGAATACGACGTGCTCGAGGTCGTGGCGATTGCGCTGCCGTTCTCCAGCACCGCATAGCTTGCGATGCTGCAGTTGGCTGGAGGAGTTACCGCCGACCAACTTAAGGTTGTGCCCGAACTCGTGGTGTTTGCGGCCTTCAATCCCGTAGGCGCCGTGGGCGACGCGCTGCAGCCGCTGCCGGGAAGAGTGGTCACACTCACGGCCGAACTCGCGCCCGACGTTCCGTGAGAATCGCTGGCCTCTACCGTGAAACTGTATTTAGTGGAAGCTGAGAGTCCAGTTACCGAATACGACGTGCTCGAGGTCGTGGCGATTGCGCTGCCGTTCTCCAGCACCGTATAGCTTGCGATGCTGCAGTTGGCTGGAGGAGTTACCGCCGACCAACTTAAGGTCGTGCCCGAACTGGTGGTGTTGGAAGCTTCTAGCCCGGTAGGTGCGCTCGGCGCCGCGCTGCAGCCGCCGCCGTGCCCGTTAATTGGTGGGAGGCCGGCCAAGTAGGAGTGGATACCCGAACCGAGGCCTCCGTTGCTGCAAAACACGTCCCAGTTGATCGACCACGTCATGAACCCTGCCGTGTTCGGATAGCCCGAAGCATTCTTCAGCGTATAGGTGCCTGCCTGATTCCGGCCGGTCGTCAGGTAACTGAGCGAGGCTTCCAGATCGGAGTTGGACAGATAGCCAGGAGACGCCGATTCGCACGCCGGCACTCCCATCGTCACCTGATCCTGAGCAAGTCCTGTGAACGTTCCCGCGTTCCATGCAACGGGGAATCCTTTCATGATCATCTCCGACATGCCCACCAGGTTGCCGTCGGAGCCTTCGCAATAAAGATTGCCATCTAGAGCCTCGATGTTGCACTCGTTGTAGTACTGCGGCCAGACGTAGCTCAAAAAGCCGCTAATGGCTTGGATGACGGGCAAATATGCGCCGTTCCAGTTGGAATCGCCGTAAGGCCCGGGCCCGTAATATTGGTAGCCGGCCTGCATATAGTTGGCGATGGGCGCCATGGTTACCATCGCGTTTGGCATCGCGCTGTGGAACTGCTTCAGCGCGGAGATCAGGTACACAACAGACGGCGTAGTCGGTGCATTGATGTTGGTATCGCCCGCATTCAGATAAACTGCGCCATTCTCAAAATCAATGTCGATGCCATCGAAGCCATATGTCTTGATGAGCGATTCAACCGAGCTGGCGAAGTTTGAAGCGTCTGAGGCTGAACTGATGATCGGAGTCTCAACCGCGCCGCCCAGAGAGATCAGCACCTTCTTGCCTTGGCTGTGCAGGTACTGGATGTCGGAGATGAACTGGGACTGCGTTTCTGCCGGGTCCACGGTAAACGAGAAATTTCCGCCGCCGTTGTAGTTGGCAAACGCTACGACAATGATGTCGTAAGTAAGCGGCACTTTGCCGAGCGGTATCCAAACGGGCGTTTCCCAGTCGTGCCAATAGCCCGCCAGGACCCGTCCGTTTCCACTAGGACCGGTCTGCGCGGTTGTGGTTGTTGGCAGCGCGATCAGGAAAGCGATCAACATAACTGCGATGATGGGAACAGAAAGACCGACACGCGCGCGGTACGCACGCATTGCACTGAAATCTTGCATAACTGCCTCCGGTCGTAGGGTGCACCTACAATTTGTTTGAATGCCCGGCCCCGTGCAGAACGAAGCGGAAAGGGCGCCGCCGGTAGTTGCCGCTAGCGGCGCCGCGCCATTGTCCAAACCTCAATAACCAAAAAAACATCGTGCTTATTGAACCGGGGCGATGGCCAGCACCTCATTTTGAGCTGCTGGCAGTTTCAGGTCGGCGTGTTGTTGAGTGCAAAACGAGCAGCAGAAATGGAACATAGCACTTATTTTTTCTACCGCTGCTCGTGTCGCGATATTGCGCAGTTACAACCTCAGTACTATGTTCCGGTGCCGCTCAGAGCCGCTGTTTGCGGGCTGTTTCCAGCGTTATCGCTTACCGTCAGCGTGCCTGTAGATGAGCCCGCTGCAGTCGGGGCGAAGTACACGTAGATCGGGCAGGAGCTGCCGGCCGCGACAGAGGCTCCGCAATTGCTGAAAGCAACGAACGGGCCGCTGACGCTGACGCTGCCGATGCTGGCGGCGGTGCTGCCGCCATTGGTGAGCGTGAAGGTCACCCAGGCAGTGCCTGTGCCCACCGCTGCGCTGCCGAAGTTGTAGCTTGCTGGACTCAACGTGAGCGATCCGCTGCCACTGCCGGATGAAGTTACTGTCAACGCGATTGTGGTGGTGGCACTCGCGCTGCCGCTGGTTCCAGTGATCGTTACAGTTGACGAGCCTGCAGTCGCCGAGCTGCCGGCTGCCAGCATCAGCACACTTGTGCCCGTGGTTGGATTGGCGCCAAACGACGCGGTAACGCCGCTGGGCAGTACGCTGGCAGCTAACGTTATGCTGCCGGTGAAACCGTTGGCGGGAGTCACCGTGATTGTGCTCGTGCCCGAAGCGCCCTGCTTGACGGACAGACTGCTGGGCGAAGCCGACAACGTGAAGGATGGCGAGTTGCTTGTCACGGTGAGCGCAACCATCGTACTGGCCTTCAGGCTGCCGCTGGTTCCAGTGATCGTTACAGTTGACGAGCCTGCAGTCGCCGAACTGCTGGCTGCCAGCATCAGCACACTTGTGCCCGTGGTTGGATTGGCGCCGAACGACGCGGTGACGCCGCTGGGCAGCCCGCTGGCAGTCAACGTAACGCTGCCGGTGAAACCGTTGGCGGGAGTCACCGTGATTGTGCTCGTGCCCGAAGCGCCCTGCTTGACGGACAAACTGCTGGGCGAAGCCGCCATCGTGAACGACGGTTGCAGCGAACCGCATACTCCCTCCGGGATCCAGGGCTGGCCGCTTCCGGGAGGTCCGTTGTTGGTGGCGGGATTTGCTCCCTGGGTCCAATAGGCTGCTTGGTAGTTTTCTCCATTCACGCTGGCCGTTCCGCCGCCCGTGTACACCTGGGTCGGACTCCACGCCGGATCGCATCCGTTAGGGCTGGCGACGATGAGAGACACGCTCGTGGTCCTCGTCAGACCGCCGCTGATTCCGGTAATAGTCACAGTCGCCGTGCCGCCCGTTGCCGAGTTACTGGCCGTCAACGTCAGGGTTGCGGTCGCGCTGCCATTGGCCGGAGGCGTCACCGAGACGGAGGAAAGCGATGCGGTCACTCCGGAAGGCAGTCCGGAGACACTCACCGCTACCGCCGAATCAAAACCGGCGTTGCTGGTGACAGTGATCGTGCTCGTGCCCGAACCGCCTTGCATGACAGTCAGACTGCCGGGTGAATCCGACAAGTTGAACGACGGCGTGGTCGAGGCGCCCAAATCGGAGTCAAACCGATTGGTGTAAGAAAGTGGCGGGTTCGATGTGCCGTCGCCGCTCGCAGAGCTGCTCCCGCTGGGCTGATCGCGGTCGAAGGACCAGAAATGGAATCCGCCCAAGCCGACGCTTTTCCCCCAACTTACAATGGTATCCACATCCGATAGGGACAAAGTCTCGCTTGGCCCAGCGTCGGCTTGTCCGATCATCAGGCAGAGTTCGATGTGGCTATACGGCGTGCCAAAGTGCGCGTGCAAAGATTCCGCTGCCGCAATTGCAGATTGGGCCATGTCGCAGTTCGAACCCGACACGACGCAGTTGCTGGGGATAGCCGAGCCGTAGTCGAACGCCATCAGGTCGACATAGTAGTTGCCGCCCAGACCCAAGCGGCCGATCTCGGTCATCACCAGGTCGCCCAGGCTGTTCAGATCCGAACCCGTCGTGACGGCGCCCAGTGTCGCCACGGTGAAGCTGAACCGCATATTCGGGTACATGCCCTCGGCATATTTGGTGGAGTTAATCAGGTCGTCGATAACTCCCTGGGACTGTCCGCCCTCGATGTCGTAGTCCACGCCCGCCATGTTGGCCGAGTAGTAGGTGTTGATGAAAGTCTGCATCCCCGCGTTGCTGGGGCAGTCGAACGTGCCGTTCGCGCCGCCCGTGCTGACAACGTAATACTTTCCGGCGTTGACAAAGTTCTGCACATTCGAAGCTTCCAAAGCCGGCGAGATGCCCGCCCAGTTCTCCGACCCGCAGACGCCTGTGGCGAATGCCCAGCTCAACGTTGAGTTCGGCATGGCGCTCGTCACTGGCTCGACGGTTCCTGTCACTGCAGTTTGTTGTTCTCCCGTGTTCCAGTTCGCACTGTTGGTTACGTCCTTGTACGGACTGAAAAAGATCTGCGCAGAGACGCTGACGCTAAACATCGCCGTCAGTATGACGGCTAGAACAATGGCTCTCCAGGCCGAGAAAGCGAGCCGCAAGCGCAATTTCCCAGGTGAGGGTCGCATATTGCACTCCTTGGATCTTTGTAAAGCAACCATATTGACCTCCTCAGTTTTCTATCGCGCGAAAAACCGAGAGGAATGTAGGCCGTTTTGCGAGATAACAGAGGCACGTCAGGAAGAATACAGAGAACCCACCTTCTACAAGAAGTCACCATCTAGCCTACGAACTAGTCACTCCCGTGATCGAAGCTGGCCCAAATGATCATTTTTACTGGCAGGATGGTGCCTCTTTTTGCTAGGTGTTGTCAAGTGGAAACTGCAGGGGCTAAAAGCAATGATTCTGGAATCGGCCGAATGGCCTCCATTACCTAGGTCAAGGAGTTGAAAACAAAGAGCGCCGCGAGGCCGTGCTCGCGCCTCGACCTCAAAGTCCGGTTCAACGAATTTAGGGCCATTTCCGATTTTTGTCGAGGCCCGACACTCTCTTGCACGGCACCGCCTCGACTCGGTGGGGACAGCCCAGACTGCCCGAACTGACATCGAAGTTCACTCTCGATCCGGAAAGGCCATTGACAGGGAGGCACGCCGAGCCTACTCTGCCAACAGCCTGTTCTTCCTCGTCCTTCCATTGTTCGATAGGAAATCCGCCCTGCCGCTGGGCAACGCTGACTATCCGTACGAGAAGTGACGACGTGTGCGCGAGGGATTGTTTGTCCCATATCATCAAGACCTTGGACAAGTTCTCGCGACAGAGTTAACGCAATCGGACCTGCGGTGCACAGATAATAGGGCGGCTCCAAAGGCACAGCAATGCTCAGACGCCTCCGACCGCAAATCGCCGCCAAGTCTCTTTGTGAGCACACAAGACACATAGCACCGCAGTAAGTACTTAGTCGAATTGACTCGCTGACTGACTTTGTTCCTTGTGTAAGATAGCCTCGAGGTCATCGTTCTATGCCCCTACGAACACAATTCAATAATCTCTTAGACCGCGGAGCGGTTCTTCCCGTTCTGGTGCTGGCAGTCATGTTGCCGGCGGCGCACGTTCCCGCGCAGACCCCAGCCACCGTCACAGTAATGGTCGAGGATGCCCAGGGTGCGGCCATTGCCGGCGCAACGGTTGCGAACGCAACCGGGGAGATCTTGGGCCGCACTGCAGCAGATGGGAGCGTCGATCTCTCGTGTGCTGCTCCCTGCCGCGTCAGTGTGTCCGCCCCCGGGTTCGCCGCGCAATCGCTTTCGCTCACCTCCGCCGTTACCATCCGCCTGCAGGCGGCCCTTGCCGCAGAAGAGGTGACCGTGACCGCCTATCGCGCGCCGATGGGCGAACTCGAGAGCCCCGCAGCCACCCGTTCGCTCTCACAACACGAGATCGCGACCACCGCCGCCGTCACGCTCGACGACCAGATGCGTCAGGTTCCCGGTGTGGAGATGTTCCGCCGCTCCAGCTCGCTTGTCGCCAATCCCTCGTCGCAGGGAATTAGCCTGCGCGGCCTCGGTTCCACTTCCGCCAGCCGCACGCTGGTTAGCGAAGACGATGTTCCGCTCAACGATCCACTAGGAGGGTGGATTCACTGGCAGGAACAGCCCGAGTTAGCCATCCGCAGTGTCGAATTGGTGCGCGGCGGCGTAAGCGATCTCTACGGTTCCAGCGCTATCGGCGGCGTCATCAATTCGATCCTTGCGCGTCCTGAGTCCGATCAGATCGAGTTGAGATCGAGTTACGGCGGCGAGGGAACGTTTGACGACAATCTGCTCGCGCAGGCGAAATTTGGTCCGTGGGGTCTGCTCGGCGCTGCCGATCTCATCGGCACCGACGGCTACATTCAGGAACCGCCTTGGCAGCGCGGTCCGGTGGATGTGGCCAGCCTTGTACACAGCCACAACGGGCTGCTGCTGGCAGAACACGCGAGCGGCCCATTGCGCTTGTTTGCTCGCGGCAACGGGTTCAACGAATCGCGCGGCAACGGCACGCCCGATCAGATCAACGCAACGCGGCTTTGGCGCTATGCCACGGGCGCCGATTGGAAAGACGCCCGCGACGCCGCGCTTGCACTGCGCCTGTACGGCTCGTGGGAGCGCTTCCGCCAGACCTTTTCGAGCATTTCGAGTCTGCCAAACTTCGGCATTGCGAGCTGCACCTACCGCTGCGGCGAAACTCCCACAAAACTGTCCATCGTCCCCGACAACGAGCTCGGCGCCTCGGCAAACTGGAACCAACCGCTGGGCGCTTGGGCAGTGCTGGTAGCCGGCGCCGATGCGCACGATGTCCGTGTTTGGGACCGCGAACAAACCTACGGGAAGGCCGCGGCATTGACCAATCTTCACGACCATCAGCGCGACTCGGCAGGGTATGTCGAAGCAATGTGGGTCCATCGCGCGTGGACGCTCACCGCCGCAGGCCGCATGGATTGGTTTCAGAATTACGATGGGCAACTGCTCGACTTGAAAGGCTCGTCATGGATTCTGGACGTATCGCAGCCTCCGCAGCGCGGCCAGCGTTTCTTCGACCCGCGTATGGGCCTTTCGCGCAAGCTCGGGGGCCACTGGGCGCTTTCCGCGTCGGGATTCCGCGCATTTCGCGATCCTACGCCCAATGAACTCTACCGCTCCACGCAGGTCGGCAACGAACTCACTCTGCCTAACGGCACCCTGTTGAGCGAGCGGGCCACCGGGTGGGAAACGGGACTAGCCGAGGAGCACGCATGGGGCACGGTGCGCGCCAGTTACTTCCTCACCGAAGTCAACCGCGCAATTACCGCAATGACCATCAACCCGAATTCCTCTCCTATTCTGCTGATGCGCGAGAATCTGGGACAGATTGAGAGCCGCGGCGTTTCCGTCGACTTCGAGATTGCGCCGCGCCGTTGGCTTGGCCTCGATGGCGGCTACCAGTACGCGCACGCTACGGTAACGCGGGGCATCCCGGCTCTACCGCTAGGCAACGAGGATGTCGGTAACTGGATTCCGGAGGTCGCCCGCAACCTGGCCACGCTCAATCTGCACGCGTCGCGGCCGCAACTGGGAACTCTCAGCCTGCAAGGCCGCATGAGCGGACGCATGTTCGACGACGACGCCAACGATTTCCTGCTGAGCGGCTACTTCCGCCTCGACGCGTATGCCTCGCATGACTTTGGCAGCCGAATACAGCTCTTTGCCGCCGGCGAGAATCTCGCCAATCGCCAGATCGAAGATTCGGAGACCCCCACAACTACATTAGGAATGCCGCGCGTGGTTCGCGGGGGATTTCTTTTGCGTTTCGGCGGTGAGGGGAGGTGAATGTCGAAAGGTGCGTCTCATCGATCGCATTTCATCTTGCGGGGCTGCTGCGGGAAAAACGCGAGGATCCATGATTTCCATGGTTGATGATAGTTCGAGGCTTGCGCTACACTAACGCTCTCACTGGTACAAAAATACCAGACAGCGAACAATTCCCGGCCCATCCAAAGGGTTGCAGCTCAAGATGAAAAAAGCGCTCACAATCGCCGCACTTCTGTGGGCACTTCCAGTACTTGCACAAAGTAACGCTGGGGAGTTGCGCTTGAGCGTCACCGATCCCTCCGGCCGCGCCGTCCAAATCCAGGTCCAGCTCGTCAGCCAGGCCAATCAATATCGCTATTCCTTTGCCACCAACAATCAAGGCAAACTAGATGCCAAGCGGCTGCCATTTGGTGTTTATCAGGTCCAGATTCAGGCGCCGGCTTTTGCTCAGGTCTCCGAGCCGGTAGAAATACGCTCCGCTCTCCCCGTGGACCTTGCGCTCCAACTGAAAGTGGCTTCAGTTTCCGAATCCCTCACTGTCCGCGCGTCCGGCACGTTGATCGATCCCTATCGCGCGGGTTCAGTCAATGAAATGGGCTTACAGACGATTCAGAATCGATTGACCGCGCTGCCTGGCCGCTCCATGCAGGACCTCGTGAATTCCGAACCGGGCTGGCTCTATGAAGGCAATGCGGTCCTTCACCCACGCGGGTCGGAATATCAGACCCAATTTGTAGTGGACGGCATACCGCTTACTGACAACCGTTCCCCCGGTCTTGGCGCGGAGATCGAGGCCGATGATATCGAATCCTTGACTATCTATACCGCGGGCATTCCGGCGGAATTTGGCAGGAAAATGGGCGGCGTGGTCGAGGTTAATACTCTTAAAAAGGAAGATCCAGGATTTCACGGCCAGCTCACCTTATTTGGAGGCACTTATGCTACAGGCGGCATCGATACACAGGACCAATACACATGGAAGGGGAACACGCTTGGCCTGAGCGCCTCCGGTAACATGACAGGCCACTATCTGAACCCGGTGGTTCCTGAGAATTACACAAACGAAGGCACAACGGGCAGTTTTTCGTTGAGTTATGAGCGGCAGTCTTCGGCGAAAGACCGTCTCACGCTCATTGCCCGCCATGAACTTGCGCGCTACGAGATTCCTAATGAATTGGTACAGCAGACGGGAGCCTATCTACCGAATGCCAGTAACAACACCGGCTGTCCACCTGTTCCCGCAAGCCAAGAGCCAAGAGATTGCGTTTTCATTCCCGGTGGCCAGTTACAGACCAGCGATAACTTTGAAACCATGGGAAGTGCCTCCTACCAGCACATCTTTTCCTCCAATGCGATAGGCGTGGTGCGAGGCATGGCGCGCGATAACTCCAACGACTTTTATTCGAACCCCGCTTCCTGGCCTCTTATTGCCACCCAGCACAACGACTTCAAGGAGGTCTATTTGAACAGCAGCGCCTCCGTTCACCACGGCAAGCAGGAGTGGAAGGCAGGCTTTGAGTCCGACAATCTATTTCTGAACGAAAACTTCAGCTATCTCATGCCCGATTGTGCCGATCTTTTAGACCCGCGGTGTCCCATCGCGATGGGAGTCTTAGACGCCGGTGCAACCACCTTTGCCTTTACCGGCAGCCGCCCCGATCTGGAACAAGCGGCGTATGCCCAGGATGCCATCCGGCTCGGCAATTGGTCGGCGAACCTGGGTCTGCGTTGGGACCATTACCAACTGCTGTTGAACCAGAATGCGATGAGCCCACGCGTCGCCATCTCGCGCTACTTCCCGTCCGTTGGCGTTAACGTCCACGGTTCCTATGATCGGGTTTTCCAGACGCCATCCTTCGAAAACATCGTTTTATCCAGTTCTCCGGCTGCGGAGGCTCTCGACACCAGCGTTCCCGCATTGCAGTTGCCGGTCGAGCCTTCACACGGAAACTACTATGAATTCGGAGCCTCAAAGGCATTTCTCGGCAAACTGCGGCTGGATACAAACATGTTTCGCCGCGATGTGAACAACTGCGCCGATGACTCTCAGGTTCTGAGTACTGGGATCAGCTTCCCCATCGCATTCCGAAAAGCCATTTCCTACGGCGCCGAGGGCAAGCTGGAAGTTCAACAATGGGGACGCTTCTCAGGATTCGCCAGCTATTCGTATATTGTGGGGAATGTTTGGTACCCAGTGACCGGCGGTCTGTTTCTTGGGGAGGACGCCGCCGGCGCGACGACCCAATTGACAGGTCATTTCCCCGACACGCAGGACCAGCGGAACTCCGTGCGCGACCGCATCCGCTATCAGATTGCGCCGCGCCTGTGGCTCGCATTGGGAAGCGATTACAACAGCGGACTGCCGTTTCAACCGGATTTGACGCTGCAGCAGTACGCCGCCGAATACGGTCGGGTGGTAATCGATCACCTCAATTTTGATCGCGGCCGCATCCAGCCATACTTCACGCAGAATGCCTCCGTGAGCGCCGGCCTCTACCAGCGGGAAGAGCTTTCAATTCGGTTGCAGGCCGACGCACAGAACTTGACCAATACGCTTCAATTAATCGACTTTGGCGGGTTGTTTTCCGGCAATGCACTCGGCCCGTCGCGCCAATACGATTTTCGTCTCGTGACAACTTTCTAGCCGCTGGTCCCATTTGCAATTTTCCACTTGACAATGTTGTTGGAGCTGTATTAGCAGTAAAACGTTAATGTTCCCCGCCGGTCACGAATGATCGTTTAAGTTCACATTGATCGCAGGAGTGATTAGTTCCAGAGCGAAACTCTCGAGGATAAGCGGCTTGCCTGCAGGAGAAAAATAGGCTTGCCTGCGCCTTTCCTCGCCTGCCTGTGCTCCGGCTTGTTACACCTGTCTGTTTTTGGGGCCTGGGTTCTTCCCCGCCCGTGTGCGCTCTCCCTCCGGGGAGACGTTCGGCTTGTCTCACAAATAGACCCAACGGAGGTCAACTTGGTCATGGTTCAACG
>Ga0335078_10013241_pt1 | contig 12229 bp, 10 predicted proteins | sample Lox_Sample_32_FD_206711 | JGI IMG/M metagenome (GOLD analysis project Ga0335078, IMG submission 206711) | Soil microbial communities from Loxahatchee National Wildlife Refuge, Florida, United States - Lox_Sample_3.2 | ecosystem: Environmental > Terrestrial > Soil > Wetlands | place: USA... | reverse complement strand
TCCGAGCCAGCTCTACGAGGCGACGCTCGAAGGTCTCGTCCTGCTCGTCGTGCTCGGCGTGCTCGTGCAATTGGGCGCGCTCCGGCGGCCCGGTCTGGTCACCGGCGCCTTCGCGCTCGGCTACGGCATCGCCCGCATCATCTGCGAAATGTTCCGCGAACCCGACGCCCAGCTCGGGTTCCTCTGGGGTGGACTCACGATGGGGATGTTGCTCTGTATTCCCCTGATCCTCGCCGGCATCGTCCTCCTCGGCATGGCGTGGCGCCGCGAACCGATCAAGAATGGCTGACGAACCCTCGCCGCTCGAAAGCGTAATCCGCCGGCTCATCGCCGCCGCCGGGCCGATGCCGGTCGCCGAATACATGCAGCTTGCGCTCACCCATCCGCAGCATGGCTATTACGTCACCCGCAATCCGTTCGGCGCTGCGGGCGATTTCGTCACTGCGCCCGAGATCAGCCAGATGTTCGGCGAGCTGATCGGAGTGTGGATGGCCTCGGTTTGGCAGCGCATGGGCTCGCCGGAGAACGTCCGCGTCATCGAATTGGGGCCGGGGAACGGGACCTTGATGACCGACGCGCTGCGCGCCGCCAAGGTCGTCAAGGACTTCCACGCCGCCATCGTTCTGCATCTCGTCGAGATCAGCCCGATCCTGGAGCCGGAGCAGCGGCATCGGCTCGAAAGCTTCAACATCCCGATCATGTGGCACACCGCGTTCGAAGACGTTCCCGGTGGCCCGAGCATCATCATCGCCAACGAATTCATCGACGCTCTGCCGATCAATCAGGCCGTGAAGCAGGCCGATGGCTGGCACGAGCGCGTCATCGAAATCGGCCCCGATGGAAATTTCGTCTTCACGTTTGCGCCCGATCCGCTCACCGCTTTTGGCGCGACCCTGCCGCGCGACCTCGACCAGGCGCCCGAAGGCGCGATCTTCGAATGGCGTCCGGATAATTTCGCACTCGAACTCGCCATGCGCGTGCGCAAGGACGGTGCGGCGCTGATCCTCGACTATGGCCACGTACAAAGCGGCGTGGGCGAGACATTGCAGGCGGTCTCGGGCCACGGCTTCACCGACCCGTTGCGGACACCGGGACTGGTCGATTTGACGGCGCACGTCGACTTCGAGGCGCTGAGCAACAATGCGGATGGCGTCGGGGCGCGCAGCCACGGGCCGGTCGCCCAGCGCGATTTCCTCTTCAATCTCGGCATCCATTCGCGGGCGACGGCGCTCAAGGCGCACGCGACTCCCGAGCAGGCCCTGGACATCGACCTCGCGCTCTCGCGCCTGATCACGGGCGGTCCCCGCGGCATGGGCGAACTGTTCAAGGCGTTCGCCATGAGCGCCGCGCAGCTCGGTCCCCTCCCGGGCTTCGAGAAGCCGAAATGATGCTCCAAGCCGATACGCTTGCCGATCCCGGCATCCGGCACGCCTTCTTTACGCGGCAAGGCGGCGTTTCGGACGGCCTTTATGCGAGCCTCAATGGCGGCGTCGGCTCCCGCGACAACGCTGGCAACGTCGCCGACAATCGCGCGCGGATGGCGGCGGCGCTGGGCGTCGCAGCGCAGGGCCTGCTCAGCTGCTATCAGATACATTCGCCGCAGGTCGTCGTGGTCGAGGCGCCGTGGGAAGGCGCGGCGCGGCCGCGCGCGGACGCGATGGTGACGCGCACGCCGGGGCTCGCGCTCGGCGTCACGACGGCCGATTGCGGACCAATTCTGCTTGCCGATGCGCAAGCCGGAGTGATCGGCGCAGCGCACGCCGGTTGGCGCGGAGCGCTTGCCGGCGTGGCCGAGGCGACGGTGGAAGCGATGCAGCTGCTCGGCGCAGAGCGCAGCCGCATCCATGCCGCGCTCGGTCCGATGATCCGCCAGCGCAACTACGAAGTCGGGCCCGACCTCATCGATCGCTTCGCCGCCGCCGACCCGATGAGCGGCGGCTGTTTCATCCCGGCGGATCGCGAGGGCCATGCGTTGTTCGATCTCGCCGGCTACATCGCAGCGCGCCTCGAACGCGCCGGCGTCGGTCACATCCAGGATCTGGGCCTGTGCACCTATGCCGATCCGCAGCTGTTTTTCAGCTTCCGGCGCGCCACCCACCGTGCCGAGCCGGACTACGGCCGCCACGTCAACGCGATCGCACTGATCGGTTGAGGAAACCGCGCATCCGCGGCATAGCTGCGGCGCCCAAGGCCGTCCGCGGAGACCTGCAAACATCTTGTGATTGCAGCGGAAATCCGGGCGGGGACAAGGCCTGATTCATGTTGCCAGCCCGGTGAGCGGCTTGTATCAGGTTCCCGCCGAAGCCCGGGCGCGCACGAGGACGTTGGAATGGCCAGCAACAATGGAGCCATCAAGCTCGTCGCCGGCAATTCGAACCCCGCCCTGGCGGAGGGCATCGGCGCCTATATCGGGATGCCGCTGACCAAGGCGGTGGTCCGGCGCTTCGCCGACATGGAGATCTTCGTCGAGATCCAGGAGAACGTGCGCGGCGCCGACGTTTTCGTCATCCAGTCGACCTCGTTCCCGGCGAACGACCACCTGATGGAGTTGCTCATCATCATCGACGCGCTGCGCCGCGCCTCGGCGCGCCGCATCACGGCGGTGATCCCCTACTTCGGCTATGCCCGTCAGGATCGCAAACCTGGCCCGCGCACTCCGATCTCGGCGAAGCTTGTCGCCAATCTCATCACCCACGCCGGCGCCGACCGCGTGCTCACGCTCGATCTGCACGCCGGCCAGATTCAGGGTTTCTTCGACATTCCGACCGACAACCTGTTCGCTGCTCCGGTCATGGTGCGCGACATCAAGCAGCGTTTCGACCTCGCCAATGTCATCGTCGTGTCGCCTGACGTGGGCGGCGTGGTGCGCGCGCGCGGCCTTGCCAAGCGCATCAACGCGCCGCTTGCCATCGTCGACAAGAGGCGCGAGCGCCCCGGCGAGTCTGAGGTCGCGAACGTCATCGGCGAAGTCGGCGGCGGCGTCTGCATCCTGGTCGACGACATCGTGGATTCCGGCGGCACGCTGCTCAACGCCGCCGATGCGCTGCTCGAAAAAGGCGCCAACGCGGTCTACGGCTACATCAGCCACGGCGTGCTGTCCGGGGGCGCGGTCGCCCGCGTCAACAAATCCAACCTCAAGGAACTGGTGATCACCGACTCGATCCAGCCGACCGAGGCGGTGAACGCCTCGCACAACATTCGCGTGCTTCCGATCGCGACGCTGATCGGCGAGGCGATCGGCCGCATTGCCGGTGAAGAATCGGTCTCGAGTCTGTTCTTCGACTGAGCCGGCCGCGCACGCGCGGATCGGCACGCCCTTCACCGCACGCCCCGAGTCAACTTGCCGCATGAGCGTCTGTGGACGGTCCGCCTTAGCGCTTGTGCTTGGACGGCAAATCACTTCATGAGTGCCGTCAGCAGATCGCGAACGCCCAATCGCGCGCGCTTTGCGGGGTTGAATCGAGGCCGTTTATATTCGCTTGAGCAGGTGATTCGCGGCCGTCGCCGTCGCGGCGGCGCACCGAGTGTCTTGCGCCAAATCGCAGCCGGTTTCGGCACAGTCAGTGGCGTGCGCGTTTCCACTTCGAGCGGCGTGTGGAGGCGGCATGTCCGTCATCGAACTTGCGCGCGACCAGCGCGATCATCCTCTGGAAGTCGTCGAGCGAGTGGCGACCGCCAACAATTGGCCCTTCGAGCGCTCGAGCGAAGATGAGATCGCGCTCGTCATCACCGGTCGGTGGACCAACTATCAGATTTCATTCACCTGGATGGGCGAGATCGAGGCGCTGCATCTCGCCTGCGCCTTCGATATGCGGGTGCCGGAGCCGCGGCTCGCCGAGGTGCAGCAGCTCGTCGCGCTCATCAACGAGCAATTATGGATCGGCCACTTCGACGTCTGGACCCAGAACGGCATGGTGATGTTCCGTCATGCGCTCGTGCTCGCCGGCGGCGTCGCGGCCTCGGGCCGCCAGTGCGAGGCCGTCCTCGGCAGCGCGCTCGACACCTGCGAGCGGTACTACCCGGCCTATCAGTTCGTGGTCTGGGCCGGTAAATCCGCGCGCGAGGCTATGGACTCGGCGATGTTCGAGACCTCCGGCGAGGCGTGAGGCGCCACGCCGGCTGACGCGGCCGGCGCTCGACCTGCGGCGCGTATGTATTTCTGCATCGGCGGTGGCTATGGATTGCGGCGCCGCCGCACTGCGGCGGCAGCGAAAGGCAAGGACCAGCCGCGATGAACGCCACCAACGTGCGCTCAGCGACCTATCCGGATCTGCGCGATTTTCCCGGGCGTCTCGTCCTGATCGGCGCCGGCAAGATGGGCGGCGCGCTGCTCGAGGGCTGGATCGAGTCCGGCCTCGACCCGAAGCGGATTGCCGTGGTCGAGCCCTCGCCGGCCCCGCAGATCGCAGCCCTCGCCTCGCGCGGCATTCGGCTCAATCCGGATGTCGCAGGGCTCGGCGATGCGGCCGCTGTCGTCCTCGCGGTCAAGCCGCAGACCGCGCCGGAGGTCACGCCCGCCGTGGCGGCGATCGTTTCCTCTTCGACGCTTGTCGTTTCGATCATGGCGGGACGGACGTTGCAGTTCCTCTCGCGCGAGCTGAAACGCTCGGGCGCGCTGGTGCGTGCGATGCCGAACCTGCCGGCCGCCATCGGGCGCGGCATCACGGTCGCGGTGCCGCTGCACGTGACGAGCGCGCAACGCGAGCTTGCGCATCGGCTTCTATCCGCGACCGGCATTGTGGAGTGGACCGACGACGAAGAGCTGATCGACGCGGTCACCGCGGTATCGGGGTCGGGACCGGCCTACGTATTCCTGCTTGTCGAAGCGTTGGCTCAGGCCGGCGCCGAAGCCGGACTGCCGCCGCCGCTTGCGACCAAGCTCGCCCGCGCGACGGTGACCGGTTCCGCCGAACTGCTGCAACGCTCTGCCGTCGACGCCGCCGTGCTGCGCGAGAGCGTCACCTCGAAAGGCGGCACCACGGCGGCAGCCCTCGACGTGCTCATGGGCAAGGATGGCCTCGGCGCATTGATGACGCGCGCGGTCGCCGCCGCGACCCGGCGCTCGCGCGAGCTTGCGAGCTGACGGAATTCGCCGAGCCGCCGGCCTTGGAAGCGGTTGCGAGCAGGCCTACACTGCGTTTGTGTTCGAGTTTGTCGAGGAGGTTCGGCCATGGCCCGCAGACCCGCCCGAAGATCCGCACGACCCGCTTTAGCCAATACTGCCGGCTCGGAGGCTTCGAGCAGCGATCGCGACAGGATCGTAGCAGCGCTGCTCGCGCTTCTCGCCGAGCAGCCATTCGAGGAGATCGGGCTCGCCGACATTGCTGGCCGCGCCGGCGTGTCGCTCGCGCAATTGCGCGACGAGTTTCCATCGACGCTGGCGATTCTCGCGGCGCACATGAAAGCCGTCGATCGCGCGATTCTCGCACAAGACTTCGGCGACATGGCCGAGGAGCCGGCGCGCGAACGCCTGTTCGACGTGCTGATGCGGCGGCTCGAAGCCCTGGCGCCGCATCGCGAGTCGGTGCGCTCGCTGCTGCGCGCAGCACGCCGCCGTCCGCCCTTGGCGCTCGTGCTCAACGGACTGGCCGTTCGCTCGATGCAATGGATGCTGACCGCAGCAGGAATCAACGCTTCCGGCCCGCGCGGCATGATCCGCGCGCAGGGACTTGCGATGCTCTTTGCATCGGTGCTGCGGACCTGGATCGACGACGAGGATTCGGGGCTGGCACGAACGATGGCGGAGCTCGATCGCGCTCTGGCCCGCGGACAGCGCTGCCTCGGCTATCTCGACGATCTCTGCTACATCCCCTCGCGCATCTGCCGCCTGCGGTCGCGGCGGCGCAGGCGATACGAGGAGCCTGAAGAGCCGGCAGCAGCCTGAACAGGGTGCGCAAAGGTCGGCGTTCAGTCGCACATAGCCTTCAAGCGGCCGCCGTGGCGGCCGCGTCGGCCGGGCAAAGTGCTCTCGCATTTCCCGAAGTCCCGATATTCCGGTTATGCTGCACCGGACGGCCTCAATTCTGTCAACCGACAATCCTGTACGTTAAGCGCACAAAATTATACTGAGGCTGTACATCTCAATATTTTACTCTGACGTAGTGATCTAACGAATGCTTGTGGAGCTAAAGATTAGAACGGATAAAAACTAGATTTTTCTATTGCAATTGGTCCAGCCCCGCACTAGATGGTTACAAGTGATACCAAATGCGGCGGAATCGGGATCTGCCATGATCGTTTGTTCGTGCAACGTGTTCAGCGATCACGACGTGCGCTCGACGCTTTCAGGCGGCGAGTCGGCTCCGCGAACCGCCGGCGAGGTCTACGACTGCCTTGGTTGCAGCGCCCAGTGCGGGCGATGCGCGCGGACCATACGGCGCATTATGAACGAGGCCCTCGCCAGCGCGGATTCGACGTGCTGCGGCACGGCGGCCTGCCGGTCCTGACCCTTCTCCACTGAACGCTAACTACTGCTACGACCGGGGTAGGCGCTCTGGCCTTTGCGCCGCCCGCAGGCTAGATTATAATTGTTCTAATAAAATGGTCGCAGGAGCAGGCCCCATGAAAGGCGAGCCGGGAGTCATCGAGTTTCTCAATCGGGCGCTACGGCACGAGCTGACCGCCATCAATCAGTACTGGCTGCATTATCGCCTGCTCGACAATTGGGGCTACAAGTCCCTGGCCAAGCAGTGGCGCAAGGAATCGATCGAGGAGATGGAGCATGCCGACAAGCTGGTCGAGCGCATCATTTTCCTCGACGGCTTCCCCAACATGCAGGTGCTCGATCCGCTGCACATCGGCCAGACCGTCAAGGAGGTCCTTGACTGCGATCTTGCCGCGGAAATGTCGGCGCGCGCGCTCTACGAGGAGGCCGCCACCCACTGCCACGCGGTCAAGGATTACGTATCGCGCGATCTGTTCGAGCAGTTGATGCACGACGAGGAGGAGCACATCGACTTCCTCGAAACCCAGCTTGATCTCGTCGCCAAACTCGGCGTCGAGCTTTACGCCCAGCACCACATCGGCGAACTCGAAAAGGACGATGACTGAAGCTTCGCCGCGCTTTGCCGTCTTGGCGCGTCGTTCGCCTTTTAACGTTAACAGGTTTCTAACAACCGTTTTTGCTCCACTCGCGAGCAGAAAATGACGCGCTTGCGCAGCTTGAAATGCGAGCTAAGAAACTTCCGCATCGCCGACTCGCGCGCTCTTTAACAATCACGGTTAAGAGTTAAGGTTAAGACCCATTTAAGTATTTGCTGCCAATCTTCGTCCCGGTTCAACGACGCGGGCCGCGTAGGCGTGTGCCCCGCCGAGGAAAGGACGAAGCTATGGTAAGCGTTAAATCTCTCTTCGCCGCCGGCGCGGCAGCCACAATCGCCTCCGCGGCTTACGCCGCCGATCTTCCTCCGCCTCCGAATCCGTACCAACCGCCAGCCCCGGTCCTGGAGACAAGCGGCGGGTGGTATCTGCGTGGCGACGTCGGCGTCGGCGTGCTGAACTTCCGCTCGTTCGACCACGGGCAGACGAACTCCTCCTTCGCCTGGCCAGCGAGCTGGACCATCGTTCAAAAGGACACTCAGGACACCGATATCCTGGGTTTCGGCATCGGCTACGAGCTCAACAACTGGATCCGCTTCGACGTGACCGGTGAATACCGCACCAAGGCGGCGTTCAAGGCGACCGGCAGCTACGTCGAGTTCTGCCCGGGCGGCACCTGCTTCGATGTGAACTCGGGGAACTATTCGGCGGCCGTATTCATGGCCAACGCCTATATCGACCTCGGCACCTGGTGGTGCCTGACACCCTATATCGGCGGCGGTGTCGGCGGCGCGTACAACCGCATCACCGGCGTGCAGGACGACGGCATCATCGCCAATGGCACTGTCGGCTTCGGCTACTCCTTGAACGACTCCGCCGCCTGGAACCTGGCGTGGAACGTTCAAGCCGGCCTCACCTACAATGTATCGAACAATCTCAAGGTCGATTTCAGCTGGCGGTATCTGAATCTCGGTTCGCCGCAGACCGCTGTCGTGCAGTGCCAGAACACGCCGGCTTGTCCGGGAGCCTTCTACACCTTGAAGGACATGACGTCGCAAGACTTCAGGATCGGCTTGCGCTGGATGCTGCAACCCGAGCCGATCATCGCTCCGCCGCTGATGAGCCGCGGCTAAGCGCCGGCTACGGTCAAGAGCCAGGCAAGTTGCAACAAACGGCGCGGGCGACCGCGCCGTTTTCGTTTGCCGGGCGCATCGAGCTAACGCTCCATTAAGGTTAATGCCCGATGATCAGCGCAGTTGGGCTCATGTGCTCGCCTTAAATAAAGAGGGCGGCCAATGCGTTGGCTGAGTAGTGTGATCTGTGCGGTGGCGTTGCTGGCGTGCGCGCCGGCGGCGTTTGCGGACGACGATGCGCTGCGCGGCTCGCTTCCCGTCGGACCTGCGATGTTCCCGCGCTGGAGCGGATTTTATTTCGGCGGCGATGTCGGTGTCGGCACCGCGAGCGGGGACTTCAGCAACACCACGGCCAATCCCATCGCCTATGTTCTGCGGGAGACGGCGCTAGAGAACGACATCTCGCCTTCATCATGGCCGGTGCTCGGCGGCGGAAACAATTCCCGCGCGATGTTCGGCGGCTTTGTCGGCTACAATATGCAATGGCAGGATCTGATCCTTAGTCTCGAGGGCAATTATCGCCAAGCGTCGTTTTCCGTAAACGCAGCCAACACTCCGATTTCCCGCGTCACGCCCCCGGACGGCGGCGGCAACACCTATCTGGTCAATTTGAGCGGCGCGGGGTCGGTGAACGACCTCAACTACGGCACGCTGCGCGCGCGCGTCGGCTGGATCGTGGGAAACTTCCTGCCCTACGGATTCATCGGGTTGGCGGCCGGCGTCGGGAACACGTCGGTGTCGACGACGGTATCAGGCATCCAATACGCGGCCGGTTCGAACAGTACCTGCACCGTCGCCCTGCCCTGTGTCCCGTTCAGCTTTACGGCCAGTTCGGGCAGGACCTCCCAGGTGATGGTCGGCTTCTCCGTCGGCGGCGGCCTCGAGGTTGCGCTGACGCGCAATATCTTCGTGCGCGGCGAGTACGAGTTCGTTCAGTTCGCGCCGGTCTCGGGCATCGTGCTCGACATCAACAGCGCCCATTTCGGCGGCGGCTACAAGTTCTGAGCAAAACACGACCGCTGCGAACGCGCGTCCCGCGACGCGGTGCGCGAACTCGCGCCGCCGGCCTCTCGGGCTAAACCTTTCGGTCACCCATCGCCGTGATCGGTCGCGGGCGATCTTGACCTTGTCTGCTCGTTTCCTTATGTCCGGCGGCGGGACACCCCTCCCCAACGAGGGGCGACTATCTGGAAGGATAGACCGATGACCGTCGCGATGCCTGCCATGCGGCCGAAAGTGCCGCATTTTTCGTCCGGCCCGTGCGCCAAGCGCCCGGGCTGGAGCCCGCAAGCCCTCGACCGCGCGCTTCTCGGCCGCTCGCACCGTTCGAAACCCGGCAGGGCCAAGCTCAAGCGGGCAATCGATCTCACCGCCGAGATTCTTCAGGTCCCGCCCGACTACCGCATCGGCATCGTGCCCGCCTCCGACACCGGAGCAGTGGAAATGGCGCTGTGGTCGATGCTCGGCGCGCGACCCGTGACCATGCTGGCGTGGGAGTCCTTTGGCGAAGGCTGGGTGAACGATGTCGTCAAGGAGCTCAGACTCAAGGATGTGACCGTGTTGCGGTCCGCCTATGGGGAGCTGCCGGATCTCACCAAGGTCGATCCGCAAAGCGACGTCGTGTTCACCTGGAACGGCACGACCTCGGGCGCACGCATCCCCAACGCCGACTGGATCACGACTGACCGGGCCGGTCTGACCATCTGCGATGCGACGTCGGCCGCTTTCGCGCAGCCGCTCGACTGGCCGAAGCTCGATGTCGTCACCTTCTCCTGGCAGAAGGCGCTCGGCGGCGAAGGCGGCCACGGCATGCTCATCCTCTCGCCGCTCGCCGTCGCGCGCCTGGAGAGCTACACGCCGCCCTGGCCGCTGCCGAAAATCTTCCGCATGACCAAGGGCGGCAAGCTCATCGAGGGGATCTTCCAGGGCGAGACCATCAACACGCCATCGATGCTGTGCGTCGAGGACTACCTCGACGCCCTCGAATGGGCGAAGTCGATCGGCGGCCTGTCGGCGCTTCGCGGCCGTGCCGACGGCAACGCCGGGGTGATCGCGGCCTGGGTTGCGCGCGCAAAATGGATCGATTTCCTCACCCGCGATCAGGCGGCGCGCTCGAACACCTCGGTCTGCCTCAAGGTCGTCGATCCGGCGGTCACGCGGCTGAGCGCCGAGGCGCAGGCGGCGTTCGTCAAGGGAATCGCCGCGGCGCTGGAGAAGGAAGGCATCGCCTACGACATCGACGCCTATCGCGATGCCCCGCCCGGCCTGCGCGTGTGGTGCGGCTCGACCGTGGAACGCGCCGATCTCGAAGCGCTCACGCTCTGGCTCGACTGGGCTTACGCCAAAGCCAAGGACGCGCTGGCGCAAGCCGCGTGAGGCGATAAGCCGTTCCGCGGTCCTGCTGACGAAGCGCATGTCTCGCTCGCGCACGTGGCGGCGGCAACGGGAAACCAGCGATCACAAATTCCGGACCACGCCTGGCCGGATTGGAAATGAGCAGGAAAAGGACCCATGTCTCCAAAAGTTCTCATCTCCGATGCGCTTTCGCCGGCTGCGGTGGCGATCTTCAAGGATCGCGGCATCGAGGTCGAATTCCAACCCGCTCTCGGCAAGGACAAGGAGAAGTTCGCGGCCGCGATCAACGGCTTCGACGGTCTCGCCATCCGTTCCGCCACCAAAGTCACGGCGAAAGTGCTGGAGAAGGCCACGAGCCTCAAGGTCATCGGCCGCGCCGGCATCGGCGTCGACAACGTCGATATCCCCGCGGCGACAGCGCACGGCGTGATCGTGATGAACACGCCGTTCGGCAATTCGATCACCACCGCCGAGCATGCAATCACGCTGATGCTCTCGCTGGCCCGCCAAATCCCCGAGGCCGACGCCTCGACGCGCGCCGGCAAGTGGGAAAAGAACAAATTTCTCGGCGTTGAAATCTTCGGCAAGACGCTCGGCATCATCGGCTGCGGCAATATCGGCTCGATCGTCGCCGAACGTGCGATCGGGCTGAAAATGAAAGTGATCTCCTACGACCCCTATCTTTCCGCCGAGCGGGCGCTCGATCTCGGCGTCGAAAAGGTCGAACTCGACGAACTGTTGCGCCGCGCCGATTTCCTCACGCTGCACACGCCGCTGACCGAGAAGACCCGCAACATCATCAATGCCGGGAGCCTCGCGCGCATGAAGAAGGGCGCGCGCCTCGTCAACTGCGCGCGCGGCGATCTCGTCGACGAGGCGGCACTGTTCGAAGCGCTGGAATCGGGGCACCTCGCCGGCGCCGCGCTCGACGTTTTCGTCGAGGAACCGGCGACGCACAGCCCGCTCTTCGCATTGCCGAACGTCGTTTGCACTCCGCATCTTGGCGCCTCGACCACGGAGGCGCAGGAGAACGTTGCGTTACAGATCGCCGAGCAGATGTCGGACTATCTCTTGCGCGGCGCCATCGCCAACGCCGTCAATTTCCCGTCGATCAGCGCCGAGGAAGCGCCGCGGCTGCGCCCCTATGTGGCGCTCGCCGAAAAGCTCGGGTCGTTCGCCGGACAGCTCACCGAGACCGGCATCAAACGCGTGCAGATATCCTACGAGGGCGCGGTCGCGCAGATGAACACGCGGGCGCTGACCTCGGCGGCGCTCGCCGGCCTGCTGCGTCCGATGCTGCAGGACGTTAACGTCGTCTCGGCGCCGGTCGTCGCCAAGGATCGCGGCATCGTCGTCGAGGAGACGCGGCGCGAAGCCGAGGGCGACTACGAGAGCCTGATCACCGTGGGCGTGGTCACCGACCGGCAGACGCGCTCCGTTGCCGGTACCGTCTACGCCGACGGACGCCCGCGCATCGTGAACATCAAGGGCATCCGCATGGACGCCGAGTTCGGTCCTTCGATGCTTTACGTGACCAACGAGGACAAGCCAGGATTCGTCGGCCGCTTCGCGACGCTGCTCGCCGAAGCCGGCATCAACATCGCGACCTTCCATCTCGGCCGCGAATCGCAGGGCGGTAACGCCATCGCCCTCGTGGAAATCGACGGCACGGCGACGCCTGAGCTGCTCGGAAAGGTGCAGAA
>Ga0335078_10013240_pt1 | contig 12230 bp, 6 predicted proteins | sample Lox_Sample_32_FD_206711 | JGI IMG/M metagenome (GOLD analysis project Ga0335078, IMG submission 206711) | Soil microbial communities from Loxahatchee National Wildlife Refuge, Florida, United States - Lox_Sample_3.2 | ecosystem: Environmental > Terrestrial > Soil > Wetlands | place: USA: Florida... | reverse complement strand
GCCGTTTCGCTTTCCAGTAACAACGCCACCCTGAGCGTGCCGGCGTCGGTGACGGTCTCTTCGGGCGCCACCACCGCGACCTTCACGGCCACGGCCGGCAGCATCACGAGCAATCAGACCGCAACCGTAACGGCCACTTACAGCGGCGCTTCAAAGACCGCGACCGTGTCATTAGCCACTTCGGCGGTTCTCAGTTCCGTCGCGTGCGCGCCATCCACCCTGAGCTCCGGCGGGTCGTCTACCTGTACCGTCACGCTTTCTCAGGGGGCTCCGAGCGGGGGCGCGGCTGTTTCGCTTTCCAGTAACAACGCCGCCCTGAGTGTGCCGGCCTCCGTGACGGTCTCTTCGGGCGCCACCACCGCGACCTTTTCGGCAACGGCGGGCAGCTTCGCCAGCAACCAGACCGTAACCGTCACCGCCACTTACAGCGGCAGCTCGAAGACCGCCAACGTAACGCTGGCTGTCTCGACTGTAGTCAGCTCCTTGTCGTGCGCGCCGGGGAATCTCAATAGCGGCGGCACAGCGACGTGCACGATCGTCCTGTCTCAAGCGGCGCCGAGCGGCGGCGCTGCCGTCGCGTTGTCCAGCAACAACGCCCTGCTCAGCGTGCCGGCGTCTGTTTCGATCGGCTCCGGAACGACTTCAACTACCTTCACCGCTTCGGCCGGGACCATCCCAACCAATCAGACTGCGACGCTCACCGCTACTTACAACGGCAGCTTTCAGACGGCCACAGTCTCGCTGGCAGCGCCGGTCGTCCTCAGTTCGCTCTCGTGCTCGCCGGTCACTGTCAGCGGAGGCTCCTCAGCCACCTGCACCGTGGTCCTTTCGGCAGCGCCTTCGACGGCAGCCGCCGTTTCCTTATCCAGCAATTCCGGTGTTCTCAGCGTGCCAGGCTCGGTCACCATCCCGGCCGGCACGGCATCGACGACTTTCGCCGCCACCGCGGGTACGGTCAGCAGCAATCAGACAGCGGTCGTGACGGCAACTTACAACGGATCGTCGAAAACGGCGTCCCTGTCCCTGACCACATCCACAGGTTCTGGTGGGGGCTCCGGTGGGGGTTCCGGCGGGGGCTCCGGATCTCCGCCACCGACAAGCATCACAATTTCCGGCTTGAGCTGCGGGCTTGCTTTCGTGCCGGCGAACAGCACGGTCACGTGCACCATCACCCTGACGGGCGCCACCACGTCGGCAGGCACCGCCACGGTTAGCAGCGACAATGCGGGTGTGACGGTTCCCGCGCAGGTGGCGATCGCTTCTGGTGTGAGCACCGCGTCGTTTACTGCAACCGTTGGTTCGAGCGCCGTCGGTCAAACTGTGACCCTGACGGCCGGCTACAACAGCGTCACGCAGACCGCGGCGCTTACGATCGTGCCTGGAATCGGAGTCACTTCGCTGACGTGCTCGCCCACATCGGTCAATGCCTTCGCCACGACTACGTGCACGGTCACTCTTTCGAGCGCAGCCGCGCAATCCGGTGCGGCGGTGGCTCTGTCGACAAATACGGCATTGCTGACTGTTCCGGCGTCTCTCACGGTTCCCGCGAACGCCACCTCCGCCACATTCACGGTCACTGCGGGGAATGTGACGGTGAGTCAAACCGCGACGGTCACTGCGACTCTGAACACGATTTCCCAGACGGCCTCCCTCACTCTATTGATCTCCCAAACTCCCATTTCCAACTTGACCTGTACGCCGGACGCGACCAACGGCGGCACGTTGGATTGCACGGTGCAGTTGTCCTCGGCCGCGCCCCCCGGCGGCTCCAATATCACGCTGCAGGCAGCCAGCAGCCAGGTGCAGATGCCTGCTTCGGTGCAAGTGCCGGCCGGCGCTACGTCCGTTCAATTCACCGCCACCGTGCTGGCGTCCGACCAGGATCATCAGGTGAACCTGACCGCCGCGCTGAACGGCGTCAGCAATACTCTGGCGATCTCGATCACGGGAATTCGCCCCACTTCACTGGCTTGTCCGGCCAGCATTCAGGCTGGCGGCTCGGTTTCCTGTGTGGTGCGTCTGACTGCGACGAATGTGCCGGCAGTCGCGCACCTGACCGTCGCTACGGCGAGTTCGAACCTGAAGATTCCGCTTTCCATCACGACGCGTCCGCGCCAGACGAAGCTGACATTTGTTGTGGAAGCGGACTCTATTGCTCCTCAGCAGTCGTCATCGGTCTCCGTACAATTCGGCAGCACGACCGTGAGCAGCCCCCTATCCGTCCAGGCGCTCACGGCTCCCGTGCTCACGGTGCCTACGACCGAAGCAGTGGTGGCCGGCAATCCGCTCAGCTTTACGGTGTCCGCCACGGATCCTGCCGGGCTGAGCGTGATGCTTTCCGCCGGAAGCCTGCCGGCTGGGGCAGCCTTCGACCCAGCCTCGGGAACTCTGTCCTGGACCCCCGCCGCCTCGCAGCAAGGACAATACAGCGTTACATTTACGGCCACGAATTCGGCTTCTGCGTCGTCCACGGGTACGGTCACGATTTACGTCGATTCGGGAATTCCGGTGATTACGGCGCTGTTGAATGCGGGCGGCCAAAGCCAGCCGGCGTGCAGTCCCGGCTCGGTCGCCAGTGCCGTTGGCCGCTGGTTGTCGGCAGCAGCGCAGCCGGTTACAGATTCGTCGGGCGGCTCGATGACGCTGGGCGGAACCCAGGTTGTGGTGAATGGGGCTGGGGTGCCGGTGGTGGCCGCCTCCGTCCAGAGGGTTGATTTCCTGTGCCCCAACTCCCCGGCGGGTACGGTCCTGAACGTGACGGTTCAGAGCGGTTCGGGTTCCAGCAGCCAAATCCAAATTACGCAGCAAGATACAAACGTTGGTGCGTATTCCAGCGACGCCTCAGGAAAGGGGCAGGGTACGATTTATCTGGCTGGAACCTCGCTGCTGGCCACCAGCCGCACCTACGAGAACCTCGGGCAGCCGGCGCAAGTCGGTGATTCGATTACCGTTCGTATGACGGGCATGGGCGATGCCGGTCCGGTTCTTCCGATGGTGGACATCGCCGGCCTCAATGCCAGAGCCGATGCGGTGACTCCCGTTTCGGGAATGGCGGGAGTGTATGACATAACTGTAACGATTCCGCCCGGCGTTCCGGAAGGTGAATCGGTGCCGCTGAGCATCACCTCGCCCCTGCCTCCGTCTGATGGAGCGTGCGCGTCGGCCATCCCTCAGCCCGGGACTTGGCCTTCGGCTCCCACCGGTTCGTGTCTGTCGGGGACGAGAACCGGCAACGGGGTTTCCAGCAATACCGTGACTCTGGCGGTCGAAAGCGGCTCGTAAAGACTCTTATCTCATTGAAAAGATAGGTTCATATCGATCTCAAAGGGGGGGCCAACACCAGACTCGGATTTTGGTTCCAAAGTTTTGTGCTAGTACGTCACGTAGTACCTTGCGTCTAGTCCCGTAGCCGACTAGGGGCGGTTCTTCCGTACACTCGATACGTGACACAGTGCTGGGACAGGAGAGGAGTATTGGTCTGCCTTGCTTTGGCAGCTACTCCGGGCTGGATTGCCGCCCAACCCTCGTTGAGCTTGTCCAACGCGGTGGCCGGCCCGGCACAGACTGTGCCGCTGAGCCTGAGTCTGGAAGCCGCACCCGGTCCTCAGCCCGCCTCAGTTCAGTGGACCCTCACCTATCCGACCGCTACCGTCGTGGCGATTGCCGTTACGGCAACGTCCGCGAACAAGGATGTGACCTGCGCGGCCGGCGCGGGGACGTATTCGTGCATTCTATCGGGTGTCAATAATACGACGATTTCCGACGGAGTGATCGCGCGGGTTTCGGTAAGCCTGACGCAAGCCACGGGTGGCAGCCTCTCCATCGGGCTGAGCAATGTGATCGGGGCTGCGCCCGACGCCTCCGAAATCCCCCTAACCGGCTCAGGGGACAGCATTTTCATCGTCGATTCCATGTCCGCGAGCGGGCTAAGCTGTCTGCCCACCTCCCTGGCGTCCGGGGGAACGACGACGTGCACGGTTACGATCTCGGAGCCCGCGCCGAGTGGAGGCGTGTCGCTTCCTCTCTCGAGCAGCAACACCTTGCTGACTCTGCCGGGCTCGGTTTCGGTACTGTCGGGGGCGACGAGCGCCGTGTTTACCGCGATCGCGGGGAACATCAACGCCGTCCAGGTGGCAACGGTGATGGCTTCCCTCTCAGGAACCTGGGTGTCTTCATCGATTACACTCGACGCCCCCACGGTGACATCCCTGGCCTGTAATCCGACGACGATCGGATCGGCGACCGCGAGCTCCTGTGTGGTCACGGTTTCCGAACCGGTCTCCGAGGAGGCGGGGCTGCCCGTCTCAATGGTGGTCGACAACACCGCCCTGAAAGCACCGGCCACGGTAACGGTGCCCGTGGGCGCCACCACCACGGCCTTCACGTTGACATCGGGATCGATCGCGGCCCGTCAAACGGCGACCGTGACCGCCATGCTGAACGGAACCACGGCAGCGACAAACTTAACTCTGGTCACCGCGCCGGCCATCAGCGCTTTGTCCTGCTCGCCAGCCGTAGTAGCCTCGCACGGTGCGACAACCTGCACGGTGACGTTGTCGGATGCCGCTGCGCCGGGAGGAACGGCGGTCATGTTTGCGGCGAGCGATAGCAGCTTGAATGTGCCGCCGTCGGTTACCGTCGCGGCGGGACTCAAAACCGGCACGATCACGGTGACCATCGGCGACGTCAGTGCCCAGAAGCCGGTGATTCTGACCGCGATGTTGAACGGCACGCAATCTACGACCCTGACGCTGGTGTCCGACGGTCCACCGGCCACTTATTACTTCCCCCATCTGGGATTGGGATCGGGTTTCCAGACGGTGCTGACGTACGTGAACTACTCCAATTTCAGCGTCAGCTGCCAGACTTCGTTCTTTTCGGACGCGGGCGCGCCTCTGTATGTTCCTTTTGGCGGAACGCCGGTGGCAACGCGAACCGACACTCTTGCACCGGGCACCAGCATTCATGCCGAAAGCCAAGCCAACGAGAACGCACCGCCGATGTCGGGCTGGGCGCAAGGGGCGTGCGACGGGCCGGTCAAGGCAAGCATTGCCTTCCGTTATTACCAGCAGGGTGTGGCGGTCGGGGAAGCGGGGGTGGCCGGATCGACGTCACCGACGACCAAGTTCGCGAGCTTTGCGAATTCCCTCACGGCGGTGGCCTATGCGAATCCGTCCACGACAGATTCGGCGACAATCACGATCACGGCGCTGGATGGGCCGACGGGGCTGCTGGTCGGCAGTCCGCAAACCATCACGCTGGGTCCCAGTTCGCACGGTTCTTCGGTGGTGGGTCAACTGCTGAACCAGTCGAGCTTTTCGGGCTCGGTCCAGATCACCTCGACGGCGCCCATCGTGGTGCTGGCGCTGAATGCCGACCAATTCCCGGTCTTCTCGTCATTGCCGCCGGCTGATCTGGATCCTTCGACGGTCCTGGCCGCCGGGGACGGAAACGGGCCGCCGGCGGGGCCGTCCAACTCCTACACCTATTATTTTCCGCACCTGGCGTTAGGAAGCGGATTCCAAACCATCCTGACCTACGTCAATTATTCGGCGCAGAACGTCAGTTGCCAGACCCAGTTTTTTGCCGATTCCGGACTTGCTCCCTTACCGCGCCTCGATGCTCTGGCTCCTGGCGGCAGCATTCATCAGGAGATTCAAACGAACGCCACTACCGCGGTCTCCGGGTGGGCTCTCGGCTCCTGCTCGGGACCCGTGAAAGCGAGCGTTGTGTTCCGCTTGTACAGCCAGGGATCTGCCGTGGCTGAGGCAGGAATCAACGCCTCGACGGCCCCAGCTACCAAGTTCGCGACATTTGGAGAGATTCATACCGGGATCGCGTACGCGAACCCCTCTTTCCAGCTACAGGCCAACATCACCATCACGGCGGTGGATGGTGTGTCGGGGCGGTCCTTGGCCCGCACCACGATCGCGTTGGCGCCGGGCGCGCATGGTTCCGGCAATTTGAACTCGCTGCTGCAGCTCACCAGCTTCACGGGCTGGATCGAGATTACGGCCGATTCGCCGATCGTGAGCCTTTCGCTCAACGCCGAAGATTACCCGGTGTTCTCGTCGCTGCCGGCGGGCGATTTGGACCCGGCCACGATTCTGGCAGTGCCTTAGCGATTCATTCCTGGCGCACGATCGGCATACGCCAGCCGGTTCCAAACGCGCGGGAGGTAACCTTTAAAACCGGCGCGGCCTGCTTTCTCTTGAATTCCGCCATCCGCACCAGGCGAAGGACGCGGCGCACGGTCTGCTCCTCGAAACCTTGCGCGATGATCTCTTCGGCGGACTGGCTCTGCTCGACATGCAGTTCGAGAATCTGATCGAGGATTTCGTAGGGGGGCAGGCTGTCCTGGTCGGTTTGATTCGGCCGCAATTCGGCTGAGGGCGCCTTGGTGAGAATGGCTTCCGGAATGTCCGGCTGGCGCCGGTTGCGCCAGCGCGCGACGCGATAGACCATCATCTTCGGCAGATCGGCGATCACGGCGAGACCGCCGTTCATATCTCCATAGAGCGTGCAATAGCCGACCGCGAGTTCGGATTTGTTTCCCGTGGTCAGCAGCAGCGAGCCATATTTGTTCGATAACGCCATCAGCAGATTGCCGCGAATGCGCGACTGAACATTCTCTTCAGTGACATCGGGCGAATGGCCGCGGAACGCGTCCGACAGCACGGAAGCGTAGACGTCCATGATGCCGGAAATAGGCAGAGTGCGAGTTTCGATGCGGAGATTGCGCGCGAGTTCAGCGGAATCATCCACGCTGCCCGGGCTCGAATAGCGGGAGGGCATCAGCACGCCGAGCACGTTTTCCGGGCCCATGGCGTCGGCCGCGAGAGCCGCGGTGAGCGCCGAATCGATGCCGCCGGACAGGCCGAGCAGCACTTTGTGGAAGCGCGTCTTGCGGGCATAATCGCGCACGCCGAGCACCAGCGCGTTCCAGATCTCGGCCTCGGGTGTGAAATCGTCTTCAGCGATCGAGCCGGATGCGGTTTCCAGGTCGACCAGCAGGACGTCTTCGTCGAAGCCTTTGGCTCGCGCGCACAAGCGGCCTTGGCCATCAAAGACGGAGCTGCGGCCGTCAAAGATGAGGTCGTCGTCGCCGCCGACCTGGTTCACATAGGCGATGGGCAATCGGTATTTCTGGGCCATGTGACCGAGCATCTGCTCGCGAAAGAGCTGCTTGCCGGCGGTAAACGGCGACGCCGACAGGTTGACGATGGCCTGGGCGCCGGCTTGCGCGAGATCTTCGATGGGATCGCGGTGATAGCGGGGGCGCTTCCAGAAATCGCGATCGTTCCAAACGTCTTCACAGATGCTGATGCCGAGGCGGCAGTCCTTGAGATCGAGGAGAAACGGACCGTGCGCCGGCTCGAAGTATCGGTCTTCGTCAAAGACATCGTAGGTCGGAAGCAAGGTTTTATGAAACGCCTGCCCGACAGCGCCGTTCTGCAACAACACGGCGCTATTGAATAGGGGGCGACCCATTTCGGCGGGGTTGGGGGTGGCAATTCCGACCAGCAGGGGCGGCGCGCCGGCCAATTCAGCGGCGATGCGGTCGAGCATCTGGCAACCGCGGCGCACGAAGCCCTGGTTCATCAGGAGGTCGCGCGGCAGGTATCCCATCAACGCCAGCTCGGGCGTAACGGCGAGGTCCGCTCCCTGCGATTGCGCCGCGCGGGCTCCGCGAACGATCAGGGCGGCGTTGCCTTCGAGGTCACCGGCCGTCGGATTGATTTGTAAAAGCGCGAGCCGCAACGATTTCAGTATCGCATCCGGTTTCAGCGAGCCGCGAGCGGATAGGCGAGGCTAGCGCGCAGCCATTCGGCGTTTTCGCGGACATCTTGCTTGAGCCGTTCGCATAAGCGGTCGCGGTCCTCGAAGAGACGGTAGCCGGCGCGCGGGCGGAGATATCCCTGCGCTTTCGGTTCGCGCGCGAACAAGGCGGCTACGCCTTCTTCGGCGGCCAATCGTTCATAGCGGCGGCGATTGTCGAGGAGCGCTTTAACCAGGAATGGGATCACGATCGAATAATCGGCCTGCAGGGATTCGGTGGTTTGCAGATACGTATCTTTGTCGACTTTGCCCCAGGTCACGGCTTCGGCTGGGGGGCATGACGAGAGCGAGCCGTCGGTCACGGGCGCGGTGACGATCTGCACGTCGAACTGATAGCCGCGCACATTCGGCAATCCCAAGACTTGTCCCAAGGCGGGCTCGGGCTGCAGGTTGTAATTCTTGGGAACGCCGCCCCCGAGGATGACGGTGCCGATGGCACGCGCCGGGTGCTCGAACAGGCCCCATCGATGATACGCGCAGGCTTCGAAGACTTCGCCGTGCAGGTCGAGATCGAAACCGTACTCGGGAATCAAGCCAGCTTCTCGCATGGCCCACAGCTTCATCGAGTTCAGAAAGACACTGCCGTCGCCGGGCGCGCCGACAAAAATCGGAATCGCGAGGCGATGGCAGGCGGAGAGCAAGCCGGGCTCGACGCCGTTCCGCTGCTCCTGCGCGGCGTAATACTTTCCCAGCAGAAAGCGCAGTTCCGTGCCGGTCATCTGGCGCTGAAACTCGGGGCGCGCGAGCACCGCGCTGAGGAAACGATCCTGATCGAGCAGCACGCCTTCGTCAAAGGCCATGTCGGTGACCCGGATGGTGCCTTCGTCGCGCAGCGCACCATCGTTGGCGAAGATCGGAACTTCATGGATCGGCCCCGACTTATACGCGTCCAGGCTGCGGTGCCCGTCGTGGTAACAGACGGCATCGGTAGTGCTGAGATAGGCCACCCAACCGGTTTCGAGCAGGGGAAGCAGCCAGGTCTGGTGCTGTCCGGAGACGGTCACGGGGCCGGAAATGGCAAGCGTGAGCGGACAGCCGGTGCCGATGGCGCGGTCGAGAATCTGATAAACGCGGCGGAGATAGGCGCCTCCGAATGCCGGAAGACAGTGCGTGAAGAGCTCATCGAGGGTGTCGCACTGGTCGACGCGGCGCACCCGCACGTAGCGGCGATGATCGTGATGGTGACTGGAATGACCGGACATCTCTTCGACCATAGCAGAGAGAGGGACGTGTTACCGTTGAATCTCAGGGATGAATATACTGTTCATCGGGGACATTTTCGCGTCACCCGGCCGCCGAATTGTCGCCGATCACCTGCAGGACATCATCGGGTCCAACGGAATTGAATTGGCGATTGCGAACGCGGAAAACTCAGCCGGCGGGTTCGGCATCACGCCAGCCATTGCCGAAGAGCTGTTTTCCCTGGGTCTGGACGTATTAACCTCCGGCAATCATGTGTGGGACAAGCGGGACGTGTATGATTACTTCCAGCGGCAACCGCGTCTGCTCCGTCCCGCGAATTATCCCGACGCTCCGGGGCGCGGGGTGATCGTGGTTCGCGCGCGCAATGGAGTGGAGTGCGCGGTACTGAATCTGCAAGGCCGCACCTATATGCCGGCAACCGATTGCCCCTTTCGCAAAGCCGACCAGCTTCTGAATGAGCTGGACCCGGCGGTGAAGGTCCGGTTCGTGGACTTTCATGCGGAAGTGACCAGCGAGAAGATCGCGATGGGTTGGTATCTCGATGGACGGGTTTCCGCCGTGGTCGGCACCCACACGCACGTGCCAACGGCGGACACGCGGATCCTGCCGGGCGGCACTGCCTATCAAACGGATTGCGGGATGACCGGCCCCTATCATTCGGTAATCGGGGTGGAAACCGACATCGTGTTGCAGCGCTTTTTAACCGGCTTGCCGGTGCGGATGGAGGCCGCGCGGCAGGCTCCGGAGCTGCACGCGGTGATCGTGGATGTCGATGAAGCGACCGGCCGGGCGCGGGCGGTCCGCCGCCACGCCATCAATGGAGACTAGCGGATGGACCCGTCCAGCCCGATTGCGGATGTAACCTCCTTCGCGATCCAGGAAGCCGGCGCGCTGCTGTTCGGAGTTATCTTCCTATTCCTTTATCGCCAGTCGCAGGTGGTGTATTTCGGGCTGTGGGCGATCGCCTGGGGCTTGCGATTCCTGGCGGCGATTTTCGGCTTCGAGCTGCTGCGCATGAACGACGGCCGGTGGCTCGCGCCGTATGCCATTTTCGAATTCGGCTTCGCCATTGTGCTGGTGGCCGCGGCGCGCGCCGGGTTTGCTTCTGGGATCAAGGAATGGCGCACGGTTCTGCGGCTGATCGCCATTCTGCCGATTTTCGTGGCGCTGGTTTATGCGCTGGGATTTTATTCGCGGCTGGAAGCCTATCACGCCTCGCACGCGCTGGTTCTCTGCTTCGTCTACTTGTACAACTTCCTGATGCTGCGCAAGAACGCCGGCTTCGGCGCGCGGGTTTTCCGGTTCTCGCTGTTTCTGCTGGCCGCGGCGTTTCTGGAGCACGCGGTGATTCTTTTGTATCTGTACAATACCGGGGCGGCTCCGGTGTGGGCGCGGTATCTGCATCACGAAACCTATTATGATTTCGCGCTGCATTGCATGCTGGCCTTCTCGGCGATGGCGATGTGGAGCGAGAGCCAGATCGACCGCATCCGCGACCTCTCGGGCGAACTGGATCATCTGCGGCGGGAGGTGCAGAACACGCTCGATCTGGACCGGCTGACGGGACTTCTCAACCAGGCTGCCTTGGCCGCGCGAGTAGAGAATACGGGCCCCTTCGAAGGCGTGGTGACGGTCTGCGACATGGATAATTTCAAGGACATCAACGACCGCTACGGCCACCTGGTAGGCGACGAGATTCTGCGCAACATCGGCAACCTGCTGCGCAGCTCGATCCGCCACGAGGATGAAGCTTTCCGCTGGGGCGGCGACGAGTTCGTGATCCTGTTCCGCAACCAGCAAGCGGCGGTGGCGGCCAAGCGCATGACGGAAATCGAGGCGCGGCTGCACGATTTCCGGGTGCGCGGTTTTGGCGTGCTGCCGATTTCGTTCAGTTGGGGAACGTCGGAAGCGCAAGGCCGCAGCCTGCGCGAAGCTCTGGATGAAGCTGACCGTTCGATGTACACGTTGAAACGCGCGCGCGCCACGGGCGAGCGGTCTTCGGCGCGCTGACTCCTGATACACTTGAGACTTGCCTTCCCCAATACACACAGGCCGGGTGCGCGTGTGCGCGGTCAGTTTTTTGAATACGACGCCGCTGGTCTGGGGCATGCTTCACGGGCCGCAGCGCGGATTGTTCGATCTCGATTTCCAGATTCCCGCGGCGTGCGCCGACCAGGTGGCGGCGGGGGAAGCGGATATCGGCATCATTCCGTCGTTTGAGTTAACGCGTCAAAATCTGGAGATCATTCCGGGGACGGGTATTGCCTGCCACGGCCCGGTGCGCAGTATTTTGCTGATCTCATCGCGGCCGGCGGCGGAGATCCGGCGGCTGGCGGTGGATTCCAGTTCGCGGACGTCGGTGCAACTGGCGCGCGTGATTCTGGAGCGGCGTTTCGGGGCGATGGCCGAGCTGATTGCGCATCCGCCGGACCTGGACGCGATGCTGCGCATTGCCGACGCCGCGCTGATTATCGGAGACCCGGCATTGCGCATCGAGCCCTCGCGCCTGCCGTACCACGTGTACGATTTGGGCAAAGAGTGGGTCGAGATGACGGGGCTGCCGTTTGTGTTCGCGGTGTGGGCGGGGCGGAAAGCGGTGATCACGCCCGAGGTGACGGAGGCGTTTCAGAATTCCTGCCGCTTCGGACGCGCCCGCATTGAAGAGATAGTTGCCGCCGAATCGGGGCGGCGCGAGATTGCGCCGGACCTGGTGCGGCAGTACCTGACGCACCATATCGTGCACGAGCTAGAGGCGCGGGACTACGAGGGGATGGACCTGTTCCTGAGCTATGCGCGGCGGGCGGCCCAGTCCGCCTGAAGCTCGGTTATACTGGAAGGACAGCCATGTATTACGTTGTGCTCGCGGTTCATGTATTGGTGTGTTTTTTTCTGATCATTGTCATTCTGCTGCAAAGCGGGAAGGCGGCCGATTTGGCCGGTGCGTTTGGCGGGATGGGGTCGCAGACGGCGTTTGGCCCGCGCGGCTCGGCGACGCTGCTTTCCAAGGCGACGACGATTTCGGCAGTGCTGTTCATGATCACTTCGATGTCTCTTTCGATCATGGCGACGAAGAACGCCGGCTTGGGCGCGACGGTGCTGGAGGATCGTTCGGCACCGAAGACAGTTCCGGCAAAGACCGCGCCGCCGGCCCCGGCGCAGTCACCGTCAACGGTGCCGATCACGGTAAC
>Ga0335078_10013239_pt1 | contig 12230 bp, 10 predicted proteins | sample Lox_Sample_32_FD_206711 | JGI IMG/M metagenome (GOLD analysis project Ga0335078, IMG submission 206711) | Soil microbial communities from Loxahatchee National Wildlife Refuge, Florida, United States - Lox_Sample_3.2 | ecosystem: Environmental > Terrestrial > Soil > Wetlands | place: USA... | reverse complement strand
TAGTGCTATACTTCTTCACGTCTCCCACATCAAAACGCATGGCATCGGAATCGGAAAGGAAATGCGCATGTATCGAAGCGACGTTGTCGGCAGCCTGCTGCGCCCCGCCTATCTGAAGAAGGCGCGCCAAGATCACGAAGCGACCCGCCTGAGCGATGCCGAATTCAAGCGCATCGAGGATCGCGCCGTCGACGAAGCGGTTGCTCTCCATCTCCGCACCGGCCTCGACGTGCTCAGCGACGGAGAGATGCGGCGCTACGCATTTTTCGGCCACTTGGTGGACGCCATGGAAGGGTTCGACAAGGCCGGCGGCTGGTCCATGCCATTTCATAATGAAAAGGGCGAGGAAATCGTTCAGTCCAGGCCCGTCGTGGTTTCCCGTTTGCGCCGCAAGCGGCACATGTGCGCGGAAGAGTTTACGTATCTGCGGGCCCGGACCGATCATCCGGCCAAGACCACGATCTTGAGCGCGCAGCAAGCGGCGGCCTATTTCGACGCGAAAAAATCCAGCGGCGCCTATCCCACCGTCGACGCTTATCTCGCCGACCTTGTCGATTTCCTTCGCGACGAAGTCGCCGAACTGGTCCGCCTCGGCTGCACCTATATCCAAGTCGATTCGCCGCAATACGCCGCGCTGATCGATGCGAACATTCGCGAGGGCTACCGCCAGCGTGGAAACGATCCCGACCGCCTCCTCGATCTCTCCATCGAAATGGACAACGCGGTGATTGGCGGGCATCCGGGCATCGTGTTCGGCCTTCACTTATGCCGAGGCAACAATCAGAGCAAGTTCTATGCTTCCGGCGATTACGCTCCCATCGCCAAAGTTTTTCGCCAAACTAAGTTTCAAAGGTTTCTCCTGGAATTCGACGACGAGCGTTCGGGCGGCTTCGAGCCGCTCTCGCACGTTCCTTCGGATCGAACTGTCGTGCTGGGCCTTGTCAGCACTAAGAAACCGGCACTCGAGAGCAAGGACGAATTGAAAGGCCGCATCCGCACGGCCGAGAAATTCGTTCCGCTCGAACGGCTGGCGCTCAGCCCACAATGCGGATTTGCCTCGACGATGGAAGGAAATCTAGTGACCGAGGCCGATCAGGAAGCCAAGCTGCGTCTGGTGGCCGAGACGGCGCGCGAAGTGTGGGGCGAGGCGCGGCCCTTCGAGCCGTCGAAAGTGAAAGGGAAGTCCGTCTAAGTTGAAGCTCCCACCAGGTCCAAAGGGATATCCAGTCTTCGGTAGCGTGTTCGAGCCGAAGGGCGATTCGATCCGCTATCTCAGCGAGTGCGCGCGGGATTATGGCGACATTGTGTTCTTCCGCTTCCTCGGCGTGCCCGCCTGTTTTGTGAACCGCCCTGATTGCATCGAGTCGGTCCTGGTCACGCAAGCCAACAATTTCGTGAAATCCAAGGACTACCGCGCCATGCGCCGCGTGCTCGGAAGCGGCCTGCTGCTCAGCGAAGGCGAATTCTGGCGGCGGCAAAGAAAACTGATCCAGCCCGCGTTTCATCAAGCGCGCATCGCGGCCTACTCGGAAATCATGACGGGACACACGCGGCGCATGCTGGCGTCCTGGAGCGACGGGCAAACGCTCGACATTCATGAAGCCATGATGCATCTCACGCTGGGCATCGTGGCCAAAACCCTGTTCGACGCCGACATCTCGCGCGAGGCCGAAGAGGTGGACGCCGCGCTGGTTGTGCTAATGAATAAATTTTTGCGCCAGGCCGGCCTCGCGCTCCTTTTGCCTTCATGGGTTCCGCTCCCCACGTCGCGTCTCTTGCAGCGCGCCGTGGGCCGTCTCGACAAAGTGATCTACGGCATCATCGAGCGCCGCCGCTCGAGCGGGCAAATGTCGGGAGATTTGCTCAGTGTCTTCTTGCAGGTGCAGGACGAGGAAGGCGTAGGCATGACCGACCGCCAGCTCCACGACGAGATCATGACGCTGTTCCTCGCCGGCCATGAAACCACCGCGAACGTTCTTTCCTGGACGTGGTTTCTCTTGGGCCGGAACCCGGAAGCGGAAGAAAAACTCGCCGAGGAACTGAAACGTGTGTTGGGCGGAAGAATCCCCACGCCGGCCGATTTGCCGCGCCTCGTTTACACCGACATGCTGCTGCGCGAATCGATGCGCCTATACCCGCCCGTGTGGGTGATCGGCAGGCGCGCGCTGGCGCCGTTTCGCCTCGGCGAGTACGAATTGCCTGCGAATACCAACGTTCTGATCTCGCAGCTCATCTTGCATCGGGACGCGCGCTATTTTCCGGAGCCGGAAAAATTCGACCCGGATCGCTGGAGCGCGAACGATCCGCGCGCCGCGTCCTTGCCGCGATTTGCCTATTTTCCGTTTGGCGGCGGGCCGAGAGTGTGCATCGGCGCGGGATTCGCGATGATGGAAGCCGTGTTGCTCCTCGCCACGATCGCGCAGCAATTTCGCGTCCGAATCGCGCCCGGGCAAAAAGTCGCCATGCAGACCACGGTAACGCTGCGCCCCCGAAACGGAATCCCAGTAACGCTGACGCGCGCCAAGTAGGGCGGGCTTCAGCCTGCCGGTTTTTGATTTTGTCTGTCGATTTTGATTTCGCAGCGCTTTCACAAAACCGACAGGCTGAAGCCCGTCCTACTAACCGCCAATCGCCCGCCCCGGCACAAGATAATTCACCACATAATCGCGCACAGCATCTTCCAGCGGCGTAATGGCCGAATCGTAACCGCTGCCGCGCAGCTTGCGTATATCCGCCTGCGTGAAATACTGATACTTGTCGCGAATCGTTTCCGGCATGTCGATGTACTCGATGCGCGGCTCGCGCCCCAGCGCGGCGAACACCGCGCGCGCCAACTCATTCCACGTGCGCGCCTCTCCGGAGCCGATATTGAAAATGCCGTTCGCCGCGAGATTGGCGGCCAGGTGCAGCGTCATCGCCACCGCATCCTTCACGTACAGAAAATCGCGCCGCTGCTCCCCATCCTTGTATTCCGGCCGATAACTCTTGAAAAGCCGGATCACGCCGGTCTTGAGCGCCTCGACGTAACTCTTGCAAACCAAACTCCGCATGTCTCCCTTATGGTTTTCGTTGGGGCCGAAAACATTGAAATATTTCAGCCCCACGATGCGGTCGAGCCATCCCTCCCGCCACGCGTGCAGATCCATCCACTGCTTGGATTGCCCGTAAAGATTTAGCGGCCGCAAGCGTTCCAGCTGGCGCGGGTCGGAATCGTCCATCCCCGCGCTGCCATCGCCATACGTCGCCGCCGAGGATGCGTAAACAAAGCGCACACCGGCTCCCAGCGCCCATTCCGCGAGCGTGCGCGAATATTCGTAATTATTTTCGCGCAGATATTTTTCGTTCGTTTCCGTGGTCGAGGAACAGGCGCCCAGATGAAAAATACAGTCGAGCTTTCCGATCAATCCGGACGAAAGCCGTTTGGGCAAATCCGGCGCGTCGATCATTTCCGTGTAGCGCAATCCGGTAAGATTGGAGCTTTTTTCGGGGCCCGCCGGAAAATCGGCGATCGCCACTTGCGAACATCCGCGGCGATTGAGCTCCCAAACCAGCACGCTGCCGATGAATCCGGCCGCGCCCGTCACGAGGACGCGCTTGTCTTTCCAATTTTCCGTTGCCGTGGTCATAGACCCAATCAAGGTTGCCATGTCACGGCAAGCGAAGCAATCGCATCCCGCTCTCGAGAGCAGAAACATCACTCGCGACACCTTGAGCTTTCCCATTCGCTGCGCTAGAGTAACCGCTCCCAGGCGGAGGGGAATCACAGTGCACGGTCACGGGCAGGAGCATCTGAAAATTCTATTGCGCAGCAGCGCGATTCAAAAGCGCGTTCGCGAAATCGGATTGCAAATTTCCAAGGATTACAAGGGGCAGCGCGTTCACTTGATTGGCGTCCTGAAAGGCGCCGCTATTTTTCTGTCCGATTTAGTCCGCCAGATTCGCGTAGAAGTGTCGCTCGATTTCATGTCCGTCTCGAGTTACGGGCACGGCCGGCAGTCATCCGGCCAAGTGCGCCTCAACAAGGACCTGGATACGAGCATCGAGGGCCTGAACGTCATCGTGGTCGAGGATATTTTGGATACCGGCCTCACGCTGGGCTATCTGATGCGCGTTTTGCAGCAGCGCAAGCCGAATTCGCTGAAGATCGCCGCGCTTCTCGACAAGCCGGAGCGGCGCATCAAAAAAGAAGTCAAGGCCGACTACATCGGATTCCAGATTCCGAACGAATTCGTCGTCGGATACGGGCTGGACTACGCGGAGCGCTATCGCAACCTGAAGGACGTGTGCATTCTGTCGCTACCCCCTTCGTAAATCGCATTTCTAGTCGCTCCGATTTTCTCTGCGCCATCAGTGTCCTCTGTGTTAAAAGTTTTCCTCCCCGTAAGCAAGGCCTCAACACAGAGGGCACAGAGGCCGCAGAGAAGACCCAGAGAGGCTGATAATCCGGCACCACATGAAGCCACTCATTACAGCCGCGGATTTGGAGCGCGTCCCGCAAAATGGCGAGATCCCCATCACGGACGATACGCTCATCACTCCCCTGGCGCGCGAAGAGGCGGCGCGCCGCGGCATCACATTTCGCATTTCCCCAGCGCGTGAAAATGCATTCTCTTCCAGCATGCCGCCAGGGGAAAACTCGCCGGAAAAATCCGCTCGAATCGTGGCCATCGGCGCCGATCACGGCGGCTTTGAACTCAAGCAGCAATTGAAAGCACATCTGCGCGATTGGGGATACCAGGTCCTCGATCTCGGCACGGACAGCGCGGAGGCCGTGGATTATCCCGATTTCGCCGAGGCCGTCGGAAACGCGGTGGCGCGCGGGGAAGCGTGGCTCGGCATCGTCCTGGACAGCGCCGGCATCGGCAGCTCGATTGCCGCCAACAAGGTGCCGGGAGTGCGCGCGGCGCTATGCTATGATCGCGCCACGGCGCGCAACAGCCGCGAGCACAATGACGCGAATGTGCTCACGCTGGGCGCCAAGCTGATCGCCCCCGAAGCGGCGCGCGAAATTGTCGCGTTGTGGCTTTCCACTCCGTTTGCAGGAGGGCGCCACCAGCGGCGCGTGGACAAAATTCGCGGCATCGAGGAACGTTCCCGCAAGCCATAGCAACGCGCGCCAACAAAATGAAAACTTCCGGATGAATCGAACAGGATTGCCCGAGTGAACCAAAGCGAATTCGAAGAAGTCGTACGCGTCGTCACCGAAGAAGTAGTGCGCTACCTCGGCGCGCCTGTGCCGCCAATCGCGCGCGCGGCCGCAGGCGACGACGAAATTTGCGCGGACTGCGACCTGAACTGCCCTGAAAAATGCGCCAGAAAAACCCGCGCCGTCGTCGAAGCCGGCGCCGACCGCATTTCCTGCGGCCCTTCGGTCGTGGAACTCGAAGCCGGCTTTGCGGGCCTGATCGATCACACCCTGCTGAAACCGGAAGCCTCGCGCGACGATATCCGCAAGCTTTGCCAGGAGGCCGTGCGTTTCGGTTTCGCGTCGGTATGCATCAATCCCTGGAACGTGCCTCTGGCCGCCGAATTGGTGCGCGGCACAAAAGTAAAAGTGTGCACGGTGATCGGCTTTCCTCTCGGCGCCACGCTCTCCCAAATCAAGGTTCACGAAGCCGAGGAAGCCATCAAGCTGGGCGCTCAGGAAGTGGACATGGTCCTCAACATCGGCGCGCTGAAGTCGGGGCTGGATGACGTGGTGGAATCCGACATTCGCGGGGTTGTGGAAGCGGCGCACCGGGGCGGCGCGATCTGCAAAGTCATCTTTGAAACTTCGTTGCTGACCATCGAGGAAAAAGTGCGCGCCGCGCTGGCCAGCAAAAAGGCCGGGGCCGATTTCGTCAAGACCTCGACCGGTTTCAGCACGGGCGGAGCCACGGCCGAGGATGTGGCATTGATGCGCGCCGTGGTGGGAACGGATATTGGCGTGAAAGCGTCGGGCGGCGTGCGCACGTTGGACGATCTGAAGAAAATGGTTTGCGCGGGCGCAACGCGGATCGGCGCGAGCGCTAGCGTCAAAATCATGGAGCAGGCGGCGGGTCCCGGCCCCGTTCCGGCGGCTTCCTCGAGTTTGCCGGCGTCATCTTATTAGCCAATTTTGCGCAATCCAGGGGTGTCCTCGGGTTTTCAATAAGCTCATAATCTCTACCTGCTATACTGATTCGTTCGCGGGAGCCGCGCGGGTTCAAGATCTTGTGGCACAGGCTTCAGCCTGTGAGGCTTTCCATCCTCGTAGAGGACAAATCCTCACAGGCTGAAGCCTGTGCCACAAGATCTTGAAATCGAGCGCGACCCGCAATCACAATTCATTTATGGATCCAGTCCAAGCCCCATCGCCGCTCAATATTCCCGCGGAATTTCTCGCGACGCTGGTGGAAATCGGCGAGGAAATCAACTCCTCGCTGGACCTCGACGAAGTGTTGCGAAAAACCGCGGCGCTGGTGAAGCGCCTCGTCGACTATGAAATTTTCAGCGTGCTGCTGGTCGATGAATCGATGCAGCGCCTCTACCATCGCTTCACTATCGGATACGGTGACGAAGCCGGAAAGGATTGGATGATCCCGATCGGACAGGGAATCACGGGCACTTCCGCGGCGACGGGCCGCGCCGTGCGCGTGCCGGACGTCCGCGAGGATCCGCGCTACATCAACATCATCGATTCGGTCCGCTCCGAGCTGGTCGTTCCGCTGATGGTGAAGGGGCAAGCCATCGGCGTGCTGGACATTCAGAGCACGCAGCTCGATTATTTCACGCGTGATCAGCAGAGCGTTTTGACGCTGATGGCCAGCCGCCTGGCCATCGCCATTGAAAATGCGCGTCTCTTTGAACGCGTCCGCAGCCAGGCGGACACGCTGCTGGTCCTCAACGAAGTGGGGCGCGAGGCGAATTCCATCCTGGCCGTTGAGGAGTTGCTGCGGCGCGCCGCGGAGCTCGTCAAGCGCGTGATCGACTACCAAATGCTGGGCATCCTGCTCTATGACGACGCGACCAAAACATTTCGCCACCGTCTGGACGTGAAATACGGCCAGAGCGCGCAAGGAAAATTGCGCGTCGCCGCAAACGAAGGAATCGTCGGAGCGGCCATCGCCACGGAACGCCCGGTCCGCGTCCCGGACGTCGCCCTAGACTCGCGATATATCGCGTGCAATCCGGAAACCCGTTCCGAGCTGGCCATTCCGATGATTCATCAGGGCCGCGTGGTGGGCGTGCTCGACCTGGAAAGCCCGCAGGTGAATTATTTCACGGAGGACCATGAGCAGGCGCTCTCGATCCTGGCGGCGCACCTGGCGGTGTCCCTCGAAAACGCGCGGCTCTACGAGAAGCTGTCCAAAGACGAAGCCCGCATGGAACGCGAGCTGACGGCCGCGCAGCGCCTGCAAAACGCCCTGCTGCGTCCCGTGCCCAGCGACAATTACGGCCTCGACATCACCGCGCGAATCGTTTCCGCGCGCGAAGTGTGCGGCGATTTGTACGATTTTCTTTCCTACGGCACGCAGCAATTGGGTATCGCCCTGGGCGACGTGAGCGGGAAGGGAAGCGCGGCGGCGCTCTACGGCGCGGTGGCTACCGGAATTTTACGCAGCCTTTCTCCGCACAAGCTTCAGCCCGCCGAGCTTCTCCGTCAGCTCAATCAACTGGTGTGCGACCGCCGCGTCGAGGGCCGCTACATGACCATTTGCTTCGCCACGTGGCAGAAGGCGCGCGGCAGACTTCGCCTGGCCAACGCCGGGCAGACGCAGCCGCTGCTCTGGAAAGACGGTCACGTCGAACAGATCAAGCTCATCGGTTTCCCCATCGGCATTTTCGACGATGCAACGTATGAAGAGTGGAGCGTGCGCCTGGTCTCGGGCGACATCCTGCTTTTCTTTTCCGATGGCTTGACCGAGGCGGCCAACCGCGAAGGAAAATTTTTCGGCGCCGGACGCATCAAGGATCTTTTGGCCGCCAGCGCGCACTTGAATTCCAGCGAGCTTGCCGACCTCTTATTCGACGAAGTGCAGGAATTCACGCAAGGGGGCGCCATCACGGACGATCGCACGCTGGTGGTGATGAAAGTCAAGTGAGCGCGGCGTCTTCCCTTTCGCGGGCGGCTCGCTCCGCGCGTGTCGTCGATCCGGCGAGTTATACGCCCGGTTTTTCCTACCGCGGATCCCAACTGTTTTGCGAGGGTGTGTCCGTCGTTGCCGCCGCGCAGCGATTCGGGACGCCCGCGTATCTGTACAGCCGCGCCAGCATCGAGCAAGCCTATCGCCGCATGGACGCCGCGTTCGGCGCGCTTCCGCACACGATTTGCTACGCCATGAAGGCCAACTCGAATCTCAGCATTTTGCGTGTATTTGCCGCGCTGGGAAGCGGGTTCGACATTGTTTCGGGCGGAGAGCTTTACCGCTTGCGGCGAATCGGCGTGCCGGGCAGCCGCATCGTTTTTTCCGGAGTTGGAAAATCGCGCGAGGAAATTCGCGAAGCGCTGCGGGCGCGCATTCTCCTTTTCAATGTCGAGTCGGCCGCGGAACTCGATCTCCTGGCCTCCGAGGCGGCACGGCTGCGTGTGCGCGCTGCGGCCTCCATCCGCGTCAATCCGGACGTCATTGCCGGCGGGCATCCGCACATTTCCACCGGACACCATCGCCACAAATTCGGCATCGACTGGGAAACGGCGCGCGGGCTCTATCTCGAGTACCGCGATTCGCGCTGGATCGACTGGCAGGGAATCAGCGCGCACATCGGGTCGCAAATTCTGTCGCTCGCTCCGCACCGGCGCGCCCTCGCGCGCCTGGCCGGATTCGTGCGCGAGCTCGGGCGCGCGGGCATCGCGCTGCGCTACCTCGATGCCGGCGGCGGGCTTGGGATTCGCTACACGTCCGAACAGCCGCCGGAAAAAGCGGCCTGGGCCGCGGACCTTGCGCGCGTCGTTCGCCCGCTCGGTTGCCACTTGCTGATCGAGCCGGGCCGCTCGTTGATCGGCCCCGCCGGCGTGCTTCTGACGCATGTTTTGTACACCAAGAAAAATCGCGGCAAGAATTTCGTGATCGTGGATGCCGCGATGAACGATTTCATGCGCCCTGCATTGTATGACGCGACGCATCCCATCACCCGCGCCCAGCGCGCAACCGGCTCGCTCGTTCGCGCCGATATCGTGGGGCCAGTTTGCGAATCGGGCGATTGTTTCCTGCAAGATTGGCCGCTCGGAGCCGTGGAGCCGGACGATGTGCTCGTCCTGTGGGGCGCCGGCGCCTACGGAACCGTTCAAGCCTCGAACTACAATTCGCGTCCGCGGCCCGCGGAAATCCTGGTGGAGGGAAGCCGCATGCGCCTGATCCGCCGGCGCGAATCCCGCGGCGATCTAGTCCGCGGCGAGTAAAAACAAAAAATGTTCGCGAGGAGCTGCGCGCTTCGGTATTTCCAATTCGCGGCTTATCTTTCCCCCCACTTCAATTTGCTGCGCAGAATCTGAAAATAAGTTTTCCTCGCCGGCCGCACCAGATGCAATTGTTCCGCGGCCTTGCGAATGCGGACGCGGTCTCCCTTCTCCACTTCAATTCCGACTTGCCCGTCCAGCGTCAGAAACACCACATCGTCGCCGGCCTTGAAATCCACTTCGATGGTGACGGAATCGGGGATCACCAGCGGCCGATTCGTGAGCGTGTGCGGGCAGATGGGGGTCACGATGAATGCCTCGACGATCGGGTACACGATGGGTCCGCCGGCCGCCAGCGAATACGCGGTGGAACCGGTCGGCGTCGAGAGAATCAGTCCGTCGGCTTTGTACGTGGTCACGTATTCGCCATCGACGCGCAGCTCCAAATCGATGATGCGGGCGAGCGCTGCCTTATTGAGCACCGCGTCGTTGAGCGCAATCTGCCGGCGGATCACGGCGCCGCCGCGGACGATTTCCGCTTCCAGCATCACGCGTTCGCTGACGCGATGTTTTCCGCTGAAAATTTCCTCCAGGATCGAATAAAGCTCGTCCTGCGAAACGGTGGTGAGAAAACCCAGGCCGCCGAGATTGACGGCCAGGATGGGAACTTTGCGGCCAGCTGCGAGCCGCGCCGCGGAAAGCAAGGTTCCGTCGCCGCCCAGCACGATCAGTAAATCCGTGCAGCTGGGCAACTCCCCACGCTTGCGTGTTGGCATGGTGAATGATCCGAGGCAATCGCTCGTCTCGGAATCGCAGATCGCCTCCGCGCCATGGGCTTGCAGCCATTGGACCAGCGGAGGAACGACGCGCGCGATGTCCTCGCGACGCGGGCGGGAAATAATTCCGACGTTCTTGATCATTGTGGTGTTTGCCGCTGATTCAAAGCAGCGTCTACTTTAGCATTCGCCGGGCTGTTCCATTTCCATGTTTTTGGCATTGCGTAGCGCGGGCTTCAGCCTGTGCCGTTTTAGGTTGCCCTTCTATAACGAACCCCCGCAGGCTGAAGCCCGCGCTACTCAATCCATTCATGGCCTCTTCGCGTAAAGGAAAAATTCCTGATTTCCTTCTGCGCCCGTCACACGGCTCGGACGAACTCCAACGCAGTTTAAGCCCACGGCTTCCACTGCCAGGCGCACGCGCTCGATCGCGCGCTCGTGCAGCGATTCGTCGCGCACAATTCCGCCGCGTCCTATGTCTCCTCGATCGAGCTCAAATTGCGGCTTGACCAATATCAAATACTCCGCGGCCGGCCCCGCCGCCGCAGCAACAGCCGCGAGCACCTTCGCCACGGAAATGAAAGACACATCGATGGTCACGAAATCGACAGGCTCCGGAATTTGCTCTGGGCGAAGATGGCGCGCATTGGCCTTGATTTGCGTGACGCGAGCATCTTGCGACAGCCGCCAGGCCATCTGCTGCGGCGTCACGTCCACAGCGTACACGCGGCGCGCGCCGTGTTGCAGCAGGCAATCGGTGAACCCTCCCGTGGACGCGCCTACATCGAGGCAAATTTTTTCCTTCACGTCGATCGCGAAATCCTCGAGCGCGCCCTCCAGCTTCCATCCCCCGCGGCTGGCGTATTTTGCCGATGCGCCGCTGACTTCAATGCGCGCGTCCTCGGCGATCTGCGCGCCGGCCTTGTCGCTGCGTTCGCCGTTCACGCGCACTTCGCCGGCCAGAATTATGGCCTGCGCTTTTTCGCGCGATTCGGCGAGGCCGCGCTCGACGACCAGCAGATCGAGCCTCTTCTTCGCGGATTTGAGTTTGGAGGGCAAAGCGATCCCGTAGGACGGGCTTCAGCCTGTCGGGGTTCGGATTCAACAACAATGATAAAACGAAACCGACAGGCTGAAGCGTGTCCTACCAAGACAATCTACGCCCGCCGGTGCACGATCAGCTCCGCAAGCTCTCGCAGCCGAGCAGCGCGCGCGCCATACGGTTGGATTTCCGCCATGGCGCGGTCCTCCAGCTCCTTCGCAAACTGGCGCGATTTTTCCAGCCCGTAGAGCGATGGATACGTCGCCTTCTGCTGTGCCGCGTCCTTGCCCGCCGTTTTTCCCAGCGCCGCGGACGATTCCTCCACGTCCAGAATGTCGTCCACCACTTGGAACGCCCAGCCGATGGTCTCGCCAAAGCGCTTCAGGCGCGCCACGTCTTCGTCGTCCGCGCCGCCGCCAATCGCGCCGGAAACGACGGACGCGCGAATCAGCGCAGCCGTTTTCGAACGGTGAATATATTCGAGATCCTCCGCCTGGATGGCCCGGCCCTCCGCTTCGAGGTCCGCCACCTGCCCGCCGACCATGCCGTTCACCGTCCCAGCCGAAGCGGCCACATGCGAAAGAATAGCCACGCGCCGCGCTGGATCGATGGAAGCATTAGCGAGCGTTTCGAACGCCAGCGTGAGCAGCGCATCGCCCGCGAGGATGGCGGCCGCCTCACCGAATTTCTTGTGGCAGGTGGGTTTTCCGCGGCGCAAGTCATCGTTATCCAGCGCGGGCAAGTCGTCATGGATCAGCGAATAGGTGTGGATAAATTCCAACGCGCAAGCAATCGGCAGGACGGGAGCCACATCGGCGGAAAAAATTCTCGCCGACTCGAGACACAGGATTGGCCGCACGCGTTTTCCCCCGGCCTGCACGCTGTAGCGCATGGCGCGGTGAATCGAAGGAGGCTGCGCATTTTCGCCGGGCATCAGGCGGTCCAGGGCGGCGTCCACGGCGGCCCGGTCTTCTTCGAAAAATGCGGGAAGGTTCATCAGGGGAAGGGCGGTTCGAGCGCGGGATCGCGGCGCACGCGGTTAGGAATCTTCCTC
>Ga0335078_10013238_pt1 | contig 12230 bp, 9 predicted proteins | sample Lox_Sample_32_FD_206711 | JGI IMG/M metagenome (GOLD analysis project Ga0335078, IMG submission 206711) | Soil microbial communities from Loxahatchee National Wildlife Refuge, Florida, United States - Lox_Sample_3.2 | ecosystem: Environmental > Terrestrial > Soil > Wetlands | place: USA: Florida... | reverse complement strand
GGGCCGACGCCATAGAAGAGATCCGCGCGGCGCTGCGCAAAGTGCGCCACACGCCCCGCGATCGCGAAGACGACTTCACCATCTCGACCGCGGATTCCATCATCGAGAACTTCGACAAGATTACGGGTATGATTGTGCTGATCTCGATGGCCATCTCGGCGCTGGGACTGCTGGTGGGCGGAATCGGCGTGATGAATATCATGCTGGTCAGCGTCACCGAGCGGACCCGCGAGATCGGCGTGCGCAAAGCCGTCGGCGCGCGCCGCCGCGATATCGTACTGCAGTTCTTGAGTGAAGCGGTGGCGCTCACGGGAGCCGGCGGGCTGATCGGCATCGTATTCTCTGTTCTGGTGACGCTGCTGGTGAGCGCCCTTTTCCCGAGCTTGCGTTGCCAGGTGCCGGGCTGGGCGGTAATCACAGCCTTCAGCGTCTCCGTCGCCGTCGGCCTGTTTTTCGGAGTGTGGCCGGCGGTCACGGCGTCGCGCCTGGACCCCGTGGAAGCGTTGCGGTACGAGTGAGAATTCTTTGGGGGGCGGGCACCCCGTGTTCGTTCGAACGCTGCCTGCACGAGGTAGCAGACGCGCCAGGTCGCTCTCTCTGAGTGGCGCCTCACTCGTTCCGTACCACTTTACTTGCCGCTGGCACATGCGCTACGGTGAACGAAAATCCCTAACGAAGGATTCTCCGTTGATGGCTTTCGTGCCTCTCGTATTGACATTGAGTTTGATCGTGGGCGTCTCGCATCCAGCCTTTGCGCGGGACTCCCCTCTGGTGCGCGCTCCCGCCGGCGTGGTTAGAGGCGAGGCCAAGGGGGACCTGAACCTCTTCCTCGGGTTGCCTTACGCCGCGCCGCCCTTGGAGAGGCTGCGCTGGAGGCCACCTGTGGCAGCGCCCATCTGGCGGGGCGTGCGCGATGCCACCAAGTTCGGGCCCGCATGTTACCAGCCTCAACCGCGAGCCGCCAGCATCTATGCCGATCCTCCAGCCAGCATGAGCGAGGATTGTCTGTCGCTAAATATCTGGACGTCCTCCCATAGCCACAACGCGCCCGTCATGGTATGGATTCATGGCGGATCATTAACCGGCGGCGCCGGCAGCGAAACACTGTACGACGGCTCTGCGCTGGCAAAGCGCGGCCTCGTGGTGGTGAGCACCAATTACCGGTTGGGTGTACTCGGCTACCTGGCGCATCCTGGACTCAGCGCCGAGTCGCCGGACGGCATTTCAGGCAATTACGGTCTGCTCGATCAGATCGAGGCACTCAGATGGGTGAAGCGCAACATTTCCGTATTCGGCGGGAATCCTGAGAATGTAACGATTGCGGGCGAGTCTGCGGGTGCGCTCAGTGTGATGTACCTGATGGCTTCACCGGCGGCGCGTGGCCTCTTCCACAAGGCAATCCTCGAAAGCGCCTATATGATCTCGACTCCCGAGCTCCGCGACAAGCGGTTCGGCGAGGAGCCGGCCGAGGCCATAGGCGTCCGGCTGGCTGCCAAACTGGGAGTAGACGGCGTCGCGGGTCTTCGGGCTATGGACCCGGCCGCGATCACGGAGCGGGCACTGCTCGCTGGATACTTCCCGTTCGGGACGATCGATGGGCATGTGCTGCCGCGCCAACTGGTGGATGTGTTCGATCGCGGTGAGCAGGCGCATGTGCCCCTCCTGGTTGGGTTCAACAGTGGTGAAATCCGTTCGCTGCGGTTTCTGGCGCCGCCGCCCCCTGCCAATGCGGCGGCCTATGTTGAGGCAATCCGTGAACGCTACGGCTCGCTGGCGGATCGATTTCTGCGTCTTTATCCATCGTCTGACGTGGCCGGGAGCATCCTCGCCGCGTCGCGAGACGCGCTCTATGGTTGGACAGCCGAACGCATCGCCACGAAACAGGCGGCGATCGGAGAACCTTCGTTCCTCTACTTTTTCGACCACGGCTATCCGGCAGCGGAGGCCAAAGATCTGCACGCCTTCCACGCCAGCGAACTGCCCTACATTTTCGGCACCGCCAATCGCACACCGCCGGACTGGCCAGCATTGCCAGTAACGGCCGAGGAAGAGCGTTTCGCGGAGGCGATGACCGATTATTGGGCAGCTTTTGTGCGCACGGGGTCCCCGGCCGCCGCAGGGCAGCCGCGATGGCAACCCTTTGCTTCGGGTAAAGCCTTTATGGCCTTTACTAAGGTCCCGCGACCCGGTACAGACCTGTTGCCGGGCATGTATGAGCTTCAGGAAGAGGTCGTGTGCCGGCGTCGGGCTCGGGGCGATACGCCCTGGAATTGGAACGTCGGCATTGTTTCTCCGCCTCTACCCGCGGAACCGTCGCCGGGGTGCCGATGAGCGGCGGGCCAATCCGTGGGTTGGGCTGCGAACCGAGGCGTTTCTCCGAGCTAGCCGTTTTCGACGCGCGCCTTCATATCCGAGTACGCCGCACCGATCAGCTTACTGAGCGCCGCGTCGTATGTGGCCGTTCCGGGTCTCAGCTTCACATGGCGCATGAACTTGCCTGCGCCTTGTAGTAAGTGCGCCGGATCCGGCAGCGCTGCGCCGTGAAAGAACCCCACGTTTACGTGCGAAGTGAAAACATTGACGTACCCGAAGGGAGCATCTCTCAAACATGCAACCGGACAGCCGTCATGCAAAAGCTCCCGCACTTCGTCCCCGCATTTTCGCATCGCCTCAAACCACTGATGCGCGATGGCTCCCAATTCACCCGCATGCTCTTTCATCCACGCATCGATGGCGGGGTCCCGCTCGACAGCGCCGTTGAATCGCAGCAATTCCGTTCTCATTGTCGCCGTAGGGTTTGCAGATTGCTAGCCGAGCCCCAAAACACCTTAAATTAGCGCTTGGGACGTCCCCTCTGGGGACGGCGTTGGCCGGCTCTCCGTCTTATTCCGCCTTCGAATAGTAGTACGTATACTTGCTGTACAACTCCGAAGCGCGCGCGCCATTGGCCACGATACCGAGCACATTGTTCTCGCACAGCGACTGCATCGCGCGCGTCACATTGTCGAAAGTCGTGGATCCGATCTTGACCACCAGAATCGTGCCATCGGCCAACGTCGAAAGCAGGTTCGCATCCGCCGAAAATAGCAGGGGCGGCGTGTCGAAGATGGCCCACGAGAATACTTTGGGCAGCTCCTCAAACAGGATCTTAGCCTGCCGCGTATTGAGCAGCTCGAGCGGGTTCTTGACGGGCGTCCCCGCCGGCAGTACATACAGATTCATGCCCGACACTTTGCGCAGCGCGCCAGAGAGAGGCACGTTACCCATCAGGTAATCCGTCAGCCCGGGCGCGCGGTCTATTTGGAACAGATTGTGAATCAGCGGACGGCGCAGGTCGAAGTCGCCCAGCAGCACCCGGTTCTCGGTCAAATGCGATTCGGCCAGAGCCAGGTTCACGGCGGTGAAGGTCTTGCCCTCGGCGGGCGACGGGCTGCTGATCACCACGGAGTGCAGCGGTTGCAGCGTCTGCAGGTGATTCAGACGGGTGCGCAGCGTACGGAATTCCTCCGCCGGGGTTTCATGCGAGCGTTGCAGATCGAGCAGGTGCGACTCCGGCGCCGGCTGGAAGGCGACTTCCAGTACGTTCTCCAGAATGGCCGGGTACAGTCCGCCAGGCGTGGAGTCCTCGATCGCCGGCCGCACCGTCCCATTGTCCGCTGCCGGCGGCAGAACGTGCTGGCCGTCCTGCTGGGCATCGTGCCGGTCCGGAACCGGCGGCCGTGCGGCCGGGGCGTTTCCCTCTTCCAAATTCAGCGCACTGGCCTGTTCGGCGCGGCGCAAGGCATCGTGTACACGGCTCATCGTTCTTCCTAGCTCTTGCCAAAATAATAGTAGTACATCGAACTGCTCATCGCTATAGTGCCTATGATGATGGCCGTGGACCAGCCCAGCCAGAACAGGCGCCGCTTGCGCCGCACCAGCAGCGCGTTCTCCAATAACGGGATGCTGCTCAGCACCGGCAAGTTGGTATACGCGCGGACGTCTTTCAGATTCTTCAAGGAGGTATCCTTCATCTCCTTGGCGCCCGCCATGAACACGCCCAGGAACATACCCAGTCCCACGCCGGCCGCGGCGATCATCAGGCGGTTGGGCTCGCTGGCCTGCTCGGGCAAAGAGGCCGGATCCAGCGTCTCCAGGTTCTCGCCCGCCTTGCGCTCCTCCAGGTTGCTGGAAGTTTGCGAGATCTCCATCTTCTTGGCTTTGTCGTCGTAGTCTGCCTTGGCGATGTTGTAGTCGCGCACCAGGCTTGCGTATTTCTGCTCGTTAAAGGGTATGGCTTCGATGCGCGCCCGGTAAGCCCCGATTTCCACCTGCAAATCCTTCAACCGCTTGGCGCGCCCTTCCATCTCCATATTCCGCGCCTGGATCTGGGCCTTCACATTGGCTTGTTGCAGCTTCAGGCTCTCCAGCGACTGGGCCACCTGCGGATTCACCACTTTCGCCGGCGCGCCCGCCTTGGCCGCGGCGCTGGACTCTTCCTTTTCGAGCATGTCCCGCTGCTTCTTCAGCACCCCCAACTGGGCTTCCAGGCTGCGAATATTCGGATGGTCTTCCTTGTAGGTCTGCCGCAGCGCCGAAAGCTGCGTCTCGAAATCCAGGATTCGATTATTCAGTTGGATCAGCCGCTCGTTCCGCACGGCCTCCCGGCTGGCCGTCTGCTCCAGGTTGGAGCCGACAAAATCGGCCTCATGCTGCAGGTTCTGCAGTTGGGTCTCCAGCATCATCTTGTCCTGGGCGTCCCGATTGATGCTCTCATTGAGGCTCTGCTGCTGCAGTTCCAGGGCGTTGACCGCCTGCAGGTTCGACTGCAACTGGTCGGGAAGGCGGCCGGCGTTCTCCGTCTTGAACTTGGCAATTTCCGCTTCCAGCCGGTCGATGTTGTCTTTGGCCGCCCGGAGTTGATCGTTCAAAAACTGCGTCGTCGTGTTGGCTTGCTGGCGAAGCTGGTTGTTGGTCTCTTCGGTGAACTTGGATACCAATTCCCGCACCACCGCCTGCGCCTTGTACCGGTCGGAGTACGAGAAGCTGATCGAGAACGCCGAGGTGAACCTCTGTTGGTTCTGGGTGGCGCCCGTATCCAAAATCTTGATGCTGATGGCCTTGCGCATTTGATCGATAACGTCTTCCATGGGCTTGCGCTGGCGCTCCTTGGGATACAGGTTCAGGGAGGGCCGCACAATCAGCTCCTGCAGTTGCGTGCGGCTCTCGATCTCCTGCTGCATGGCCAGCAGCCGCTCCGCCATCTGCGTGCTGATGTTGCTGGGCACCAGCCGCTCGGATATCTGCTGCGGCGTGATGCGCATCACCGCCGTGGAAACGAACGTGTCCGGCCACAGAAACGCCACCACCACCGCGATCACCAACCCGGCGAAGGTCGGCCCCACGATCCAGGAACGATAACGCCGCAGAATATCGATATAGTCCTCGATATCCGGCGGGCGGCGCGAAACACTGACATATCCTTGTTGGGGTGACATAAGTCCGAAAATGCTCTCTTTCCTTAGATCGGCGGGCGGCCCGGATCTCTACACGGCGCACTTCATGGCACGATGATCTGGTCGCCCGGCTTCACCAGGATGTTCTGCTCCATCTTCTTGCCGTGGGTGACCTCGTGGTAGTTGAACTTCAACCGTTGGGTGCCGCGCAGAATCACGATCTTCTTGGTGTTGGCGAATTCGCGAAAGCCGCCCGCATTGACCAGCGCTTCCAATACCGTGGTATCGATGACCAGCGGGTAAGACCCCGGCCGGTTGACTTCCCCCTGGATGAAATACTTCTTGCTATTGACCTTTTCCACCCCCACCGTCACCTCGGGATGCACCATGATCTTCTGCAGTCCCTCGGCGATGCTGAGGCTCAATTGTTCCGGCGTAAGGCCGGCTGCCTGGACCTCGCCGATGAGGGGAACCGAAACTTTGCCGTCCGGACGCACCACGAACTGGCCCGAGTTTTCCGGCTCGTGCCAGACCCGGATCGAAATCACGTCTTCGGCGCCGATGACATAAGCCTTCGGATCCACCGGCGCTCCGGGGGACGCGGGCTTGGCTGCTGGAGGCGGCTGCCTTGGAGCGGGCTGCTGCGCGGCCATCACGCCGCATAAGCCCAAGGCCAGCAACGCGGGCACACTAATGACATTACGCATTATTTCTTAGTTTACAGCAATCGCCGCCGCACCTGGCAACCTTCCGTGGAACCGTTTGGGGCCGTCTAGTACGAACCATTGCCTTTTCGTGGCGTAGGCGGTTCTGCCTGCGACCCCCCGATCGTCTCGCGCCAGGCGAACCCGGTGGCTCATAGCGCACGTGGTTTCCTCGGCGTTCATCTACGTTTATCGGCGGCCTGGATCGGGTCTTGATTCTCGCGTGGCTTTTCAAGCCCCTCCACCTCTAGGTCGCGCGCCCGAATCCCGGCCCGCCCCGTGATATACCTCATCTGCGCTGTAATAGATGTGATGGTTGCCATTTTCCTCTGCGCCGCCCTGCTGGCCGCGCCCCCCGCGCTGGAGAACGCCCGCGACCGCCAGGACCGGGCCGCGCTCGAAAAACAGGTCTCCGATCTGGCGGCGGCCGCCCAAAAAGCCCCCCGCGATGCCGAAGCCCAGTACCGCGTCGCTCTAGCCGCTTCGTATCTGGCCGAAGTCTCCCTGGAACTGCACGATAAGAATCAGGCCGAGCGGGCGGCGGAATCCGGCATTCAGGCCGCCGAGCGCGCCATCGCCATCAACCCCAGCAATGCCGAGTACTACCGCGTGCTGGGCACCCTCTGCGGGCAGGCGGTTCCGGCCAACCTGCTCTCCGCCTTCTCCTACGGCAAGCGCGCCCGCGAGGCCATCGCTAAGGCGCTGGAACTCGATCCGAAATCGTCGCAGGCCTATCTGGCCCGCGGCGTCGGCAACTACTATCTGCCCGATGCGCTGGGCGGCGGCGTGTCGCTGGCCATCCCGGATTTTCGCAAAGCCGCCGCTCTGGACCCGGCCTCGGCGGAGCCCTGCTTATGGCTGGGGCTGGCCTTGCGTAAAGAGCATCACAATGCCGAAGCCCGCCAGGCCTTCGAAAACGCCGTGCGCCTGGATCCCGCGCGCGTCTGGATCAAACAGCAGTTGGAAAAGACGCCCGCCCAATGACGGAGCTCGCGCCGCTAGTGAAGAACGCGGCGGGAATTCTGGCCATCGCCGCCCTCACATGGTTTCAGTTCCCCGGCCACACCTGGCTGCAGCAGGATACCCAGATCTACGTCCCCATCCTCGAACATCTGCGCAACCCGGACGTGTTGCGGCGCGACATCCTGGTCGCGCGCCCGCACGTGTCGTTCACGCTTTACGACGAGACCGCGCGCGCGCTCGCCCGCGTCACCGGCCTGGGCTTTCGCGCGGTGCTCGAAAGCCAGCAGTTTGTCACCCGCGCGCTGGGCATTTGGGGCCTCTACCTGATGGCCGCCGCGCTGGGACTCTCGGCGCCGGCTTCGCTGCTGGTGGCGGCGATCATCTCCCTGGGCGCCACCATTGCCGGCCCCGCCGTGCTGTCGTTTGAGATCGAGCCCGACCCCCGCGGTTTCGCCGTGCCGCTGCTCTTCCTGGCCATCGGCCTGGCCGCCCACCGCCGGGACCTTGCGGCTGGCATCGTCGCCTCCGTGGCGTTTCTCATGCATCCGCCGACGGTAATTCCGTTCTGGGCAGTACTTGCTGTCTTGCACTGCTATCGTCTGGCGTCGTCGAAAACCTCCTCGGTGGGCGGCCAATCTTGGCCGCAGCCGGCTTTTAGCCGGCTTGCCGGGTTTTCATTGTCCACAGGCTCTCAGCCGCGGCCACGTGGGGCAGGACTCCAGTCCTGCGGCCGGCGTCCACGCCGGCCCGCTTGGGCTCACGCATTCATCCCCCTGGCTGCTGCGTGCATCGCCCTGGCCATCGCCGCTCGCTTCCAGGACGGCGCCGGCGAAGCGCAGCTCTTCTTCTCCCGCATCGCGCCGTCGATTGAAAAGCTGCAACGCCTGCGCGCGCCCTATTCGTGGATCTCCGAGTGGTGGCGCGATTGGCTGCCGCACTATCTCGTCTTATACGCCGCATCGCTCGCGGCCTATGCGCGCCTGCGCAAAAGGGCGCCGCTCGCCCTGCGCTTCTTCCTGATCGGCCTGCCGCTCGCCGGCATCTTGAGCGTGCCGGCATCCTACGTCCTGCTGGAGAAAATGAAGTGGGTCCTGCTGCCGCAAATGCAGCCGATGCGCGCGCTGCTGTTCGTCACCGTCATCGCCGAGTTCTCCGCGGCCGCGGCAGGCATCCTGGCCGCGCAAGCGCGGCGCTATCCGGAAGCCTTCGCCTGGTTCGCGCTAGTTTACCTGGTCCCATTGAACACCAGCGTAATCATGATGCCCACCTGGAACCGCGCCTTGGCGGTGGCGCTACTCGCGGCCGGCGCCACCTTCGCCGCATTCGCCGAGGCGCGCAAATTCCACTGGAGCACCGCGGCGCTCGCAGTCGTGGCAGTTGCCGGCTTCTTCCTGGTCCCCACCCTCGGAGGCGTGATCAGCTATCCGCGCCTGCACACACCCGAGTTGGCGCAACTCTCCGCTTGGGCGCGCGCATCCACGCCCCGCGACGCGGTATTCCTGTTCGCCGATGCGGGCAAGCAACTGCAACCCGGCGTCTTCCGTAGCGAGGCCCTGCGCGCCGTCTACGTGGATTGGAAAGGCGGCGGACAGATCAATTACCTGGCCGGCCTCGGCGTCGAATGGTGGACCCGCTGGCAGCAGGCCATGGCCGCGCCGTTCGACCCGCGCAACACCGCGCGCTACCACGCGCTGGGCATCGACTACCTCGTGCTGTCGCCCCGCAACCGCCTGCCGGACCGCGCCCCGGTCTTTGAAAATGCGGGGTATCTGGTGTACGCACTGCGCTAACCGGCATCGGCTCCGGGCGCTCGTGATGCGTATCATACAGTCGCAGGATGATAACATGATCCGCACGCAGGTCAGCCTCGACGAGGAGAAATACAAACTCGCGAAGAGAGAAGCGCGGGCCTTAGGGATCTCCGTGGCTGAGTTCGTGCGCCGCGCAATTCGCCAGTCGCTTCCGCCGGCCGATGCGCTTCCTGGATGCGGTATGCCGGCTTTGTCGAATCCGGCGATCCTCGCTCCAGCCTATCGGTGGATGGCGCCGTCTATGGCGCGAAAGACTGAGTGCTATGTCGGCACGTCCGCGCTAATTGCCTTTCCTGATCGGTCGGACAGCCACTATCCACTCTTCCGTCGGCGATCCTCGGATCCGCCGCCTCTGATTGAAACTCCGGCTGTTGCCCACGGCCTGTCGATCAAGCGCGGTCGGCGCACTATCGATGTGGGGCGGACTCTCAGCGCAAAGGGCGCGTTTCCCGCGCCGCCATTGAACAAGAAGAACCGCAGAAACCAAGCGGCGCGGGGCGCCCGATTTGCGCGGTTCCTGGAGAGTCCGCCCGGAGCTCTTAGCGCCGCATTGGCGCGGCCGTTCGAGATCCCCAGACCGGATTGAGAATCTGTCACAAAGCCGTCATGTGCACGGAGAGACTAACCGCCCGCTGAACTCCACATATGTGAACGCCTCCGGAATATGCGAGTCGTAATGCCCGTGCCGGTTCCAGGTCCAACCCGCGCTCGGCTCCAGCCTGCGCCCCGCGCGGTCGAACTGCTGGAAGCGCGAACAGTCGATCCGCCACACATCCCCGTCGCGCGGCGGCAACGCCCGCCCGTCCGCCAGCCATCGCAATCCCTCCCACGGCAGCGCCAGCTCGACCGTCCAGCCCGGAGGCTGCACATCGACCGCGTGCCGCAGCCCCGGAAAATCCCAGTCCAGGAAACCCCAGCGCTCGCCGCGCGGGTGCACGTGCCCGCCCACGCCATCCAGCACCATGGTTCGCTCGGTCGCGGGATCGAACTCCGGCCTCCCATAATAAGGACTCCCCGGCACCAGCGCATCCTTCCAGATCCAAAAGACCTCGTAGATCGTATTTAGCGCGTTGATCTCGAATTCGTAATACGCGTTCTCACCCGCAATGAAGACTTCCACGTCGTTGTCTTCATAAATGCGCGAATCGCGCTCCGTCAGATACCCGCGCACTTCGGGTTCCTCGGCCGTGAAGCCGAAGTACAGGCACTCATCGTCCCACAGCATTGCCGCCCGCGTATCGAACCATGCCGCCTCGCCCGTCACGATATCGACGAACGCCTCCGATTTCGGCGCCATGCGCCAGGATGGCTCGTCCAACCTGCCGTCGATCAAGATCGGCCCTGCCGCCCGATAGCAAGTGTAATGCGCCAGATCGGTCCGCATAGCCAAACCATAGCAGATGACGCGCGATTTAAGAAGGCTGCGGAGGGGATCGATGCCGGCGCGTGCTTGAGTCTCGCATAATACAGTGACAGACGGCCGGCCCGGACCAACGGCGACGACGAGATGGACTCTCAGTCCGCGTGGATCGCTCACTCTGCGTCGGCGGGCTGTCGGAGACGTCCAGCGGGACTGAGAGTTCCGCGCAGCCTGAGAGGCTGCCCCACAAGGCTGTCACCATATTCGGCGAGACTCATCTGCGGTCGCGAGGGTGGAGCAATTCGCGGTTGCCAGATCCATTTTCCCGTGCGATCTCGACGTCGCTCGTAAATACGGACGCCTGAAGCAACGCCTGAGAGAGAAGGGGGCCACTTCCGGAGAACGACATCTGGATTGCTGCTACGGCGAGTCAACAGCGCCGTGGCTCCGCCTAATTTGTCGAAAGCCGCGTGTCCACGTCGCCATCACGCACGTCCGCGTACCCCAGGGCCGTACCACGCGCGCCACTGATCCTGCATTTCCTGCGTAGCCGGCCACTGAAAACATAAGCCGTACCCGTCGGGATCGCAGACGTACAACTGCTTCATGCCGTAGTGCGCCACGGCAGGCTCCTTCACGTCGAGGCCCTGCGCACGCAACCGCCGATACGCGCCGTCCAAATCCGCGCAGCCGAAGAACAGCGCGGTATCGCCGTGCCCAGCCACGCGCGCTGGGTCGGGCGCCGCCGGACGCTCGCCATCGTCGTAAGCCGTGTTGAGCATCAACTCCACGCCGTTGAGCCTGAGCATCGCCCAGCCACAGTCGTCTCCCGGCCCCGACGCGCTGACGACCTCAAAGCCCAATAGATCGCGGTAGAAATGCAGCGATGCCGGCATGTCGAAGACTGCCAGCAGCGGCGCGAGACCCCGAATGTCAATTGCCATGTGTGCCCCCCTGCCGCGATTTCACGGCGGCCCACGAGACATTCTACACCCGAGACGCGAGCCTCATCCCGGCTTCCGACTGTTGGCTCCTGACTTCTTGCGCCGCGGCATTTCATCGCCTTCCGGTGGCGCGCTTCCTCCCCGCCGCCGCATGATCTTGTCGAAAGCCTTGAAATCCGCGCGCGCCCGCCGGTCCGCGAAGTATTTCGCCGTTTCGAGAGCCGAGACCTTTTCCGCGACCGCCGTGGCCACAAACTGGTTGACGCTCGTGCGGTCTTCTCGGCTCAACCGCGCGACCGCGTGCAAGCGCCTCTCGCGGAAGTAGGACTTCCACGCCAAATTGGGCGGGGGCCATCCCATAGTCCCGCACATTGAAGGTCACCAGCGCATCTGCCCGGCCCTTGCCGGCGGCCTCCAGCACCATCTCATCGTTGGGATCCCGCAGTTGAGGCCTCCACAGGAAATGTGTTTCCACCGGCTCCGCCATGGCAATCAGGGCGCTCAGAAAGATATCCACCTCGCTCGAGGAGAGTCCGGCTGCGAGCCGGTGCTCGGACATCCGGCAAACCGCCTCGTATTCCAGCGCTAGCGGAACGCCATCAACAAGTTTCTTCCCTCTGCCGCGCCGCCCGTACAAGGGCCGCCGATGCGCCTGCCATTGCCCGCGATGTGGTCCGCCTTCACCCCTTAATCACCCCCATCGGCCGCAGCCGCGCCACCTTCCGGGCGAGGCCCGCGCCATGCACGACCTCGATCACCTCGTCCACATTCTTGTACGCCTCCGGCAGTTCCTCCAGGATCCCGTCGCGCGTCTCACTGCGCACCAGGATGCCGGCTTCCTCCAGCTTCCTGGTCTCCTGCCGCGCGTCCCGGCCTTTGCGCACAGCCGTGCGGCTCATCAACCGTCCCGCGCCATGGCACACGCTGCCGAAGGTTTCGCGCATGGCGCCCTCTTCGCCCGCCAGCACCCACGACGCTGTCCCCATACTGCCCGGCACGAAAACCGGCTGCCC
>Ga0335078_10013237_pt1 | contig 12230 bp, 10 predicted proteins | sample Lox_Sample_32_FD_206711 | JGI IMG/M metagenome (GOLD analysis project Ga0335078, IMG submission 206711) | Soil microbial communities from Loxahatchee National Wildlife Refuge, Florida, United States - Lox_Sample_3.2 | ecosystem: Environmental > Terrestrial > Soil > Wetlands | place: USA... | reverse complement strand
CGCCTTCGCCGCCGCCGATCTGCTCCGGCGCCAGGTTTTCGAGCGTGCCGATGAGCATGCCGGTGCGCGTGAGGCGGCTCGAACGCGTCTGCCGGGCGATCCCGAAGTCGAGCAACTTCACGCGGCCGGCGGAGTCGATCTTGATGTTGTTGGCCTTCAGGTCGCGGTGCACGATGCCCTGGGAGTGCACGTAGCCGACGGCCTCGGCCACCTGGCGGAGAATGGCGCAAGCCTCCGCGGGCGGAAATGTGCCGCGCGACCGGAGGCGATCGGCCAGCGTTTCGCCATCCACGAGTTCCATCAACAGGCAGGGGCGCCCTTCGAACTCGTGCAGCCCATAATACTCCGCAATGGCCGGATGGCGCAGGCTGGCCTGGATGCGCACCTCGTTTTGAAAGCGCTGGATGAAGGGCTGCTCCATCTGGTTCAGGATCTTGATGGCGATCAGGCGGCCGAGGCGCGTATGTACCGCCCGGTAGACTTCGCCCATGCCGCCGGCGCCGATGAAGTCCACCACGCGATACTCACCAATGTTGGCGTTCAGCGCAGACATAGACGCGCAGTCGGCGCGCCGCTACTTGGTAGGAGTTACACCCATCAACTCCATGCCGTAGCGGATGGGGACCGCAAAGGTGACGAAGGGTGGGCGCGTCATGCCGTAGGTGAAGATGCCGACGACGCGTCCGTGGTCGTCGAAGACCGGACCACCGCTGTTTCCGGGGCCGGTGGTGTTGACCGTCAACTGGTAAACGTCGCCGAAGCGGCTGATGGTGGCCTCGTTCAGCCCGGCCTCGCCGCGCACGGTGCGGGCGATATTGCCGGTGCTGAGGGTGGGATCGGGAATCTCTTTCCAGTTCTCCTTGCGGTTGAGCGGATCGGAGGAGGCTACACCTCCTACCACCATGGGCGACGCGCCCGGGTAGCCCAGGACCGTGATGGGATCGCCCTGCTTGATGGTGTTGTAATTGTCGTTCATCTCCGTCTTGTGCACGGAGCGTGGCAGATCGATCTTGATCATGGCCACGTCGGCATGGTCCGAGACGCGGGCCGTCTTGGCGGGAATGCGGATGCGGTTCTTGGCGAAGGTGACATCCAGGTAATCGTTGCGCCCGTCGATCATTTTGCCGGACGGCATGGCCGAGAGGTCGCGCACCGAGTCTTCATCGCACGATCCCTGGCAGAGGTACTTGGCGTTGGCCGGAACCCAGCTCGGGAAGTCCCGGTTGCTGATGAGCACCAGGGTTTTGACTTTCTTGCCTTTCACCTCGATTACTCCCGGTGCTACGCCGAACGGTTCGTCCCAGTCGTAAGTGCTGAACCATCCGGCGGCGACGTGGCGGTTGGTGAGGATGAAGCCATCCGAGCTGATGACGAAACCCGATCCCGAGGCGGCTTCACCAATGGCTTTGTTCTTGCCGTCAGCGTCTTCGGTTGTGAGCAGCGGTTCCAGGTTGCCATCCACCGGTACGAAGACCGGCAGGTAGTCCATGTCCACGTTCCAGCGGCGCACCAGCTTGCCCTTGGAGTCCTTGATCACATTGGGCGCATACAACTGGTAGATCTGCCGGCCACTCTCGATGCTCACCAACTTCCAGGCCACTTCCACCAGCACCACGGAGTCGCCGTAAGTGGACGCGATCTGTGCAGGGGTCATCCCCTCGGCTTTGACTGTGGGGTTGTTGATGATGGTGGTGTTTCCCTTGCGCAAGTACAGGAAGGCGCTGGTAGCCACGATCAGCACCACCAGCGCGCCGGCGCCGACCAGCATGTTGTTGCGGGTGTGCGAGCGGGTCTCGGCCAGCATGCGCTCGACGGTGGCCTTGCCGACTCCCACGGGCGGCGGCTGCGGCGGCAGCGCGGTGGGAACGGGCGGAACCGCGGCATCCGAGGGTGCCTCGCGGGTGGGCGACAGCGCGGACTGCCCTGCCCCGGCCAGCCGCGTGGGGCGCACGAGTCCGGCAATCGGCGGATCGACTTCAAACCGGAATTCCGGACCTCCCGCGCCCAGTTGCACCAGGTCCCCCGGAACCAGCTTTGCCGGGCCGAAGATCCGCTGCTTGTTAATAAAGGTTCCGTTGCGGCTTCCCAGGTCGCTGATGGAAAACTCCGGCGGCTCCTCTTTTTCGATGACGATTTTGGCATGCCGCCGGCTGATCAAGTCATCCTTGTCGGGATCGTACTTGACTTCGCACGAGGGGTCCCGCCCGATGGTCATTTCTTTGAAATGCTGGAAAGGGAATTCCTCCACCTGGTTGGATTTCGAGGCGTTCAGGTGGTGGATGGCGACACGCCGCTCCATCTCATTTCCTCCATGTGAGTGAAATCAACGAAGTAAAGAAGTGGTCTGGGCGAGGCGTTAGCTCAGGCGGGTTTGCTATTACTTTGGTGAGTCGTTCCGGTTACGGCAAAGACTCGAGCATCCGGCAGATGTCGGCGGGGCCGATGTAGAAGTGCGGGGAAACGCGGACCCATCCCTGGCGCGGGGCGGCGGTAATGCCGGCGGCGCGGAGCCTTTGCACGATGGCGGGGGCTTCCAGGCCCGGCTTGCGGAAACTGACGATGCCTGCTCGGTGGCCATCGGGCCGGCCGCCCAGCACTTCGTAGCCTTTGGCCTGGACGCCTTCCGCCACCAGGTTGCCCAGATGCTCGACGGCCCGGCTGACGGCTTCCATGCCGACATCGAGCAGGAACTCGATGGCCGCACGCAGGCCGTAGCAGCCAACGGTGTTGAGGGTGCCGCACTCGTAGCGCCCGGCATCCGGCCGCAGGGTCATGTCGCGCGAAGCGTAGTCCGCATAGCCGGCCACGTTGGTCCAGCCGAATTCGATAGGCCGCACCGAATCCTGCAGCTCCCGCGACACGAAGAGGATGCCGCAGCCTTCCGGTCCCAGCAGCCACTTGTGGCCGTCGGCCGCGAGCGCGCCGATGTGCGCCCGCCGCACGTCCACCGGGAACGCTCCCAAGCCCTGGATGGCATCCACCAGGAAAGCGCAGCCATGCCGGTGGCAAATCTCGCCGATGGCCTCCAGATCCGCACGGTAACCGCTCAAATACTGGACAAAGCTGATGGCCAGGAGGCACGCGCCGCGGCAGACCTCGTCGATCCGATCCAAAGGGTCGAGATAGGAAAGCCATTCGACCCGTATGCCAGCCTGTTCGAGCCGCTTCCAAGGGTAGTAATTGGCCGGAAACTCTTCGCGGAAGGCGACCATCCTGTCGCCGGGCCGCCAATCGAGACCCCCGGCGATGGTGGAGATGCCTTCCGAGGTGTTCTTGACGATGGCGATTTCGCTCTTTTCCGCGCCGGTGAGCCGGGCCGCCGCCGCTCGCAATCCGTCGTATGTTTCGAGCCACTGGCTGTAATGCAAGCTGCCGAATTCCATAGCGTCCGCGGCGAGCCACTCGATAGCCTTGGCAGCCGGCCGGCACAATGGCGAGACGGCCGCGTGGTTCAGGTAAATCAACCGCTTACGGACGGGGAACTGATCGGCATAGCGGAGCCACAACTCCTCGCCGGATTTTGCACTTGTATCAGTTGGCATTATGATTGAATAATACGTATAAGATACCGCGAAGGAGGCGGTGTCATGAGGCGGATCTGCGCCTGTACATCGCTGCTCGTTCTGTTCCTCGCCGCCGGACTGGCCGCCGATAAAAAAAGCGATCCGAGCCAAATCGGCAACCGCGACGTCGGCAAGGGCCTGAACTGCTATTCGCTTGAACAGGAGATCGCCATTGGCAAGCAGTTGGCGGGCGAAGTCCAGCGCCAGGCGAAGCTGCTGGACGATCCGATCATTACCGAGTACGTGAACCGCGTGGGGCAGAACCTGGTGCGCAATTCGGATGCCAAGGTGCCTTTCACCTTCCAGGTAATTGACGACCCGACGCTCAACGCGTTTGCCCTTCCAGGGGGCTTCGTCTTCGTGCACAGCGGCCTGCTGACCGCCGCGGAAACCGAAGCCGAACTGGCCAGCGTGATGGCGCACGAGGTGGCCCACGTAGCAGCCCGGCACATGACCCGGCAAGCCTGCCGGGCCAAAGTCGCCCAACTCGCCACGCTGCCCCTGATCCTGACCGGAGGCTGGGGCGGGTACGCCGCGCGGCAGGCGGGCAACCTGGCTATCCCCATGACGTTTCTATCGTTTTCGCGCGGATTTGAGAGCGAGGCGGATTACCTGGGGCTGCAGTACCTCTACGCCGCGGGCTACGATCCGGGGGCCGCCATCGAGATGTTCGAGAAGATCGTGTCGCTCGAAAAGCAGCAGCCCGGTTCGATGGCAAGGGTGTTTTCGACCCATCCGCTGAACTCCGACCGGATCGAGAAGGCCCAGGCGGAGATCGCGCGGATTCTGCCGCAGAAGCCGGAATATATCGTGAATACCTCCGATTACATCGCCGTGCGGGACCGCTGGCTGTCGATCCTGAATCAACGCCGGATGCGGGCGGAGAAGGCGATGAAGCGGCCGGCTCTCCGGCGTGCGCCAGGCAGCGGCGCTCCGGACCCGGATACCGGTGACGACCGGCCCACCATCCGGCGGCGGGACCTATTACCGTAACCAACCAGCGCGGCGATACGTATACATTGTGGCGATACCGGCACACCCGTTTTGGGCGTATAGTGTCAATAATAGGAGTTTTCCACAATGAAGCCGTTTCGAGCGATCTCCGTGGCCTTCGTGGCGGTCCTGATGATGCTGCCAAGTGCCTCCTTTGCAAGGGACAAGAAGGAGGACAACCCGGACGACATTGGGAATCGGGATGTGGGCAAGGGTGTCAACTTCTACTCGCTGGAAAAAGAGATTGCGCTGGGCAAGCAACTGGCGCAGGAGGTGGAGCGCCAGTCCAAGATCATTGACGACCCGGTGATTGCCGAGTACGTGAACCGGATCGGCCAGAACCTGGTGCGGAACTCCGACGCCAAGGTTCCGTTCACCATCAAAGTGATCGATTCCGACGTGGTGAACGCTTTCGCGTTGCCGGGCGGTTTCTTTTTCGTGAATTCGGGACTGATCCTGAAGTGCGACAGCGAATCGGAACTGGCGGGCGTGATGGCGCATGAAATCGCGCATGTCGCCGCGCGGCACGGCACCCGGCAGGCGACCCGCGGCGAGTTGGCCCAAATCGGCATGATGGCCGCGTCTGTGGTGGTCCCCTGGACCTGGGCCGGTTACGCTGCCATGCAGGGCGCCAACATGGCCATCCCCATGGGATTCCTGGTCTTCAGCCGCAGAATGGAACGCGAGGCGGATTACCTGGGCCTGCAATACATGTACAAGGCTGGCTACGACCCGACTTCGTTCGTGGACTTCTTCGAGAAGATCGAAACCATGGAGAAGCGCAAGCCGGGCACCGTCGCCAAGGTGTTCGAGAGCCACCCGCCGACGGACGATCGCATCAAGGCCGCCGAGGAAGAGATTCAAACCATCCTGAAAGCCAAGCCGGAATACGTGGTGAATACCTCGGAATTCAACGACGTGAAGGCGCGGCTATACGCCATGGAGAACCGCCGGAAGCTGGACCGGGGCAAAGGCGATACGAACCGGCCGACTTTGCGGCGGAGTCCCGGCAGTAGCCCGGGTCCGGTGGACGATAACGACAAAGACCAGAAGCCCGATCAGGACGAGCGCCCGACGCTGAAGCGGCGGGACGGCTGACGGCTGGACGGCGGGTCTAATTCTCACTTTTTTGCAGGACAGGCTTGCATAGCGCACCGGGAGTGTGCGGGCGGCTATGTCTTCCCGGACGTCACTCAAATGCTGGCTCGATCATACGACCTGCACGGCATGCGCGTAGTGGAACTGGCAGTGGATGGAGGACCGCTCCGCAATGACCGCGATGCAGTGGACGTGATCGCCGCGGCATCGGCGCGCCATCCCGAGATCATCGTGATCCCGGCGGAGCGTCTCGCTGACGACTTCTTCCGGCTCAGGACGGGTGTGGCGGGGCAGGTAATCCAGAAGTTCCTGACTTACCGGTTGCGCATCGTGGTTGTGGGCGATATATCGAAGCACTTACAAGAAGGCTCGGCCCTGCGCGACTTCATCTATGAGTGCAACAGTGGCTCGCACGTTTGGTTCGTTAGTGGCCTCGAGGAACTGGGTCAGCGGTTGCGGCGGGAAACGAATCGCTCTTTGCCAGGAGATTGGCAATCTTAGCATGGCGAGGAAGCGCCTCAGCGTGACCTGTCTGAGGGTTCTCCCACAGGGTGTGCTCCTTGCCCTCTCTTCGCAACACGCATCCGTGCCGGCGCAGGTGCCGGAGAAGCGTCTCGCGTTTCATCCGACGACTACAAGTTCCCGGTCTGCGTCCGGCGGAATGGAACGTAAAGACTCTTCGCGCCGGTGTCCAGAATGAGCACAATCGCCTCGCGCAGGTTCGCAATGCATTCCGCGCGCGACCTGCCCTGACCATTCGCTCCAGGCACTTCCGCGCAATACGCGATGTACCACGGGCCATCCTGCTCGACGATGGCTGTGAATTCATTCCGCATGGCCCTATCGTAGCGCTCCCGCAGGCAGCGGGCGGATCACAGATTGCCACCCGGCGGGCGCTTGGCACATCCCTGTAACTCTCCCACTCTGTTACACTATGAGGTTTACCGCATGAAGGCCTTACTGGAATCCCTCCGGCCCGGCGAGCCGGATTGGGAGCTAGCCAGCGCGATTGATCCCCACAGATTGCCGGCGCACATCGCCATCATCATGGATGGCAATGGCCGGTGGGCTGCCCGCCGGCGCTTGCCGCGCGTGGCCGGCCACCAGGCCGGGGTGGGACCGGTGCGCAGCACGGTGGAGACCTGCGCGCGGCTGGGCATCCGGGCGCTGACGCTGTATGCGTTTTCGGTGGAGAACTGGAAGCGCCCGCGGGCGGAAGTCGAGACGCTCTGGCGGCTGCTGCGCTTCTACCTGCGCAAGGAACTGCCGGAATTGCAGAAGAACGACATCCGGTTGCAAGCCATCGGACGGCTGGAAGCGCTGCCGCCGGATGCGCGCCGCGAGTTGGAGGCCGCCGTGGACGCCACGTCGCAGAACCGCGGACTGCTGGTGAACCTGGCTATCAATTACGGCGGCCGCACGGAAATCGTGGACGCGGTGAATGCCATTCTCGACTTGGCCCGCATGGAAGGGCGGCTGGATTCGCTGCGGGTGGATGAGGAACTCATCGCCGCGCACCTTTACACCGGTTCCCTGCCCCCGCCCGATCTGCTGATTCGCACCTCCGGCGAGATGCGCATCAGCAATTTCCTGCTCTGGCAGATCGCGTACTCCGAACTGTACATGACCGAGACGTTGTGGCCGGACTTCAGCCGCACGCATCTGCTGACGGCGGTGCTGGAGTACCAGAAGCGGGACCGCCGCTATGGCGGCCTGAGCGCCGCGCCGCGCGACGGCGCGCCATCCTCCATTTCCGAAGAAATGATCGCCGCACTGCCGGCCCGATGAAGCGGATCCTGACTGCGCTGGCCCTGGTCCCGGTGGTGACCTGGGTGGTGCTCTGGTCGCCGTACTGGGCCGTGGTGGCGGTGACGGCGCTGGTGGCCTTGCTGTGCTTCCACGAATACTCCGGCATCGCGGCGGCGTATCAATCGGGCAGCATGGGTCCGTTCGGCTATGCCGCGGGGCTGCTGATTCTGGCGCTGCCCGGCGAGAGCTATGTGCTGCTCACCGCGATTGCCGTGACTCTGCTCGCGCTCACGCTGGCGTTGCGCGGCGGCGATCCGCGCGCGGGCATCCTGCGCGCCGCACTGTTGCTGCTGGGCGTGGCTTACGTATTCGGCTGCTGGCGATTCGCGCCGCTGCTGGCCGCGGAGAACCGCTACTGGCTGATGTACGCGCTGGTTCTGAACTGGATCGGCGATGTCGGCGCCTATTACGTGGGCCGGTCGCTCGGCCGGCACAAGCTGGCGCCCATCGTCAGCCCCGGCAAGTCGTGGGAAGGCTCGGCGGCGTCGCTGGCGTTGTCGCTGGTCTTCGGCTTCTTCTTCCTGCGCTGGGCGATTCCCGCGGTCGCGCCGGCGACAGCCTTGGCGCTGACGGCCGCCGCCAACATCGCCGGACAGTTCGGCGACCTGTGTGAATCCGCCCTGAAGCGCGGCGCCGGGGTGAAGGACAGCAGCACGCTGCTGCCCGGCCACGGCGGCATGCTCGACCGGGTAGACAGCACGCTGTTCGCGCTGCCCGTGGTGTACCTGTACGTCTTCAGTGTCCGCTAGCGCGGAACTGGGCAAGGGCTTCGCCCTCCATTCACAAGCCCCATGACGCGCGCCAACTGAGCGGTGTGTCGAACCCGGCGAGCGAGGCGTAGATGCTCCATTGGCCGTGATGGATCGCCTCATGTTGCACGAACTCCCACGTAAACATGGCAAAGCTGAAAGGGGTCCCGTCCCAATCGATCCGTGCATCGATGTCGGTGGTCGTGAGGGTGGCCAGCAGTTGTCGCTGCCTGTCGTCAAGCGCGGCGAGTAGCCCCGCGCGAGTCAGCGGGCCAACATAGTGATCGTGCTTTCGCGTCCAGTCTACCTTTTTTGTCGCGAGCGCGGCATTGTAGACGCCCCTTGGCCACGGCCTGCCTAGCGCCTAACTAAATGGCTCCTCGCGCGTATTTCATGCGTATCTGAATTATGCCTGCACTCTGGAAAGACTTCCGATATGCTGTCCGCACGCTTCTGAGGACCCCCGGCTACACCGTGGTGGCGGTGGCCACGCTGGCCCTGGGGATTGGCGCCAACACCGCGATCTTCAGCGTGGTCAATCAGGTGCTGCTGAATCCCGCCGGGATCAGGCACGCCGACCGCCTGGTCGCCCTGCGCGTGCGCTACGACAAACTGGCGCTCTACAACATCGGCGTATCCATCCCAGACTTCGCCGACGTACGCGACAGCACGCAGCAGTTCGCGTCCGCCGCTCTGATCGACACCAGCGATTTCAACTATACCGGCTCGACGGTTCCGGAGCGGCTGCGCGGCGCGAACGTGACGTGGCGCTGGTTCGACGTATTCGAGGCGAAGCCGTTACTGGGACGGGTGTTCCGTCCCGAGGAAGACCGGCCCAATGCCAACTACGAAGTCGTACTGTCGTACGCCGCGTGGAAGCGGCTGTTCGGGCGGGACCCCGGCGTGATCGGCCTCAACGTCGAATTGAACCAGTTGCCGTATCGCATTATCGGCGTGATGGGGCCGCAGTTCCGCTGGCCGGTGGATGTGGATCTTTGGGCGCCGCTGGGCCTGGCCAGCAGCCAGTACACGGAACGCAACCGCTTCAACGAGAGCTACCAGGCGGTGGCGCGGCTGAAGCCGGGACTGCCGTTCAGCGCCGCCAACGCCTACGTGGAGGTGCTCAGCAGCCACGTGCGGAACAACGGCACGCCCGGGGGAGCCTACGCCAAAGATGCCGCCTGGGGCATGTTTCTGCTACCGTTCACCGATTTCATCGCCGGCAACACGAGGACGCCCATGCTGGTGCTGCTGGGCGCGGTGGGGTTCGTGCTGCTGATAGCCTGCTCGAACATCGCCGGCCTGATGCTGGCGCGGGCCTCCGGGCGGGGTCGCGAGATCGCCGTGCGCGCGGCACTGGGGGCGAGCCGATGGAACTTGATTCGCCAGTCGCTGGCTGAGAGCCTGGCGCTGGCTTTCGGCGGCGCGCTGGTCGGCCTGGGCGTGGCTTTCGCCGGGTTGCGCGGACTGCTGGCACTGGCGCCGGAAGGTCTGCCCATCGCGGTCAGCGTGAGCATGGATGGCACCGTGCTGGCCTTTACGGCCCTGGCGGCGATTGCCGCTGGCATTCTGTTCGGAGTGGCGCCGGCCTGGCAGATCTCGCGCCTGAACCGCTACGAATTGCTGAAGGAAGGCGGCCGCTCCAACACTGGCGGCAAGGCGCGCCACCGCCTGCGCGCGGCACTGGTGATTGGCGAGGTGGCGCTCGCCCTGGTGCTGCTGGTGGGCGCGGGTCTGTTCCTGCGCAGCCTGGCGGCGCTCGAAGACGTGCAGCCGGGCTTCGACCCTCATGGCGTGATCACCGCCAGCCTCTCGCTGCCGCACACCCGCTACGGCGATCCGCAGAAACGCGTGGCCTTCTATCGCGCGGTGCTCGGAAACCTGTCCGCCATGCCCGGGGTTAGTTCCGCCGCCGGCGGCGTGCCCATGCCCTTCAGCGGCAGCGCCAGTTCGGCGTCTTTTACGATTGAAGGACGGCCGGTGCCGCCGGGCGATCCCGGTCCCCACGGCGATATCGGCTTTGTCAGCCCCGAGTATTTCGCGGCGATGAAGATCCCGATTCGGCGCGGCCGCGTCTTCACCGATACCGACCGGCTGGACACGGAGCCGGTGGCTCTCGTCGACGACGTGCTCGCCCGGCAATATTGGCCCGGTCAGAACCCCGTCGGCCAGCACATCCGCCGCGGTTCAGCCACGCCGTGGGCCACGATCGTCGGCCTGGTGGGTCACGTCCGGCATTCGAGCCTCGGCGGCGAGGATGTAAAAGGCAAGTATTATTACCCGCTGTACCAGGTTCCGCCGCCGTACGTCACGTTTGTGGTGCGCACGCCATCGGACCCGGCGCGGCTGGCCGGCGGCATCCGCGACGCGGTCCGCGGGGTGGATGCTACGCAGCCCGTGGCGGAGGTGCGGCTGCTCTCGGAGATGGTGAACAGCTCGCTGGCGCCGAGGCGGTTCGTGGTGACCGTGCTCGGCGTTTTCGCCGCGTTGGCTCTGCTGATGGCCGTAATCGGGCTGTATGGCGTGATCAGCTACTCGGTGACGCAGCGCACGCAGGAGCTCGGTGTGCGCATGGCCCTGGGAGCACAACCGGGCGAGATCCTGGTGCTGGTGCTGGGCCAGGGCATGCGGCTGGCGCTGGCCGGCGCGGGCATCGGCCTGGTGGCGGCATTGGTGGCGAGCCGGCTGCTTCGCAGCCAACTCTTCCACGTGAGCGCGTTCGATCCGGTGACGTTTTTCCTAATGGCGGGGGTGCTGATCGGCGCGGCGATGCTGGCCACTTACATCCCCGCGCGCCGGGCCACGCGCGTCGACCCCATGGTGGCGCTGCATTATGAATAGCGTCATTCGCCGCGCGTTAATCGAAGTCCGTGGGCCAGTCCGGGTGGCGGTTGTGTTCGAACCAGCGGTGAATCTGCGCCGCGGTTACGCGCGTCGTAGAGAGCGGCGGGAGGGCATCTTCGGCGAACCAATCGACGGCCGTGGTTTCCTGGCTGGAGGCCGGCAGGCCTCCGATGAGTTCGCAGCGGAAGAAGAGCTTATAAGCGTGGAACGGAATTGGCGGATGGCCGTGGAGGTCGCGGTCGTAGACGGCCAGCAGTTTGGCAGCGCGCGTTTCGTAGCCCGACTCTTCACGGGTCTCGCGCACCACGGCGCCGGCGGGAGACTCGCCCACGTCGGCCCAGCCTCCGGGCAGCGTCCAGCCGCCGTCCTCGCGTTCCTGCACCAGGAGCACCCGGCCGTCGCGGATCACCACGCCGCGCACATCCACCTTCGGCGTGGCGTAGCCGGCCTGGCCTGCGAACATCTCGCGCACCGGGGCGATGGCGACCGCGCCGCCCTCCGCCATCATCTCCGCGGCGATCTCACGCACCGCCTCGTAGCGCTCGCGATCGTATTCGTTCAGGGCGTAGGTCAGCCCGCTTTGGGAGATGGCCTGCAGCCGCCTGGCCCAGTCGAGCCATTTTGGTTCCATCAAGAATCCTTCCATAGCAATTCGGCGTCGGAACGCCGTACGTAGTTGGCGTCGATGGCTGCCGGATCTTGCGCGCGCCCCGCGTGCGATTGCGCAACGGCGATGCGTCCCACGGCGGCGGCCAGAGCTCGCGGCGCGGCGGTTACAGCGGCTTTCTCGAAACGCGTGCCTGCCAGCGCCGGCGCAAAGGGCGCGAAATCGGTGGATACGAACTCGATCACGCCCTCGGGCAGAGTGGCCAGCCAGGCGCCGAACGGCATTACGGTTTCCGGCAGCACTGCCGCGCCCCGCGAATCATAGACCGCGGCATACACTTCGCCGCGCCGCGCATCCAGCACCACGGCACGCAGTGCGGCCGAGCCAAACGCCGCCACGGCTGCCAGGTTCGAGACGGCCACCACAGGCTTGCCGGCCGCCTCCGCCAATCCTTTGACGGCCGCCAGCCCGATCCGCACGCCGGTAAACGACCCCGGACCGGATGCGGCCGCGAAGCAATCCACATCCGTGATCCTGTGGCCGTGCCGTGCGAGCAGCTCACCGATG
>Ga0335078_10013235_pt1 | contig 12230 bp, 11 predicted proteins | sample Lox_Sample_32_FD_206711 | JGI IMG/M metagenome (GOLD analysis project Ga0335078, IMG submission 206711) | Soil microbial communities from Loxahatchee National Wildlife Refuge, Florida, United States - Lox_Sample_3.2 | ecosystem: Environmental > Terrestrial > Soil > Wetlands | place: USA... | reverse complement strand
TCGGCACTCGAAAGCTCGACCGGGCTCCAGAGGTCGCATGTATAACCTGCCGCAAAAGCTGGTCGCGGAGTTCCTTGGCACGTTCACCCTGGTTTTTATCGGAGTCGGGTCCGTCTGTGCAGATCAGTATCTGCGCGCGACCGGACAGGCGAGCATAGGCTTGCTAGGGATCGCGGCTGCATATGGATTGGCATTCGCCGTCATGTTTACGGCGATGAGCCATATTTCGGGCGGACACTTCAACCCGGCGGTCACGATTGGATTTTGGGTAACACGCCGGCTCGGAACGATCCAGAGCATCAGCTACTGGATTGCACAGCTTCTCGGCGCCACGGCAGCCGCCTACGTCGTGAAAGGAATTATCCCGGATACCGTGTGGCAACCGGCCGGCCTCGGTGTTCTCGTACTCGCGGCCGATTTCACGCGCGCCCACGGAATGCTACTCGAAGGTCTTGGAGCGTTCTTGCTCGTGCTCGTCTTTTTCGCAACAACCGTCGATGCCAGAGGCGCTGTGAACAAGGCGCCCGGTTTCGCCATCGGCCTGACCGTTACAATCGCCGTTTTGTTTATTGGTCCGTTCACGGGTGCGGCGCTGAACCCGGCTCGCGCCTTCGGACCTGCCCTCGCAACTTCGCGCTGGGCGAATCACGGTGTGTATTGGGTCGGGCCGCTCTTTGGTGGTCTGATTGCCGGCTTCCTTTACGACCGAATCTTTCTCCGCGACCAACTCCCGGCCTGAAACACTGGCTTACGAACGGTTCGCCCTCCACCTAGCCCCGGGGACAGGTTGCGCCCCTAGAAACCTCTCACCCGCGTTTCTTGCGACCCTAAACGCGCGGTGCTAGCGTGACTTGCAGCTTCCAAACGGGGTTCGTGTCCATGGCCGTTAATATTGATGATCTGCTGCGCAGGGCCGTCGAGAGTCGAGCGTCGGACCTGCACCTAAAAGTCGGCAATCACCCTTATCTGCGCGTAGATGGCCTGCTCAACCCGCTCACGGACATTCCTCGCGTCACGCCGGAAGAAATGCTGTCGATGGCCTTCAGCATGATGACCAACCGGCAGAAGCAGAAATTCAAGGAAACAGCCGAGCTCGATATGGCCTATGGCGTGGCCGGCCTGGGCCGTTTCCGCGTAAACGTCTTCCAGCAGCGCGGCAACGTTGGCATGGTTCTTCGCGTGATTCCCACGAAGATTCGCACGATTGAGGAACTCGAGCTTCCGCGCATTCTCGGCCAGGTTTGCGAAGAGCAGCGCGGTTTGATCCTCTGCACCGGGACGACTGGCTCCGGTAAATCGACGACTCTCGCCGCGATGATCGACCGCATCAATTCTCTTCGCGCCGAGCACATCATCACCATCGAGGACCCGATCGAGTATCTGCACCGCGACAAGAAGGGTTTCATCAACCAGCGCGAAGTCGAAGTCGACACATCATCCTTCTCGACCGCTTTGCGCGCCGCGTTACGCCAGGACCCCGATGTGATTCTGGTCGGCGAAATGCGCGACCTTGAAACAATCGCCACTGCCCTGCTCGCCGCCGAAACGGGTCACCTCGTGCTGTCAACCCTGCACACTCTGGATGCGACGGAAACGATTCAGCGCATCATCGCCGTCTTTCCACCGCCCGAGCAGAAGCAGATTCGTTTGCAGCTCGCCTCGACGCTCAAGGCCGTCATCAGCCAGCGTCTCGTGCGCCGGAGCGACAGCGGCGGACGCGTTCCGGCTGTCGAAGTGATGATCTCTACCGGCTACATCCGCGATTGCGTCATCAATCCTGACAAAACACGCATGATCCGCGACGCCATCGCCGCGGGTACAAGCCAGTACGGAATGCAGACGTTCGATCAGTCGCTCTTCGATCTCTACTCGCGCAACCTCATCACGCTCGAAGAAGCTCTCATGCGCGCATCGAACCCGGACGATTTCCACCTGCGCGTTCAAGGCATCCGCTCCTCCGCCGATGCCGCCCGCGAGGACATGGAGCGCGCCATGACCGAATTCGAGCGCCTCGGCAAACGATGACGATCCGGCCAGGATCGCCATCCTGAGGAGCACAGCGACGAAGGATCTCTCTTCCTAGGCCGCTCCTGCACCGAACTTCCTTGCGTCCACACTTCTCGGGCACTATTCTTCGCCTGTGCGCTTCCGCTCTTCGCCGCGCAAGCTTGCCACCGAACAACAGCTCTATATGTCCGCAACGCGCGCGCTGGTGCGCCGCGCGCATTCCATTTATGAAATGCGCGAGTATCTGGAGCGCCGCGCGGAAGATAAAGAACAAATTTCGACCGTCATCGCGCGCCTTCGCGAACAGAATTATCTCGATGACGAGCGCTACGCCCTCAGTTACGCGCGGCAGCATGCCAACAATCGGCGCCAAGGGCGGTTTCGTATCGCCCGCGAATTGCGCGCCCGCGGCGTTCCCGATCGATACATCGATGCTGCTCTTGACGCGGTTTTCGCCGAAACGGACGAGGCCGCATCAGTTCGTGCCCGCCTCAAGCGCGCTTTCACAAACCTTCGCGGGCCGATCGAGCAGCGCAAAATTGCTTCGCTCTATCGAAGCCTGCTGCGCGCCGGGTTTTCATCCGATGTGATTCGCAACGAATTACGCAACGCAACTCGCGGCGGAGTCGAAGCCGCCGATCTTCCTGACGCCGAAAGCGAATGAAACGCGAATGGCTCTCGACGCGGTTTGTATTTCGCCGCTTATTCGCCTGTCGAATTAGCCACGCCCTGATTTCACCGATTGCTTGCCTCTAATGCTAGCCGTAACATTCAGGTTCTTCGTCGGAGGAGCAAAAAATGGCTGCGACATGGAAGGGCGCGTTGTCGTTCGGGCTCGTTTCGGTTCCTATTCAGCTTTCGCCCGCGGCGCGCACCGAACGCATCAGCTTCAATCAGCTCCACAAAGTCTGCCACACGCGCCTCAAGCAGCCCCTCTTCTGCCCGACTTGCAACCGCATGGTCGAGCGCAACGAAGTCGAAAAGGGCTACGAATACGAGAAAAACCAATATCTGCTCTTCACCGAAGAGGAATTGGACAAGATCGAGCCCGAATCCGCCCGCACCATGGAAATTCTTGAATTCGTAAGACTCGATGAAATCGATCCGCTCTACTTCGACGCGTCCTATTACGCAACGCCGGAACCTTCGGGGGTGAAAGGCTATCGCCTGCTGCTGGATGCCATGCTCAAGTCCGGTTACGCAGGAATCGCGAAAGTCACGATGCACAGCCGCGAATACATCGTGATCATTCGCGCGCGAAAGGCGGGCCTGACCATCCACACAATGTTTTACTCGAACGAAATTCGCCAGCCTGCCGAAACGGGCGGCGACAAAGTGGAAATGAAAGATCAGGAACGCGCTCTGGCCATGCAGCTCGTCGAGAGCCTCGCCGCCCCATTTGAGCCGGACAAATATCGTGACGAATACCAGCACAACCTGCAAACGCTGATCGACGCGAAAGCCAAGGACGAAGACGTTGTGGTCGCGCCAACGGCCGCAAAAGCTCCTCCCGCGGATCTGCTCGCCGCACTGAAGGAAAGCCTCGCGCAAAAAGGCCCGCGCGCAGAGAAAAAGTCTCTCCTGCGCGTTGTACCCAAAGCGGACCGCGCAGCCGCAGCAGCCTCTGAGGCCAAAAAGCCTCGCCGCAAAGCCGGATAGATTCCGAACAATTCAGTCAGTAGGGGATGCCCGCTGTCGGAGGGTTCTGCTCGGTCGGCGGAATGAATGAGCTGGGCGTGGAAGGCGTCGAAGGTGTCGTAAGGAAATTCACGTCGAAGTAGTCCCGCACCGTTTCCCATTTGGCGTCCCGCAATTGGACTTGTGAAAACGCCGGCTTCACGCAATCCAGGAGTTGCGACTGTCTCTTCGGATCGCCGAAAAAACCGGGAATAAAGAGTCGCTTGAACGCGTGAATCTCTTCCCGGTAGCGAGGCGGCTTGACCACGAAATAACACAGGAACGCGGCAACGAAATGAAGAGAGGCTCCGCTTTCCGGCCCAAAATGGCAGCTGCTCAGGGGATCGTTCAGCGATGCGAATGGAAATAATTGCCCGATCGCGCGGCCCGGCGCCATGCGGCTCATGGTCGCTTTGAGCGCTGGGCCGAGACCAAGCCTCATCATCAGCAGTGAAAAAACGAACCAGGATTCGTCTTGTTCGTCAAAACCGGTGAGGATCTCTTGCTCGTGCCGGCGCAGATAATCGTGAAAGAACGACATTTCACTCCCCTAGCCCCCGGGTTATTTCGGCACAGCAGCTGGCGCGTTCCATCCGAACCCCAACACAAAGATCGGAATCGCCAAAAACAACAGTCCGAACGTAAGTCCGCACATCACCGTAGTCAGCCAGTAAACAATTTCAAGATTCTCATCGATCCCGACCAGAAATTCATCTTTCAGGCGCCACACGAAATTGAAACGGATGTACATCGTAAAAAACAGCACGATCAGGAACCAGAATCCGCTGACGGATAACAGCGCAATACACCATCGAACAGGGAATTTCTCCCGCAGCCACGTAGCCAGTGTGAGCGTTGCCGGAATGAGAAACGCCACAAAAGAGTTAACCGTGTCACACGTTCGTTCAATGCGCTCGGTCTTAAAATGAGCGACCGTCATCTTCCAGATGGCGGCGGCACTCCCGCATAAAATCCCGAACAGCAAGAGAGAAACCGCGAAAGAAATCCCGATCGCAACGAGGTAATGCGGCATGAGGGCGCCAGCATAACTTGGGAATCCAACAGGCGCAACGCCTGCCTGCCACGATATGAACGAACGATAAGCCGCTAACATTTCGAATCGGCGCACGTCAATAAACGCCAGGCGCAAACGCGCTTCGGCTCACAGTCACATCAGTCCCTTCGAAAAAGGAGAATACCGTGCGTAGACTCTCCGTTTCATTTTTGGCGATTAGTTTGATGGCGGGCTTCGGCTCGAGCCGCGCGATAGCCTCGCCCGCGCGGCCGGTCGACAACACCCCTCCAAGTTACGACATGAAGGCCCAAGCGCTGCAGGATCTCCAGGGTCTGCACAAGCAGTTCGCGGAGTTAGCAGGCGCAATTCCCGCGGACAAATTCACGTGGCGTCCATCTCCGGGAGTGCGCTCGATCGCTGAAGTCTATCTGCATGTTGCGGGCACGAACCTTAACTTTGCGACGGACATCGGCACGATGCCTGCTCCTCCCCCCATCGCCAAGGGCTACGAGCAATCGACCACGGATAAGGACAAGATTATCGAGCAGCTGAATCAGTCGTTTGATTACGCGCAAGCTGCAATCGAGAAAATGTCCAACGCCGACTTCGCCAAGCCGATCAAGAAGTACGGGCCGGATGCGAGCCTGGGCGACGTGGTCTACCTGATCGTTACACATACGCACGAGCATCTCGGCCAATCCATCGCTTACGCACGCGTGAATGGCGTCGTTCCGCCGTGGACCGCAGCGATGCAAGCCAAGCAGAAAAAAACTCAGGACTAACCGGGAACTGAAACCTGTTTCTCCTCTGAGCAGAATGAGCGAGAATGGCGGCTTCCATGCGCCAACGCATGCTGGGGGAAACATGAAAAAGCTCGAACTTTCGCTCGCAACGATAGTGCTGATGTGTGCCGCAACGCCCCGGACATTCGCGCAGCAGGCACCGGGATCCTTCAACGCGCGGCAGGGCGCCGTAGCAGAATTGAAGGAAGCGCAGAAAGAACTGGTCAGTCTCGCGCAAGCGATGCCCCAGGAGAAGTACACCTGGCGGCCCGGCGAAGGCGTCCGCTCAGTCGCCGAGGTTTACCTCCACGTCGCTGCTGGAAATTTCGGGCTGACCGCTCTAACCGGTGTGCCCGGCAAACCCGGCTTCAAATTTCAGGGCTACGAAAAATCGACGACCGATAAGACGCAGATTATTGCGCAGCTGACCGAGTCATTCGAGTTCGCCGAAAACGGGATCACCAGCCTCTCCGACGCAGATTTATCGAAGCCGGTCAAGTGGCCGCAATATCCGACCGTCGGCGATGTGGTCCTCCACATCGTCGCACACGCGCACGAACACCTCGGCCAATCCATCGCCTATGCGCGCATGAACGGCATCGTCCCGCCATGGACCGCCGAACAGCAGCAGCAAATTCGGCAAGCGCCGCGCCCCCCACAAAACTGAAATCTGCGACAGGGACGCTGAGCCATAGAGGAAATTCCTGTGCGCTGCGGCCCCTGCGTGTCCGTGGCAGTTCCCATTTACAGGTATAATCATTTGCATCGTCTGAGGGCATCTTGACCGGCAACGAAATCCGCAAAACATTTCTGAGATTTTTCGAGGAACGCGGCCATCGGGTTGTGCGCAGCTCTTCGCTCGTCCCCGCGAACGATCCCACGCTGCTTTTCACCAACGCCGGGATGAACCAGTTCAAGGACGTCTTTCTCGGCCTCGAACAGCGCGACTACAATCGCGCGACTTCGTGCCAGAAATGCGTACGCGCGGGTGGCAAGCACAACGATCTCGAGAATGTGGGCTTTACGAATCGACATTTAACGTTTTTCGAGATGCTCGGCAATTTTTCCTTCGGCGATTATTTCAAGAAAGAAGCGATCGAGTACGCGTGGGAGCTGATCACCTCACCGAAATGGTTCGGGGTTCCGCTCGATAAGCTCTATTTCACGGTTTTCGGCGGCGCAGAGGTCTCGCCCGGCAACAGGCTTGATACAGATGCGGAGGCTGCGAGCCATTGGGCGAGAGTTGGAGCGCTGAAGGAACGTACATTCGCAATTCCGGGCTTGAAAGAGAATTTCTGGGCTATGGGCGATACCGGCCCCTGCGGCCCATGCAGCGAAATCTTTTATGACATGGGCCCTGCCGCTTCCGATCAGGGCCATGCCGACTGCAAGTTTCCTTGTGATTGCGGGCGGTACGTCGAAATTTGGAATCTTGTTTTCATGCAGTTCAACCGCGATGCGAGCGGCAAGCTGAATCCGCTGCCGAAGCCCTCGGTCGATACCGGCATGGGCCTCGAACGTATGGCTTCGGTTCTGCAGGACAAAGTCAGCATCTTCGACACGGATCTCTTTGAGCCGCTGATCAGCGCTGCTAGGAGCCTTGCCGGCCCTGATCTGGACGGAGATCCAGCCGACCTGCCGTCGTATAGAATCATCGCCGACCATGCACGTGCCACGACGTTCCTGATTGCGGACGGTGTCATTCCGTCTAACGAAGGCCGCGGCTATGTCTTGCGCAAAATCATGCGGCGTGCGCTCCGACATTCAAGGGCTGTTGGAGGAAATTCGCGAATACTCACGGAAATGTTCCCGCATGTAGCGGAGTTGATGGGACCGGTGTATCCCGAGCTAGACCAAAATCGACTGAGGATACACAGGGTCATTGGCGGTGAGGAAACGCGCTTTGCTCTGACAGTAGAGCAGGGATTGAAGAATCTTGAATACGATCTGCTTCCGCTTCGGTCGATTGAAAAAGGCCAGCGCGTCTACAGCGGAGACAAAGCGTTTCGTCTTTACGACACATTCGGCCTGCCGAAGGATTTCATTGAGGACGTGACGCGCGACGCGGGTTTCGACGTTGACTGGGCGGGTTTCGACCGGGCGATGGAGGAGCAGCGGGCGCGCGCGAAGGCTTCGTGGAAAGGCGTAGGCAAGGAAGTAGCGAATCCGGCGTATGCGAAGCTGGCGCAGACGGTCAAGACTGAGCCGGCGTTTTACGGCGGGACGAAGACGCGCGACGCGCGCATCGAAGCCATCGTCACCAAGGATGGCCCGGTGAACGAAATCAAGGCCGGCACAGAAGCTGAAATCGTTCTCGACCGCACTTCGATTTACGCCGAATCCGGCGGGCAGGTGGCGGACACGGGCGGCTTCTATGACAATTCCGAATCGCAAGAAATTGCCGAAGTCCGCGGCGCGTATTATCCCGTCACGGGTCTCGTCGCGCATCGCATCGTCGCGAAGGAGGATTTGCACGTTGGCGACCGCATAGCCACTGTGGCCGATCCCGAACGCCGCGCGCGCAACATGCGCAACCACACGGCCACGCATCTGATGAACGCCGCGCTGCGCAACATTCTCGGCACGCACGTGAAGCAATCCGGCTCGCTCGTCGCGCCGGATCATCTGCGCTTCGATTTCACGCATTTCGCCGCCGTCCATCCGAGCGAACTCACGGACATCGAGCAACAGGTGAACGAAGAGGTTCGCAAAGACCTCGAATTGCGCACCGACATCATGAATATCGACGACGCGCTTGCCTCCGGCGCGCTCGCCTTTTTCGGCGACAAGTATCCGGAAGCGAACGTCCGCGTCGTCACGATTCCAGACGCCGATTCGCCGCGCGGTTTCTATAGCAAAGAGCTTTGCGGCGGCACACACGTCAGCCGTACGGGCGGAATAGGCGTCTTCAAGGTCATGGCCGAGCAGTCGACCGCTGCCGGGATTCGCCGGATCGAAGCCATTTCAGGCGACCGCGCCCTGGCGGAGTACGAGCGTGCGCTGACCACCTTGCGCGCCGCAGCGGGCTTGCTGAACACGTCCGAGGATCAACTGATCGCGTCCATCGAGCGGCAGATCGAGCAGATCAAGGCGCTCGAAAAGCAACTCGAGGGGCTGAAACGCAAAGCGGCCGGGTCGCAGGCGCAGGGCCTTCTTGACGAAGCTCGCGAGGTGAAGGGCGTCAAGGTCCTCGCCACGCGTATCGACGGCGTCGATCGCCAGACGCTGCGAAATCTTTCGGATTCTCTTCGCCAAAAACTCGGCTCCGGTGTCATCGTCCTGGCCTCCGCCGAAGACGGCAAAGTTGCTCTAATCACGGCAGTTACGAAAGACCTTACCTCGAAGCTGCACGCCGGCAAAATCGTCCAGGAGCTCGCCAAACTGGTGGGCGGGTCGGGCGGCGGAAAGCCCGATTTGGGGGAGGCTGGCGGAAAAGACACATCGGGCATAGAAAACGCCCTCGGACAGGTGTATCCCCTCCTAGACCGGTTGTTATAATTCCCACAGCGCCAGAAAGTTACGCCGCTGGAGGTACGCCTCCAGGGGACTAAGTTGTCTCAAATCTCGAGCTTTTCGACCTGAAAATCTGCCTTCCCGAAGGGCTGGAAGTGAGCTTGAACGACCATGGCCAAAGTCAAAATTGCAACCGCGATCTTGGCGTGGGTTAGCTGGCTTACGTTTGCCGGCTCGTGCAACGCCCAAATCGCAGCCACAACCGACAATCACGGCAACCTCGTGTTCGTAAACTCCGACCCGCGGAATGCAGCCTCCCGCGCAGAGCGAAGTAGGAGTACTATTAGTTCCCCGGCTGCGTCGGCGGAGGACTCTGTGGCCGCTGCGACGCCAGAGCCCAAGGCGTCTCCGAAATGGCCTGCACTGCCCGCACCCTCGGCACCGCAAAGCGTCCTGCCGGAGGAGGCCAGCACGGTCCAGGCGGCGCCCTTACAGCCAACGCAGGAGAGCCGGCTCGACCGGATCGTTCGCGAAGCAGCGGAGCGGAATCAGTTGGACCCGGCGCTCGTAAAAGCCGTGATCAGCACGGAATCCGGCTGGAACCCGTATGCGGTTTCGCGAAAGGGCGCGGTTGGGTTGATGCAGTTGATTCCGGAAACGGCGCAGCGATATGGCGTCAATAACCGTTTCGATCCGGAGCAGAACATCGAGGGCGGGACGAAGTACCTGAAAACTTTGCTTGCTCGCTACAACGGCGATTTGACGAAAACGCTCGCTGCGTACAACGCGGGCGAGCGGAACGTGGACATGAGCGGAGGCGTACCGCCTATTCCCGAAACTCAGCGCTACGTTCAAAAGGTGACCGAAAAATATTTTCAGCCCGGCTCGGGTCGTAATCCCGATCTTTGGACTCCGCCACGGCCCCCCGTGCGGCGGGAAGTCGATTCGAACGGCCGGGTAGTATTCACGAACGAATGAAACACGGGGCTTTCCCGGGGGAACAGTCTGCTGTGCGGATTGGAATTCTGATCGCGGCTGCGATCAACCTGATTTTCTGCGTAGCGCTGCCCGCGCGCGCGGACCGGGCATCTGACGCGCGTGATCAATTCGAACGCGCCATCCGGATGCGAACCACGCTCGAAGGCTATCTCGAAAAAGACCGCTCACTCTCGGATTACAAGCAAACCGTCGCGGCCTACCAGAAAGTCTATCTGTTTTCAGTGACCGCGGACGAGGTTACTCCCTCGTTGATCGCCGAAGCGGAGTTGTACCAAGAGATGGGGCGGCTCTACGACCCGAAGTATTTCGACGTAGCGATCAAAACTTACAATTTTCTCATCGAGCAGTATCCCGGAAGCCGTTATCGCGGTGCCGCGATGCTGGCCATAGCTCGCATTCAAAAAGATGAAATCAAGAAGCCGGACGACGCAGAAACCACGTACAAGGCCTATTTGAAGCTCTTTCCCAAGTCCGAAAACGCCGGCGCGGCGCGCGATGGCTTGAAACAGATCGCGGCAGCTCGCGCACAAGCGGCAAGGGCAAGCGCGGCGGCCGTTCCCGCTTCCGCCTCCATACCGAATCAGCCTCCCGCAGAAAACGGCCAGCGCGTGGGGCCGCGCGTTTCGGATGACGATCCCGCCCTGGTGAAAGGGGTTCGCACCTGGAACTCCGCGGATTCGACGCGCATCGTCGTCGCTCTGGACAACACGATCAAATACGACGCAGCGCGAATTGCTTCGCCCGATCGCATTTACTTTGACATGTACAAAGCTCGTCTCGCCCCCGACCTCGCGAAAAAACCTCTGCCAGTTTCAAACGGGCTTTTGAAGTCTGTGCGCGTGGGGCCAAACAGAATCGGTGTTGTGCGTCTGGTGCTGGACGTCGACGGCGCGCACGATTATTCGGCGTACTTGCTCTCGAATCCGTATCGGCTCGTGATCGATGTGCACGCTTCCGGTACCGCCATGGCGAATAATGCGCAGGCGGAGCGAGGTCCCGCGAACGCGGCGTCCGATCCGGCCAAATCCAGCGACCCGGCTGAGCCTGCGCGCACTGCACCGGTGCGTGAGGTTATCTCCGTGAATTCGACGCCGACTCCGTCCATGAACACAGGAACGACGAGCGCCGCAATGGCCAGCCTGCCCACAGCTCCGAAATCGTCGTCGCTCTCGACGAAAAGTTCCAATCCGAAGCTTGCGATAACTCCTCCGCCCGAACCGAAGCCTACACGCGACGGCGATCGTTCGCTGACACGTACGCTCGGACTCAAAATCAGCCGAATCGTGATCGACGCCGGGCACGGCGGCTACGACACAGGCACGGTGGGTCCCCACGGCCTGATGGAAAAGGATTTGTGCTTGGATGTCGCCTTGCGCCTCGGCGCGCTGATTCAACAGAGACTCCCCGGCGCCGAAGTCATCTACACTCGAAGAGACGACACATTTATTCCGCTTGAAGAGCGCACAAAGATTGCGAACGAGGCGAAGGCGGATCTTTTCATTTCCATTCACGCCAATTCAAGCCCGGATGCTTCGGCGCGGGGCGTCGAAACGTACTATCTGAACTTCGCAACGTCGCCGGAATCGATGGAAGTTGCCGCGCGTGAAAACGCCAATTCGCAGGAATCATTGCACGATCTGCAAGACCTGATTCAAAAGATCGCCCGCAACGAGAAAATCGAAGAATCCAAAGAACTGGCCGGCGACATTCAAGGCAATCTTACGCAACGCCTCCAACTGGTGAGCCAGAACGAACGAAATCGCGGCGTAAAGAAGGCGCCTTTCGTCGTACTAATCGGCGCGAATATGCCGTCTGTGCTTGCAGAAATTTCATTCGTCAGCAATCCATATGACGAGCGCCTTTTGCGTAAGCCCCCGCAGCGCCAGCGAATTGCCGACGGCCTCTACCGCGGAATCGCCACGTATCTCGGGAACATCAACAGTCTCACTTACAACAAACAGAAGCTCGTCTCGGACAATCACTCCACAAATATGCGCCTGGACGTCGGCTCAGTGGCATCTGCAAGCAATCCAAAGTAAAATTAACGCATCTAGATCTGGGCTGGTCATGAACCGCTTCGTCACTCTATTGCTGGCTATTCTCGTCCTTGGCGCGCCTCTTGCGGCGCAGCAAGTCCTTCCGCACTCGCTCGGGCAATGGACGGGGGCCGTTGACAACACGCCTTCCATTGCACCCCCGCAGGCAGTCCTTTACGAATATGGCCTGAGCGCGACTGAATCCGTCCGGTATACGTCGGGCAACGAGCAAATTCAGGCGACCGTTTTCGAGACGAAGGA
>Ga0335078_10013233_pt1 | contig 12231 bp, 8 predicted proteins | sample Lox_Sample_32_FD_206711 | JGI IMG/M metagenome (GOLD analysis project Ga0335078, IMG submission 206711) | Soil microbial communities from Loxahatchee National Wildlife Refuge, Florida, United States - Lox_Sample_3.2 | ecosystem: Environmental > Terrestrial > Soil > Wetlands | place: USA: Florida... | reverse complement strand
AGACTTCGATGCCGTATCCCATTACCCAAATTCAGGGTATCGGCGCCGATATGGCCGCGGTCCTCAGGTCGGACGGGATACGTACCACGATTGGCCTATTGCGGTCGGCTAAGACGCCAAAACAACGGCTCAAGCTCGCCCAGAAGACCGGCGCCGACGAGAGGCATGTTCTCGACTGGGTGACGGCCGCCGATCGCATGCGCATCAAGGGCGTCGGTTGGGAATATGCCGAACTCTTGCGCGTCGCCGGCGTACGCACCGCCAATGAGCTTCGCTTCCGCAATCCGCAGCGGCTCGCGCTCGCCATGAAGGAAGCCAACGGCAAACGCCAATTGGTACAGGTTCTGCCGTCGGTGAACACGGTGATGCGCTGGATTGAGGACGCCAAAGGGCTTGAGCCCCTCATCCGCTACTGAAAGCAAGCGATCCCCCTCACGGCTTGACTAAATTCCGGTGACCGCGCAAAGCGACGACTGATCCTGCTCGTCGCAATGAGCTGCAATATGGCTCAACAAACGGCCGCAAGTGCAAGCCAGCGCACCGATGCCACGCCCGGCTCCGGCAGCGTGCTGGCGCAGCTTCTGACCAAAGCGCGGCTGCACGCGCGGCCCTTGGTCATGGGCGTTCTCAATGTGACGCCGGATTCGTTCTCGGACGGCGGCCGGTTTTTGCAGGCGTCGGCTGCCCTCGACCATGCCCGGCGGCTCGCCGCCGAAGGCGCGGACATTATCGATGTCGGCGCGGAGTCGACGCGGCCCTACGGCGGCATGCGCCCGGTGCCGCTCGAGGAGGAGCGCATGCGATTGGAACCGATCCTGCCGGCAGTCGTCACCATCGGCGTTCCGGTTTCGATCGACACGATCAAAGCCGAGGTCGCGGCTTGGGCGCTTCAAGCCGGCGCCGCCATCGTCAACGACGTCTGGGGCCTGCAGCGCGACCCCGACATGGCGCGCGTCGTCGCCGAACACGGCGCATTCGTAATCATCATGCACAATCGCGACAGCGCCGATCCCAACATCGACATCATCGCCGACGTGACGGAATTTTTCTCACGCTCGCTCGAAATAGCCTGGGCGGCGAATATCCCGCACGACCGCATCGTGCTCGACCCCGGCATCGGCTTTGGCAAGACGCCGGAGCAGAGCCTCGCCTGCATCGCGCGGCTGCATGAATGGCGCGGCTTCGACCTGCCGCTCCTGGTCGGCGCCTCGCGCAAGCGCTTCATCGACGCGGTCATGCCATCCGAACCGATGGAGCGGCTCGGCGGATCGCTGGCCGCACACTTGATCGCCGCCGAAAACGGCGCCGCCGTCATCCGCGCCCACGACGTCGCGCCGACGGTGCAGGCGCTCGCCGTGGCCGCCGCCGTCAGGAACGCGCAATGACCGACACGATCTTCGTCAGCGGGCTCGCGCTGCACGCCTATCATGGCGTGATGCAGCACGAGGCCAAGGTCGGCCAGACGTTCCGCCTCGATCTCGCCCTCGACATAGACCTCGCCGCGGCCTCCCGCAGCGACAAGCTCAAAGACACGGTGTCCTATGACGCCGTCGTGCAGACGGCGAGTGAAGCGTTCTGCGCACGCCGCTATCGTCTCGTCGAGGCCGCCGCCGGGGCGGTCGCCGACGCGGTGCTGGAGCATTTCCCTTTGGTGCGCGGCGTTCGCGTCAGCGTACACAAGCCGCACGCGCCGATCGCGGCGACATTCGAAGATGTCGGCGTGACCGTCGAGCGCGCGCGCAGCCGCAAACATGGCTGATCGTTCGGGCGAAACCGAAGCGCTCATCGCGTTGGGCGGCAATGTCGGCGACGTGCGCTCGACCTTCGAGCGGGCGGTGGCAATGCTGTGCGACGGCGAGGCGGTGCGGCTCGTCGCACGCTCGTCGGATTATCGCACGCCGCCCTGGGGCGTCACCGACCAGCCGCCTTTCATCAATGCCGTCATCGCAGTCGCAACCACGCTGCCGCCGCACGATCTGTTCGCACGCGCGCTCACGGTCGAGCGGGCACTGGGCCGCGACCGCAGCCGAGAGCGCCGCTTCGGCCCGCGCACGATCGATATCGACCTCCTCGCCTACGACGATCTTTCGCTCAACGATGACGACTTGACGCTGCCGCATCCGCGCCTGTTCGAGCGCGCCTTCGTGCTGGTGCCGCTCGCCGAGATCGCCCCCGGCCGCGTCATCGCCGGTATTTTCGTGCGCGACGCGCTCGCTCGCGTCGATGCCAGCGGTATCGAAAAACTCGCCCCAAAATAGGCCCCACAGGCGGCACGGCAATTGCACAGCCCCGGATATTGGCCCTCGACGGCCTCCCATGGCATTTTGCGGCTATGACGGCTTCCGAACCGCTAGCGCTTTCCGGCGATTTTCCCAAAGCGACGCCTGAGGATTGGCGCAAGCTGGTCGACGCGGCGCTCAAAGGCGCGCCATTCACACGGCTGGAAAGCCGTACCTATGACGGGTTGACGATCGAGCCGCTCTACGAGCGCGCGACCGCCGCCAGTCCCGTTGCCGGCCGTTTCCCGGCTGCCGCTTGGACCGTGATGCAGCGCGTCGATCATCCCGATCCGGCAGCGGCCAACAAGCAGGCGATCGAGGATTTGGAAACCGGCGCGACCGGGCTCCTCCTGGTGTTCGCCGGCTCAATCAGCGCCAACGGATTCGGGCTTGATGCGTCGGCGGCTACGCTTGAGCGGACGCTCGATAAGATCGCACTCGACGCCGGCATCGTCATCGATCTCAATCTTTCGCCGCAGACCCGGCATGTCGTTTCCAACCTCGCCGACTTGATCAAGAGCCGCGGGCTCGCGCCGGCGTCGATCGATCTGCGCACCAGCGTCAATCCGATCGGCGGCTTCGCCGCAAGCGGCCGCAGCCCGCGAGGCTGGAACGAGATGGCGGCCGACTTCGCCGCGATGATCGGCAAAATGTTCGACGCCGGCTTTCGCGGACCGTTCGCCGTCGCCGACGGCCGCGTCATCCACAATGCCGGCGGCTCGGAGGCCCAAGAGCTTGCCTTTGCGCTGGCGAGCGCCGTCGCCTATCTGCGCGCGCTGGAAGCGTCCGGCATGGCGTTCGAAGCGGCACGCAACGCGATCTATTTCCGGCTCACCGCGGACGCCGATCAGTTTCTGACCATGGCGAAATTCCGTGCCGCGCGGAAATTATGGGCGCGCGTCGAAGCGGCCTGCGGGCTAGCGCCGCGACCGACGCTGCTCACGGCAGAAACCGCGTGGCGGATGATGACCAGCCGCGATCCTTACGTGAACCTCTTGCGCACGACGATCGCGGTCGCCGCCGCCGGTCTCGGCGGCGCCGATGCGATAACCGTGCTGCCGCATACCGCGCCGCTCGGCCTGCCAGATGCCTTCGCCCGCCGTGTGGCGCGCAACACTCAGCTCGTTCTGCTCGAAGAATCGAGCCTGGCGCGCGTCGCCGATCCGGCCGCCGGCTCCGGCGCCATCGTGGCGCTGACACAGCAACTATGCGGCGCCGCTTGGTCGGCTTTTCAGGAGATCGAGACATCCGGCGGCGCCTGGGCGGCGCTGGAGGCGGGGCTCATCCAGAGCCATGTCGCCGCGGTGCGCGCCGAACGGCAAAAGGCGGTCGCGCGCGGCAAGGACGTATTGACCGGGACTAATGCCTTCCCCGACATCCACGAAGCCGCGCCGGCGGTTCTCCCCATCGCGCCGCGCCCGGCGCCGGACGATGCGCCGGCGAATGTAACTGCCGAGGCGCTGCCGCGACTGCGGCTCGCCGAACCGTTCGAAGCCTTGCGCGATCGCTCCGATCGAATTCTCGCCACGACCGGGGCACGGCCGAAGGTTTTTTTGGTCACGCTCGGCACGCCGGCGGAATTCAACGCGCGGGCGACGTTTGCCAAGAATTTCTTCGAGACGGGCGGAATCGAGGCGGTCGCTAGCCCGGGTCCCGATATTGCGGCGGCCTACAGAACCGCCGGCAGCGCATTGGCCTGCCTTTGCTCGTCCGACAAAATCTATGAAAAGGAGGCGCCCGCCGCTGCCGCGGCGCTCAAATCCGCCGGCGCCAAGCATGTTTATCTCGCCGGACGGCCTGGCGAGCGCGAGGCGGCTTGGCGCGGCGCCGGCGTGCAGTCCTTTATTTACGAGGGCTGCGACCTCCTGGCGACACTGACCGCCGCTTACGATATTGTTGGCTGACCGGGAAACGGATACCGCACCATAGGCAGCGCATGAGCCGCATCCCGAATTTCTCGCAAGTCGAATTCGCCGACGCCGCAACCGCGGCGCCAGGCGAAGCCACGCCCTGGCAAACGCCTGAGGGCATTGCCGTCAAGACCGGCTATGACGCGTCCGATCTCGCCGGCCTCGATGCGCTCGATACCTACCCCGGCATCGCGCCCTATCTCCGCGGCCCCTACCCGACCATGTACGTCACCCAGCCGTGGACGATCCGGCAATATGCCGGCTTCTCGACGGCGGAGGATTCCAACGCCTTCTACCGGCGCAATCTCGCCGCCGGCCAGAAGGGCCTGTCCATCGCCTTCGATCTCGCCACCCATCGCGGCTACGACAGCGATCACCCGCGCGTTGCCGGCGACGTCGGCATGGCCGGCGTCGCGATCGACTCGATCTACGACATGCGCACGCTGTTTGCCGGCATCCCGCTCGATGCGATGTCGGTGTCGATGACCATGAACGGCGCGGTGCTGCCGGTGCTGGCGCTTTATATCGTCGCCGCCGAGGAGCAAGGCGTGCCGCCGGAAAAACTGTCCGGCACCATCCAGAACGACATTCTCAAAGAGTTCATGGTGCGCAACACCTATATCTATCCGCCGAAGCCGAGCTTGCGCATCATCTCCGACATCTTTTCCTACACTTCGGCGCAAATGCCAAAGTTCAATTCGATCTCGATCTCCGGCTATCACATGCAGGAAGCCGGCGCGACCGCCGACCTCGAACTTGCTTATACGCTCGCCGATGGCGTCGAATATGTCCGCGCCGGCATCGCGGCAAACCTTGCGGTCGACCGTTTTGCTCCAAGACTCTCGTTCTTCTTCGGCATCGGCATGAATTATGTCATGGAGATCGCCAAGCTGCGCGCCGCACGCGTCTTATGGGCGAAGCTCATGACACAGTTCAGTCCACGGGACGAGCGCTCGCTGTCACTGCGCACCCATTGCCAGACCTCGGGCTGGTCGCTCACCGCGCAAGACGTCTTCAATAACGTCACCCGCACCGCCATCGAAGCGATGGCGGCGACGCAAGGCGGCACCCAATCGCTGCATACCAACGCGCTCGACGAGGCGCTCGCTTTGCCCACCGACTTTTCCGCCCGCATCGCCCGCAATACCCAGATCGTACTCCAGCGCGAGAGCGGCACGACGCGCGTCATCGATCCGTGGGGCGGCTCGTTCTATGTCGAGCGGCTCACCCACGATCTCGCCGCCAAGACCTGGAGCCATATCACCGAGGTCGAGGACATCGGCGGCATGACGCGCGCCATCGAAGCGGGCCTGCCGAAGCTGCGCATCGAAGAGGCCGCCGCGCGCACGCAGGCGCGCATCGACAGCGGCGCCCAAGCGGTGATCGGCGTCAACAAATACCGGCCGCGCGACGAGACGCCGATCGACGTTCTCAAAGTTGACAACGCCGCGGTGCGGCAATTGCAGATCGATAAACTGATGCGGCTCAAGCGCGAACGCGATCCCAAGGCGCTCGCCGAGGCGCTCGACTCGCTCACCCGCAATGCCGCAGGCGGCAACGGCAATCTCTTGGCGCTCGCCATCGATGCGGCGCGCGCCAAGGCCACGGTCGGCGAGATTTCATTGGCGCTGGAAAAAGTATTCGGGCGCCATCAGGCGGAGATCAAGGCAATCTCCGGCGTTTACAGGCGGGAGGTCGGCATGACGGACGCCGTCGCGCGGGTGCAGAAACTCGTCGCCGAATTCGAGGACAACGAAGGCCGCCGCCCGCGCATCCTGGTCGCCAAGATCGGCCAGGACGGCCACGACCGCGGCCAGAAGGTGATCGCCAGCGCCTTTGCCGATCTCGGCTTCGACGTCGATATCGGCGCCTTGTTCGCCACCCCGGCGGAAGCCGCGCGCCAAGCGGTCGAGAACGACGTGCACATCGTCGGCGTCTCGTCGCTTGCGGCGGCGCATCTGACGCTGGTGCCGGAGCTCAAGGCTGAGCTGAAAAAGCTCGGCCGGCCGGACATCATGATCGTGGTCGGCGGCGTGCTGCCGCCGCAGGATTACGAGGCCCTCAAAGCCGCCGGCGCCGAGGCGATCTTTCCGCCCGGCACCGTGATCGCGGACGCCGCGGAGGCGCTCATCGCCTCGCTCAACCGCCGGCTCGGGCATTCCAAGGCAGCGGCGGAGTGATCTGTCATGCCGATTGGGGTGCCGGCCCACAGCCTTCAAAGCTAGCGACAAGAAATCGTCCGAAACGCATTTCGTTTCGCTAGTTGCCGCCGTAAAACACCTGATCCAAAATGCTGACGAGGAAGGCGCGACGAGCGTCTAGCGAATGATCCGCGACGAGACCATCGCCAGGTTGAAGGAAACCGCGCCGGCGCTGCGCGCCGAGGGAGTGACCAAGCTTGCCAACTTCGGCTCACGCGCCCGCGGCGATGCCCGCGAAGATAGCGATCTTGACGTACTGATCGACATCGATCCGCAAGCAAGATTCTACGGCCTCAATCTTATCGGCGTTCTCGCCGACGTGGAACGAACCATCAAGGCCGCGACCGGCATTCCTACCCAAGCGGAAATGCGCAGGTCGCTGGAGCCGGGATTTGCCGAACGCATCGCCGACGATGTCATTGAGATATTCTAGCTATGCCTCCCACTTTGGCTGCATATCCTTACGGCGATCGATACGATCCAAAACGGCGCTCGACGCCGCGCTCCGGACAGCGTGAAAGCTCAACATCCTGAAATCGATTGGACAGGCATGGCGGACTTTGGCAATCGACTGCGCCATGTCTATCACGGCATCAATGCGAATGTTCTTTGGCAGATCGTCGAGCGCGATCCGCCGCCGCTGAAGGCGCTCGCCGAGCGCGTCATCCGCGACGAGTAAAAACCGCTAATTCGCCCTCGCCTCGTGCGCGGCGGACGGCTGCGGCGCCACCGCGACCGGCACGGCATGGGGCCGCGGATGCGGCGGCATTTGCGGCACGCGCGGCAGCGATCTCATGAACGCGCGGAACGTCGGATTGGCGGCAAGCGCATCGCGGCCGGCCGCAATCAGCATGTCGATCTTGTCGGGCGGCAGCGTCAGCCTCGTCTCCACCGCATTGAGCGCCGCGGCGCGGTCCGGGCCCAGGTCATTGAACGAGATGCGGCCAATGAAGAATTGCACGTCGCGGCAGTTCCAGCCCGGCGGCGCGCCGAGCCGGCTGCGCTCGGCTTCCGACAGCCCGCAGCGCCAGCGCACGAGCGCATTGCGCCAGTCGTTCATGGTGGCGTCGAACGCCGAATAGCTGCCGATCGCGCCCGATTCGGTCGCGGTGTCGGACGTCGCCATGATCAGATCGACGCCGGACGGGCCGGGAATGGTCTGCGCCCACTTGCCTTCCGGATCGCGGCCGGAATCGACCACGAGGAACAGAAAGCGCCGCAGCTTGACCGCTTCCTGCGGCGCCAGCGGACCGTCCGGCGTGTTCGAGGCGAGCCGTGCGATGGTGAAGCCGGCGAGCCCGAAATTGTCGACCAGCCCGCCGTCGAGCAGCTTGACGTATTTGATCGCGCCGGAGCGATAGCGCTCGAGCGCATCGGCATAGGATTTGATCAGCGGCGCAGCGGCCGGATCGCTGTGCACGCGCTGCACCCAGCTCGGCAGCGCGACCGGGCAGCCGCCGGGATAATTCTGGATGACGATCGGCGCGAACACCACCGGCACCGCCGCGGAAGCGGCGACTGCGAGCGATACCGGATAGCTCGACAGGTCGCTGCACAGTGCGCTGAAGGTTACCGGCGCGAAGATGAACGCGGTGCGGTTATAGATGTCGGAGGCGTTGATCCAGACGCGCGGCCGCGACCGGCTCAACAGGTCCTTGAAGGTCGCGTGATTGTAGAGATGGGCGTCGAGCCAGACCGGAAATTTGGTCGCGTCGTTGACGCCGCCCTGCAGTCCCTTGGCGATGTTGCCGATGGAAAGCGAGGTTTCCAGCGCTTCCTCGCCGTTGGCGTCGAGGAAACGCTGCTTGAAGTCGCCCAGCGCCGCCCGGCCGCGCAGCCCGTAATAGGCGGCCAGTATCGAGCCGCCGGAGACGCCGGAGAGAAAGTCGAGCCGGTCCAATAGCGATACCGGACCGGAGCGCGAGGGCACCCGCGTTTGGTCGAAGGCGGTCAGCACGCCATAGGAGAACGCCGCGGCGCGCGAGCCGCCGCCGGAGAACGACAGCGCCACGACCATGTCGTCGTAATTGTCGGGAACGCTCGGACTCAGTGCGGCCTCGACCTGCGCGGGATTGGCCGAAAGCGGCTGATTGATCGGATCGTTGTGGATGGCCGAGGTACAGCCAGCCAACAGGGCGGCACAGGCGATGACGCGCCCCGCGCGGATAACACGCTGGTACAAAGCCCCACACATTAACAAAAGGTTATTCGCAGCCTCTCCCGCCCCGTCAAGCAAGCCGTAGCGCAGGCGCAAAGTAAGGCTTCTTTAAGGTTAATCGAAAAGGGCCCTTCCGGCATCAGCCGCTCGAATTGTCGCGAGGGTTGCCGCTGCAGAGTCGAGGCAGCGTTGTCGCAGGCCGGACTCGCAGGCCTTGAGTCCCGCTTGGGATTCCAATGGCTTAGAGCTGCATCGGCGGGCGGAGCATGCGGAAGGCCGCGATTTTCCGCGACATCTCACTCGGAATCGGCAGGAAACCCCCGTCATTGCGTGACAGCGGCGTGACGCGCCGGGCTAGGCGGAACCGGCTGCGGCTTGGGCCGATCGGGAATCGGCGGCGGCCAAGGCGCAAGATCGTCGCCCGCAATCAAGTTCCCAACAGCAAAAATCCGCCTGCCGGCCGTTTGGCTCTTTCGGATTCATCACGAATCTCCGATACTTGCGCATCCCCTGCAGATTCGTCCCCGCAATCCCCACATTTAGTGGTTGATTCAGATTCTCGTACTAAAGCTTGACGCACGACGCCGGCTTGGCCTAGCCTTCAAAAGTTCGGCGTGCGGGTAACGAAGTCCGCCGGGCTCTCCAAAAAGGGTCTTGGGAGTGCTCCGCGCCGCCGTGGCGCGAGCATGGACTTTTGCGCCCTGATGGAAGGTCCGGAACTGCAGAACAGTACCCGGCGAAAAGCCGGTTCGGGTTGGGTGGCAGACAGAGAAAACAGGGGTCAGACTCGGCGCGGCGGAAATCGCTCCGTCGCGTCGCGGGGAAACTGTCGGTGTCTTATATTCAGTGCGTAAGGCGCCGATACCGAAACACCAGGATTTAAGGGGCAGAAAATGCGGATCGAGCGGCGCTACACCAAAGAGGGACAATCGCCCTATGCGGACATCAAGTTTCGTCTGACCACGAGCGAGATCCGCAATCCGGACGGTTCGATCGTCTTCCAGGCCGAGAACGTCGAAATTCCCGAGCAATGGTCGCAAGTCGCCTCCGACGTGCTGGCGCAGAAATATTTCCGCAAAGCCGGCGTGCCCGCCCGCCGCAAGAAGGTCGAGGAGGAGACGGTCCCGTCGTGGCTGTGGCGCTCGGTCGCCGACGAGAAAGCGCTCAAGGAGCTGCCTGAAGCCGAACGCTATTCCGGCGAAGTCTCCTGCAAGCAGGTCTTCGATCGCCTCGCCGGCACCTGGACCTATTGGGGCTGGAAGGGCGGCTATTTCTCGTCCGAGGCTGATGCGCAAGCCTTCTTCGACGAGCACCGCTACATGCTGGCGATGCAGATGGTGGCGCCGAATTCGCCGCAATGGTTCAACACCGGTCTGCACTGGGCCTACGGCATCGACGGTCCGAGCCAAGGCCACTTCTACGTCGACTACAGGACCGGAAAGCTCGTGCAGTCGGCCACCGCCTACGAGCATCCGCAGCCGCACGCCTGCTTCATCCAGTCGATCGCCGACGACCTCGTCAACGAGGGCGGCATCATGGACCTGTGGGTGCGCGAGGCGCGGCTGTTCAAATACGGCTCCGGCACCGGCTCGAATTTCTCAAAGCTGCGCGGCGAAGGCGAGAAGCTGTCGGGCGGCGGCAAGTCGTCCGGCTTGATGAGCTTCCTCAAGATCGGCGACCGCGCCGCGGGCGCGATCAAGTCGGGCGGCACCACGCGCCGCGCGGCGAAAATGGTGATCCTCGACGTCGATCATCCGGATATCGAGCAGTTCATCGACTGGAAGGTGCTCGAGGAGCAGAAAGTGGCGAACCTCGTCACCGGCTCCAAGATCAATCAGAAGCACCTGCGCTCGATCTTAAAGGCTTGCGTGAACTGCGAGGGCTCGGGCGACGACTGCTTCACGCCGGAGAAGAACCCGGTGCTGCGCCGCGAGATCAAGGCGGCGCGGCGCAATCACGTGCCGGACAATTACATCCGCCGCGTCATCCAGTTCGCCAAGCAGGGCTACAAGGACATCGAATTCCCGACCTACGACACCGATTGGGATTCGGAAGCCTATCTGACGGTTTCCGGCCAGAACTCCAACAACACCGTGCGCATCACCGACGAATTCCTCAAGGCGGTCGACGCCGACCGCGACTGGGATTTGTTCTGGCGAACGAAGCCCGGCAAGATCGCGAAAACCGTGAAGGCCCGCGATCTGTGGGAGAAGATCGGCTACGCCGCCTGGGCCAGCGCCGATCCCGGCCTGCAATTCCACACCACCATCAACGACTGGCACACCTGCGCGGCGTCGGGGCCGATCATCGCCTCGAATCCGTGCTCGGAATACATGTTCCTCGACGACACCGCGTGCAATCTCGCCTCGCTGAATCTGCTCGCCTTCCACACCCCTGCCCTTCCCGCAGCGGCAACCGGCGAAGCGCTCAAGAGCGAGCTCTACGACGTCGCGGGCTATGAGCACGCGGTGCGGCTGTGGACCGTCGTGCTCGAAATCTCGGTGCTGATGGCGCAATTCCCGTCGAAGGAGATCGCGCAGCGCTCTTACGACTTCCGCACGCTTGGCCTGGGATACGCCAATGTCGGCGGGCTCCTGATGTCGTCGGGCATCCCCTACGACTCCGAGGCCGGCCGCGCCATCTGCGGCGCGCTGACCGCGATCATGACCGGCGTCGCCTATGCGACCTCGGCGGAAATGGCGGCCGAGCTCGGCGCCTTCCCGCGCTATGCCGAGAACCGCGACGTCATGCTGCGGGTGATGCGCAATCACCGCCGCGCCGCTCACGGCGAGCGCACCGGCTATGAGCACATGGCGACGCCGCCGGTGCCGCTCGACGCCAAGGCCTGCCCGGACAAGGCGCTGATCGAGCACGCCAAGCGGGCCTGGGATCTGGCGCTCACGCTCGGCCAGGTGCACGGCTACCGCAATGCGCAGGCGACCGTGGTGGCGCCGACCGGCACCATCGGGCTGGTCATGGACTGCGACACCACCGGCATCGAGCCCGACTTCGCGCTGGTGAAGTTCAAGAAGCTCGCCGGCGGCGGCTACTTCAAGATCATCAACCGCGCCGTGCCGGAGGCACTGCGCGTGCTGGGCTACAAAGAAAGCGAGATCGCCGAGATCGTCGCCTATGCCGTCGGCCATGGTTCGCTGGGCAATGGTTCACTAAAGGATGCGCCGGCCATCAATCACACCACGCTGAAGGCCAAGGGCTTTACGCCGGAGGCGATCGAGAAGGTGGAAAAGGCGCTGCCGACCGCCTTCGACATCAAATTCGCCTTCAACAAATGGACGCTCGGCGCCGACTTCCTGCGCGATGCGCTCAAAGTCGACGCCGCCGATCTCGCCGCGCCGAGCTTCGACCTCCTTGCGCATCTCGGCTTCACCAAGCGCGAGATCGAGGCGGCCAACATTCACGTCTGCGGCGCCATGACGGTGGAAGGCGCGCCGCATCTCAAGCCCGAGCACTATGCCGTGTTCGACTGCGCCAATCCGTGCGGCCGCACCGGCAAGCGCTTCCTCTCGGTCGAGAGCCATATCCGCATGCTGGCGGCGGCGCAGCCCTTCATCTCCGGCGCCATCTCCAAGACCATCAACATGCCGAACGAGGCGACGGTGCAGGACTGCAAGGACGCCTACGTCCTGTCCTGGAAGCTCGGCTTGAAGGCCAACGCGCTCTAC
>Ga0335078_10013232_pt1 | contig 12232 bp, 9 predicted proteins | sample Lox_Sample_32_FD_206711 | JGI IMG/M metagenome (GOLD analysis project Ga0335078, IMG submission 206711) | Soil microbial communities from Loxahatchee National Wildlife Refuge, Florida, United States - Lox_Sample_3.2 | ecosystem: Environmental > Terrestrial > Soil > Wetlands | place: USA: Florida... | reverse complement strand
CGAGACGGTGATCGCGATCGTCCATCGCCTGTCATCGTCTGACAATACGTTCCGCGGCATCGTCGTCGTGAACGTCGATGTGGACCGGCTGGTGCGCTCCTGGCGCGCCGTGACGACGCCCGGCAATGCCGTCTCGCTCATCCGCGACGACGGCAGGATTCTCGCGCGCTATCCGCCGCTCCCCGCCACGGCGGTCCTCGACCAGGACGCGAAGCGGCGATTTCCGCGGCTGCTCGCGGCAGACTCGGGCCTGTTCGACGCGGCGCCGCAAGGCTTCGACGGGATCGCGCGGCGCATCGGCTTCCGCAAGCTCACGCCGTTCCCGGTCTATATCGTCTATGCGGTCGCCGAGTCGAACATCACGAAGCAGTGGTATCCGATCGCCGGCGCCTTCGGCGGCATTGCCGCGGCCGCCTCGGCCGGGCTCCTGTTCGCGTCGCTCGCGGTGATCCGTCGCGCGCGCGGCGAGGCTGCGGCCTTGGACCGGGCCGAGGCGAGCGCGCGCGCCTTGAGCGTGAGCGAGGAGGCGCAGCGCGCGCTCTTCCGCAAGGCGCCGACGGCGATGCATTCGCTCGACTCCGACCGCCGCATCATCGACGTCAACGACCGCTGGCTCGACCTTTTCGGCTATCGCCGCGACGAGGTGATCGGGCGCCCGATCTATGACCTCTACGAAGCGGCCGACATGGCCGAGCGCGAGAAACGCTGGCGCGAGATCATCGAGCAGGGCACGGTGCGCGACATGTCGCGCCGCTGCATCGCCGAGGATGGTACCCGGTTCGATGCGCTTGTCTCCTCGACCGTCGAGCGCGACGCCGATGGCCGCTTCGTGCGCGTCATCACCACGGTCACCGACATTTCGGCCCGCCGGCGCGCCGAGGAGGCGGCGCGGCGCGCGCAACGCTTTGCCGAGCTTTTGATCGAGAGCAGCACCGAGGGCATCATCGTCAAGGACCGGACCTTGCGCATCACGACGTGGAATCCGGCGATGGAGGCGATTTCCGGCAAGATGCGCGCCGACGTGGTTGGCCGTCCGGGGGCCGAGGTTTTTCCCGAATTGTCCAACACCGCGCTCGATCAGGCCTGGCGCGACGCGCTCGAAGGGCGGACGACGACGCTGCAGGACCAGTATTTCGAAATGAGCGCGCCGGCCCGCGCCGCATTCTTCGACCAGACTTTCGCACCTTTGCGCGATGCCGAAGGCGCCATCGTCGGCGCGCTTTCGATCGTGCGCGACACGACCGAGCGCCACCGCCTCGAGGAAGTGCTGCGCCAGTCGCAGAAGATGGAAGCGGTCGGGCAGCTCACCGGCGGCATCGCGCACGACTTCAACAATCTTCTCACCATCATCCTCGGCAATCTCGAGACGGTGCAGCGCCGCATGCCGCGCGCCGAGCTGCGCGGCTTCGTCGATTCGGCCATACGCGGCGCCGAGCGCGCGGCGACGCTGACACAGCGCTTGCTCGCCTTCTCGCGCCGTCAGCCGCTGGCGCCGCGGCCGCTGGACGTGAACCGGCTCGTCGGCGGCATTTCGGATCTTCTGCTGCGCGTCATCGGCGAGCGCGTCGCGGTCGAGACCGTGCTCGCCAGCAACATCTGGCGCATCTCGGCCGACGCGAATCAGCTCGAAAGCGCGATCCTCAATCTCGCCGTCAACGCGCGCGACGCCATGCCGGAGGGCGGCAAGCTCACGATCGAGACGGCGAACGTCACGTTCGACGGGACGAATCCGGAAATCGCCAGCGGCCAATATGTGATGATCGCCGTGCGCGACATCGGACAGGGCATGACGCCCGAGATCCGCGCGCATGCGTTCGAGCCCTTCTTCACCACCAAGGAAACCGGGCGCGGCAGCGGCCTCGGCCTGTCGCAGGTCTATGGCTTCGTCAAGCAGTCGGGCGGGCACATCACGATCGGCAGCGAGCCGGGCCAGGGCACGACGGTGCGGCTCTACCTGCCGCGCCTCCCGGCCGACGATGCGGGCGACGAGGTCCCGCCGGCGCGCCGGGCCGCGCCCGCCGCCGGCAGCAACGAGGCGATCCTCGCCGTCGAGGACGACGAGCAGGTGCTGGAACACACCTCGCGCCTGCTGCGCGAATTGGGCTATCGCGTGATCGAGGCGCGCGACGGCTCGGCCGCGCTGGCGGCGCTCGAGCGCGAGCGCGACGTGGCGCTGCTGTTCACGGATGTGGGTCTGCCCGGCGGGCTGAACGGGCGACAGCTCGCCGACGAGGCGCTGCGCCGGCGCCCACGCCTCAAGGTCCTGTTCACGACCGGCTATGCGCGCGACGCGATCACGACCGACGGAACGCTTGAGCCCGGGCTACAGTTGATCGCGAAACCATTCAGCTATTCCGGCCTCGCCGCCAAGATCCGCGACGTGCTGAGAGGCTGAGCTGCCCGATCCTGCGGCATCGCCGACCAACTGTTGGGCAGCGTGTCGAGCCGGCCGAAGCCTTCCTCGACCCGTTGCTCGTAGAGCGCTTCGGGATCGAGCTGCGCCTTCTGCACCGGCGTTTCCGCGCAGGCGATGAGGCCGACGGCGATCGAGGTGAAGGCGAGAAAGGCGGCAAGGCCGGGACGCATCGGGGCTCCTTGGTGCGAGTTTTGCCGCACTCAGGTGCATGATCCGTGCCAAGCCCCGCGGTGGCGCCAAAGGTGCGGCGGCAAATAAAAAGGGGCCGCGGATTGGCCGCGGCCCCTCAACGAAAGTGTTAAGCGGCGGGATCAGAAATCCATGCCGCCCATGCCGCCGCCGTGATCGTGCGGCATCGCCGCCGCCTTCTTCTCCGGCTTCTCGGCGACCATCGCCTCGGTGGTGACGAGCAGGCCCGCGACCGACGCGCCGTCCTGGAGCGCCAGGCGCACGACCTTGGTCGGGTCGATGATGCCGGTCTTCACCATGTCGACATACTCGCCCTTCTGCGCGTCGAAGCCCCAGTTGTTGTCGCCTTTGTCGAGCAGCTTGCCGATCACGATCGAGCCGTCGACGCCGGCGTTCTCGGCGATCTGCCGCACCGGCGTCTGGAGCGCGCGGCGGACGATGTCGATGCCGACCTTCTCGTCGTCGTTCTCGGGCTTGAGCCTGGCGAGGGCCTTGGACGCGTAAAGCAGGGCCGAGCCGCCGCCGGCGACGATGCCTTCCTCGACCGCGGCGCGAGTCGCGTGCATCGCGTCATCGACGCGATCCTTGCGCTCCTTCACCTCGACCTCGGTGGCGCCGCCGACGCGGATCACCGCGACGCCGCCGGCGAGCTTCGCCAGCCGCTCCTGCAGCTTCTCCTTGTCGTAGTCCGAGGTGGTTTCCTCGATCTGCTGCCGGATCTGGCTGGTGCGGCCGGTGATGTCGGCCTTCTTGCCGGCGCCGTCGATGATCGTGGTGTTCTCCTTCTCGATCCGCACCTTCTTGGCGCGGCCGAGCATGTCGAGCGTCACGTTCTCGAGCTTGATGCCCAGGTCTTCGGAGATGAGCTGGCCGGCCGTGAGGATCGCGATGTCCTCGAGCATCGCCTTGCGGCGATCGCCGAAGCCGGGCGCCTTCACCGCCGCGACCTTGAGTCCGCCGCGCAGCTTGTTGACGACGAGCGTCGCCAGCGCCTCGCCCTCGACGTCCTCGGCGACGATGAGCAGGGGCTTGCCGCTCTGCACCACCGCCTCGAGCACCGGCAGCATGGCCTGGAGCCCCGACAGTTTCTTTTCGAACAGAAGGATGTAGGGGTCCTCGAGCTCCGCCACCATCTTGTCGGCGTTGGTGATGAAGTAGGGCGAGATATAGCCGCGGTCGAACTGCATGCCTTCGACCACGTCGAGCTCGGTCTCGAGGCTCTTGGCCTCCTCGACCGTGATCACGCCCTCGTTGCCGACCTTCTGCATCGCCTTGGCGATCATCTCGCCGATTTCCCTGTCGCCGTTGGCGGCGATCGTGCCGACCTGGGCGATCTCGTCGTTGGAGGCGACCTTCTTCGAACGCTTCTTCACGTCCTCGACCACGGCCTCGACGGCATTGTCGATGCCGCGCTTCAGGTCCATCGGATTGAGGCCCGCGGCCACCGCCTTGACGCCCTCGCGCACGATCGCCTGCGCCAGCACGATCGAGGTGGTGGTGCCGTCGCCGGCGAGGTCATTGGTCTTCGACGCGACCTCGCGCAGCATCTGCGCGCCCATGTTCTCGAACTTGTCGCCGAGCTCGATCTCCTTGGCGACGGTGACGCCGTCCTTGGTGATGCGCGGCGCGCCGAACGATTTGTCGAGCACGACGTTGCGGCCCTTCGGCCCCAGCGTCACCCGCACCGCATGCGCCAGAATGTCGACGCCGCGCAGCATCCGCTCGCGCGCGTCGGTGTTGAATTTGACTTCCTTCGCTGCCATGTCCCAATCCTCCTCAAGCGGCCTTGCGCTTCGATGCGGCACCCTCGATCACGCCGAGGACGTCGCTTTCCTTCATGATGACGAGATCCTCGCCGTCGATCTTGACCTCGGTGCCAGCCCACTTGCCGAACAGCACGCGGTCGCCGACCTTGAGGTCGAGCGCATGGAGTTCGCCCTTCTCGTCGCGGGCGCCGGGCCCGGCGGCGATCACTTCGCCCTCCATCGGTTTCTCCTTGGCGGTGTCGGGAATGATGATCCCGCCATGCGTCTTCTCTTCCTGATCCAGCCGCCGGATCAGCACGCGGTCCTGCAACGGCCTGAATTTCATGTGGCAAACCTCCTCGAATTTCGGTTTAGGACCGGGAGCGCGTCTGTCAGCACTCTCGGTCAATGAGTGCCAGAGATTTAGGAGAGCGCATCAGCGAAGTCAAGGCGGGTTGGCAGCAAACCTAGCGCTATGCTGCTAAGCCATTGATAAGATTTATTTTCTTGAGCCGGGACGGGGCTTCGTCGAAACTCGTTGTGGGAGAAGAAGCATCCGATTCGAGGAGCCCCGTGATGGGACACTTGGCCGTTCAGCTTCGGGGATACCGGCTCACCACCGCCGAGATCCTGTACCACCTCCCCGACCACCCGCACCTTCTGCAAAGCTTCGTCTGGCAGCAGTTCGACCTCGCGCCCGAGTTCCCCGTGCTGCGCCGGTTCCTCGATTTCTGGTCCCGCAACCTCGACGGCAAGCTCCATTCGGTCAAGCTGGCGCACGCGCCGCTGCTGACGCCGGGCCGGATCGGCCACGCGCGCGCGAGCTTCGCGCTGCACTGAGACATCGCGGCCCCTTGCCAAAGGGCCGCGCGCTCCGCAGGTTCCGTCCATGGCCGTTGCCGTTTCGCGCCGAATTGCGCGCGCCGCATCGCCCGAGCGCGCGGTCGCGCTCTGGCTCATCGCCTGCTGCGCCATGGTGTTCCTGATGGTGGTGATCGGCGGCGTCACGCGGCTCACCGAGTCGGGACTCTCGATCACTCAATGGCAGCCGGTGAGCGGCGTGCTGCCACCGCTCGGCGAGGCGCAATGGCAGGCCGCGTTCGCGCGCTACCAGGCGATCCCGCAATACCGCGCGGTCCATGCCGGCATGAGCCTCGCCGCCTTCAAGGGCATCTATTTCTGGGAATACCTCCATCGCCTGTGGGGCCGGCTCATAGGATTCGTGTTCGCTGCGCCGTTCCTTTATTTCCTCGCGCGGCGCCGCGTACCGGCGCGCCTTGCGCCCAAGCTCGCCGGCATCTTCGCCTTGGGCGCGCTTCAGGGCGCGGTCGGCTGGTACATGGTGGCAAGCGGCCTCGAGGACCGCATCGAGGTGAGCCAGTACCGCCTCGCGCTTCACCTCGCGATGGCGGTGCTGATCTACGCCGCGATGCTGTGGGTGGCGCTCGACCTGCTGTCTCCCTCTGCGTGGCGGGGCGAGAACGGGGGTCTTCGCAGCGGCGCCACGCTCGTGCTTCTCCTCGCGTTCGTCACCCTGGTGGCCGGCAGCTTCGTCGCCGGCACGCGCGCGGGCTATCTCGACAACACTTTTCCCCTGATGGAAGGGCGCTTCGTGCCGCCCGGCTATTGGCACGAGGCGCCGTGGTGGCGCAATTTCTTCGAGAATCTCGTCGCGGTGCAGTTCGACCACCGCGTCCTCGCCGAGACCACGTTCGCGGCGATCCTCGTCCTGTGGCTCGCCTCGCTCCGCGCTGCGCTCGCGCCGGCGCTGCGTCTCGCCATGCATCTTCTTCTCGGCATGGCGCTGATCCAGGTCGGTCTCGGCATCGCGACGTTGCTGCTGGTCGTGCCGTTGCCGGTGGCGGTGCTGCATCAGGCGGGCGCCCTGGGCGTCATCACGCTGGCGCTGGTGGTGCGCCATGGCCTGGGCCGCGCGGCGCGAGTATGATCTGAGAATGGCGGATTTCCCGGACAAAACGCCCGCCGACTGGCGCGCGCTCGCCGAGAAGGAGCTGGGCGGCGAGAGCCTCGATACGCTCACCTGGGAGACGCTCGAAGGCATCGCCGTGAAGCCGCTCTATACCGCGGCCGATCTCGAGGCCTTGGAGTCGCTCGCCTCGCTGCCGGGCTTCCCACCCTATCTGCGCGGCGTGCGGGCGACCATGTACGCGAACCGCCCGTGGACCGTGCGCCAGTACGCGGGCTTCTCGACGGCCGAGGAATCGAACCGCTTCTTCCGCGACAATCTCGCCGCGGGCCAGACCGGGCTTTCGGTCGCGTTCGATCTCGCAACCCACCGCGGCTACGACAGCGACCATCCGCGCGTCGTCGGCGATGTCGGCAAGGCCGGGGTCGCGATCGACACGGTCGAGGACATGAAGATCCTGTTCGACGGCATCCCGCTCGACCGGATCAGCGTGTCGATGACCATGAACGGCGCGGTGCTGCCGGTGCTGGCCGCCTTTATCGTCGCGGGCGAGGAGCAGGGGACGGCGCAGGAGCAGCTTTCCGGCACGATCCAGAACGACATCCTCAAGGAGTTCATGGTCCGCAACACCTATATCTACCCGCCCGGCCCGTCGATGCGGATCGTCGCCGACATCATCGAATACACCGCGCGCCACATGCCGCGCTTCAATTCGATCTCGATCTCGGGCTACCACATGCAGGAGGCGGGCGCGTCCTGCGTGCAGGAACTGGCCTTCACCTTGGCCGACGGGCTCGAATATGTGCGCGCGGCGCTCGCGCGCAGACTCACGATCGACGAATTCGCGCCGCGCCTTTCGTTCTTCTTCTGCATCGGCATGAATTTCTTCATGGAGGTGGCGAAGCTGCGCGCCGCGCGGCTTCTGTGGGCAAAGCTCATGCGCCAGTTCGGGCCCGCGAACCCGCTGTCGCTCGCGCTCCGCATGCATTGCCAGACCTCGGGCGTGAGCCTCACCGAGCAGGACCCGCACAACAACATCGTGCGCACCGCGATCGAGGCGATGGCGGCGGTGCTGGGCGGCACGCAATCGCTCCACACCAATTCGTTCGACGAGGCGCTCGCTTTGCCGACGCCCGCCTCGGCGCGGATCGCGCGCAACACGCAGCTCATCATCGCCGAGGAAAGCGGCATCCCCCACGTCGTCGATCCGCTGGGCGGGAGCTACTTCGTCGAAAGCCTGACCCATTCGGTCGCGGCCGCGGCGGAAGCGCTCATCGCCGAGGTCGAGGCCCTGGGCGGCATGACCAAGGCGGTCGAGCAGGGCATGCCCAAGCTCCGCATCGAGGCGGTGGCGGCCCGCCGCCAGGCGCGGCTCGACCGCGGCGAGGACGTGATCGTCGGCGTCAACCGCTATCAGGTCGCCGAGTCCGAACCGGTCGAGCTCTTGGCGATCGACAACGACAAGGTGCGCCAGCAGCAGATCGCGCGCCTCGCATCCGTGCGCGCCGCGCGCGATGGGGCGCGCGTCACGGCCGCGCTCGACGCGCTCGCCGAGACGGCGCAAAGCGGGCAGGGCAATCTCTTGGAGCGCGCGATCGCGGCGATGCGCGCGCGCGCCAGCGTGGGCGAGGTATCGGACGCGCTCGAGAAAATCTTCACGCGGCACCGCGCCACGGTGCGCGCGGTCTCGGGCGTCTATGGCGCGCAGTACGCGGGCGACGAGGCGTTCCGCCGCGTGCAGCGCGAGGTCGAGGCGTTCGCCCGCGCCGAGGGCCGGCGCCCGCGCATGCTGGTGGCGAAACTGGGCCAGGACGGGCACGACCGCGGCGCCAAGGTGATCGCCACCGCCTTCGCCGATCTAGGCTTCGACGTCGATATCGGGCCGCTCTTTCAGACGCCCGAGGAAGCGGCGCGCGAGGCGATCGAGAACGACGTGCACGTGATCGGCGTCTCGAGCCAGGCGGCGGGCCACAAGACGCTCGTGCCGGCGCTGGTGAAGGCGCTCGCCGCGGAAGGCGCGCAGGACGTTCTCGTCGTGGTCGGCGGCGTCATCCCGCCGCAGGATTACGATTTCCTCCGCGCCGCCGGCGTCGCGCAGATCTTCGGCCCCGGCACCAACATCCCCGTGGCCGCGAGCGAGATCCTGAAACTCATCAAGACGAAACGCATGGCGGCATAGGGAGGGAGGACGGCATGTGGCAGATCGGACGCATCGATCATGTCGTGCTGTGGGTCAGGGATCTCGAGGCCTCGATCAAGTTCTACGAGGCCCTGGGCTTCCCAATCGACTGGGGGAGCTATGAGCGGCACAAGAAGGGGCTCATCCCGTTCGTCGCCTGCGAGGCGGGCCCCTATTCGAAGATCGAGCTGCGGCCCAATCCCAACTGGCGCCCGGTCGAGCGCGAGAAGGGCAACATGCAGCACATCAACGTCACGATCGATGGTGTCGAGGACATCCAGGTGGTGATCGACGAGAACGCCAAGCGCGGCATCCATCCGTCCTTCGGGCCCGAGATCCAGGGCGGCTCGTGGCGCGTCGATTATTACGATCCCGACAATAACCGCATCGAAATGGCGCTCTCGGTGCCGGCGACATAGGGCGCGCTGGCCTCGGGGGGCGCGAGGGTCTATCTATCGCCTCGTAATGCAGGTCCTCTTTCTCATCGTGTTCATCGACCTCGTCGGCTTCGGCGTGGTCATTCCGCTCCTGCCCTATTACGCGCTGCGATTCGACGCGGCGCCCTGGGAAGTGACGCTGCTGATGGCGTGCTATTCCTTGGCGCAGTTCATCGCCGCGCCCCTGCTCGGCCGCCTCAGCGACCGCATGGGGCGCAAGCCGGTGCTGCTCTTGAGCCTCGCCTGCTCGGTTGCGTCATATCTCTGGCTCGCGGCGGCGCCGACGCTCTGGATGCTGTTCGCGGCGCGGCTTCTCGCCGGCGCGGGCGCAGGCAACATCGCCGCCGCGCAAGCCTATATCGCCGACGTCACGCCGCCCGAAAAGCGCGCCAAGGGCATGGGCATGATCGGCGCGGCGTTCGGCCTGGGCTTCACCGTCGGGCCCGCGATCGGCGGGCTTCTCGCCGGCGCCAACCCCGCGACGGCGCACCTCGCGCGGCCGGCGCTCTTGGCGGCGCTCCTGTCCGCGATCGCGTTCGGCGTCACCGCATCGCGACTCGTCGAAAGCCGCCCGCCCAGCAAGCAGGTCGCCGAAGAGCGTCCGACCCGCCTCACGCTGGTTGCGAGCGCGTTCGAGCGGCCGGCGCTCGGCCGTCTCATTCTCCTCTTCTTCGTCACGGTGAGCGCCTTCGCCGGCATGGAGACCACGTTCGCGCTCTGGGCCAATCGCAGCTTCGGCTGGGGGCCCGAGCAGGTTGGATGGGTGTTCTTTTATGTTGGCCTGCTGCTCGCGGCGCTGCAAGGAGGGGCGATCGGCCATCTCTCGCGCCGCTATGGCGAGGCGCGGCTCGTGACGTGGGGCGCGGGCATCATCGGCGCCGGCCTTCTGGGGCTGGCCTTTGCCGGCTCGCTCTGGGCGGTGCTGGTGGTGACGGGATTGCTTGCGATTGGCATGGGGCTGCTGAATCCTTCGGTCACGAGCCTCGTCTCGCGCCTCGCCGGCGCCGACGAGCGCGGCGGCATCATGGGCGTGTCGCAATCGGCCTCCTCGCTCGCGCGCATCCTCGGGCCTGCGGTCGCCGGCGCCGTGTTCACGGTGTGGGGGCGGAATGCGCCTTATTACCTCGGCGCGCTCCTCATGGTGCTGGTGGTGGCGATGGCGCTGGGATTGCCGCGGCGCGAAGGGGCGCTCGCGTCATGAGGGGACGAAGACCCGGCGGTCTTTCGAACATGAAATCCGAGGTCGGGTTCTGGCATGAGCTGAAATCGCTCGCCGGCCTCTTCCCCTATCTCTGGCCGCGCCATTCGCTCGAGCTGCGCGTGCGCGTCGTGATCGCGCTCGCGCTCCTCATCGCCGCCAAGGGCATCAACGTCACCGTGCCGCTCCTTTACAAGCGCGCGGTCGATGCGCTGACGCCGGGCCACGCCGCGATCCTCGTGATGCCGGTGATGCTCGTCGTCTCCTATGGCGCGGCGCGCGTCCTGGCCCAGCTGTCGGGCGAGCTGCGCGACATCGTGTTCGCCAAGGTCGAACAGAACGCGGTGCGGCGCGTGGCGCTTGCGACATTCCGGCACCTGCACGCGCTGTCGCTGCGCTTCCATCTCGACCGGCAGACCGGCGGGCTCTCGCGCGCGATCGAGCGCGGCATCCGCGGCACCGAGTTCCTGCTCTCCTATCTCCTGTTCAATTTCGTGCCGACCATGTTCGAGATCCTGCTCGTGTGCGGGATCTTGTGGCACTACTACTCCGGCAATTTCGCGCTGATGATGGTCCTGACCGTCGTCTGCTACGTCGTTTTCACCTTCACCGTCACCGACTGGCGCGTCAAATATCGCCGCGAGATGAACGAGCGCGACAGCGAGGCCAACACCCGCGCGATCGACAGCCTGCTGAACTACGAGACCGTGAAATACTTCGCCAACGAGGAGCACGAGGCGCGCCGGTTCGACGTGGCGCTGCACGCCTACGAGCGCGCGGCCGTGAAGGCGCAGACGACCTTGACCGCGCTCAATGTCGGGCAGGGCATCATCATGGCGGGCGGTCTTGTCGGCGTGATGCTTCTGGCGGCCGACGACGTCGTCGCCGGCAAGATGACGGTCGGCGGCTTCGTCATGGTCAATTCCTATCTCGTGCAGCTCTACCAGCCCTTGAATGTGCTCGGCATGGTCTACCGCAATATCAAGCAGTCGCTCACGGATCTCGAGGCGATGTTCCGGCTGCTGCGGGTTGAGGCCGAGGTCGCCGACAAGCCCGATGCGGCGCCGCTCATCGTTACCCGCGGCGAGATCCAGTTCGACCACGTGAGCTTCGCCTACGACCGCCGCCGCACCATCCTGCACGATCTGAGCTTCCGCGTGGCGCCCGGCCATACCGTCGCGATCGTTGGCCCGAGCGGCGCCGGCAAATCGACCATCGCGCGTCTGCTTTTCCGCTTCTACGACGTGAACGGCGGCGCCATCCGCATCGACGGCCAGGACCTGCGCGACGTGACGCAGGACAGTCTGCGCCGCGCCATCGGCGTCGTGCCGCAGGACACCGTGCTGTTCAACGATTCGATCCGCTACAACATCGCCTATGGCCGCCCCGGCGCGAGTGAGGGGGAGATCGTCGATGCGGCGCGGCGCGCGCGCATCCACGATTTTGTCGCGGGCCTGCCGGACGGCTACAACAGCCCGGTCGGCGAGCGCGGCCTCAAGCTGTCCGGCGGCGAGAAGCAGCGCGTCGCTATCGCGCGCGTGATCTTGAAGGGCCCGCGCATCCTGGTGTTCGATGAGGCGACCTCGGCGCTCGACACCAAGACCGAGCGCGAGATCCAAACGAGCCTCGAGGAAGTGGCGCACGCGCGCACCACGCTGATGATCGCGCACCGGCTTTCGACCGTGGTCGCGGCCGACGAGATTCTGGTGCTAGAAGGCGGCCGCGTGGTCGAGCGCGGCGACCATTCGAGCCTTCTGGCGCAAGGCGGCGTCTATGCCGCCATGTGGCAGCGTCAGCAAGAAGCCGACGAAGAAGCCGCTGCCCTCGCCGCCGCTTCCGTCGCGGCCGATTGAGCGCCGACCCCGACACAGCGCGGTTCGCCGCCGCCATCCGGGGCGGCGACCGGCGCGCGCTGGCGCGGGCGATCACGCTTGCCGAATCGACGCATCCGGACGACCGCGACGCGGCCGAGGCGCTTCTGGCGGTGCTGCTGCCGGAGACGGGAAAGGCGCTGCGGCTTGGCATTTCGGGCGCGCCGGGGGCGGGAAAATCGACCTTCATCGACGCTTATGGCCGCGCGCTCCTCGCGCTCGGCCATCGTGTCGCCGTGCTCGCGATCGATCCAAGCTCGAAGCGCGGCG
>Ga0335078_10013231_pt1 | contig 12232 bp, 12 predicted proteins | sample Lox_Sample_32_FD_206711 | JGI IMG/M metagenome (GOLD analysis project Ga0335078, IMG submission 206711) | Soil microbial communities from Loxahatchee National Wildlife Refuge, Florida, United States - Lox_Sample_3.2 | ecosystem: Environmental > Terrestrial > Soil > Wetlands | place: USA... | reverse complement strand
GGAAGGTGACGGCGAGGGTGCCGGAGATGGGCTCCCCGGTCACCGAGCCGATCGCGGTGAGGTTCACGTCGACGGTGCCCGACCCCTGGTGGGGCCCGGAGGCGCCGGCGGTGTCCACCGTGCCGTTGGCGATGAGGACCGATTCGGCCGGCGACGACACCGGGGCGAGGTCGAGCGTCCAGCTGAAGTTGTCGGTGGTGGTGGCGGTGATGGTCAGGGTCCCGATGAAGCCATCGCGCTCCCCGACGAAGGTGGCCGAGGTGGCGGTCGTCGTCGCGGCCTCCCGGGCGATGGCGTCCTCGATGTGCACGAGCGCCTTGTAGAGGTGGCGGTTCACCCGCGTCACCACCTCTTCGCTGCGGATGAAGAGCTGCGGGTCACAGGGCTTCTGCAGGTAGTCACCGAGGTAGCCCTGGCTCGGCCCGGGGGCCGCGTAGGTCGGCGACGGGTCGTCGGCGTCCGTGTTGACGAGGCCCACGCCGGCGATTGTCGGCGTCGCCGCGGCGAGGTTGGCGGCGGTCGGGGGGGTTGCCGCCCCTCCGGGCGAGCCACCCGGAGTCGAAGACCCGCCGGAGGAGCTGCCCTCCGACCCTCCACAGGCCGCGAAGATCGCTGCGCACAGGGCGAGGGAAAGAAAGCGAAGTGTTTTCATGGGTTCTTCTCCTTCCGGAATCCGCCGCTTTATAACCGCCGAGCGCGGCCCTGGTTTCCGTGAAAAGGGCATCCCGCTTGGGGAGGGAGCCTAATGCCGGACGCGCTCGGCCCTTTTTCCTCGGGAGTGTAGGAGGGGGACCTACCCGGCGCAGCCCTCCCGGGACGAGCCCCGGCGGCCCTTCACCCGGAGACAGGGTCGCCGCACGACTCCCAGAAGGAGCGGAGGTCGGGCGGGAGCGGCGCCTCCAGGGCGAGCCGCTCCCCGGTCCGGGGATGGGGGAGCTCGAGGCGGAAGGCGTGGAGCGCCTGGCGCGGGAGCCGGAGCGCGGCCCGGTCGTCCCCGGTGAGCGCGCCGCGGGTGAAGCGGTCGAAGATGGTCTCGTCCGAGCCGTAGATCTTGTCGCCGACGAGCGCCAGGCCGGCGTGGTGGAGGTGGGCCCGGATCTGGTGCTGGCGCCCGGTCCGGGGCCGGCAGGCGAGGAGCGCCACCGGGGCTCCGTCCGGCGTCCGGCGTCGCCCGAGCACCTCGAACTCCGTCTCGGCGGGGAGGCCGCCCTCCTGCACGTGCATGCGCACCCGCACCGAGCTCGCGCCGGTGAGCGCGAGCGGCGCCGCCACGGCGAAGCGGTCCCGCGCCGGCTCCCCCAGGGCGAGGGCCAGGTAGGTCTTCGCCACCCGCCCGCGGGCGAAGGCGGCCTTGAGCGCGCGCGTCCACTCCGGGGCGAGGCCGCAGGCGAGCAGGCCCGAGGTCTCCCGGTCCAGGCGGTGGGCCGGGTCCACCTTGCGGCCGGGGAAGCGCTCCCGCGCCAGCGACGTGAAGGTGTGGCGCAGGTAGCGGGCGGTGGGGTGGACCGGCAGGCCCGCCGGCTTGTCGACGACGAGGAGCGCGCCGTCGTCGTGGACCACCGCGAAGGACAGCGGCGCCTCCGGCTCCGGCTCGAGCTCTCGCAGCAGGGCGAAGCGCATCCCCGGAACCACGCGGGTCGAGGGCTTGAGGCGCCCCCGCCCCTCGTGCTCGAGGCGGGTCTCGATGAGCCGCTGGATGCGCTCCCGGGAGAGCCGCCGGATCTTTTCCTTCAGGTAGCGGTCGAGGCGCCACCCCGCGTAGTTCGCCTCGACCGTGAACGGGACCCGTGCGAGCGCCATGGGGGACCGGGGAGGATACCACCCCGGTTTTCCCCTCGCTCGTTGGCCGGCCGCCGCCCGGGTGCTAGGATTCGCCCCCTGTGAGAGGGGCCCCCGTCTGCGCCGCCCTAGCGACCCTCCTGCTGGCCGCGCCGGCGACGGCGGAGGGGCCTCGCCGCCTCTTCGTCCTCGCCTTCAAGGCGCCTCCGGAGCTCACCTTCACCGGGAAGCGGCTCGCCCAGACCGTGGCCAGCCAGGCCGCCAAGGACGGCGGCTTCGCGGTGGTCGGTCCGGACGCGGTGGAGGAGAGGCTCGGGCACCGCGCCTACCAGCGGCTCGTGGCCTGCGGGGGGGAGCCCCGCTGCATCGCCGACTCGGACGTCGTCCTCGGCGCCGACCGGGTCATCGGGGGGCAGCTCCTGCTGCGGGAGAGCGCCTACGAGGTGCAGATGTCGCAGGTGGAGCCGCAGGGGGGCAAGCTCCTCGCTCGGGTGGCGCGGGTCGTGCCCATCGGATCGCGGCGCCTGCAGGAAGAGGTGGGCTCGGCCTCCCTGCCCCTTCTGCGCGGAGAGTCCGAGGGGAAGGGCTCGCTCTTCGTCTCCACGAACGTCCCGCGGGCCGAGGTCCGCATCGACGGCGCGCTCGCCGGCTATACCCCTCTCGTCGCGCGCCTCAAGCCCGGCCCGCACGCCGTCGAGGTGGAGAAGGAGGGATACGCCAAGCCCGAGGCGCGCTCGGTCGAGGTCGCGGACGGGGAAGTGACCGAGGTGGGGGTGGCGCTCACGCAGCTGCCGCCCGCCGGCGCGGTGGCGGACCACTGAGGGCGGCCCCGGCGCCTTTTTCCTTTTGCCCTCGCAGGTCCGCTCCGCTCCTCGGAGACTTCGCTCCCCCTCGCGCGCCCCGTCCGCCCCGGTGGCGGCACTCGTTGACGGATGGGATCGGGGGGCGTAAAACGGGCACCCGGATTGAGGCGCGACGCCGTCATTCTCTCGGTCCCAGTCCGGCCGGCCACAGCCCCCTCGAGAGGAGTCCTGCGCGCGCCCCGAGCTTTGGGGGCGCGAGGCTCTCCGCTTGCGGGCGACGTCGAGCCGACCTATTTCGCAGCGGGGGGCGGCTCGCCGGCGCGCCTTCCGGTACCTGGACCTCGCGGGTGAGCGGGAGGAAGGGAACGGCATGGTGAGGGCCAAGAAGACCAAGTACCTCTTCGTCACCGGTGGCGTGGTGAGCTCGCTCGGGAAGGGGCTCGCCGCCTCCTCCATGGGCGCGCTCCTCGAGAACCGCGGACTCGAGGTCACGCACCTGAAGCTCGACCCGTACATCAACGTGGACCCCGGGACCATGAGCCCGTTCCAGCACGGCGAGGTCTACGTCACCGACGACGGAGCCGAGACCGACCTGGACCTCGGCCACTACGAGCGCTTCACCAGCGCGAAGATGACCCGGAAGAACAACTACACCACCGGCCGCATCTACCAGTCCGTCATCAACAAGGAGCGGCGCGGGGAGTACCTGGGCAAGACCGTGCAGGTCATCCCCCACATCACCGACGAGATCAAGGCGGTGATCCGGGAGGCGGCCGACGGGGCCGACATCGTCATCGTCGAGGTCGGGGGCACGGTGGGCGACATCGAGTCCCTCCCCTTCCTCGAGGCCATCCGGCAGATGAAGTACGACGTGGGGAACGAGAACGTCGTCTACGTCCACGTGACGCTCGTGCCCTACATCGCCGCCGCCGGCGAGCTGAAGACCAAGCCCACCCAGCACTCGGTGAGGGAGCTGCGCGAGATCGGCATCCAGCCCGACATCCTCCTCTGCCGATCGGACCGGGAGATCTCCCGGGAGATGAAGGACAAGATCGCCCTCTTCTGCAACGTCGACCCCTCGGCGGTGTTCACCGCCCTGGACGTGGCCTCCATCTACGAGGTGCCGCTCCGGCTCCACGAGGAGGGGCTCGACGACAAGCTGGCGGAGCTCTTCAACATCTGGAGCCGCGCCCCGCGGCTCGAGCGCTGGGAGACCATCGTCGAGAAGGTGAAGCACCCGCGCTCGGGAGAGGTCTGCATCGGCGTGGTGGGCAAGTACGTCGAGCTCGTGGAGAGCTACAAGAGCCTGAACGAGGCGCTCGTCCACGGCGGCATCGCCAGCGATTGCCGGCTCCGCCTCGAGTTCATCGACGCGCAGCGGCTGGAGGAGGGGGAGCTCGCCGTCCTCGACCAGGTGGACGCCATCCTGGTGCCGGGCGGCTTCGGGGTGCGCGGCACGGAGGGGAAGATCCTCGCCGTGCGCCACGCCCGGGAGAACAAGATCCCCTTCTTCGGCATTTGCCTGGGGCTGCAGATGGCGGTCATCGAGTTCGCGCGCGACGTGCTCGGGCTGGAGCGTGCGAACTCGCTGGAATTCGACGAGTCCACCCCGCACCCCGTGGTGACGCTCATGGAGTCCCAGCGCGAGGTCTCCGACAAGGGCGGCACGATGCGGCTCGGGAGCTACGCCTGCAAGCTCAAGGATGGCACCAAGGCCCGGGAGCTCTACGCCCAGGACCTGATCCACGAGCGCCACCGCCACCGCTTCGAGTTCAACAACGGCTACAAGGCCGCCTTCGAGGGTTCGGGGATGGTCTTCTCCGGCGTCAACCCGGAGCTGGGGCTGGTGGAGATGATCGAGCTCAACAACCACCCGCACTTCCTGGGCTGCCAGTTCCACCCCGAGTTCAAGTCGAAGCCCTTTCGGCCCCATCCCCTCTTCGCCGGCTTCGTCCGGGCCGCCATGGTGCACCGGGACGCCCGGCTGCGGGAGGCGGGGGGCGTCGCCGGGGTGACGAAGCTGCCGGTGAGCAAGGGCGCCTGACAGGGGGGCGGGCGGCGGGTCCCCCGCCGCCGGAACGCGCCCGCGGAGGTCCGCCATGTCGGAGACGGTCCGGGCCCGCATCGGCGGCCACGAGGTGGGCGACGGTCGCCCCCTCCTCCTCATCGCTGGGCCGTGCGTCATCGAGTCGGAGGCCCAGGCCCTCGCCCACGCGCGCGCCGTGAAGGCGCTCGCCGAGCGCCACCGCCTGCCCGTGGTCTTCAAGGCGAGCTTCGACAAGGCGAACCGCTCGAGCGGCAAGAGCTTTCGCGGGGTGGGGCTCGAGGTGGGGCTCGCCGTCTTCGAGCGGGTGAAGCGCGAGACCGGCCTCCCCTGCCTCACGGACGTCCACGAGACCTGGCAGGCCGAGCCGGCCGGCCGGGTGGTGGACGTCCTCCAGGTCCCCGCCTTCCTGTGCCGGCAGACCGACCTCGTCATGGCCTGCGCCCGCTTCGGCCAGGCGGTGAACGTGAAGAAGGGGCAGTTCCTGGCCCCCCGCGACATGCGACACGCCGTGGCGAAGTGCCGGGAGGCGGGAGCCCGGGACATCCTGCTCACGGAGCGGGGGTCGAGCTTCGGCTACGGCAACCTGGTGGTGGACATGCGCGGCCTCGTCCTCATGCGGGAGCTCGGCGTCCCGGTCTGCTTCGACGCCACCCACTCCGTGCAGCTCCCCGGGGCGGCCGGGGACAGCACCGGGGGGGAGAGGCAGTTCGTCTCGCCGCTGGCGCGCGCCGCGGCGGCGGTGGGCATCGACGCCCTCTTCGCCGAGGTCCACCTCGACCCCTCCGCGGCGCTCTCGGACGGCCCCAACTCCCTCGACTTCGAGATGGCGGACCGGCTCCTCGCCGAGGTCCTCCGCCTCCGCGCGGCCCTGGGCGCGCCGTGAGCCCGCGGAAGCGCCCGCGCACCGCCCCGGCCCGCCGGGCCACCCGCCCGGCCGCCGAGCTGCTCTCCCGCGCCCGCCGGGTCCGGCTCCTCCTCCTCGACGTGGACGGGGTCCTCACCGACGGGCGCCTCTACTACGGCCCCGAGGGCGAGGCCCTGAAGGCCTTCGACGTGAAGGACGGCCACGGCATCGTGCTCCTGCGGGACCACGTGGAGCTCGGGGTCATCTCCGGGCGCCCGGTCGGGTCGGCGGCGCGCCGGCTCGAGGAGCTCCGCTTCCGCCACCTCGTCTTCGGCCACCGGGACAAGCTCGTCGGCTACGCGAGCCTCTCTCACCTCGGGTTCGAAGACGCGGAGGTGGCCTACATGGGCGACGACGTGAACGACATCCCCCTCCTGCTGCGGGTGGGGCTGTCGGCGGCCCCGGCCGACGCCCGGCCGGAGGTGCGCGAGGTGGCGCGCTTCGTGGCCACGCGGCCCGGAGGGCGCGGCGCCGTCCGGGAGCTCTGCGAGCTCATCCTGGCCGCCAAGGGCATCGGGGTCGGGACCGCCGCGCGCCCGGCGTCGAAGTAGCGCGGGGCGCCGGCCTCGCCGGTCCGTGGTAGCTTCTCCCGCGATGCCGGTGCCGCTTCGCACCCGACTGCGCCGCGGAGCGCGCTCCCTCGCCCTGCGCGGCCTCATCCACGCCTTCTCCCTCTTGCCGCTCCGGCTGGCCCTGGCCCTCGGCACCCTCGTGGGGCGGCTCGCCTGGCCCCTGGCCCGCAAGACGCGGGCCCAGATGCTCGCGAGCCTCGCCGTCGCCTTCCCGGAGAAGTCCGAGGAGGAGCGCCAGGCCATCGCCCGCCGCACCCTCGTGCACCTCGCCTGGCTCGCCGCCGAGATGGTCACCATCGGGCACTACGACGGGCGTCTCGAGGAGTACGTGTCGTTCGCGCCCGGGGCGGAGGAGAGGTTGCGCGCCGCGCTCTCGCGGGGGCGGGGCGTCGTCTACGCGAGCGGGCACGTGGGCAACTGGGAGCTCATGGCGCGGCGCATCGCCCGGGCCGGGATCCCCTCGGCCACCATCGCCAAGGAGAGCGGGGACCCGAAGATCACCGCGCTCATCGAGCGGGTGCGGAACTCGGGCGGCTTCGAGACCCTGTGGCGGGAGGACCCGCGCACGGCTCGGGCCATGATCCGCTGCTTCAAGCAGAACAAGGCGCTCGGGATCCTCATCGACCAGGACACCCGCGTGCAGGGGGTCTTCGTGCCCTTCTTCGGGCGGCCGGCCTTCACTCCCAGGGCGGCCGGCGACCTGGCGGTGCGCTTCCGCGCTCCCGTGGTGGTGGGCTTCTGCCGGCGGCGGGGGCCCCGCCCGGGCGACGGCCACGAGGTCTGCGTGGTGGACATCCCCTTCGACCCGGAGGCGCCGGACCCAGAGGCCGAGGCCGTGAAGGTCACCGCCGAGTGCACCGCCGCGCTCGAGGCGGCGATCCGAGAGAACCCGGCGGAGTGGGTCTGGATGCACCAGCGCTGGAAGCGACAGCCCCAACCGGGAGCGACATAGCAAGGTCGATGCCGGAAAAACCTTGTGCCGTCCGGCACCTGGGGCTATCGTCAAAAAGCAAGGGTTGTGCCACTGGATCCTCGATGCCGCTCGGTGTTAAATTTTCCAAGACTTGTTGGCGACTTACGCTGTTGATTTGCGTCCTGTCAATTCCGTTTCTGACTGGCTGCCGGACAGGGCAGCCGACTGCCGAGCAGGCCCCGCCAGAGATGAGATTCGAGACCATCCACTTCCGCTCCTATAGGGGCTCCACCCTGTCCTCGGTGGGGGATGCGGCCGACCTCGTCTACCGGCGCGACACCGGGGATTTCGTGGCCCGCGACGCGAACGTCACCCTCGCCACCGAGGACGCCTCCTGGGTGCACGTCTTCGCGCCGGTCCTCTCGGGGAACCTGCCGGAGCGGCGCTATAGGGCCCGGGGGGGCGTCCGCATGGAGCGGCACCTCGACTCGGCCCGCACCGAGTCGGCGACCTGCGGCCCGGACGGCGTCGTGCGCGGCGACGAGCGCATCGACCTCGTCGGCCCGGGCTACCAGATGTGGGGCCCGTCCTTCACGCTGGACCCGAAGTCGGGCGAGCTCGTCATCCGGGACGGGGTGCAGCTCGTCGGAGCCGGCCGGGAGACTTCCCGGCCGTGACCCTGCTCGCTCTCGTGGCGCTCGCGCTCCTCGCGCCTCCGCCGGCCCCCGTGCCCGTCCACGTGGACGCGGACGAGGTCTACTACCAGTACCGGGAGCGCAAGGTGCTCTTCGTCGGCAAGCCGCTCGTGCGGCTCACCCGCGAGGACGCCGTGCTCACCTGCAAGAGGCTGGTGGCGGAGAACGACGACCAGGGACAGATCGAGAAGGCGGTGTGCACCGGCGACGTCCGGCTGGTGCGAGGGGTGCGCACCGTCACCTGCGAGAAGGCCACCTTCGAGGAGAAGCTCGCCCGGGTGGTGTGCGTCGGGAACCCGGAGCTTCACGACGGCAAGTCCGTGATGCGAGGGGAGGAGCTCGTCTACGACCTGGACGAGGACCGGGCGACGCTCTCGACCGCCAAGGGGACGATGGTGCCGAAGCCCGGGGACGACCCCGTCCAGCGGCGGAAGAAGAAGGAGGCGGCCCAGTGAGCGCCTCCTTGGAAGCGTCCGGGCTCGTGAAGAGCTACCGCCGCCGCCGCGTCGTGGACCAGGTCTCCTTCCAGGTCGCGCCCGGCGAGGTGGTGGGGCTGCTCGGCCCGAACGGGGCGGGGAAGACCACGAGCTTCCACATGACGGTGGGACTCGTCCGCCCCGAGGCCGGCCAGGTGCGCCTCGGGGACCGGGACCTGACCCGCCTCCCCATGCACCAGCGCGCCCGCCGCGGCGTCGGCTACTTGCCCCAGGAGGCCTCCATCTTCCGCAAGCTCACCGTGCGCCAGAACTTCACGGCCGTCCTCGAGGCGCTCGGCTCCTCCCGAGAGGAGCGGGAGCGGCGCGCCGACGAGCTCCTCGACGAGTACCACCTGAGGCCGGTGGAGCGGAGCCTGGGGGAACAGCTCTCCGGGGGTGAGAGGCGCCGCGCCGAGGTGGCCCGCAGCCTCCTCTCCAACCCGCGCTTCATCCTCTTCGACGAGCCCTTCGCCGGGGTCGACCCCATCGCCGTCGCCGACCTGCAGCGGCTCATCGCCTCCCTGAAGGGGCGGGGCATCGGGGTGCTCCTCACCGACCACAACGTGCGCGAGGCGCTCGGCATCTGCGACCGCGCCTACATCCTGAACGAGGGGCGGATCCTGGAGGAGGGGACCCCCACGCACATCGCCCGCAGCCAGCGGGCGCGGGCCGTGTACCTCGGCGAGAAGTTCCGCCTGGACGAGCCTGCCGAGGTCGCTCCCGAGGTCCGAGCATGAGCCTGGAGCTGAAGCAGCATCTCAAGATGACGCAGCAGCTGGTGATGACCCCCCAGCTGCAGCAGGCCATCAAGCTCCTGCAGCTCTCCCGCATGGAGCTCGTGGATCTCATCCGCACCGAGATCAACGAGAACCCGCTTTTGGACGAGGCCGGCGAGGAGGAGGCGGAGCGGGCGGACGCCGGCAGCCCCGCCGAGTCCAAGCTCGAGAGCCTGGAGCCCGCCCCCAAGGCCACGGAGAAGGCCGAGGAGGTGAAGGGGGAAGAGGGCGCGAACGAGATCGACTGGGACCAGTACCTGGACCACTACCAGCTCCAGGGCCACACCGCCCCCTCGAACCGCAACCTCTCGGACGAGGAGCTGCCCGGCTACGAGGCGAACCTCACGCGCCGCAGCGACCTCGTCGACCACCTGGTCTGGCAGCTTCGGCTCTCCAACCTCGCCCCCGAGGAAGAGACCGTGGCCATGCTCATCATCGGCAACCTGGACCCGGACGGCTACTTCAAGATGCCGGCGGTGGACGGCGAGCCGGAGGAGGAGGCCACGCGCGATCCCCTGGTCCGCGTCGCCTTCGAGGCCGGCGTGGGGGTGGAGTTCGCCGAGAACGTCCTCCGCAAGGTGCAGCTGCTCGACCCGGTGGGGGTGGCGGCGCGGGACCTCCGGGAGTGCCTGCTCCTGCAGGCCCGCCACCTGAACGCCGACCTCCCCGAGGTGGTGGCCATCATCGAGCGCCACCTCCGGCACCTCGAGTCGAAGAACTACACGGCCATCGCCAAGGACCTCAAGATCCCCATCGAGCAGGTCGTGAAGGCGGTGAAGGTGATCAGCGCCTTCGAGCCCAAGCCGGGTCGCGCCTACACGAGCGAGGAGGCGCAGTACATCACCCCGGACGTCTACATCCACAAGGTGGGCGACCGCTACGTGACGGTGCTGAACGACGACGGGCTCTCCAAGCTCCGCATCTCCAGCATGTACCGGGCGGCTTTGCGCAACGGGAACGCCGGGGCCGCCAAGGAGTACATCCAGGACAAGCTCCGCAGCGCCGTCTGGCTAATCCGCTCCATTCACCAGCGGCAGCGCACCATCTTCAAGGTCACCGAGTCGATCGTGAAGTTCCAGCGGGACTTCCTCGACAAGGGGATCGCCTACCTGAAGCCCCTCATCCTGCGGGACGTGGCCGAGGACATCGGAATGCACGAGTCGACGGTGTCCCGCGTCACCACGAACAAGTACGTCCACACGCCCCAGGGCATCTACGAGCTCAAGTTCTTCTTCAACTCCGCCATCGCCAAGACCGGAGGCGACGAGATCGCGAGCGAGGCGGTGAAGAACCAGATCAAGCAGATCGTGGGGGGCGAGGATCCGAAGCACCCGCACTCCGATCAACGCATCGTCGAGATCCTGAAGGGCCAGGGCATCGAGATCGCCCGCCGCACCGTGGCCAAGTACCGGGAGGTGCTCGGGATCCTGCCGAGCTCCAAGCGGAAGAAGTACTTCTAGAAGCGCCCCGCGCCTTTCGGTGTGATCGAAAAAAGGGGCTCGCGGAACGTCGCCAACCCGGCCATCTGCTATTATGCGTAGAGAACGCGCGTGACGCCCTTCGGCGACATGCAGTTCCTCGGCCGCGGCACTGCGGGTTTCCTCCGTGAGGAGGAATCCGGCAGCCCGCGGCCGAGCCATTCCGGCGCATCCCCGAGGAGAAGACCGATGCAGGTGAACATCACCTTCCGGCACCTCGAACCCACCGAGGCGCTCAAGTCCCACATCAAGGACAAGGTCCAGCACATCCAGCGATACATCGATCGCCCCACGGAGGCCCATGCCGTGCTGCACGTGGAGAACCTGCACCACCACGCCGAGATCACCATGAAGGCCGGCTCCTTTTCCCTGCGGGGACGGGCCAAGTCCGACGACATGTACGCCTCCATCGACGCGGCGGCGGAGAAGATCGAGCGGCAGCTGAAGAAGCACAAGGAGAGGGTTCGCAACCACAAGGCCACCCTCATCCCCCGGGACTGGGCGCCCCTCGACATCCGCCACGAGATCCTGAGCGAGCCGGAGACCCCCGCCGCCAAGGTGGTCTCGAGCTCCACCTTCCAGGCGAGGCCCATGAGCCTCGACGAGGCGGTGGTGCAGATGGACCTCCTCAACAGCCGGTTCTACGTGTTCCAGAACGCGAAGAGCCGGTCCATCAACGTGGTCTACCGACGGGACGACGGCCTTCTCGGGCTCATCGAGGCGCAGCAGGGATAGCCCAGCCGTGCCTTGAATCGCCGCGCGCGGCGTGTTAGCGGGTGGACGTGCACTTCGTCGACATCCTCCGGCCGGAAGCGGTCCTCGCCGACCTCAACGGCCCGTCGGTGCAGTCGGTCCTCGCCGAGCTCGCCCAGCCGGTCGCCGCGGCCCGGGGGCTCGACGCCAAGCGGCTGCTCGAGTCGCTCCTCGCCCGGGAGAAGCTCGGCTCCACCGGCGTGGGGGACGGCGTCGCCATCCCCCACTGCAAGGTGCCCGGGCTCGCCGAGGTGGCGGCCTCCTTCGGCCGCTCCCGCGTCGGGGTGGACTTCCGGTCGCTCGACGGCAAGCCCACCCACCTCTTCGTGGCGCTCTTCGCACCCGAACGGGCGGGCGCCGAGCACCTGCAGGCGCTCGCCCGGGTGAGCCGCCTCCTCAAGCGGGCCCCGTTCCGCCAGGCCCTGCTCGACGCCCCCGACGCCGCGGCCATGTACTCGCTCATCGCCGAAGAGGACCGCCAGATCTAGAGGGCGATCCGGCCGGCGCAAGCCAGGGATTTTCCTGACGAGCCCGTGGCACGCGCCGAGCAGGGACCTAGCCGAGCGTGGCTTCGGCGAGGTCTATAGCAAACGCTGACTCGAGTCGTTTCGGAGACTTGGGCGACGGAGAGGGCGCCCTTCCACGGGGTGAGCGCCGCCCCGGGGGGGGTGCGGGCAAGACGGCCCTCGTCTTCTGCCAGTGCGCCGATCAGCTCGGCTCGGTGATTCGCACAGACGCTCTCGCGGTAGGACGGGAGTGGCCCGAGGCCGACATCGTGGCGAGCGTCCCGGTGCTCTGCTCTCCCTCCGGCCGCGGCTGGCTCTCCGAGCGCGTCCGGGAAGAGGGGGTGGCCCGCCTCGTCGTCGCCGGCTGCTCTCCCCTCGAGCACGAGGCGACCTTCCGCGAGGTCCTGGCGGGAGCCGGCGCCGACCCCTGGCTCCTGCAGATGGTGAACCTCCGGGAGCAGGGAGAGTGGGTGGGGGGAGATCCCCGGGACGGGACGGACCGGGCGCGAGCGCTCGTGCGGGCCGCGCTC
>Ga0335078_10013230_pt1 | contig 12232 bp, 8 predicted proteins | sample Lox_Sample_32_FD_206711 | JGI IMG/M metagenome (GOLD analysis project Ga0335078, IMG submission 206711) | Soil microbial communities from Loxahatchee National Wildlife Refuge, Florida, United States - Lox_Sample_3.2 | ecosystem: Environmental > Terrestrial > Soil > Wetlands | place: USA: Florida... | reverse complement strand
CAGACCATTAAGGCGCTGAATCGAGCGATTTCAGCGCTGGTGGAGGCTCAGGCACGGGAACACAAACGGCCAATGAACGCCTTTCGCGTCTGGACAAGGGCTGAAGATGTGCAAGTGTGCGAGGAACTGCGCGAAGGAAAAGATTTTCACGAAATTGCCAAAGCGCACAACCGGACTGTTCCTTCGATTGTGGCACGCTTGGTAAAGCTCGGGAAAATTGCCCCGGCAGGCGGACAGCCGTCGAGATCAAACCAAGCTGCTTAATAGGTGATCCCGATTCGGAACTTATTGTTCCCAAAGGAGATTCGGACGCGATGCCAACAAGGCCAATCCATTTGGAGGATTGTAAAAGTGTCGCCGAGGACTAGGTTCAGCCAAACGCACTCAGGCTCAATGTTTTCCCTCCCTAGAAGGCGTCCGGGAGGACCCTCCCAATATGTGTAGAAAGCTACCCATTCTCGTGATTGCCTTGGTGGCCCTGGGTCTGCTCACGGTAGGCTTGGGAGTTGCTTCAGCACAAACCACAGATGTTTACAAGGTGAACTATTACGCTAATGCCAGGTTTCAGGGGCGCCTGACGCCACAGTTCGAATTGACAATCCTGGTCTGACTGGCGGCCACCTATGCGCCATGATCTATGTGCTCGATGCCTACCAGGTGATGACGGAACGCTGCGCCTGCGCGGAAAGCCCGAACGGTTTGCGCACGCTTTCGGTCAATAAGAACCTGACCAACAATCCGCTGACCGGAACGTTTGCCCCCAGCGGCATGCCGTGCTGTTCCCGGTCATTTTTTGCAAGCTCTACTTTCGTAGACTCCTCTTTAGTTTCCATCTGAATTTCTTCGGTCCCGTTTAGGGAATATTCTTTTCATCAGCTGGGTGGACGTCACTGCTATCAAGTCATTGCATGTGGTAATGGTGTGTCCCTGACTCTGAGGGTGTTGCCAGTCACATATGAAGTGCCGTCGCTTTTTCGTGACAATCTGGTTTCTAGTAAGCGGTGCGCTGGTTGCGCAACAGACAGGGCCCGCGGGGGACTCGATTTCCGGTAAGGACCTTGCCCAACGTCGTGACGCTTGGTTTGCGCGCGGACGCACAATTTCCCGCGAACAGGCTGCAGGCCTGCGCTATCGAGCTCACATGCAGAAAATGCAAATGCGAGCGATGCGTGCAGCAGGGGAGAACCGAGCACACGTCGTTCTACCGCAAGCTTCTTCGACTACAACATGGACGCCGCTGGGCCCGGCGCCACTGGCCTCTGACGCTACAGGATATGGAGGTCAGGATTACGGCTGGGTTTCCGGGCGCGCTACTGCGGTTGCCATCGATCCCGCCGATCCAACCGGCAATACGGTCTATGTTGGTGGCGCATACGGCGGTGTTTGGAAGTCCACCAATGCCGGCCAGGCAAGCGCGACTCCAGCTAGTGTCATTTGGTCTCCGCTGATCGATGATCAAGCGACGCTGGCAGTGGGAGCGCTTGCCATCCAACCGGGAAATAACGTTCCTGCGAACACTTCAATCCTGGCCGGGACCGGCGAAACTGACAGTTCCCTGGATTCTTACTACGGACTCGGCATCCTGCACTCGGCTGACGGCGGAAACACATGGACATTGATTCCGCAGGACGCGAGCGGAACGCATCCGTTCGCTGGATTGGGTTTCAGCAAGATCGCTTTCAGCACTGCGAATCCCAATCTTGTGGTCGCGGCCGCGGCAGGCGCCACGCAAGGCGTGATTGAGGGCCTGGAAGTTCCCGTAAACACAAATACGAATCGCGGACTCTACGATTCGATTGATGCTGGACAGTCCTGGAATTACGCCAACGTGCAGGACAGCGGCAGCGCGATCGATCCCAGTTCTGTCACTTCCGTCGTCTACAACGCGAGTGCGCAGCAATTTTTCGCAGCCGTGCGCTGGCACGGTTTCTACTCCTCAAGCGATGGCATCGACTGGATCCGGCTCAACAATCAGCCGGGAGGTTTGAGTTCGTTCGTCTGTCCCACAAATCCGGGATCGCAGAATTGTCCTATCTATCGCGGAGAAATTTCAGTCGTTCCTGGCCGCGACGAAATGTACGTCTGGTACGTCGACAACAACGACAACGATCAGGGAATCTGGCAATCGATGGATGGAGGCAATACCTGGACGCAGATTGACGATTCAGGAATCGCAAACTGCGGAGATCTTCTGGGCGGCTGCGGCACTTCGCAGGGCAGCTACAACCTCGAACTCGCGGCCGTGCCGAATGGTTCGACGACCGACCTCTATGCAGGAGCTGTGAACATTTATAAGTGCACCATCACGCAGGCCTCGCCGATTTGCAACGGAAGCGGTGACAACACATTCCTCAACCTGACCCATGCGTATGGCTGTCCTCCGGATTTTGGTTCCATCGCCCACGTTCATCCCAATCAGCACGCGCTCGGTTTCATGCTGGTCAACGATGCCGCTCAGGATGTGATGTACTTCGCCAACGATGGCGGAATTTACCGCGCACTCGATGGCTACACCGGACTGACCAGCGGAAGTTGCGGCACGAGCAATCAATTCGACGACCTCAATCGGACGCTGGGCTCGATGACGCAGTTTGTTTCTTTCTCCCAGCATCCTAACGATCCCAACACCTTGCTGGGCGGCGCGCAGGGCAACGGTTCGCCCGCGACTTCGTCATCGCAAAGCAACTCAACCTGGCTGAATGTGAACTCGGGCGACGGCGGATACAACGCGATCGATCAAGACAATCCGACTATCTGGTTTACCGCCAATACAGATGTGAGCATTCAACGTTGCGATCTGGGAATCGATTGTCACAGTTCGGATTTCGGCAACGGTCTGGTGGTTTCCAATGCGACCGTCGGTGGCGATTCGGGCCCCCTTTTCACTCCTTACATCCTGGATCCCCAAAATTCCGGCGAACTCCTCGTGGGAACGTGCCGCGTATGGCGGGGCGCGACTGACGGTACGGGATTCACTGTGCTGACTAACAATTTCGAAACCGGCGGCGAGGCCAGTTGCACGGGAACGGAGGTGAACCTAGTGAGGTCGCTGGCGGAGGGTGGACTGAAGGACACGAGCGGCTTCTCCAGTGTGATCTACGCCGGGACGGACGGGCTAGGCCCGTCACTGCCCACGGGCGGGCACATTTGGGTGACGACGGACGACACCAAAGGCGCCGGCAATTGGTTCGATCGCACGGGCGAGACGAACCCCCAAGGCTTTCCCATTTCCGCGCTGGCGCTCGACCCATCAGATACGACGGGAAATACCGCGTACATGACGATCATGGGCTTCCACGTCGCGCACGTGTGGAAAACGACCACTGCGGGCCGCTCCTGGACCAACTTCACCGCGAATCTTCCCGATGCGCCGGTGAATGCAGTGCTGGTCGACCCAGGCAAGAACACGACATCGGGCACGGTGTATGTGGGCACAGATGTTGGCGTCTTTTCCAGCGGCACCGGCAGCGCCAGTTGGACCGAAGTTGGCCCTCCGCCCGGCCCTCAGCAATCCGGATATCTGCCCAACGTTCCAGTCACGGCGCTGCGCATGTTCAATTCCGCCGGAACGAAAAAATTGCGGGCATCGACTTATGGCCGTGGGATCTGGGAGTTCACTCTCGTGGCTGGGCCAGATTTCGAGTTTGCGGTTTCGAACAATCCGCAAACCGTTTTTGCCGGCCAGACGGCGAGTTTCTTGGGCACCGTTACTGCGTTGAATGGCTACGCGAGTCTGGTGAACCTGAACTGCGTAAGGGGAGCGACAGCGCCGCCTGCGAACTGTTTGGCAACGCCTTCCAGCCTCACGCCGTTGAGCGCAGGCGTGGCATTTACGCTGAGCGCAAGCGCCGCTGCGGGAGATTATTTCTTCGACGTGCAAGGGACCGGAACAGATCCCAACAGCATTACGCGCGACTTCTCGCTCGCATTGCACGTTGTGGATTTCAACCTGACCCCACCTGCGCCGGGAAATATTTCTGTGGTTCAATCGGCAACGTCCGGACCAATCAGCTTTCAGGTCACAGCGGCTGGGGCGTTCAACGAGAGCGTGGAGCTCGCATGTGGCGGCTTGCCGGCGGGAGCTGCCTGCAACTTTCAGCCTTCAACCACGGCGAACCCAGTGGCGGGAGCGCCGGTTTCTGTCACGCTAACGATCAGCGCGAGCGCCAATACGCCGGCGGGAACGTCGACGGTCTCGATCATCGGCTCCGTTGCCGGCGGGCCGAGTAAGACCCAGAATCTCTCTCTTACCGTTACTTCGCCGGTCAAAGGCGACTTTGCGCTCAGCATCAGTAACTCACCGCAGACAGTCGGCGTCGCCGGCACGGCAACGTTCGATGGCACGTTGACTTCAGTAAACGGCTACAACAATCCGGTGAACATGAGCTGTGGCGGAGCGGCGCCTCCGACTTGTCAGTTCTCCACGACGCCGCTTATCCCTACCCCTTCGGGCACGCATTTCACGGTTGCGGCGGGCAGCGAATCGATCCAGAATTTCAACTTCAACGTGGTCGGCACCGGCACGGATGCAGCTCAGACCACGCATTCCGTTGCGGTAGTTCTGAACGTCATCTTCGACTTCGCCCTGAACAACAACACTGGGCCGCAGACGATTCAGCCCGGGCAATCGATCACGTACCAGCTCGATGTCCGGCCGCTCGGAAGTGGCACGGTGTTTCCGGGAAATGTGGGCCTGGCGTGCTCGAATTTGCCGGCTCTGACCACATGTTCGTTCAATCCAACGCAGATCGCCTCGGGCAGTGGCGACAGCCAGGCGGTTGTGACGATTCAGACAGCGGCCGCAGTTTCCGGAAGGGTGCGAAGTGCTGCGGCGCAAAGGCTGGCGCTATACATCATGAGTATGGGTTTGATCGGATTCCTTTGGATTTCATTCTGCCCAGCCCGAAACAGCGCGGGCAAGAGTGCCCGCGCCACATGGTTAATGGTGCTGGGCATCCTGATTCTGGCCCACGTGTCTTGCGGCAACGGATTGCAAGGTGGGGGCGGAGGCAGCGGCGATCCCGGCACACCCGCGGGAAATTACACAATCACTCTGACCGCGACTATGAACTCGGTCTCAGGTACGCTCACGCGCACCGCTTTGGCCAAACTGACGGTTCAGTAACCGTGGTCTAAAGGCACGTCTTGGTCGATGTCGCACCGCTGTTTTCAAACTCGGTTGCCTGTTTCCAGTTCCCAGTTCTCAATCATAAGGACGCTCTGATGTACCCAGCGTACAGTTTCTTCGTATGATGAACCTGTCATGCCAGACGCCAGCTTCGACATCGTGGTCATCGGAGGAGGCATCGTCGGCCTCTCGACCGCGGTGCACATCACTTCGCTCCTTCCCCGTCTGCGGCTGCTACTGGTTGAGAAAGAAGAGACGGTCGCCCGGCATCAGAGCGGACACAACAGCGGCGTCATTCATTCCGGCGTTTACTACAAACCCGGTTCTCTCAAGGCGAAACTGTGCGTGGAGGGAGCGGCAGCCATGGTGGAATTCTGCCGCCGCCACACCGTCCCCTACCAGATCTGCGGTAAGGTGATTGTAGCCACGAACGATCAGGAAATTCCTCGTTTAGAAAATCTGCTTCAGCGCGGTCAAGCCAACGGTGTGTCCGGGCTGAGGATGCTGGATAAGAATCAACTGCGGGAGATTGAGCCGCATTGCGGCGGCCTGCGCGGAATGCATGTGCCCGGGACCGGGATCACAGATTACGCAATCGTGTGCCAGAAATATGCCGAACTAATCACGGCACAAGGCGGAAGCGTGCGCACCGGAACCGCCATGACCGGAGTGAAACCGCGCAGCAGTGAGCTAGTTGCTGAAACCTCCAAGGGTGCATTCGCCACGCGCTACCTGATCAACTGCGCCGGGCTGCAAAGCGACCGAGTCACGCGTTTGAGTGGGCAAACGCCGGCAGTCAGGATTGTTCCTTTCCGCGGTGAATATTACGATCTGGTCCCGGAACGGCAAAATCTCGTGCATGCTCTGATTTATCCCGTGCCGGATCCGCAGTTCCCCTTTCTCGGGGTGCACTTCACCCGCCGCATTCACGGCGGCGTCGACGCCGGCCCCAACGCGGTGCTGGCTTTCAAGCGCGAGGGTTACCGGCGAAGTGATTTCAGCCTGCGCGATACCGCCGCCATCTTTAGCTACCCCGGTTTTTGGCGCATGGCGTCGAAGTTCTGGCGCTACGGAATCTCCGAGTTCGAGCGTTCATTTCGCAAGCGTCTCTTCGTCGAAGCTCTGCAAAAGCTCGTGCCGGAAATCCGCGATCAGGATTTGATCGCCGACGGCTCGGGGGTGCGCGCGCAAGCGCTGGGCCGCGATGGCTCGCTGGTGGATGATTTTCAATTTGTGGAATCGGAGAAGATGCTGCACATCTGGAATGTGCCTTCTCCCGCGGCGACCGCCTCCTTGCCAATCGGCAGGACAATCGCGCAAATGGCGGCCCATAGCCTCGGCCTCGACTAAGGGGCCGCTGTGTTATTCTGGCGTCTCTTCCGCCAGGCAGCAATTCCCTTCCGCGCCAGGTTTTCCATCCGCTTTATGGACGAAAGCGGGAGCGCATTTGCTGGCGCTGATCGAGCGGATTGGATGGAGGATGACATGAAGCCGGAGTTTTCCGGAAAACGCGTGGCCGTGCTGGGAGCGGGGAAAATGGGCGGGATTCTGCTCAAGACCTTGCTCGAGAAAAAGCTCCTGTCTCCGCAAGCGACGTGGGCGACGGTGCAGCATGGCGAGCGTGCGGCTGCGCTCGGCGCAAAACTCGGCATTCCGGTGGGCACCGACAACTTGGCCGCGGTGCGCAAGGCCGACATCATATTCCTTTGCGTGAAACCGCAAGTGGTGGCTGAAGTCATTCGGCAAATCCGTCCTGCGATCAGCAAGAGACAGCTGATCATCTCGGTGGCTGCGTCGGTTTCGACCGCACAGATTGACAAAGCATTGGGAAAGCAAGTGCCCGTCATCCGCGCCATGCCCAACACACCTTGCGTTCTCGGATGTGGCATGACTGCATTGTGCAAAGGCAAATTTGCCGATGCCAAAGATGTCGAAACCGCGTCTGCGCTGTTCCGCGTGGTCGGAAAAACTGTAGTCGTCGACGAAAAACACATGGATGCCGTCACCGGCCTTTCCGCCAGCGGACCTGCTTACATCTATATCATCCTCGAGTCGCTGGCTGAGGCAGGGGTGAAAGTGGGCCTGCCCAGGGATGTGGCTACATTGCTGGCCGCTCAAACGGCGCTGGGCGCATCGACCGTGGTTCTTGAGACTGGAGACCATCCAGCATTGCTGAAAGATGCTGTGACCACTCCCGCCGGATGCACGATTGACGGAATTCTGGAACTCGAAGAAGGAAAGCTGCGCGTGACGCTGATTAAGGCCGTGGTGAAAGCAGCGCAACGCGCGAAGGAGTTAGCCAACGGATGAAGCGGGTTCAAGGCAACTTGAAGTTCACGGTAACGCGGGTTTGAAAGCTGATCGGCTGCCCTTCCGGACTGTAAGGCCGAAATCGCCATTGACGCACAGCATCCGCGGCAGCGGGAACCAGCTGCGGATCGCCGCTGACCGTTTTCACGTCTTCCACCAAACCATCGCTGCCCACTGTCGCATTCAAAACGACCGGGCCTTCGATGTGCTGTTCCCTGGCCTGTTCAGGATAGACCGGCTCAACTCGCTGGACCAGATAATTACCGGCCTGGTTGGAAGGAAGTGCAGACTGCCCACCCGATGGGGACGGCGATCGGTAAATGACTTTGCCTTTCTCGTAAATCACCAAGCCGCCCGTCGAATTTGAAGCGTTCTCGATTTTCGATCGCGTGACGGCGTCCGTAATTCCTTTCGCCGCTGGTTTCGGTTGCGCACGTCTTTCAGGTTTGGCGGTCGCAGTCTTTGCCGGCTCGGCGGGAACTTCCATTTCGATTTCCATGGTCTCTGGCGCAGGCTTGAGTTTCGGGCTTGGCGCAGTAACCACTTCCTGCGCGGGCTGCCAACTGGCGCGGCGTCCGATCATCCATCCCAGAAGCATCGCCAGTCCGAGCACAATGGTGGTTAGAACCGCGGTCCAATAATCGCGGCGGATTTTGCGCCCAGGCAAGGACCCCGGGCCGCCGGTTTGCGCGGCTTCCGTTTCTCGCTCCATTTCTTCTCCCCGCACTTCTTCTGGCACTTCGCGAATGCGGGGTGCTCTCAGCAAACGATCATCCGCCACCGGCAGAGGGACGTCAGCCATGGATGGAACGGCTAGTTTTATCTCCTCGACCTTTACCGGTCCGGCAGGCAAATCCCTGGTCACTTGCGCCGGGGCGGAGGCCAGAGTTGCCGCCGCGTGGCGGACGTCTTCCGCAATTCTGCGGCAAAGGGTCAGAAGGGTGAGAATTTCTGGTTCCCCGAACGCGGCAATTCGCGGAGCGTAAACCTCGAGCAGGCCCAGTAACTCAGCTCCCTCGAGAACCGGCAGAACAGCCATCGAACGGATCTCCAAATGATGGCAAGCGGCCGCGTCTACGCGCGCATCAGATTCGGTGTCGTCGCACCTCTGAATCTGTCGACTCTGATAGCAAGCTCCGGAAAGACCCGAGCGTGTGCTCAAACGCACGCCCAGATCCGGAGCACTTTCACCAATCGTTGCCCGGCAAATGACTTCGCTGCCGTGCACCAAAGCGATCGCCGCCCCGCTGGCGCGAGTTTCGCGGCGGGCCTGTTCTACGATTTGATGAAGCAAAAGGTCGAGGGCCAGTTCGGCCGAGGATTCTCCTCCACCATGCGCAGCCAACTTGAGTGCAAGGTCAGCCAGGTATCCGCCGTCGTCGTCCTGTCCCCATTCCGGACCCGCTGTGTGCGCGAGAAGCTCCTCGTCTACCGGTCTTGGACGCCGGAGCAGGTCAGGCCGAAAGATAGGTCGATGAGCCATACAACCCAACTCCGCAAAAGGCCTTAGCTGCACTCAGGCCTCGAGCGCCATTCCCCGGGAGAGCTGCTGATTGATCTAAATCGGAGTTTCGCCCGAAATGCATACGATGTCAACCTCCAAAGGTGCATCGCTAACATCTTGAAGGACGTAGAGTTAAGCCAAAGGCGGACTCTGGCGCAGACAATTTTTGGACGGTCGCGGCTGCGGTACACTTTCGGGGGTCACAACCGCCGAGGGACTGTTCCGGCACTCCCCGAAGGACGAGGTACGGCTAGAGCTTGAGTTCCTACCCGGTTACGCCGCTTTCCGCCGCCGAGCGCCGCCACGCCGTCACTGCCGGTTTTCTCGGCTGGACTCTGGATGCGTTTGACTTCTTCGTGCTGGTGTTCCTGATCGACACGCTGGCAGCGCAATTTCACGTCACGAAGGCAGATATTGTCCGGACCATCACATATACCCTGGCGATGCGTCCGCTCGGCGCATTGTTGTTTGGCCTGCTGGCTGACCGTTACGGACGCCGCCGCCCGCTGATGGCCAATGTGATTTTCTTCTCGTTGGTCGAACTGCTCTGCGGATTCGCTCCCAATTACGCCGTATTCGTCGTTCTGCGCACGTTATATGGCATCGGAATGGGCGGCGAATGGGGCGTGGGAGCTTCCCTGGCGATGGAAAATGCCCCGGGAAAATTGCGCGGTGTTTTATCGGGACTCTTGCAGTGCGGCTATTCGGTCGGATATCTGCTCGCGGCAGTCGCAGCGCGCTTCGTACTGCCGGCATTGGGATGGCGAGCCATGTTCTGGATCGGCGGAGTCCCTGCGCTGCTCGCTCTTTACATTCGTTCGAAGGTGCGCGAGTCGGAGGCCTGGCAACAGCATCGCGCGCCCACGGTGGGCGCTATTTTGCGCACCGCCAGCGGCCACTGGAAGATTTTTCTTTATCTCGTCCTGCTCATGACGCTCATGATGTTTCTTTCGCATGGAACGCAGGACTTGTATCCGGATTTCCTGAAATCAGCCCACGGCTTCCGCCCTGATGTCGTGGCTGACGTGGTGATCCTTTACAACATCGGAGCGATTCTGGGATCCATCACGTTCGGCCACGCTTCGGAAAGAATTGGCCGCAGACGTACCATGATTGCAGCGCTTGCGCTCGCCATGCTGGTGATTCCCGCCTGGGCGTTTGGGAAATCGCTGGCGGTACTTGTGGCGGGCGCATTTCTGATGCAGATCGGAGTGCAGGGCGCCTGGGGAATTATTCCGGCGCACATCAATGAGCTTGCACCGGATTCCGCGCGCGGCCTGATGCCCGGATTCGCTTATCAGTTGGGCATTCTCATCGCTGCCCCGGTTAACAATATCGTGTATGCGTTGCGCGCGCCGTTTGGCTACGATCGCGCGCTGGCCGGGTTTGAAGTTACAAACATTTTTCTGCTGGCGACAGTGATATGGCTGGGCGCGGAGAAAAAAGGCAAACAGTTTGTGCGCGGGCTCCCACACTGAACCTGAGTGCGCGTCGTTTCGCGGACATTTTGCGCGCTACGATTTAGCGCTTTGCGGCCGGCGTGGTATTCCGCGGCAGATTCGGGTGATGCTCTGAGAACTCCGCCAGTGCCAGCATCAGGCCGATTACACCGAAGACTGCCAGTGCCATAAGACCCATGATGAGAATCGGCATATCGACTACCTCTGTGACTAATTATCTCCTGCTGCACCGCGGGGAGCGGTGATGCCGGTCACAGGGGAGAGTGATTGGATATTCTTACTGCCGAGTATCTGAACTAGGCAGAAACCTTGTCGTCAGCCCTGGGCCAAACGAAAGCTGATAAAGTATCTGATTCGCTGTCAACGCCCAAGCCTTGTTGAGGACTATGACTTCGCAACGTGTGCTCGTAACCGGTGCAGCAGGTTTTCTCGGCTCGCATCTCTGTGACGCTCTCCTGGCGGAAGGCCATTCGGTAGTCGGGGTCGACAATTTGCTTACCGGCAGGCGCGCCAACTTGGATCATCTGGGCAACGAAAACCGGTTTGAATTTCTGGAGATTGATATCACTGAGCCTTTTGACTGCGGCAAAGTCGATTACGTTTTTCACTTCGCCAGTCCGGCCAGCCCCGTCGACTACATGGTGCACGGCATTGCCACCTTGCAGGTAGGATCGCTGGGCACGTTTCATGCTCTCCAGATCGCACACAAATACAAAGCGAAATATCTGGTCTCTTCGACTTCCGAGTGCTATGGTGACCCGCTCGAACATCCGCAAAAGGAAACGTATTGGGGACACGTCAATCCGGTCGGCCCGCGCTCCGTCTACGACGAGGCCAAGCGCTTCAGCGAGGCCACAACCATGGCGTACCATCGCTATCGCAAAGTGGACACGCGCATCGCGCGCATCTTCAACACTTATGGCCCGCGCATGCAGATCAACGATGGCCGCGTGATTCCCAATTTCATGAAGCAGGCGCTGCGCGGCGAAGATCTCACCGTTTATGGAGACGGCAGTCACACTCGGAGTTTCTGCTATGTAAGCGATGAAATTGAGGGATTTCTGCGGCTGGCGAAATCGGATGAGCATCTCCCTGTAAACATCGGCAATCCCGATGAATTTACGATTCTGGAGTGTGCGCAACTCGTTCTGGCTGTGACCGGATCGAAAAGTAAGATCCGCCATGAGCCACTTCCGCAAGACGATCCCAAGCAACGATGCCCGGACATCACCCGGGCCCGCACCTTACTGGGCTGGGAGCCGAAAACCAACCTCGACACGGGACTGCGCTTATCTCTGGATTACTTTCGCAAAGTGGTGGAGCAAATCCCCGTATCGCGCTGACTTACACCGTGATTCCGGGCTCTGAAGGCTGGCAGGCGATGAGCTGCTGCACTTGTTCCCGCTCGTGCGCGGTTTGCATGCTGAAGCGCACACCCATACCAAAACCAGGATGCACCGTCAGTACTGCTCCACGCACCCTGAGTTTGAGCTGCAACGTCCGCACGACGATTTCAACGTGCGTGCCAGAGGAAAACGGTTCGGTGGTTTCCACGTAGCAGCCGCCAGTACTGATGTCGCTCAAGGTACAGCGATAAGGCACCGTGTCATTCACTCGGTACACATCTGCGCCCAGGCGGCAGGCATGGCGGGAATCTCCTCTGCGATTGGAAGAGGAAACCAGCCGGCCGGGCTTGGCCGAGCGGGCGCTGGATTCCGGACTGCGCGGCGCCGGAACCACTGGGGGGCGCTGTTCCGCTTCCAGTTGGCGGGTCAGCGCGTTCTTGACCCATTCGCTCAGCGCGCGACGCGAGGTTTGAGGCACATCCAC
>Ga0335078_10013229_pt1 | contig 12232 bp, 8 predicted proteins | sample Lox_Sample_32_FD_206711 | JGI IMG/M metagenome (GOLD analysis project Ga0335078, IMG submission 206711) | Soil microbial communities from Loxahatchee National Wildlife Refuge, Florida, United States - Lox_Sample_3.2 | ecosystem: Environmental > Terrestrial > Soil > Wetlands | place: USA: Florida... | reverse complement strand
GATGACCGGAGACATCCGCACGCACCTGGACGAGCGCGCCAGCCCACCTCCGAGCCCCGTTTAGCCACCTGCAATAGACCGCCCCTGTGCGCCAGACCCCGGCGTGCCCAGCCGTCTGCCCGGCGGGGCGCCCGGAAGTCCAGGCTCCAGCCCTGAGTCAGGAAGCCGCTGCGAATCGCCGCGTCAACGACCTCCCAGTACCGGCCGCCGGCCGTCACTGAACGCCGGGATTGAGGCACAACAGAACCAGGCTGTGTACCCCCGCGACGCGCCAGCACAACCGCCCCGAACCGGCGGCTGCTACTCGACGGCACCGAGGGACCCCGGACCACTCCATCACGCTCCGCCAAAGACCTCGAACGGCGCGAGCAGCAGGCTCACCGCTAGTTCAGCCGTCTGGACGATGTCCTGCTTGGGGCTTCCATGTGCGCTCTGTGAGTCTTCGTTACGATCTGTCCGGCTGTGGTAGCTGTGTGCTGGACTCAGCGGTCGGCCGCAGGACTGTCGCACCCAGCCGTTGGCTGGCCAGCAGGGCCAGTTCGACGTGCAGGCGGTCGTCGCCGAGCGGCTGGCCGAGGTTCTCCTCCGCTTTGCGTACCCGGTACTGGACCGTGTTCTTGTGCAGCGTGAGGCGCTCGGCGGTGGCCTTATAGCTGCCGTTTTGCTGCAGGAAGACGTGCAGCGTTTCCCGCAGCCGGGCATTGTGGTCGTTGTCGTCCGCCAGCGCTCCCAGGGTCTCGATGACCCAATCCCGCAGGAGGTCGATCGAGCCCGCCATCAGGGCCAGCGGCGCGACGTCGCCGAAGGTCGTCACGCGCTGGCCTGATGGCCCGGCGGCCAGCGCGACCGCCTGGGCGCTCAGCGCCTGCCGGTGGGTGCGGCGGAAACCTGCCACTCCGGGCGATGGCGCACCGAAAGCGAACCGTATCGTGGCGCTGGCCGCCGTGCTCCCGGCGGTCGCGCTCTGGATAGCGAGATCATGCCGGCCGCCGAGCGGCAGCCAGGCCCACGCGCTGGATTCGTCCTGGGGGATGAATATCGGCCGGCCGTCACAGTGGGCTTCGACCGCCACCTTCGTGGTCGCGTGCTCAAGCCTCCCCAGGGCATCGCCGCTTGCTGCCGCTCCGGTTATCCAGGTCACCACGCCGAGGTGGTGCTGCCTGAGCCGGTAGCCCAGGATGGCCTCGGAGGAATCCACGTCCACCGGCTCGTTCCTCAGCAGGGCCCGGACGCGGGCCGTTCTGGCCACGCTCTGGTTCCGGAGCCAGCTCTCCTTCTCGGACTCGTAGGCGGACACGACATCTTCTGACACTTTGTCGATGTAAGAAGCCGTGATCCCGGCGATGCGCAGCCCGGCCGCGCTGATGATCGACGCGTTGTCGGTCCGACGCCCGAGTTCCTGCAGGCACCAGTCCTCAAACCGGGCGGACCCGATGCGGTAGGCACGCAGCAGCGCGGCAATGGGCACGCCGCGTTGTGCCAGCCTGCGGGCGTACTCCTCCGCGGCCGCCGGAGCGTGTACCTTCTCCAGGTCGATGCCGTGCTGGATGACGTGCAACATGGTGGCCACGTTCTCGCCGACGCTGGCCTCCAGCAACGCCAGGACCCGCTTGTCGTCACGCAGCTGCGGGATGTCCCGCACGATCAGGCGGTAAATGTCATCCGACATCGCAGCGGTGCGCGGAACAAGCGCCCCTGATGTCTCTGCGGCGCTCTCGGCGGCGGACGGGCTCGACCTGCCCATCGACGGATGGTATGTCGCCGGTGAAGCTTTGTCTCCCCTACATGTCCATGCCGCCATTGACGCCCCACACCTGGCCAGTGATGTACGACGAGGCGTCGGCCGCGAGGATGTGCACGATCCGGGCCACCTCCTCGGGACGCCCGAGCCGCCCACAGGGAATCTGGGCGGTGAGCCGGGCCAGCGCCTTGGCCGGGATGGTGTCGAGCATTTCGGTGGCGATGAGCCCGGGAGCGACCGCGTTCACGGTCAGCCCGATCGTGTCCGGCGTCAGCTTGCCCGATCTGGCCAGCAGGAACGCGGCTTCGCGGGCGAGCGCCTTGGTCAGCCCGAGCAGCCCGGACTTGGAGGCCGCGTAGTTGGCCTGGCTGACGTTGCCGATCTCGCCGGCGATCGACGACACGTTGATGATCCGGCCGGTGCCACGCTCGAGCATGTGGCCGAGCGCGGCCTGCGTCATGTAAAACGCACCGGACAGGTTGACGGTGACGACCTTGTCCCAGTCTCCCGTCGTCAGGTCCAGCGCCAGCTTGTCGATCGTGATGCCGGCGTTGTTGACGAGAATGTCGAGCCGCCCGTGCTGGCCAATCACTTCCTGCACCACCCGCCGGCAGTCCTCGGGAGCGGCGACATTTCCCTGATGGAGCGTCAGCCGCACCGGGGCGCCGGAACGCCGCCCGAAATCGGCGGCAAATGCCCTGGCGCGCTCGGTATTGCCGCTGTACCCGGCGGCCACGACGGCCCCCTGGCTGGCCAGGCTGGCGCAGATCGCGGCGCCGATCCCGCGGGTGCCGCCGGTGACCAGCGCGATCCGGCCGACCAGCTTCATCCCAGCGACGCCCGGTCGCTGGTCAGCGATATCGTCTGTGGAGGTCATGGCTCGCTCCTCACCAAAGCAGGTCTGAACGGGGTGAAGCCGGGACCGCTCATGCCAGGGCGCGGACCCGTTCCATCACGGCTTCCGGGTCGGCCTCGGCCGGGACGGCCGCGAGCACGAGGCCGGCCTCCGCGGGCGGGCCGGTGCCATCCCAGAAGTCCGCGCCCGCCACGATGCCCCAGCGGCCGGATGGCCCGGCAGGCGCGGCCGCGCCGAGCCAGCCCGCGACGCCCGGGACGCTGCCGTGCGGCCACGCCGCGGCCGCCTCGGCGCGGATCAGCACCGGCCAGTCGTAATGGTCAGCGACGTTCAGTACCGGGCGGTAGGCCTCGGGGGGGATCAGCTCGTCCGCGGGCACCCGGCCCTCATCCAGGAGCAGGCCATCGACACCCGCGCCGGCGAACGTCCGCAGGAAATCCGCACAGTACATCGCGGCGGTCTCCGCCTGGCCGGCATCCGGCGGCCCCGGATCCGACCCGGCCTGCCGGGCTGCCGCCGTCAGCCACCTGCCGGGTGCCGGCGCGGTCAGGACCAGCGGGACAGCCCCGCTGGTGGCGGCCAGGGCCCAGACCGCCTCGGCCGCGGTGGCGCGAGCCTGCTCGTCGCCGAGCAGCGCCCGCAAGGCATAGCCGGGCCGGCTGCGCGCGGCCATCGCCGTGCGAAGAGCCGCATCGGCGGCGGCTCGCTGCCCGAATATGTCCGCCATGTCGGCCAGGATCGCATCGGATCCGAACATTGCCTGTGTCTGGGCGAAGAACGCGGTCAGCTCGGCCGGCGAATGCCACGGCACCTGGCCGCCGCCGAGCAGCTTGGCCCGGCCGTAGGCCGCCGCGTCGAACCAGATGGGGCGGCCCCGTCCCGATGGCGGGGCGTCCAGGCTGGCCAGCAGGCGGCTCATGAGCCCTCCAGTTCGCGCAGGCGTGTCTCGAGCTCGGCGATCCGTGCCTGCTGACCGGCCAGGGCGATGACGTTCGGGTCGGGCAGGAAGATCTGCGGGAGCTGACTCATCGGCGCCGCCACGCGCACCGGCCCGTGCGTGGTCCAGGCGGTGGCGTGGATGATGCTGTTGTCGTCGCCCCACGAGCCGTAGTAGGGCAGGTGCGCGGGCGGCTCCGGAGTGGCCCAGAGCTTGACGAACTCGCTGTAGGGCTTGCCCCGCCGCAGCCGGGCCTGCCGCTCGGCGGCCCGGGCGGCCTCGGTCCCGGCCGAGTCCACCGCCAGCGTGGCGGGATCATGGGCGACGAAATAGATCTCACGGGCCGTCTCGCTGGACAGGTAGCCCGCCTCGACGTCGGCCATGACCGCCTCCGGGTCGCGTTCGAGCACGTCGCCGTAGCCGCCGCCGGTGCCCTGGCAGATCATGTACACCTCGCCCTCGTCGGCGAGTTCGAAGCCCATGCCCATGTGGTGGGTGGAGTACCGGGCGCCGGGGAACGGCCGGTTGTTCATCAGCGCCTCGTAGTCGAAGGACCAGGCCTGCGGCGCTTCGGCCATCTGCTCGAAGACGTTGACGCCCTTGATCTTCGCCAGCGGGTAGGCCGGGCAGCCGTACCCGCCGAACAGGCCGGGGATGGCCGGGAACTTCGAGCCGCTCGACACGGTGGCGAATCCCCACAGCGGGGTGCCCCGGGCGGCCACCGCGATCTCGTAGCCCATGCCGCCGCGGTGCTTGCCGAAGCCCTGCGCGTCGCGCTTGATCTTCTTGGAGATGAGCTGGAGGAACGGCACGTCATCCTCGATGATCTCCTGCTCGCCGAGATCGGCCATCGCGGCGAAGAACGGCGCCATCGAGTGCTCGCCGTCGCGGTGCGCACGGGCGCCGCCACCCATGCCGTTCAGGTCGGCGCAGACGTTGCCGACGAACTCGCCGTGCTGGGTGACCCCGCCGAACAGGAACGTGTTGATCTGATTGAACCAGGGCGCGATCACCGACCCGTACTTCTGCGGGCAGGAGTACTGCATCTTGGCGAACAGGGACTGCGTGACCCCGAAGGTCTTGAAGATGCTCTGCAGGCTCTGCCCCAGCGGCGCGTCATGGCCAGGGTTGACGCAGCTGCCCTCGTCGGTCAAGATCTCGATCGGGTTCATCACGCTGATCCCCCGGGGCAGGTCGGGCCAGAAGAACCCGAGAAACGCCTGGTTCATCCCGCACTTCGACGAGCCGAGCGTGGAGTTGAAGGCCCGGTTCATGATCTGCGGCGCTGTGCCACGCCAGTCAACGGTCAGCTCGTCCCCCTTGACCGTGATCGCGCACGCGTATTTAAGCAGCACGTTCTCCCGGAGGGTGGAATCGGAGAAGAAGCTGACCCGGTAGGTGCCATCCGGCAGCGCCGAGATCCGCCTGCGGGCCTCGGCCTCGATGTCTTCCAGCGACTTGCGCAGCGAGACGATGAACGCGTCCCGGCCCACCTCGTCGACGAGCGCGAGCACGCGCTCCTTGATCCGCAGCGCGGAGTACAGCTTGACCTTGAGGTCCTGGTACTGGAGCTTCGGCTCGCGCACCGAGTTCTGCAGGAAGGTCAGCAGGTCACGCCGGATCACGCCACCTTCGACGATCTTGAACGGGCTCATCCTGATGCCGTCGTCGTAGGCGGACTCCGAGCTCGACGGCATGCCGCCAGGCTCCTTGGCCCCGTTCTCGCCCTCATGGATGATCGTCGCCACCCAGGCGATCAGCTCACCGTCATAGAACACCGGCAGGATCATGCTCTGGTCGGTGTTGTGGATGTTGCCGTACCTGGCGTCGTTGTGGATGAACGCGTCGCCGTCGCGGACGCCGACGCTCGGGTCGCTGATCCAGTACTTGTTGATGAACCGCACCGGGTAGTGCAGCACCGAGGCGAACGCCAGCACCCCGCCGGTGCTGATGTGGATCAGGTCACCGGACGCCGAGTACACCGCGCTGGTCAGGTCGCCCCACTTCGCGCCGGGGGCGGCGCCGGTCTGCTCCATCATCTCGAACGCCTCGTCCAGGCCGGCTACGATCCGCTTGCGGACCCGGTCCAGGGCGTTCGCGTCGATCGGGCCGGACAGCAGCCGGTCCTCCTCCGCGGTCCTCGGGGCCATCCGGTGGTCGTTCATGATCTGCGGGTCGGGGCCGAGGAACAGGGTCGTCTCGGCCAGGAACGCGTCGACCCACTCCTGCTCCTGCGGGGTGAACTGGGTAGCGCCTGTGTCACTCATCGCCGGTCCTCCGTTCGGGCGAACTGGCCAGGAACCAGATGGCGCCGTGCGCGCCGGTCTCGATCCGCCAGCCGGGTTCGGCAAGATAGGTGGTGGTAGGCGTGGTGACCACGGCCGGGCCGGGCACGGCCAGCCCCGGTTCGAGCGCGCTCTCGTCGAAGACGGCGGTTTCCACCGGCCCTTCGGCGCCGGGGAAGAAGCAGCGCCGCGATCCGGCCGGCCGCGCGGCCGTGGCCCGGCCGTCCGGCGGGCTGGCATCGAATTCGATCGTCTCGCCCTGGACGTAGGAGGCGACCCGGAGCGCGGTGACCCGGATGCCGGCCTCGGGCGACTGGCTTCCCTCGCCGAACCGGCGGCCGTAGTCCTCGGAGAACAGCCGCGTCAAATCGACCACGTCACGGACGCTTTCCAGGCGCGTCTTGTCCGCGACCACGGCCATCGTCACCAGCTGGTTCCCGTATCGCATGTCCAGTTCCAGCCGGTGCCGGACCGTGCTGGCGGGCAGGCCCTGCCGCTGCAGGTCGGCGCGGCCCTTGGCTTCGAGCTCGGCCACGATCGCGTTGAAGCGCGCGAAGTCGGTGAACATGGCCCGGCTGGTGGCGTCGAACAGGATCAGCGGGACCGAGCGCTCGTGGATGTGCAGCTGCGGCATGTTGCCGGCCCCGAGGGCGGAGAACACCGAGCTGTAGGGCGGCGCGAGGATCTTGTCCATGCCGAGGTGGCTGGCGATGCCGCAGCAGTGCAGCGGGCCGTTGCCGCCGTAGGCGAGCATGGTGAACTCGGCCGGGAGGTAGCCGCGGATCCGGAGCTCCTTGGCCATCCCGTTGGCCATCTGCTCATCGACCTCGGCCTTGATCAGCCTGGCCACCTCGACGGGGTCCAGGTCCAGGTGGTCGCCGAACTCCTCGCCGACCGCGAACTCGGCCCGCTGACGGTTCAGCCTGATCTGCCCGCCCGCGTAGCGCTCCGGTGTGAGGTAGCCGAGCAGCAGGTCCGCGTCGGTCACGGTGGGCAGCAGCCCCCCGCGGTCGTAGCAGGCGGGCCCGGGGTCCGACCCGGCGCTGCGCGGGCCCACCTTGACCGACTGGTGCAGCCGGTCGTAGCTGGCGATGGATCCGCCGCCGGCGCCGAGGGTGACCAGGTGGATCATGGGCACGCTGACCAGCCACCGGTCGATGACCGGCATGAAGTCGTAGTGCTTCACCCCGTCGGCTGGGACCAGGCCGATGTCGAAGCTGGTGCCGCCCATGTCGGTGGCCACCACGTTCCCCAGGGCCGCCTGGGCGGCCAGGTGCTCGCTCGCCGAGATGCCGGCCACCGGCCCGGAGTGGATGGTCTGCAGCGCGTCGGTCGAGTTGAGCTGGGCCATGCCGCCGGAATTGTGGATGATCAGCATCGGGCGGGGATAGCCGTGCTCGCGCAGGTTCTGCTCCAGTTCCGACAGCGCGTAATACATCGTGGCGTGCAGGAAACCGTCGACGATGGCCGAGGTGGCGCGGACGTACTCGCCCTTGCGCCCGGACAGCTGATGGCTGAGCAGCATCGGGATGGCGCCCAGCTGGTGCGCCGGGTACTCGGACAGGAAGATCTCCTGGACCCGCAGTTCGTGCGCCGGGTTCTCGGTCGCGTTGGTGAGGCAGACCACCAGCGCCTCGGCGCCAGCGTCGACGAGTTCGCGCAGCGCACGCCGCACGTCGTCGTGGCCAAGTTCCATCAAGACGGTGCCGGAGTAGTCGACGCGTTCGGAGACCGGGCGGATCAGGGTCTGCGGAACCAGCGGGTCCGGCCGGGTGCCGCTGGACATGTCGTTCCTGGCCAGCTCGTCCAGGCCCTCCCCGTAGCCGCGGCCGCGGGACAGCGGGATCGTCGCCTCGAAACCGGCGGTCACGATGACGCCGACCTGGGGGCCGCGGCGCTCGATCAGCGCGTTCGTGCCCAGGGTGGTGGCGTAGCGGACCGAGTCCACCTCTCTCAGCACGTCGTCCCGCTGCAGGTCAAGGGTGGTGCACGCGTGGTCCAGCGCCTCGTTGAAGCCCTGGGACAGGTTGTGGTGGGTGGTCAGCGCCTTCGCCTGGATGTAGCGGCCTTCCCAGGCCACGAAGCAGTCGGTGAACGTGCCGCCGATGTCGACGGAGATCCGTTTCACGCCGGGCTCCCCTTTCCGTCGACGCGCAGTGGCTCGGCGGCGACGTCCCGGCCGAGCGGGATCACCGTGCCGGGCGGGCGCGCGGCCCACTGCGCCTTGAGCGCGTCGACGTCTATCTGCATGTCGTACGTTGGCGGATGGCCGGGCGGCAGGTACTCGGCCTCGACCTGGGTGCCGCAGCCCGGGCAGTAGAACTCCAGGATCCGGCACCAGGCCGGATCCGGGGCAAAGGTGAACTCGTAGCGGCCCGGGTCGATCAGCGGGCGGTGGATCTCGCTCGGGTCACGGTCGTAGACCAGCGTGCCTTCCTTGTAGTTCCCGCGCGCCGGGCCGAGGTCGTGCGCGCACCGGCGGCACAGCCACCGCTCGGTCTCCAGGTCGATCTCGAGATACTCGGTCATCGGTATGCGCATCGGAGTGCTCATCACTGGCCCCTGTCGGTCAGCCGCAGGTCACCCGTGGCGGTGGTGTCGAACTGCCAGCCCTCGGGGACCCGCATGGTAAAGAACGGGCCCTCGATCACGGCCGGCCCGGACCCGTGCGCGCCCGGCCGCTGGCTCAGCAGCGAATACACCGGCGCTTCGGCATGCCCGCCGCGGCCGTCGCGGAGCGCCCGCGTCCCCTCGGCCTGCGCCGGCGACGCCCCGATATCTCCCCCCCGGCCCAGCGTGACGTGCGGGAGCGGCGCCAGCAGCACGAGTTCCAGGGATGCCCGGCCGCCAGGGGTCAGGTGGGTCCCGGCATCGTGCAGGTCGTCGAGCTCGATGACCCTTTCCTCGTCCTCGTCCTCGTCCTCGACCGTGATCCGAAATCGCGGGATGCACGCGCTCGCGTCCATGCCCTCGGCGAACATGTCCCTGGCGCCCAGCGCGAGCAGATGGTCGGCGACCTGCTTGATCGCCGCGGGATCGGTGGCGGGCAGGGGCTGCTCGTAACGCTGGCCCAGGTCGGAGAACCCGATGCCGAAGGCGCTGAACACCGCGGCCATGCTCGGGATCAGGACGTGCCGGGCCCCGGCCCGGCGGGCGGCGCCGCACACGGTCATCGGGCCGGCGCCGCCGAACGCGGCCAGCACGGTGTCGCCGGTGATAGTGGTGCTATCGGCCAGGGCCGCAGCGATGGCCCCGGCGTAGGCGTCCTCCATCTGCCGCAGCGCATCGTCGAGCGGGATACCGAGCGGACCGGCGATGTTGGTCTCGATCACCTTCGCGCTACGGTCCGGGTGCAGGGCGAGGGTGCCGCCCAGGTAGGTCGCCGGGTCAAGCAGGCCGGCCAGCAGCAGCACGTCGGTGATCGTCGCCTGGTCGCCGCCGAGCCCGAAGCAGGCCGGCCCGGGTGCGGCGCCCACGCTGTCCGGGCCGACCTGCAGGCGGCCGTCGACGACGCGGAAAACTGAGCTGCCGCCGACGCCGTAGCTGGTGATGGCGGCCAGTTCCAGCGAGCTCGGCGCGTGCTCGATCGTCCCGCGCCGGTCCACGTGGATGGCGCCGTCGCTGACCACCCCGATGTCGGTGGTCGTGCCTCCCACGTCGAGCATGACCAGGTGGCGCAGGCCGTAATGGGCCGCCAGGGCGCGGGTACCCTCCAGCCCGCCGCGCGGGCCGGAGCTGTAGGTCTTGAGCGCCGCCGACTTCGATACGCGGGACGAGGCGCCGTCGTTGCGGAAGATCCGCAGCGGCTGGCGGGCCCGGGCGTCCCGCAGCCGCCGGTCGGCGTTGAACAGGAATCGCTCCATGGCCGGATGCAGGAACGCGTTGAGCAGGCTCGACCAGGTGCGGCGGACATCGTCGGGATCGGCGACGAGCTCCCAGGAGAACAGCAGCGGGACCGCGCCGAGCAGATGACGGGGATACAGGCTGAGCAGCAGTCCCTTCACACGGGCCTCGCTGTCGGCGCCGTCCGCGCCGCTCACCGCGACGACCAGGCGCCTGGCTCCCCGTGCGCACAGATCGTTCACCTGCGCGAGCAGCTCGCGGCTCAGCGCCTCGTCATCGTCGCCGAGGCTGATGGTGCCCCACCGGTCGCCGACCAGCGCCGCCAGCAGCTCCTCCTGGGCCTGGGTGGCCGCCAGGCCCTCGACTAGCGTCGGATCGGTGACCAGCAGGCCCAGGTTGGGCCCGGCCCGCTGCACCAGGGCGTTGGTCCCCTGGGTGGTGGAATACCGGATGCAGTCCGTGGACTGGAGCAGCGCCGCGAGCTGCGGTTCCCCGTACGCCAGCTCGGAGACCTTGGCGAGGCCGTCGAACAGGCACCGGCTCAGGTCGTACGGCGTCGTCAGCGTCTTGGTGTAGCGCACCTCGTCACCGTCGATGAGGCAGAAGTCGGTCAGTGTGCCGCCGTTGTCGATGTTTATCAGCCGGGTCATGCGTGCGGTCCCCTCTGACCTGCCCGGCCGGCGGGATCACCGATCCGCCCGGCGGGCGTCTAATGGCTCGTTGTGACCGCAGCGTAAAGAGATCGGTGCCGGGGGACATCGTGGCCCGGGCACGACAATCGGTCCCCGCTACGGGCCGCGAGGACAACAGCCCGGTGCGCGTCGGGCGCGGCGGGCGCACTGCTGTGCGCCGGGAACCACGCCCGGGCGGGGATTCGTGACGCGCGCACGATGCCGGGGCCGCGCCGTGGCCCTAACGTCAGGGCAGAACGGAAAGGGTTATGCCGTGACAGCAGCCGCTATCCCAGACCAGAGGGCGCTGCGGGATCCCGCTGGGGCCTGCATCGCCGATGAGCGCCAGGACCTCGACAACGCGCGCTTCGCCGACCGGGTGACCGCGGTTGCAGCCGTCTTCGCGGCGGCCGGGTTGCGCCCCGGTGCCGTGCTGGCCATCATGCTGCCGAACCGGGTCGAGCTCATCACCAGCATGTTCGCCGCCTGGCGGCTCGGTGCGGCCGTCACGCCGGTCAACCCGGCGCTGACCGCGCAGGAGGCCCGCTATCAGATCGAAGACGCGGGCGCCACCCTCGTCGTCGCGGACAACGCGGCCGCGGCGATGCTGCGCGACGGCCCGTACCAGATCATCGGGCTCGACGAGGTGACCGCCCCGGCCCCCCCACCGGTGCCGCCTGCTCTGGTGACCGATCCGGGTGCGCTGGCGTTGCTGATCTACACCAGCGGGACGACGGGCCGGCCCAAAGGCGTCATGCTGGACCACGCCAACATCAGCGCGACCGCGGAGCTCATCATCGGCTGGTTCGAGATGGCCGCTGACACCCGCTGCCTGCTGGTGCTGCCGCTGTTCCACGTGAACGGGATCATGGTCAGCGTGGTGTCCCCGCTGCTGGCCGGCGGCTCCACGTTCATCGCCGAACGGTTCCAGGCGGCCAGTTTCTGGGCAACGGTCGAGCAGGTCAGGCCGACATTTTTCTCAGCAGTCCCCACGATCTACGCGCTGCTGGCGTCCCGGCCCGGCACGCAGCCCGACACCCAGAGCCTCCGCTTTGTCATCTGCGGGGCCGCGCCAATGCCGCGCCAGCTGATCGGCGAGTTCGAGGAGCGGTTCGGCGTTCCGGTGGTGGAAGGTTACGGGCTGTCCGAATGCACGGTGGTCTGCACGCTGAACCCGCTGCACGGCGTCCGCAAGGCGGGCAGTGTCGGCGTGCCGCTGCCCGGTATCGACGTCGGCGTGGCCGGCCAGGCCGGCCAGCTCCTGCCCGCCGGGCAGGCCGGCGAGGTGGTCGTCCGCGGGCCGAACGTCATGCGCGGCTACCTGGGCAGGCCGGACGAGACGGCACAGGTCCTGCGCGGCGACTGGCTGCACACCGGCGATGTCGGCCGGTTCGACGACGACGGCTATCTCACCCTGGTCGACCGGGTCAAGGACCTGATCATCCGCGGCGGGGAGAACATCTACCCGAAAGAGATCGAGGACGTCCTCCACTCCTACCCGGGGGTGCTCGAGGCCGCGGTCGTCGGCCAGCCCGATCCGGTCTTCGGCGAGCAGCCGGTGGCCTTCGTGGCCCTCCGCCAAGGCTATGCCGTCGTGCCCGAGGACCTCATCGAGCACTGCCAGCTATCGCTGGCGCGGTACAAAGTGCCGCGCGCGGTGTACATCGAGGAAACCCTCCCCAAGAACGCGGTCGGAAAGATCGCCAAGCCAGTGCTGCGCGAACGCCTCCAGCGGCAGGATCCAGCGGAGGGAACGCACGCATGACCTTCCGCTTTCTGGGCCGGTAACCGGGCCCCATAGCGCAGACCTATACGACAAGAGCCGACATCGCCTATACGGCTGCGCGGCCGCGCCGTGGACTGGCCCATGAGTGGCGCACTGACCGCCCGGCCCTCAAC
>Ga0335078_10013228_pt1 | contig 12232 bp, 8 predicted proteins | sample Lox_Sample_32_FD_206711 | JGI IMG/M metagenome (GOLD analysis project Ga0335078, IMG submission 206711) | Soil microbial communities from Loxahatchee National Wildlife Refuge, Florida, United States - Lox_Sample_3.2 | ecosystem: Environmental > Terrestrial > Soil > Wetlands | place: USA: Florida... | reverse complement strand
GCGATTACTTTCACCCTGAAAGACGGCAGTGGCAACCCGATCGCGGCGAGCAGCCTGGCGACCGGAACAAGCAACCGCCTCGCGGCGGTGTTAGCCGGTCCAACCACCGACTACGGCTCAACCGGTTTCGGCACTGCCAGCACGCCGGGATATGTTTCCGAGGATGCGACCAAGGCCACCTGCGGATCCGACGGAACGTGCGTGTACCAATTCCTGACCACAATTCCAGCGACTGCCACCGGTACGTTTTCAATCGGTATGGAAGGCCGCGCCGGATTCATCATCAACGCAGGAACAACGGCCTCGGTTACGACCGAATATGGAGCGGTGAACAAAGTAATCAACTTCTCGGTGGATGGTTCGCCGGTGGTTCCTCGGCGCACGGTAGTGAGCATCGCCAATTGCAACGCCTGCCATACCTACCTTTCGGTGCACGGCGAGAATCGGAATCAAATCGAGATGTGCGTGCTCTGTCACAATCCGGTTGGTACCGACGCTTCGACGCGGGCGGCAGCTACAGATCCAAAGCAGAAAGCTCTGCCTCCGCAAGCGATCAACTTCGCGGTATTGATCCATAGCATTCACGATGGATCCGCTCTGGCGGCCGACGGGCGTCCCTATCAGGTCGTGGGTTTCGGGGGAAGCACTTACGATTCCTCGAATGTGACCTTCCCGGCCTTCAGTCCGGCTGGGGCTGTTGGCAATGTGCAAAATTGCACGATATGCCACGTGAACGGTTCGGAAGCCAATCTTCCGCTCGGTTTGCAAAATGTCGTCACGCCGCAAGGTTACGAAAACCCCACGCCTCCCATTACGGCAGCCTGTATGACCTGCCATGCGACCAAGCCTGAATTTTCCCACGCGGTAGCCAACACCACTAGCTTTGGTGAAAGCTGCACCGATTGCCACGCTGCTGGCGCGGCATTCGACGTGGACGTCGTCCATGCCCAATAACTCCTCCCACTGGGCCTGGGTAGTTGCCGCGGGAATCGGGATGCTGGTCTCTAGCATCCCGATCCGCGGGCAGCAACCCACTCAACCGACCGAACCGTCGAAGGCCGCCGCGCCAGCTCAGCCGGAAGCTGCCAAGCCCGCGGAGTATGTCGGTTCGGAGACGTGCAAGGCCTGTCACGAAGAGATCTTCAATAATCTGCAAAAGACGCCTCATTCTGCTGTCGAGACCGGAACGATGTCCAGCTTGACCGGCAAAGCATGGAAACAACGGAGTTGCGAATCCTGTCACGGGCCAGGCTCCAAACATGCGGATTCCGCTTCGCCCGACGACATCAAGAATCCGGCGAAGGAAAAGCCCGGCGAAGTGGATCGCACTTGCCTCAACTGTCACTTGAATCAGAACACGCGTGTCGGCCGGCTGGCCACGGGACACGCCAAGGACGAAGTGGGCTGCACCACCTGCCACTCGATCCATGGCGGCGAGGGCCACAAGCTAGTGACTCACAACAAGGCAGAGATCAACGCCAACTGCGCCTCTTGCCATGTCTCGGAATGGGCCGCGTTCAACCGGCCTTATAAGCATCGCTTGCCCGAGGGCGCAATGTCATGCGTCGACTGTCACAACCCGCACTCGAGCTTCAAGTTCGACACCGTGCGAACTTCTTTCGGAAACGAGCCGGGATGTCTGCAATGCCACAGCGAAAAACGTGGCCCGTTTGTATACGAGCATGCAGTGGTGCGGATGGAAGGCTGCACGGCCTGTCATGAACCGCACGGATCGGCGAATCCGAGAATGCTGATACGCCACGAAGTGAAGTTGGTATGTCTGGAGTGCCATGCGAATCTGCCGATTCCCGCTTCGCTCAGTAAGAGCACGGTGGTGGGCGGCGTGCCTCCAGCGCTGCACGATTTACGGAGCCCGCGCTTTCAGAATTGCACGACGTGCCATGTGAAGATTCATGGGTCGTATGTGGATCGGAATTTCTTCAGATGAAAACGCTCACGTGTTTGCTCATTGTGATTCCGCTGTGGGCGCAGGATCCGGTGGCGTCCAGCGATTCTCCGCAGACGCCTGCCGCGGTTCAGAATCCGACCAGCCCGGCTGATCCGGCGGCATCCGCCGCGTCGTCGTCTCAATCGTCCACTGCGTCTTCGGCGCAGCCACCTGCTGCTTCTTCATCGCAACCGGCCGCGGCCGCATCCGCTCCGGCAGCCATCGCGCCGAAGCCATCTGGAGAAGACTGGTTTCAGGGCAGCATTCAATTTGGGTATCGCTGGATCCCGAACATCGACGGCAGTTTCGACACTTATCGTAGCGTCGTAAACCTGGGACAGGGCCCCAAGCTCTTCGACGCCGACTTTACTTTGCTCGACCCCTCCAAGCGATTCTTCGACCACGCCGATTTTCACGCCTCTTCCTGGGGCGACCCTTACAACACCGTCCGCGCCGACATCACCAAAAACGACGCCTATCGTCTGACGATCGACTACCGCAATATTGCGTATTTTAATTTCCTGCCATCCTACGCCGATCCGACCATCGGCCAGGGATTGCTGCTGGATCAAAACTCGTTCGATACACGAATCCGCACGCTCGACGTCCTGCTCGACATCAATACCAAGAAATGGATCACGCCGTACATCGGCTTTAGCCACAACCAACAAGACGGTCGCGGTATTACAGATTTTCACACCGATGAAAACGAGTACCCGGTGGCCAGCATCTCATCCGATCAAACCAATACGTATCGCGCCGGCGTCCGGATGGACATCGGCGGCGTTCACGTGACGCTGGAGCAAGGCGGTACAACTTTCAAGGAAGATCAGGGCGCCTCAGACTCTCAAGTCAACCCTGGAAATTTCGTGGGAACTTTCCTCGGCAGCGCTCTTCCACTCACTTCGCTTTCCGAGCTCTATCGGGTGCGCGGCGACTCGCTGTACACCAAGGGACTGCTGGCCGCAAATCCTTACAAGTGGATGAGCATCACCGGCCAGTTCATCTACGCCAAGCCGCGCACCAACATCGACTATACGCAGGCGTCCGCCGGCACCTTTTACCTCCAGGAAATTCTGCAGTTCTACAGCATGGGGCAGGATGTATTGACAGGCGACGCGAATATGCCGCACGTCACTGGCAGCGTCACAGTGGAATTGCGGCCGTTGCGGCGGCTGCGAATCGTCGAATATTGGATGACGGACCGGCTTCATAACGCCACCGACGCGCTGCTGGCCGAGAATCTGCTGCTGACATCCGGAGCCCCTTTGAGCGATCAGCAATTGCTCACCGATCGCCTGGCGTTGAACCAAAATCGCGAAGAGGTGGATGCTTACTACGATCTGACATCCGCCCTAACAGTGCGCGGCGGCTATCGCTTCGAATGGGGCGATGCGGACGTGCGCGCGCCGTTGCTGACCGGCCAAGCGCTCGAGCCGGCGAATCTGCGGCGCAGCGTGGGAATCGCGGGTGTAAACTACCGGATCGGACAGAAATTGCGGATCAGCGGCGATGCGGAGGGCTCCAACTCCGATCAGACCTTCTTCCGAACGAGTCTTCAGGAATACGAAAAGGCGCACATCCGCGCACGCTACGACGTATCGTCCCAACTGCGATTCGCGGCCGACTTCAGCATACTGAACAACAGCAATCCGAGCCCGAATATCAAGCTGGACTATTCGTCCAAGATCGAGTCCGCTTCAGTGTATTTCACTCCCAAGGCCGTGAAATGGGCGAACCTGCTGCTCGACTATTCACGTTCCGCGGTCCGTTCCAATATTCTGTATCTGGTGCCGCAGACCTTGACGCCGACGCCGTCGATCTATCAGGAAAACGGGCACTCGCTCAACGCGCTCGTGTCGGTGAAGTGGTTGACGTTCGGAGGGACGCTCTTCATTTCCTCGGGCAGCCGCCCAACCACCTACTACCAGCCGCTCGCGCGACTCACCGTGCCAATCCACAAACACGTGCAATGGATCAGTGAATGGCGCTGGTATTCGATGTCGGAACTGTTTTACGTCTACGAGAATTTTCAGAGCAATCAATTGATGACCAGCCTGCGGCTGAGCCGTTAGGCCGGCGGCAACGGGAATTCGGGCCGCCCTCCCAGAGTTGAGCCGTTAGAGTCGTCCCAAACTCGAAACGCCGCACTACACCGTCGCGAGTTCCGGCTCCTCTACCGCTGCGCTGCCAACCACCTTCACATCAATCTCCGGCGGTTTATTCAAGGTGTTCTTCAGGAGGCAGGCGTCCACGGCGCGCAGGATTCCGTTGCGGTGGCGCTGCGTCAGTCCCGGCGCAACCACTTCGATTTTAAGATGGGTAATGCGCGCGGGCCGGTCGCCCTTGGATGCGGACAGATGAATTTCGAGTCCCTCATCCGGCAACGCGCGCACCTGCAGGTATTCTTCGGCGTAATAGGCAGCGCACGCTCCGAGCGCGCTCAGAAACAGTTCTGGCGGCGTCATAGCCGAGTCCATACCGTCATTCTCCGGCGGCTGATCCGACAGCACCTTGTGGTGACGAGCGGTCATTTCGAATTTTTTGCTACCGAGGCATCGGACTTTCACTTCCATGACGAGTTTTCCCCCACCTCTGTCCGTAGCACTCAAGCCGCCTCCATTTTTCGGCCGGAAGTTGCTAACTTTGTGCCGCTCGATCAGGCGCTTGTGTGATGTAACTCACCCATGCCTGGGGAGGAAGTCGCAAAAGAGGAAGGATTCTGAGTTTCCAACACTTACGAAGGTCTGGCACTTAGGCTGCTGGGCAGTACGCCATATGGACTCAGCTCTGGCTGTGCATCGTCTGCACTTTGCATTCACTGTTACCTACCATTACCTTTTTCCCCAGCTCACCATGGGACTGGCGCTGCTGATAGTCATCCTTAAGACGATCGCGCTGCGTACCGGCGATGAGCGCTATAACGAAGCCGCGCGGTTTTGGGTAAAAATCTTCGCCATCAACTTTGCGGTGGGCGTCGTCACCGGGATTCCGATGGAGTTTCAGTTCGGCACCAATTGGGCCCGGTTTTCGCGTTCGGCGGGCGGCGTGATCGGCCAGACGCTGGCGATGGAAGGCGTGTTCTCGTTCTTCCTGGAATCCACCTTCCTAGGGATGTTCGTATACGGGGAAAAACGGCTCAGTCCGCGGATGCACTGGCTCTCGGCGTTCCTCGTGTTCCTGGGCTCTTGGATGTCGGGATTCCTCATTATCGCCACCGACGCGTGGATGCAGCACCCGGTGGGCTACAAAGTCGGCCCGCAGGACAACATCATGCTCGATAGCTTTTGGGCGCTGATCCTGAATCCGTGGACGCTATGGCAATATCTGCACAACATGATCGGCGCGGTGGTGACGGGCAGCTTCGTGATGGCGTCGGTCGGCGCCTACTACCTGCTCGCCGGACGCTTCGAACCGCACGCGCGAATCTTCGTGAAGACGGGAGTGACGGCCGGAGTCATCGCCACGCTGGCGATGCTCTTTCCCACTGGGGACGGCCAGGGACGCATGGTCGCCGAGCATCAGCCCGTGACATTGGCGGCGATGGAAGGACAATTCGACACTACATCCGCCGCTCCTATCGCGATCATCGGCCAGCCTGATACCGATACGATGCAGCTCGACAATCCCATCGTCGTGCCAGGCATGTTGAGCTTCCTCACGTACCGGCGCTGGGAAGCGGAAGTGAAAGGCCTGAAGGATTTCCCGCGCGATCAGTGGCCGGACAACATACCACTGCTGTATTACAGCTATCACATTATGGTCGGGCTCGGGACTCTGTTGATTGCGCTGATGCTCATTTGCGCCTGGTCGCTTTGGCGCCAGCATCTGTACGCGAATAAGCCGCTGCTTTGGATGCTGTTGCTGGCGCTCCCGTTTCCCTACATCGCGACCACCGCGGGTTGGATGACGGCCGAACTCGGGCGGCAGCCGTGGTTGATCTACGGCATCATGCGAACGGCCGAAGGCAGCTCGTCGCGCGTGTCTGCCGGCAACGGACTGTTCACGCTAATGGGCTTCATGGGTTTGTACCTCTTGATGGGCGTGCTGTTCATTTTTCTGATTCACCGCGAGATCGATCACGGTCCGGCACGTTCCGCCGAGGGAGGCGCGCAATGATCCAGACTTTATGGTTTTGCCTGATCGCGATCATGGTGGCGGGTTACGTCGTTCTCGACGGCTTCGATCTCGGCGCGGGGGTTGTGCATTTGTTTGTCGCGCGGAATGAAGAAGAGCGAAAGCGCGTCCTGCGTTCCATCGGTCCAGTGTGGGACGGCAACGAAGTGTGGCTGCTGGCGGGTGGCGGCACACTCTACTTCGCGTTTCCGGCGCTCTACGCCGCGGCATTCAGCGGTTTTTACCTGGCGCTAATGATCGTGCTCTGGCTCTTGATCCTGCGCGGGATGTCGATCGAGCTGCGCAGCCACATCGAAAGCCCGCTGTGGAGGCCGTTTTGGGATCTGGTGTTCGGAGTTTCAAGCACCGTGCTCGCGTTGCTGCTTGGCGTGGCGCTCGGCAATGTAGTGCGCGGCGTTCCGCTGGACTCGAACGGGTACTTCTTTTTGCCGCTGTGGACCAACCTGATGCCCGGCTCCAACGCGGGCGTAGTGGACTGGTACACGCTGCTGATCGGCGTCGCGTCGCTCGCCGCACTCGCGCTGCACGGGACGTTTTGGGTGGTCTACAAAACCTCGGGCGATTTGCAGGAGCGGTCGCGCCAGTTCGCTTCGAAGACCTGGTGGGTAGTCTTGCTGCTGACGGCTGCCGTGACCGCAGTGAGCTTCCGGATACAGCCGAACATCATGAAAGAGTTCGGCGACCGGCTTTGGGGAGCGATTTTCCCGCTGATCGCCATCGCCGGCCTGCTTGGCATGTGGATCTTTTGTGCCCGGAGTCGCGATCTTTCCGCATTCTTGAGCTCATGCCTGTATCTCACCGGAATGCTGACCAGCGTAGTGTTCGGCGTATATCCTTACGTGCTACCTTCGAATGCGGCGCCCGAGACTTCGCTTACCATCACCAACGCCGCTGCCGCCGACTATGGTTTGTGGATCGGACTATGGTGGTGGATCCCGGGTATGGCGCTGGCAGGCATCTATTCATTCGTCGTGTACCGGCACTTCGCCGGGAAAGTGGAGAGCGAGAGCCTATAAGTCCAGAACCGCGCTGAGCGATTCTGGATCGCGCGACTGCGAGAGGCGAAATCCCGCACGTTCAAAGACCTTTTGCATCGGCCGGTTCTGAAACATTACGGTGGCCGTGATCCGCTTGAGCTTCTCCTCGCGCGCGAAGTCCACCAGTTGCAAAACCAGCGCTGTACCGATGCCGCGCTTCTGGAACTGATCGCTCACAATAACCGCAAGCTCCGCTTCGTCACCAGTATGCGACTTCACCAACCGGCCGATTCCTGCTATTTCGTCGGATTCCGGGCTCTGGGCGACGAAAGCCATCTGGCGGTCGTAGTCGATGAAGCACATGCGCGTCAGGCGCTCGTGCTCGGTGCGCTGTTCCAGTTTCATCCAGTGGAAGTACCGAAAATAAACGCTGCGTTCGGATAAGGTGTAGTGAAACTTCACCAGCAGCGGCTCGTCCTCCGGGCGAATCGGCCGAATGTCGAACTCGGACCCGTCGCCCAGAGCGATTTTCTTTTGATAACGGATCGGATACGGGCGGATTGCCAAGCGCGGCAGATCCGACTCGTTGGTCTCTGTTCCGTAAACGACTATCCGGGCATCGAGCGCCAGCAAACGCTCGGGCGAAGCGAGCAGCGGATTGATGTCCACCTCGCGGATCCAACGTTGCTCAGTCACCAGGCGGCTGAATCGGACCAGCAGTTCTTCGACAGCCAGGAGATTCACCGGCTTCCGGCCGCGGACGCCTTTGAAGGCGGTGAAAATCTTGGTCTGTTCCATGAAGCGCCGCGCCAGGGTAGTGTTGAGCGGCGGAAGCGAGAGCGCGCTATCGTGGAAGACTTCAACCAGCTGTCCACCCGCGCCGAACAAGAGCACCGGCCCGAATTGTGAGTCGATGCTACTGCCAAGAATCAGCTCGTATCCTTCGAGCGAGATCATGGGCTGCACTGTCACGCCATCGAAGTGCCCAGGGCCCGCCTTTTCCCCGACGGCGTCGCGAATTTCTCGGAAAGCTTCGCGAACCACGGCTTCATCTTTCAAGTTCAGCTTGACGCCGCCGACATCGGTCTTGTGCGTAATGGTAGTCGAGTGAAGTTTGAGGACGACCGGGAATCCGATCTCGCGCGCTGCCGCTGCTGCCTCGTCTTCGCTGGCCGCCAGCCGCGTATCCACCACCGGAATCCCGTAAGACTGAAGCACCTGTTTCGACTCAAACTCGCTCAACAGCGTCCGCCCGGAGGAACGCACGTTCTCAATTACGCGCGCCGCACCGAACGGATCGATCGAATCTGAGTTCGTAACTACCGGCGTCTCGTACAGCCCGCGCAGATTGTAGCTGTAGCGCCACATGTACTCGAACGCTCGCACGGCCGTGTCGGGGAACGGGAACGTAGGAATACCAGCGCGATTCAACACAGCTTCGCCGGCCGCGGCTTCGTCGCCGCCCATCCAGCTAGCGAGAATCGGCTTGCCGTCGAGTTTCGAAAAGCGCTGAAGCTTTTCGGCGATCAGGGTGGGATTGGTCATCCCCTGCGGCGTCATGATGACCAGCAGGCCATCGGCGTTCGGATCCTTGGCAACGATATCGACAGCATTCTCAAAACGGTCCGGACCGGCGTCGCCGATGATGTCGACCGGATTGTTATGGCTCCAATGCGGCGGAAGCACTTTGTCGAGCGCTTCGTTGGTTGCCGTGGAAAGTTCGGCGAGTTCGCCACCCAGCGTCAGTAGCGCGTCGGTGGCGAGCACGCCCGGGCCGCCCGCGTTGGTGACGATGGCCAGGCGCGGACCTTTCGGGCGCGGCTGGTTGGCCAGTACCTCCGTCATGTAGAAAATGTCTGCAATGCTGTTGACTCGCAAGACGCCCACGCGCCGGAATGCGGCTTCGAGCACCGCATCACTGCCGGCCATCGATCCGGTATGCGACGCGGCTGCTTTCGCAGCTTGTTCCGTACGTCCGGCTTTTATGACGATGATAGGCTTGTTCAGCGCAACTTCTCGCGCGGCCGACAGAAAGGAACGCGCGTCGCCAATCGACTCCATGTAGACCACGATGCTGCGAGTATTCGGATCGTCGCCCAGATAGTCGATCAGGTTGCCCCAGTTGACGTCCAGCATCGAGCCGGCGGAGACGAACGCGCTGAATCCGATCTGCTCCCGCAGGCTCCAATCGAGAATCGCGGTGCACAAGGCGCCGCTCTGGCTGATGAATGCCACCGTGCCGGGCCGCGCCACCGTTTGGGCGAAGGTTGCATTGAGTCCGCTAACCGGACACATGACGCCCAGGCAGTTCGGTCCGATGATGCGCATTTTGGCCGGGCGGGCGGCGGCCAGGATCTGGGCCTCAAGTTCCGCGCCGCGGCGGCCGGCCTCGCGAAAGCCCGCCGAGATCACCACCGCGCCGCGCACTCCCGCGCGAGCGCATTCCTGGATGACGCCGGGAACCGTTTCGGCCGGCGTTACCACTACTGCCAGTTCCGGCGGTTCGGGAAGACTCGCAACGTCGGGATAGGCGCGAATGCCGAGGATGCTCGCGCGCTTCGCGTTTACCGGATAGACGGTGCCGCCGAAAGGACTGCTGATCAGATTCCACAACACTGAGCGGCCGACGTGGCCTTCACGCTCGGTGGCGCCGATGACTGCAACGGACTTCGGCTTGAAGAAGACATCCAGATCGCGGCGGATCATGTCTTCGACATCGTACCGCGCGCTATCGGGCGCGGCTTGACTCGATCGGGTTAAATCCGAAATCGTCGCCATGAGAATATGGTGGCACCTCGCCGGTGTCTGCGAACTCGCCTAAACGCTGATTACCGGACAAGGCGATTGCCGGATGATCGAATAGGCATTGGCGCGCAGCCGGCCCATGACATCGTCGTGCACGCCACGGCCAACCACCAGCAGGTCCGCACGCTCGCGGGCAGCGCACGAGCAAACGCCGCAGGCCACTTCGTCGGCAACCACGAACGCGCGGCCATCAGCATGAACGCAGGCTTGCACGGCTTTGATTTTTTCTTGAGCCTCGTGGATCAGACGCTCATGCTCGGGACCATCTTGGAACGGTGAGCTCTCTTTGGCTTCCGGAATCGCATGCACGAACGAAAGCTCCGCACCGTACTCAGCGGCGAATTGATTCGCCCAGGTCGCCGTAGGACAGCTCTGGGCGCCCAAGTCAACCGCGCACAGGATCCTGCGGAAGCCGATGTCCTCAAGCCGCGGGACGTTTTCCATATGGACACCGGTCCAGACTGGGCACGTCGCGCCGCGCAGCACCTGGGATGTTACCGACCCTACGATCATCCGGCGGAAGGAGCCGTAACCGTGCGTCGGCAACATGATGAGATCGAAATGATTGGCGTGTGCGTATTCGATGGTTTGCTCGGCCGGATCGCCTTCGAGCAGCACGCGCCGGACATTGAAATGCTTTAGCTCCTCGGCCGCGAAGGAACCGAGCCTCTCTTCGGCAACGCCAGCCGAATCCACCGGGATATCGTTATACGTGAGCGGCTGGAGAATGTGCAGCAGAGTGAGCTCGGCCTGAAAACGGCCGGTCAGCACCTCTACCATCCGAGCGGCGCTCGCGCAGCGCTCGGAAAAATCCACGGGAAACAGAATTTTCTTAGGAGGAAACATAACATTCCAGCCTTTCCGGGTGCTCTCACGCAACCCCACCGCTTGTGAGCACGTTCAACGCCAGCCGAAACCGCGGCCGTCCCTACTCTCTGATGAACGCCACGATCATAAGAGTTACGAACGTCAGTCCAATCGCGACCGCTAACGAACCGAAGCCCCAGCCGAAGTTCTTGAGCCACTGTGGCGGCGGCGGCACGCGCAGCTTTTCCAACTCGCCAGTCTCGACCAACCGCCGGTACTCGTCCGGATGCCGGACTTTCAGCTCTTCTTCGGTGACGGCGCCGCTGAAAATCACCAAATCCATGGGGAAGCTCTCTGGACGCAGATGGGTGTTGAAAAAGTGAATGATGAAAATCCATCCCATCGCCAGGATGGCTTCCTCTCCGTGCAGCAGCAACGCCACGTTCAGAGACCAGCCCGGCAGGAGCCTTGCGAAAATCGGGGCGAACCACATGGCGTAGCCCGAGATTCCGATGATCGCCATTCCCCAGAACACGCCCCAATAGTCGATTCGTTCCCAGTAGGCGTAACGGCCGAAATTGGGCCTCGGCCCACGGAAGAAGAACCATTTGAACTGGGCGATCAGGTCTTGCAGGTCCTTGAGACTTGGAACCAGCGAGTTCGGCCCCCACAACAAACCGTATTCCTTGCGCACGGCGATCCGGTGCAAGACTTGGAAAACGTGAGCGAGAAACGCGATGGTCATGACGAAGGCATTTAACAGATGGAAGAATCGCACCGTTCCAAATCCGCCGACCATCCCCGCGAAAGTTGAGGCCCAGGCTGTTTGGCTGAAGCGGAGTATGAGCCCGGTGACCGCGCACGCAAGAAAGGTGGCGGCCAGGAACCCATGCAAATACCGCTGACCGATGGTGAAACGCCGGTAGTAGCGCACTTCCGGCTCGGCACTCACAGGCTGCCCATCTGCCGCCGCTGCCGCTTCACTAATAACTGCTGTTCGATTCGTCGATTCCATGAGATCTCTCCTTGTTCTAAGCAGCCGGGCCCAATTTGCCGCGCCGTTCCGCAAGCGAGCGTATGAGCCAAAGTGCGGTATGCAGTCCGAAGAAGCCCACCACGCTGAGCAGCAGCATGTTCATGAACATCCAAGTGCCCCACATCGCCGGGTAAGCCCGCATGTTATGCCGGTCCGCGTGCGGCTGGTAGCTGGCGAAACTCATCGTCACGTCTTTGTGGCATTTTCCGCAGGTGGCCTGCAGATTGGCCCGCGCGATAGTCGACTTCGGATCGGTGGCCGGCCGGATGTCGTGGAACCCGTGGCAATCCCAGCAGTGGGCCGTTTCCACATAACCCAACGCCGAGACCTGCGCGTGGAAGGTATCGCGGTAGGTCTGCGATTGTTCCTTGTGGCATCCGCCGCACGTCGCCGTGGTTTTCATTTGCCAAGCCGCGGTGCTGACACTGGCAATCTGGTGAGCAGTGTGGCAGTCGGTGCAACCCGGCGCGCGCTCGTCGCCCATCCCCGCGAGTTGACCGTGGACCCCCTCCGAGTAGTCCA
>Ga0335078_10013227_pt1 | contig 12233 bp, 9 predicted proteins | sample Lox_Sample_32_FD_206711 | JGI IMG/M metagenome (GOLD analysis project Ga0335078, IMG submission 206711) | Soil microbial communities from Loxahatchee National Wildlife Refuge, Florida, United States - Lox_Sample_3.2 | ecosystem: Environmental > Terrestrial > Soil > Wetlands | place: USA: Florida... | reverse complement strand
GTCTTGCCTGCCAAACCGGGCGCCGATTCCAGCGCCTTGTTGAGGTTGGTGACGTAAGCGTTGTGGTGCTTGCCGTGATGGATTTCCATCGTCATCTTGTCGATGTGCGGCTCGAGCGACTCGGGCGTGTACGGCAGCGGTGGTAGCGTGAATGGCATCGTGTGTGTTTCTCCCTCTCTCTTTTCCGGTAGGACAGGCCATCGCCGTTGCGGCTCTGTCAAGGCGCGCAAAATGGCGAAATGACCGGCGGAAAAAGCCGGTCGCCGATCCTGCCTCTGACTTGACCCAGCATCTAAAATGCCCCAGTTCAATTCACCCCGCCGGCCTTTTCAAATGCGTCGGCGATGCGGAACATCGTCGTCTCATCGAAATGCCGGGTCAGGATCTGCATTCCCACGGGCAAACCCTCGGCGGTGCGTCCGCACGGAACGCTCATGCACGGTATGCCCGCCAGGCTGCCGGTAATCGTGAAAATATCGGATAAGTACATTGCCAGGGGGTCGTCCACTTTTTCCCCCAGCCGGAAGGCGGGAAACGGCGATACCGGCGCCACCACGGCGTCCACCTGCTCGAACGCTTCCCGGAAATCGCGCGCAATCAGCGCGCGCACTTTCTGCGCCTTTAAGTAATAGGCATCGTAGTAGCCGGCGCTGAGCACATACGTGCCCAGCATGATGCGCCGCTTGCATTCGGCGCCGAACCCTTCGCCGCGTGTGTTGCGATACATATCGGCCAGGGTCGGCGAGTCGCCCGAGCGAAACGTGTAGCGAACCCCGTCATAGCGCGCCAGGTTCGAGCTGGCCTCGGCCGTGGCGATGATGTAGTAAGTGGCGATGGCGTAATCGGTATGGGGCAAGCTGATCTCGCGCACTTCGCAGCCGAGTTGCCGCAGCGCTTCCACGCCGCGGTGGATGAGATCGCCGGATTCGCTCGTCAAATCCTTTAGATACTCGCGCGGCAGTCCAAGCTTCAGCCCTTTTACCTTGCGATCCAGTGCCTTGGTGTAATCCGGCACGGGGGCCCCGGCGGAAGTGGAATCGCACGGATCCCGGCCGGCGATCACGCCCAGCAGGCGCGCAGCATCTTTCACCGTCCGCGCCAGGGGTCCAATGTGGTCGAGCGAACTGGCGAACGCGGCGAGGCCGTACCGCGAAACCCGGCCGTAGGTGGGGGTAACGCCCGCAACGCCGCAGAACGAAGCGGGCTGGCGGACCGAGCCGCCGGTGTCCGACCCCAGCGCCACCACCGCCGTCCCCTGCGCCACCGCCGCCGCCGAGCCGCCGCTCGATCCGCCCGGCACGCGGTCCGGCGCCACCGGGTTGCGCACCGGCCCGAACGCCGAGTTCTCGGTCGACGACCCCATCGCGAACTCGTCGCAGTTGGTCTTGCCCAGGATCAGACCGCCGGCCTGCTCGATGCGGACGATCGCCGTCGCATCGTACGGCGGGATGTAGCTTTCCAGCAGCTTCGAGCCGCACGTAGTGCGAACGCCGCGCGTGATAATCACATCCTTCACCGCGACCGGCACTCCCGCCAGCGCGCCCGGATCCTCGCCGCGCGCAATTTTCTCATCCACCCGCCGCGCCCCGGCGATTGCCCGCTCCGGCGAAAAGAGCAGGTACGCGCCGGTCTTCGGGTTCTCTTTTTCAGCGAAGCGCAGCGCTTCGGCCGCCAGTTCCTCGGCGCGGAAACGCCGCGCCATGAGCCCTTCGCGAATTTCGTCAATGGTCAGCGAAGCAATATTCATGTTGTTTTGGGTTTGCGTTGCCTTAGCCTGGCAACGCGGGCCTGCGGGCGGGTGTTTCCGGCCTTGTCACGGTCGCCTCGCCGGTCAGCATGCCCGTCAGCGTTCGATCACCTTAGGCACCTTGAAATATCCGGTCCCCGATTCGGGTGCGTTGGCCAGGGCCGCCTGGCTGCCCAGCGGCGGAACCGCCGCGTCCGGCCGCAGCGTCGCCGTCTCTTCCGCTTCGTACAATACCTGGGACATCGGCGCGGCGCTGCCGGTATCCAGTTCGTTCAGCTTGCCGATGTGTTCCAGTATCTGGTCGAGATCGGCCCGGAACCGCGCGGCTTCGGCGTCGCTCAACCGCAGGTTTGCCAGGCCGGCCACATAGCGGACCTCCTGTTCGGTGATCTTCACGCGCGCGCCCTTGTGCGGGAAGCTTTGTAGAGTCCGCGCAGCACGGGGTCGGCGATCGCATCTGCTTCATCGGCGGCCAGCGCGGTCGAAGATCGGGTTGCGCGCTGCGGCTCACGCCGCCGCGGCACCACGCGAAACTCCAGGTCCTCAACTACGTCCGGGCCCAGGTGCTGCTCGAGGTTGCGCACAATGTGATAGCCCAGCGCGAAAAGCTGCCGCTGCCAGGTCTGATCTTCCACTTCCACCACCAGCCGCCGCCGCACCAGCTTAGCCGCGCGCGTGTGCGCCGCGATCCGCTTGCCCACAGCCTGCGGCCACGCGGCACAGGCGAGATCGCTCTCGGTAATGATGCCGCCGCATTGTCCCAAGCCGCGGATGAGCTTGCTGGCACGTTCCATTTTGCGACCGGTTTGGCTATTGTAGCACGTGCCTCAAGACGGCCGGTTTCATCGAATCGCTAGGCGACGGGCGCTGTCCCCATCGGCGCCCGCATCCCGATAAGATGGACCGAGGTGCCGATATGCGCTTACTGAGATATCTCTCATTCGTGATGGCCGCGGGGCCGCTCATGGCCGCTTCGCCCGACGCCGCCAAGGCCGAGGATGCCGGCATGTCCGCCGAACGCCTGAAGCGGATCCATGAATCGATCGCGCGCCACGTGGATGCTGGGGAGATTTGCGGGGCCGTTACCGTGGTGGCGCGCCGCGGCCGCGTGGTGAACTTCGAGGCGCATGGCCTGATGGATCTGGAAGCGAAGAAACCCATGGAGAAGGACGCCATCTTCCGGCTGGCTTCGATGACCAAGCCCATCACCGGCGTTGCCGTGCTGATGCTGATGGAGGAAGGCAAGATCCGCCTGAGCGATCCGGTCTCGAAGTTCCTGCCGGAATTCCGCGACATGAAAGTGGCCGTGCAGCGCGAGCGAGCCGCAGGGCCGGGAGCGCCACAGGGTAAGGCCGACGAGCCCGATTTCTACCTGATTCCGGCAAACCGCGAGATCACCATCCGCGACTTGCTCACCCACACATCAGGCCTGGTGAGCGGAGGCCTGGGCGCAGCGCAGGCGCCGAAACTGGCGCCGCACGGGCCTGCCGATACGCTGGCGAGCTACGTGCCGAAGTTGGCCGCGGTGCCGCTCGATTTCCAACCGGGAACCGAGTGGGCTTACAGCGGCGCGGCCGGACCGGAGGTTCTGTCACGCATCGTCGAGATCGTCTCCGGCCAGACCTATGATGCGTTCCTGCGCACCCGTATCTTCGAGCCGCTGGGGATGAAGGACACCTTCTTTTATCCGCCCGACGCCCTCCGTCCGCGCCTCGTCACGTTGTACCGGAGATCGCCGAACGGGCTGGAGAAGGTCCCGAACCAGGACGGCTTTTCGAGCAAGACATATTTTTCCGGCGGCGGCGGCCTGATGTCGACCGCAGGGGATTACCTGCAATTCGCGCAAATGCTGCTGAACGGCGGCGAACTGAACGGCAAGCGCCTGCTCAGCCCGCGCACCGTGGAACTGATGGCATCCAATCACGTCGGAGATATGTTCAACGGCAAGCTCGGCCGACCGGCTCATGGAATGGGCTTCGGCTTGATCGTGCAGGTAGTGGAGGACAACGTGGCGGCGGGGCTGCGCGTCTCGAACGGCGCTTTTGGCTGGGACGGCGCTTTTGGCACCCAAACCTGGATCAATCCGAAGGAGAGGATGGTCACCATCATCATGATTCAGACGCAGGTGCCGCTGGTGCAGCGCGATTTCGAGAACGCCGTCATGCAGGCAATCGTCGACTAGCCGGGAGAACACCATGTCACAAGACGCACAACGCATGGAGCGCAGGGATTTCATCCGACGGGCGGCCGGGCTGGGTGCGGTGCTCGGCGCGGAAAAGCGCGCGCGGAGCCGGACCTCGGGTATGTATTTATCGCTGAACGGATCGCTGACCGGCGGCAAAGTGGCGTGGCCCGAATTCGCGCGGCTGGCTGCCCGCACCGGCTACGGCGGCACGGACGTGCATCTGGCCGCGGCGCGCAAAGCAGGCGTCGATTCCACCCGCGCCCTGTTCGCCGAGCTGAAGATCAAAGCGTCAAACGCCGGCCTCCCGGTTACGTTCAACCGCGATCAGGAGACGTTCGAGCGCGGCCTGGCCGACCTGGACGATGCCGCCAGATTCGCGGCCGCGATCGATTGCCCGACCTTTCTCACCGTGCTTCCGCCGGCCAGCCAGACGCCCAAAGCCGAATTCCGGAAGACGATGAAGGAGCGGTTGACGAGAACCGGAGAGATTCTGCGCCGCTCGAAGATCCGGCTGGGCCTGGAATTCCTTGGCCCGCTGCATTTCCGCACCTCCCAGCCCTATGAGTTTATCTGGCGCATGGACGAGACCCTCGAATTCGCCAAGGAGTGCGGGCCGAACGTCGGGCTGCTGCTGGACGTCTGGCATTGGTACCACGCGGGCGCAACTCTGGCGGACATCGCCGCGGCGGGTAGCGAGCGCATCTATCACATCCATCTTTCCGATTGCGTGAAGGAAACACCGGAGCAAGTGCGCGACAACCAACGGGTGCTCCCCGGCGAAGGCGTCATACCGTTAGTGCCCTTCTTTGAGGCGCTGGCCGGGATTGGCTACCAGGGCGGCGTCAGCCCCGAGCCGATCGGCCGGATTCCGCAAGAGATGTCAGCGGAGGAAGGCGCGCGCCTGGGATTTGACACCGCGCTGGCGGTGATGCGCAAGGCCGGCGTGGCGTAAGGCTGCGCTGTGACGGGCGGGAGCCGGCGCCGCCGCTGGACACCGGCGGGCTGCCTGGTTCCGCGCTAGAATGGCTGCTTGCCGCGGCGGCGTTATGCAGATCGAGGCAACGGATTGCCGGCTTCGCGTAGGCCTGTTCAGCATCGGGCTGGACGCCTATTGGCCGCAGTTCGAGGGCCTGTACGACAAGCTGACCGGCTTCAACCGGCGCGTCGCCGAGCGGCTCTCGGGCGATGGCGTCAGCGTAGTGAACCTCGGGATCATCGACACGGCGGAAAAGGCTATGTGGGCGGGACACGCGTTCCGGCGGGGCGATGTCGATCTCATTTTCCTGCACGTCGCGACCTACGCTTTGTCCTCGACCATCCTGCCGGTGGTGCGCCGCGCGAAGGTTCCGGTGGTGATATTGAATCTCGCGCCCGGGGCTGCCATCGACTATGCGTCGTTTAACCGAATCGGCGATCGCGGGCGCATGACGGGCGAATGGCTGAGCTGGTGCCAGGCCTGTCCGGTTCCGGAGGTCGCCAATGTTTTCCGCCGTTGCGGCGTGCCGTTCTTCCAGGTGACCGGAACGCTCGATGACGATCCCTTCGTCTGGGAAGAGGTTGCCGGCTGGCTCAACGCGGCGCGCGTGGTTTCGGTGATGGAGCACAACCGGCTGGGCCTCCTGGGGCACTACTACGGCGGGATGCTGGATATTTATTCCGATCTGACTCTGCATTGCGCCACCTTTGGCGGGCACTTCGAGCTGATCGAACCCGACGAGCTGGCGGCGCTGCGCCGCTCCGTCCGGGAAACCGAGATCGACGCGCGGGCAGAGGGCTTCCGCGGCGTTTTCGACGTCCAGGCGGATTGCCCGGCGGAGGAGCTGCGGCGCGCCGCCCGCACTGCGGTGGCTCTCGACCGGTTGGTGGAAACGCACGCGCTGGGATCGTTGGCCTACTACTACCAGGGTACCGGCGTACCGGAGAATGAAGACGCCGTCAGCTCCATCATCCTGGGGGCAAGCGCGCTCACCGCCCGCGGCATTCCCGTGGCCGGCGAATACGAGGTGAAAAATGCCCAGGCGATGAAGATCATGGATTCATTCGGCGCCGGTGGATCGTTCACCGAGTATTACGCTACCGACTTCCAGGACGACGTGATTCTGATGGGGCACGATGGCCCCGGGCATCTGGCGATCGCCGAAGGAAAACCAAAAGTGAGGCCGCTCGGCGTGTTCCACGGGAAGGTAGGCCGGGGACTCGCCGTCGAGATGTCGGTGAAGCACGGGCCGGTGACGCTGCTCTCGGTGGCCGAAGGCGCGGAAGGCCGGCTGAAGCTGGTGGCGGCGGAAGCGGAATCGGTTGCCGGACCCATCCTTGAAATCGGGAACACCAACAGCCGCTACCGCTTTCCGATCGGCGCACGAGGGTTCCTGGAGGCGTGGAACGCGCAAGGGCCGGCCCACCATTGCGCGGTCGGACTGGGGCATATCGCATCGCGGATTGAGAAGCTCGGCGCGCTGCTGGGGATGGAGGCGGTGCGGGTGTGTTGAACGTGGCGCACATTCCCAACCTGCCGTGCCCGCGCTCAGGCGGGTACGCTCGTGCAGCGCCGAACCAACTCTCGGGGGAGTTATGAAGCGCACTATCTTCGTATCGACAATCATCGCGGCAACTCCGCTGTTCGCTCAGCAGATCGAAGTGCAGTGGGACAAAGTGGAGCGGATTTCGCAAACCACGGCCACTTTGCAAGTGGTCGTCAATCCCCCGCTGCGGCGCGGATCGCCGATTCACGATCGCGTGTTCAGCGAGCTGGAACGGCTGGACGCGGACGATGTGCGCTACGTTCCCTGGCTGCCGTATCCGAAACTGGGTGTCGCCGAACTGGAGCCGCCGGCGGAGGGAAAGACCTTCTGGGATTTCTCTCTGATCGATCCCATGACGCTGGATTTTCTGAACGCCACCAAAGGGCGCCGGGTAATTCTCAACTTCAGCACCATTCCCCAATGGATGTTCCGGACGGCAGGGCCGGTCAAATATCCCGCCGACCCGGACGAGGTGACCTGGAACTATACGCAGGGCACCGAACTACGCGATCCTTCCTTCACGGAGCTGGGCGAATATTATGCGCGCCTGGTGAGCTGGTACGCGAACGGCGGCTTCACCGATGAATTCGGGCAGCGGCACGAATCCGGCCATCATTTCAAAATCGCCTACTGGGAAGTTCTCAATGAGCCGGATTTCGAACATGAGACAACGCCGGAGCAATACACCGCGCGCTATGACGCGATTGTGGCGGCAATCCGCAAAGTGGCGCCGGAAATGCGGTTCGTCGGGCTGGCCCTGGCAGAGCCATCCGCGAATCCGCGGGCGTTCGAGTATTTCCTGAACCCGCGAAATCACCGGCCGGACACGCCGCTCGACATGATCTCGTACCACTTCTACGCGACTCCTCCGGCGGATGAGAGCCCGGCGGCCCAGCAGTTCACGTTTTTCGACCAGGCAGACCGTTTCCTTGCCACCGTCCGCTACATCGAAGCCATTCGCCAACGGCTGTCGCCCGCTACGCAAACCACCGTGGACGAGATCGGCAGCATTCTGGCGGGCGACCCGAATGGGAAGCTCCCCATCCCGGATTCGTACTGGAACCTTTCGGGCGCCTGTTACGCGTATGTTTTCGGCCATCTAGCCGAGCTGGGAATCGACATCGCCGGGGAATCGCAACTGGTGGGCTATCCTACGCAGTTCCCCAGCGTATCGATGGTCGATTGGTCGACCGGCGCGCCCAACGCGCGGTTCCGTGTGTTGGAGCTGCTGAAGAACAATTTCCGTCCCGGCGACCGGATCGTGAAGACCGCAAGCCACAGTTCCGGCGTTTACGCCATCGGGATGATCTCACCCCAGGGGGTCCGCAAACTGCTGCTGGTGAACCAGCGCGACCGCGATATCGAGCTGACGTTGAGCGGCCGCGCCAGCGAAGTGCAGTACGTCGACCAAGTCACCAAGGGAGGCGCTCCGGGCAGGGAGCCGCTGGGCGCCGACAAGCTGACGCTGCGCGGGCTCAGCGTCGCGGTGGTGACCATGGCGGCGGAGTGAATGCCGGGGGCCGCTCACTTCGGCACTACCAGCGGCACGATCTGCGGCACTGCAAACGGACGGGTGTCGCTGGTGAACGTCTGGGTAACCCCGGTGGCGTTATCGTACAACTCCAGCGTCGTCATTATCGAGCAGGTGGAGAACAAGCTGGTGAGGCCGGGGCCGCTCAAGATCGAGGTTGGTTGGACCACGATCGAATTGTATTTCACCACGCCGCGAATGCCGAAGCGGCCAATCGTGGGCAGCGGCGGTGGTTGGAAATCGGCGGGTGTCAGGGTCAAGGAGACGGCGGCGCCCGGCGCCAGGTTGGTTACCTGCAGTGATTTCAGGATATTGTTCTGCGCATCGTGGAATTCGATTTCCACCGGGCAGGCGGGGGTTGCGGTGGTGGAACTGGCACCGGCGACAGCGGTGACGGCGCTCAGGTTGAGCACGTTCAACTGCGCCGTTTGCGCCGCCAGCACCCAGCCTACGATGCCGGTGGATACGCTGGTTTCAAAAGTTGGGGAAGTGGTCTGAGCCGCGCACCAGCCGGCGGAAATAAGGAGGGCCAACAGCGCGCCAGCCCCCGTCGAGTAGCGTTTCATAGGGACTCCTTTCGGATCGGACCCGGGGGGACGCGGGCGGCCCGTGATTCTCAGCATACTCCAACCCTGGGAGCGGGAAAAGGTTGCGTCCGGCCGATGGTCTTTGTTCGCACGCAGCGTGGGGAATGCCCGGCCCCTAGCGGACCAACGCCTGCGCAACGCGGGACGCCAGTTGGCCGAAGGTGAGGATCTGGTAAGCGGTCGGGTCCGACATGATGCGCGCCACCAGAGCGGCGTGCATGGCGTGGCCGGCGCGCTCGGCGATGACGTGGCCCAGCAGCGGCTTGCCCAGCAGCGCGAGGTCACCGATCAAATCGAGTGCTTTGTGGCGGCAGCATTCGTTATCGGCGCGCAGACCGTCCTGGTTGATCGGGCCGCGTGGCGTGAAACAGACGGCATTTTCGAGCGAAGCGCCCCGGATCAACCCCATATCGCGCATCTGGGCCAGGTCCGACTCCCAGCCGAAGGTGCGCGCGAAGGCGAGCTCGGAAGCGAACCGCTCCGGCGTCACCTCCAGTTCGAGCGATTGCTTGCCGACGGGCGGCGGATAGTCGGTGTCGCAAGTCAGGCGGAAGCTTTCGGCGGGGAGGATGCTGATGCGCTTTCCCTTGTCTTCCACCGAGATCGGCCGCCGGACCCGCAGGTAGCGGCGGCGGCGGCGCAAATGCCGCACGCCGGCCTCCTCGATCATGCGGACGAAGGGCAGGCCGCTGCCATCCAGGATGGGGACCTCCAGGTTGTCGATCTCCACGTAGGCGTTGTCGATCCCCATGGCGTAGAAAGCGCCCAACAAATGTTCGGTGGTGGAAATGAGAACGCCCTGGCGCATCAGGCTGGTGGCGTAGCTGACGCGCGCGACGTGCCGCCAACTGGCGGGGATGGCGAAGTTATCGAGGTCCGTGCGCAGAAAAACGATTCCGCTGGCGGCCGGCGCCGGCACGACGCGGATGCGCACAGCCACGCCACTGTGGAGGCCCACTCCCGATGCTTCGACCGGGCGCCGAATGGTGGTTTCAAAGCGCAAGCAATTCTCTACGGCGCCCGAGCCTGATGCTAAAGCGGGCACCAAACCAGATCATATATGATTGATTGCAAAAGGGCAAACGAGGTTACAGTGTGTCGAATTCGCTACACTTTGCACGCAGTTTGTGGCGAAATAGCCGCGCTAAAGCCGCGCTATGGTGGCTCGCGCCACCTCGATCCATGCGGGCGGGGCGGGAACGGGCCTGGATTAAGATGATTCCTATGGACACTGGTTTCTCCCTGGCTTCGGGACGAGCAGTGCGCTAGCAGGACAATCCCGCCGGATAGATTGGCGAGTGTGGGCCGTTTCCGCTGCCGCCCGGGTTCTTGCTCAGCCGTACGAGGCCAATGCTCCCGTCCTCTAATACGGACGTGCCGATCAGATCGACCTGGCACGCCTGCACACTCCCGGGGTCGGACAGGCTTACGCGGAGGTTTGCGATGTCCCAGTTGTCGGCGCTGATGTCCGGGTTATCTTGAACCAGGTTGATGCGAACACTTGTCAGACCCGCGCTGGGAGTCAACACCGGCAGGGGATTGCCGTCGTTATCGGTAGCTGGGATGGTGAAGTCGACCTGGTGAGTCGAGCCGTTTTGCCAATGTGCCTCACCGGAGGTCCTGAGGGTCAGCGTGAAGACGCCGCCGCCAGGAACATAACAATCCGCTGTCTGGCTGCTTCCGTGAAGTCCTCCGCCGGCGTCGTCATTCCCGGTGGTAATGATGAATCGGATCTGGGAGAGCGGCTGATCAGGCGTCAGGGGCGTTCCGGCCGGAGGAGCGGGATAGATCGGCGAGTGTGGGCCAACTCCGCTGCCGCCCGGGTTCTTGCTCAGCCGGACGAGGCCAATGCTGCCGTCCTGTAAGGACGACGTGCCGATCAGATCGACTTGGACCACGCGCGGAGGACCCGGGTTGAATAAGCTGACCTGAAGGTTGGCGATATCCCAGTTGTCGGCGCTTATGTCCGGGTTATCTTGAACCAAGTTGATGCGAACGCCTGTCAGACCCGCGCTGGGAGTCAACGCCGGCACGGGATTGCCGTCGTTGTCAGTAGTGGGAATGGGGAAGTCGACGACGTGGGTCGACCAGTTTTGCCAATTTGCATCAGCGGTGGTCCTGAGGGTCAGAGTGAAGGCGCCCCCGCCAGGAACGTAACAATCCGCTGTCTGGCTGCTTCCGTGCAATCCTCCGCCGGCGTCGTCATTCCCAGTCGTGATGACGAATCGGATCAGGGAGAGCGGCTGATTCGCCCCTAGGGGCGTCGCGGAGCCAAGTTGATAGATGAGGCCGGGTTTCGGCGAGCCCCAGCCGGTGCAAAGATCGTAGCCGGCAACCGCTTTGAAGCCGGGGCCTCCGCCGCCGACTCCATTGTTGCCGCCGTCGGCGATGTCGTTGAAACAGACAGAGTAGAGATCGTTTCCTGTGCCGCGAGTAAGACCGATATCGTAGATTGTGGGGTTGATGAAGCCCGATTTGCCGGGGCCGCCGCTTTTCTGGTTGAATTGATTGATGAGCGCTACGAAGCCGGCCCACAGTGGGGCCGCGGCGCTGGTGCCGCCAATCGACGTCAAGCGGCCGCTTACAAAATACTCAAGGCCGTCGGCCACCATCGCCACGTCGGGATAGTTGCGATATTGCGTGGAGCCGCCGTTGCTGGCCATACTGACGGCTACCTGGTAGTCGGGAATGGGGACGCCAATCAACTCCTCGTTCTCGCCCACCGGCACGAGCCACTCCATAATGCCGCCGCCGGTAGCTGCATCTCCCTGGTTCCACGTCTTTTCACCGGCATAATACGGATTCGTATAGGTTGCGTTCGGAGGCGCTTGAATCAGCGGGTTGGTGAGAAGAATGGTGCCGCCGACGAGTGTCTGGTTGACGCATGCCAGGTTCCCGGGGTCCTGACGCCCAATATCGCCGGAGTCGCCGGAAGCGGTGAAGAAGGTGACGCCGGTTACCGCCATCTGGCCGATGGACTGGTTGACACTATCGGAGTAATAGAAGGTTAGTGAGCAACTGGCGACCGTAAGCTGGGGCGACCAATTCGCCATGTCGTTGAAGATACGGGCCATCTCATTGGAGAAGAAGTAAATGTCGCCTTTGAAAACGAGGATCGTCGCGGCAGGCGCCATGGCGTAGACCATCTCCACGTCCAAGGCGGTTTCCTGGAAAGAATCCCCGGGGGTGAACGAAATGGGACCCTCCTTCTTGGCAATCTCGATGTTGGGCGGAGGCAGCGGCGATTGCCCCTCAACAGGGAATTGATTATTGGCGTAACCGGTAATATCGGACGGATCGTACACGGCGAAATCTACGATGCCGACAATCTGACCGCTCCCATCGAGTGACTGAAGCGGGGAATTAACACCCAGGTAAGCATTGCGGAGATCGGCGGCGCTGAAGCTTCCGTGGATTCCGGTATTGTTTTGTCCCACGCGCGCCACATGGTAGTCGTTGATACCGTTGATATCGAGCAGCGACACGGACAGGTTCATCGATGGATTACGGTCGACGGCGGCGTATTGACTGCCGTCCCGGCGTTGACGGAGATGCAGGTTGACGAACAGCGCCTGCTCGATGACGGCGGCCGTGGCGCTGAGGCTGAGCAAGAGATTGTTCGGCGACGTGGCGACGGTTGTGAAGCCGTTTGCATCGGCCC
>Ga0335078_10013226_pt1 | contig 12234 bp, 8 predicted proteins | sample Lox_Sample_32_FD_206711 | JGI IMG/M metagenome (GOLD analysis project Ga0335078, IMG submission 206711) | Soil microbial communities from Loxahatchee National Wildlife Refuge, Florida, United States - Lox_Sample_3.2 | ecosystem: Environmental > Terrestrial > Soil > Wetlands | place: USA: Florida... | reverse complement strand
AACAGCACTCCGGGCAGCATGTGCTGTCGGCCGCGTTCCTCAGGCTCTTCAACCTGCCGACGGTTTCCTTCCACATGGGCGTGGAGGCGTGCTCCATCGATCTGGACACCAAAACCCTGACACAGGAACAAGTGACGGCCGCAGAAACCCTGGCTAATGATGTCGTCATGCAAAATCGCCCAGTCGCCATGCGTTTTGTCAGCCAGGAAGAAGCGCAAGGACTGGGGCTGCGAAAATTGCCCCCGGTGGAGCGGGACCTGCTGCGGCTGATCGAGATCCCTGAGTTCGATCTAAGCGCCTGCGGAGGAACGCACGTCGCAACGACCGGACAGATCGGTTGCATTCTGCTACGCAAGATCGAAAGAGTTCGCCAGGGGTGGCGCGTGGAATTCGTGTGCGGGAAGCGCGCAATAAACGCTGCCCGTCGCGACTATGCAACCTTGGCTGAAGCCGCTGGATTATGCTCCAGCCATCTCTGGGAACTTCCGCAGCAGGTGCGAAAACTCCAGGAAGAGGCCCGGACCACCCGGAAGTCGGCCGAACATCTGCTGGAAGAGGCTGCGGCTCTGTACGCGAATCAGCTCCTGGAGGCAACTCCCGAACGCAATGGGAGAAAAATCGTAGTCCGGATTTTCTCCGACCGAGGCGTGACCTTTACCAAGTCACTGGCGCAAAAGCTCACTGGCCTGGGTCCGAATGTTGTTGCCATGCTCGGGACCACGGCCGAGCAACCTACCCTGGTGTTTGCCCAGTCTTCGGGTCAGCCGTTCGACATGGGAAAACTCATGAAGGAAGTTCTTGCGCGCGTAGGTGGCCGCGGGGGCGGCAGCAAAGACCTGGCCCAGGGCGGACCAGCAACAGTGAAAGGAATTGAGGCAGTCGTCGACGAGGCTGCCGCCGACATGTGCCGGCACCTCAGTTAAATCACAGATAGACTATTGGCGTCGAAGAACGATCAGTTCGACCGCCGGTGGCGGCAGCGTATTTGATAACTTTACTTTTCCGCCTTTAGCGGAGCTTTCCTGCACCAGCTTGAAATCCTCTCCGCTGGTAATGCGATATCGCTTGATCGTAAAGTCCGCATCCCCCCAAGGCAAGTCATCAACCGTCAAAGCATAGCCGCCGTTGTTCTCGATGTGTAGATTGGTTCTTCTTGGCAGGACCTTAAACTTGGAAAAATCCACGTTTAAGAGTTGCTGCACCGCAGGGGGGGTGATCATGACATGCGGTTTGAAGTCCGGCGGAATCTCATAATTGCTGATGAGTATCTGCACGGTAGACCCATCCGCCGAGCGTCCTGCCAGCGCCGCAAAACCAACTGTGTCGGCGCCGGTCAGGTCCAGTCTTTCCGGCGTCTCCAACATCGTAGCCATCGCCTTGTAGGAATACGCAGGTTTGAAGAGCTTCCGTTGCAGGTCGAAGAGACCCATCCAGGCGGCGTCGCCACGGTAAAACTCCGCTCGATCGATCATGGAATCCTGCAGATAGATCATGACCGAGGCTACGTACGCGGCGTTCTCGATTCCCTGCAGCACCTGGGTTTCGGCGTCGGTGAAATCAGCACTGATGTTCCACTCCGAAAGAATGCTTTCGGAGTTCTTGAATCCTTTTGCATCCAGAAGGTTTCGAATCTCTTTTCCAATCCGGACCGCATCGTATGGATCAGCGGAAGAATCGGCGTAAGCGTGCCAGGAGTAAAAATCGAGGGGAAGGTTATGAGCTGCGCAGTAATCGAGGAATCCTTCGCGGTAGGGCCCGTCATCCATCGGTAAGGCCTTGGCGTCGCCCCCAACTTTTACCGAGGGATCGGCCATCTTAAGCGCAGCCGCAGTTTTTTGGTAAAGCAGATAGAACTGCTCCGGCGTTCCAGACCAGAAAAATTCGGGCTCGTTCCAGAACTCCCAATAGCGAATGTGGTCATGGAAGCCGTGCGCCCAACCCTGGTTGTAGTGCATGACGATGTGTTTTACGACGCCGGCAAACTTGTCGAAATCTGCGGGAGGATTCCGGTTAGCGCCAAAGCTGCGCCCAATGCGATAGTAAATTTCGGCGCCGGTTTCGTGAATCGCCTGAAGAACTTCGTCGGTTGGTCCGAATCTATAGCTCTCTGCCTGCTCCGGGTCGGCGCTCCAAACCGGGAAGATCGTGCTCGCATTACCAGCGGCCACGACACCGGCCCGCTGCCCGGGATCGGGCACGAGCCATGTCAGCATGGGATCGTTACTCAAATATTGTGCGTCGATTTCCGTAGGCCCCATGAAGTCGTGGGTGCGGACCATGTCAATACGCAGATATTTGTATTGATCCACAAGATTCGGCAGACCCTTCATCACGGGCGTCGGCGGACCGTTCACGCCCTGAAACGAACCAATACGGCCGGTCACTTTGCCGGCATCCACGTGCATGCTCCGGAGTTGAGCGAGTGACGTGGCGGAAAGGGCGACGATCGCAATAACACGGAAAGGATGACGGAGACCGGGTGTTCGCGGAGCATGACTCATGATCCACAACCCGAGAGGCAGATGAATGGTAGGCACGTGGGGACTCGAACCCCAGACCTCTACCGTGTCAAGGTAGCGCTCTAACCAACTGAGCTACGCGCCTACTGACTTTTTAGTATACCCTAGCTCAGCGCGCTAACGCGGCCATCTTGCCGCATCCGGGAAGCGCTGAGTTTGGCACGGTTCAAAGGGGATCGGAGCGGATTATGCAGAGGGAGAGAGAATGACGTTGACTCGGTATCTCGCGATAGTTGCTTTGTTTGGTCTTGTGGTTGCGAACTCGGTTGGGCAGGATCAGCTCAAGTCGCAGCCGCCGCTGTGGGCGGGGAAGCCCGATGTTGCGGCGTTCGAGAAGATCGAAGGCGAAAAACTGGCGGCCGCCCAAAGATCGGTGGATGCCATCGCGGCGGTGAAGGGATCGTGGACGATCGACAACACATTGGCCCGCTACGATGAGGCGATGCGACAACTCAACGCGGCGGTTTACTTCGCCCGGCTGATGCAGGCGGTGCATCCGAGCGCAGACTTCCGCGATCACGCCACGGCGATGGTCAGCAAGACCACCTCCGCGGTGACGGAGCTTTCCCTCAACCGGGACGTGTATCACGCGCTGGCCAGCCTCGATCTCTCCAATGCCGATGCGGCGACCCGCTACTACGTGGAACGCCAGCTCTTGGAGTTCCGCCTGGCCGGCGTCGACAAGGATGACGCCACGCGCGCCAAGCTGAAGCAGTTGAACGACGATCTCACCAATGAGCAGTCCCAGTTCGAGCGCAATATTTCTGATGATCAGAAGAGCATTGAGGTTAGCGACAGTTCGGAACTGGCGGGTGTTCCGCAGGACTACATCGATCGCCACAAGCCCGGCCCCGACGGGAAAATTCACATCTCGACGAACTATCCCGACTTCTTTCCAGTCATGACCTTTGCCAAGAGCGATGATCTTCGCAAGCGCCTGGGTTTCGCTTTCGCCAACCGGGCCTATCCGAAGAACGACCAAGTGCTGCGACAGATGATGCAGACGCGCTATGAGATTGCGACGCTGCTCGGATATGGCTCGTGGGCCGACTACAACGCCGCCGACAAGATGATTCGGAATGGCCAGAACATTGCCGCTTTTATCCAGCAGGTGGATACGGCTGCGCGCCCCGAGGCCCAGCGCGAGTTCGCCATGCTGCTGGAGCAAAAACAGAAAGATCATCCCGGGGCAAAGGAAATCTGGGATTACGACAATTCCTATTATCCGGAGATGGTGCGGCGCGCGAGTTATGGCTTTGACTCTCAATCGGTGCGCCCCTATTTTCCTTATGCCCAGGTGAAGCAGGGGATCCTCGACACCGCTGCCCGGCTCTTTCAGGTGAGCTTCCGGCAGGAAAAAGACGCTACGGCATGGGATCCGCTGGTGGAAACCTGGGACGTAATCGATCATGACAAAGCGATTGGCCGAATTTATCTGGACATGCATCCGCGCCCGGGAAAGTTCACTCATGCGGAAATGTCGCCGGTGCTGGACGGGATTCGCGGAAAACAATTGCCGGAAGCCATTCTCATCTGCAATTTTCCCGCGCCGACGGCATCGGATCCCGGTCTCATGCAGTATGACGACGTGCAGACGTTTTTTCACGAGTTCGGCCATCTGATGCACTGGATTCTGGGCGGTCAGCAGTCCTGGGCGGGGATCAGCGGCATTTCTATGGAATCGGATTTCGTAGAGGCACCGTCCCAGATGCTGGAGGAACTCATTCGCAGCCCGCAGGTGCTGGCGGGATTTGCTCATCATTACCAGACGGGAGAACCCATTCCCGCGGATCTGGTTGCCCGCATGAATCGCGCCGCAGCCTTTGGGCGTGGGGGCTGGGTAGCTCGTCAGAATGCCTATACTTCAATTTCGTTTGATTTGTACAAAGCCAATCCAAAGGACATCGATATCGAAAAGGTCAGCCTGGCCGACCTGGCTCACTACGCGCCGATCAGCGTTTCCCCGGATACGCATATGTACGACGCCTTCGGCCATCTCGCGGGTTACTCCTCCGCCTACTACACCTACCTTTGGGACAAGGTGATCGCGCTGGATTTCTTCTCCCAGTTCGACCCCCAAAATCCGTTGTCTGGCGATACGCCAATGCGCTACCGCCGCCTGGTGCTCGAGCCGGGAGGGTCGGTTTCTGCCAACAGCCTGGTAAAGGATTTTCTGGGGCGCGAGCAAAACACCACTGCCTTTGAGCATTGGATGGGTCAGGAATTTCAGGACTCACCCAGCGCAAAGGGAGGGATGCAATAGCGCTGTGCGGCAATCGAAGGGTCAGTGACTCGGCTTCGCTGGAGGACGAAAGGACCAGGTCATTCCCCAGGAATACCAGGCGATGATCAGCAGAACATCCACCGGCATGCCGAAGATGATGTAGAGCACAGGCATGAACAGAATCGTCGTCTGTAGTATCAGGGCCTGCAGGACCACCTGGAACGGAAGAAACAGGGTGAGATGCGCGATGGTAAGCGCCGTCAGTGAGGCTTTCTTCCACAGTCCGAAATCGAAGATGTAATAGGTAAGAGCAAACAGGAGCGGGACTACCGAGATCAACCCGATCCCGGAGCTGATGAGCGCTTCCATGTAGCTGTCGGGTGCGTGGGGGAAATGCAACGGCCAAAGAGCAAAATAGAAGAGAGCTGTAGCCTGCACCAGCAAAATGCCGCGGGAGAGATAGAGGATCGGCGCCAGCGGTTTGGGCAAGAGATAAGTGGCAGCGAAAAGAAGTAACGTGATCGCGCAGGTGAGCGACCATGTGCGCAGGCTCGGCAGGACGGAGTAAATGCGAAGATAAGGAATCTCCAGGCAATAGGCTGCGCTGAAGCGATGAGCGGCGATTTCGAGCGTTGCGCGCAAGGGCAGGAAGCGCAGGCTTAGCGCCAGAAAAGCGGTCCAGAAATGGCAAAGCTGCGGCAGCAAGAGCACCCAGATGTAGGAAAAAGAGAGAAAGAGCGAGATGGAAGTCACCACGTTGCGGGGGCCGAGGCGGAAATGGTGCAAAGCGCGGTGCATGGCGATCACACCGCCGCGGTGGCCGCGGAACAGGGTATCTTCCGTGGACTTGAAACCACTGCCCGGTAATGGCTTGCCTTCCGTCATTGGCAGTCTTTGACGGCTGCTCTAAAACTCCTTGAAAAAGCCGAAACTGCTTCCTCCGCGCATGTAGAACGGGCTGTGATAGTAGTCGCCGATAACGTTGAACCCCCAGTTGGTGCCCAGCCATCTTCGCCAGGTAATGGTCAGTTCCTGGCTGTTGAACTGGGTGAGGGTCACGGTCGGACCAATCAACTGATAGGCTTCCTCGCCAAATCCGGCGCGAACCGTCAAGTATTGCTGTTTGTTGCGGCCCTGCGTAAGGGCCACGAATCCCGCCGGCGCGAATACTTTTCCTGGATCGCTGACGTTGAAATACATCCCCTCTTCGACGATCCAAGGTTTTTCAAAGTAGTAAGTCGATCCCAGATAGAAAATGTTGTCGCGATGCACATCTTTCGCGGCAACGTAGCCGTATCCGACGGTCGAGATCCATTGTTTGCGCGCCAGCCACTTCTTGTTGAGGAACGCATCGGTGCGGAAACGCGGCCAGAAAAAACCACCGGCGCTGGAACCCACGGTGAGTGCGCCGTACCAGCTGGGGCTAAAGGTGTGGGTGTCGCCGGCGGCGAAATATACGCCGGCGTCCCCGAACTGATGCTGGCCGTTGATTTCGGCATCCCAGACGTCGGGACCTTTCTCGTACACCGCGCGGGTGTATCCTCCACCCCAAAAGCCGTAGCCATTGGTCAGAGTCTGATAACTGCCCCCGGTTTCAATGAAGTTCGTCAGCGGTTTGGTCTCGGCGGGAGGCTGATCATTGACCACCTGCTGAGCGGGCACCGAGGCGGCCGGCGACGCGGGGGCGTCATCCTGCGCGCTGAGCACGAAAGGAAATGCCAGAGTCGTCATTAGAAAAAAACCGAGAATTCGGTAGCGTTTTGGTTCAAAAGTCATCATTTACTCACCAATTTGGTTTCAAATCGAACCTGTTTGCTGTCGCCGGCGATTACCATCCACGAGTCGTCGTCGCGCACCACACGAGCGGTTCCACCCTCAATCACGGGTTGGGTAAAACGGCTGGCAGGAAGCCGCCAGGTGAAATGATCGAGGCTCTGGGGATGCGAGGCCGCAATCGCGATGTGTCCCGCTTCGTCGGAGATCGTCCAATTCACCTGCTTGCGGGAGTTCAAGAAACGTGCAAGGTCAGTCATGGTGTACCAGCGGAATCGTCCTTCCGTCTGGAGGCTGCCAGTTTGCTGCATCCATTTGTCGACTACGTCGCGGTAGTTGATTACCCCGGGAGGATGAAAATAGACCAGCCGCACCGAGTGATGGTCGGCAGCGAATTGGCTCACGGCCTCGAGCCAATGCTCAACTTCAAGATGGGAGTAGCCTTCCTGCTCCATTTCCTCGAAGGCGGCTGCCTGATTTAGATGGAGAATGGGAAACGCCCAGATATTCTGTCCTTCGCGCATACCATCGCGATAGCCTTGGGTCGGCGCCATGCCGGTGTTGCCGGTGAAGTAGTAAGCGAGGAATCCGTGTGCTTCGAGCCAGGAAGTCACCCACTTCGGCTGGTTCCCGTGAGGGGCCGAATACTCACGCACGGGCTTCCCCATCACCTGCTCCAGATCGCGGTTGTTCCATGCCAGGAAGTGTTCCATCATCGCGGGAGATTCCTTGTCCACGTGGGTTGCGAAGTAGTCGTGGATCCAGCCGCCGTGACTGCCGATCTGGTCGCCACGCGCCACTTGCTTGCGAATGAAGTCCTGGCTGAAGGAGTTGTTGGCGACGTCGAAGCCCTCATGATCGCCGAACCGCATTTCGTCTGGTCCGGCGGTGATATGAATCGAATAGGGTCCCTGCTGCATGATGGTCCAGGAACTCATCTCCTGCAGCGGCTTGATGGCGGCATTCGAGTCGACATGCCAGTTCAGGACCACGCCGCCGACGCCATCCGGAACCGAGGTCAGGAAAGGCAAGGAAAGCAGATGCCCGGCAAAATATTTCAGGAAAGCGTGCAGCAGCAGGCCATCGGTGTTGGCTTTGAGGTATCCGAGCGGCAAGTTGACGAACAGAACCAACCCGTTTCCATAGGCATGTTCACCGGCCACAATTCCCGCGCCGGAGCGGAATAAGACGTGGCCGGAGTAATTTGCCGAGGTTGCGAAGCTGGGATAGGAAAGAGCTCCATAGAGGTAGCGCCTGAGCTGAACTTCAAATCCGCCGTCAGGCCAATTCGCAGCGGCCTCATTCGTTGCCTCAAGCGGATAATACTTTCCGGGCGGAATATTCAGTTCGCGAATGATCTCGCTACTGCTCCGAATGCTGTCCCATTGAATGGCATGGTCCTGCAGCTTCTCGTAGAACGCATAGTCGACACCCGCAAGGTCCGACAGCCTGGATCCTCCCGGCGCGTAGCGCCCTTGCGGTGAGAGCGTCCCCGCATCGTATACCAACATCAATTTTCCGCCGGAGTTGACGAAGCTGCGAATGCCGGCGATGAGGTAGTCGCTGGCCTGCGGATGAATGGTGTCGGGAATGATCAGGCCCGCGCACTGCGGGAGACCGAAGAAGGGACGCACCAGCTCGGAGTCATGAATGGGGAAGACATGCAGTCCTTCTTCGCTCGCAGCATCAAACCACACAGTCACTTTCGGATCAGACAGGTTGGCGCCGTCGGGCAGGAGCAGGAGCAGCGTGTCCGAACTGGGATCCAAGCGGCTGTGGGCCGACCAGGACCAAATCAGCAACGCTGATAAAGCGCAAGCGGCAACGGTCATCCAGAGTACCTTCATGACTTCGCCGCCACCTGACCGAGTTCCCGTGCCCACAAAGTGCCAAACACGACGACTCCTTCTTCCACATCAATCCAGGGAGCGCTGACGGTCGTGGGCTGATCGACTGCCCCACAGCGAGTTCCACGTTCGATCACCATTTGACGTTCGGCAATGACCGGACCGTGGATATTGCAATTCGAGCCAATCTGCATCTGGTTGGCGCTCATCAGGCTGCCGTCGACCGTGACGCCAGCCTCGAGAATCACACCCTTGTCGCCCTTGGCACTGCCCTGCACTTTCGCGCCCGATCCGATGAGAAGCTTGCCTCGAACCACAAGATTGCCGAGAAATGTTTCTCCGGGCGGAATGGAGAAGTCGCCATCGTGCAGCAGACGCCGTGTGGTGATGAGCGCGGCGGCATGATCGCTCACGGACGACGGCAGATCGCTGGCCGGAGCACCAATCTCGATCCTGGGGGCGTTGAGCCGCTGAAAGCTGCACGGTTTTTGCAGACGAATGCCGCGATCTGAGGAGATACGTCCATGTAGTTCGCAGTCGGAATCGGCTTCAAACTCTCCCATCGCGTGCACCCAGCGCATGACCCGGCTGGCTGCACTCAAGTGCACGGTTTTTTCTCCCAGGATGGCGCGGTACTGATTTTTGGCGCCTCCCACGAACTGCCCGCCGGCATAGATGTCTTTGCTGAACTTAATGTGGGAGGGCAAACGAAGATTGGAGTTGGTGGCAATCAGCAGCGGACAAAGGCCATTTTCCTCTTTCAGCGGGAGTCTCAAAGCCTCGTCACCGCAGCCCAGCACAAGGTAGTCGGTTCCGTCAGGGAGAGTGCCGAACACTGCAGCCCTCGAATGCAGCGATTCGCGCAGAAGGGTCTCCAGTTCCTTGATGTAACTGCGAAAGCTATCGGCAAAGTGTCGGATTTCACCGGCGTGTTGCTGAATCACGCTCAGGGGCAGCGCGTCTGACTTGCGACGCAGTTCCACCAAAGCCGGAATCAAGGGCAGCATGAACACCGTAGCTGCCAGCAGCATCAGGATCGCCAGTGCCAGATAGGAATTCACGAGGCCGCCTTCCGGAAACGCTCCGTCTTGTCCCAGTGGAATTCGGCACCGGTAAGGGCGTCCTTTACCTGCGAGAAAGCGGCGCGGGAGACCGAGAAGATGCTGACCGTGAAACCAAGAATCAGGAATGGCAAAAGGCAAATGCGGTGGCGGTTGCCGTCGAGCCGAACTGCGGCAGCGATTTCGAAAAATGCAGCCAGGTTGCCGATGGTGGCATAGGCGGTGATAGAAAGCAGCGCGATTACCCCGTGCAGGGGGGCAATGCCCTCGTAAAACACGGCCAGTGCGAGCGCCCAGCCCAACAACGTGATGGGCGCCATGACGTAAACACCCAGGAGCAAAGTTCCGTCGATGCGTTCGCGCAGGCAGGCGCGGTGTTTTCCGAACAGCAAATGCAGACCGTAGGTCATCATGGCCTGGTTGTGACCTTTCGCCCAGCGCATGATCTGCTTGATGCGCACCGGCCAGGTCTCCGGGACCTCCTCGTAGCACTCCGAGCGGTTCTGGTAGACCGTTTTCCAGCCATGCAACAGGAGGCGGTAAGTCAAGTCTGTGTCTTCGGTGAGGGAGTTGTCATTCCAGCCGCCAATTTCCCTTAATGCGCTCAACCGGACTCCGGCCACAGTTCCACCATGCTGCGGCACCAGACGAAGGTTCATCCGCGCCTGCTGGTCGACCTGATAGCCGCCGGAGCGCTCCAGATCGAGCAACCGGGTGAGCAGATTGGTGCCGCAATTCATCGGCACGACCCGGCCCATCACGCCGCCGACTTCGGGATCAAAAAACGGAGCCGTAAGTTGCCGCACGAGGCCGGCGCCGGGAATATAGTCGGCGTCAAAAATCAGGATGACTTCGGTATCGACGAGTTCCATCGCGTCTTTCAGCGCAGCGGCTTTGCCACCTTTTCCGTTGGTGCGATGAAAGGGCCGGATGCGGTCGGGAAAACGCGCGACGAATTCATCGATAATCTCGCGCGTGCGGTCGGTAGAGCGGTCGTTGACCGGCACCACCAGCATTTTGTCGGCCGGATATTTCACGGCCATCAGGGCCACCAGAATGTTTGCGACTACTTTCTCTTCGTTGTGCGCGGCCACCAGGATGGTGACCGGCGGCCAATCGGCGGTATCGATGTCGATGTAAGGATGGCGCTGGAAGGCGAACAGACGATTCAGCGTGAACCAATAATGACGCGCCGTGTAGATGCAGATGAGCGAAATAATGACGTACAAAACATAGATCATGGCGCGCCATCACGGCCGCGACGCAGGCCGGTCATGGCTTGCCTGCGGCGGTCTTTGCTGCAATCTCCGCCATGTCGGACTTACGACGTCGCGGATGAGACTTGGGCGGCAGCTTGAATTCTTTGTCGGCTTCCAGCAGCGGGCTCTTCTTCTGATACCAGCGGGATACCGCCTCCACAATGCGTTCCGAGCCATGACCATCTCCGTAGGGATTGTCCCCCTCGGACATATCCAGATATGCATCCGAATCGTCGAGCAGACGGTTGGCTTCCTGGACAATACCTTCGCGCGACATGCCGATGATTTTCGCCATGCCGAATTGCGAGGCTTCCGGGCGCTCGGTCACTTTGCGTAACACCAGAACAGGTTTGCGAAAAGTCGGGGCTTCCTCCTGAATGCCGCCGGAGTCGGTCAAAACCAGGAAGCAGCGTCGCAACAGGCTGACGAAGGTGATGTAATCCAGCGGTTCGGTCAGGTGGATGCGATCGGTGTCCTGCAGGAGCGCGTTGACGGTGCTGCGCACATTGGGGTTCATGTGCACCGGGTAAATCACCCGAATGTCGCTGTGTTGCTTGACCAGGTCTTTGAGCGCCAGGCACATATTCTCCTGGTCGGAACCCCAGGATTCGCGGCGGTGGGAGGTCACCAGCACCAACCGGGAGTTGTCCTTGGGGATCCCGGCGAGCGGAGTGTTGTCCCAGGAGTGAGGGAGTAGACTCAGCACCCGCAACGTGTCGACGACAGTGTTTCCGGTGACGACAATTTTTTCGCTGGGGATACCTTCGGCGAGGAGGTTATCCCGTGATCCGACGGTCGGGGCAAAGTGAATTTCGGTCATCACCGAGACCAGCCGCCGGTTGACTTCCTCGGGGAATGGATTGTAAATATCGCGGCTACGCAGTCCGGCCTCGATGTGACCGACCGGAATCTTGCAATAGTAGGCTGCCAGTGCGGAAGCAAAGGCGGTCGTGGTGTCGCCCTGGACCAGCACCATGTGAGGCTCAAAGCGGCGGCACGCATTCTCGACCGTATCCAGCACCCGTCCGGTTAAGGAACTCAAGGTTTGGTTGGGACGCATCACGTCCAGGTCGAAATCCGGTTTGATCTTGAACAACTGAAGGGCGTGATCGAGCATGGTGCGATGCTGGCCGGTATGGACGACTGCGATTTCAAATTCCTGGGAGCGGCGGCGAAATTCATGGATCACCACGGCCAGCTTGATGGCCTCGGGCCGGGTCCCCAGAACCGCAATGATTCGGCACTTCATTCGTTCACCTGAACTGGCGGACCTGTGTGTACACAAGTCCCTTTTGCCCGGCCCGATTTTGGCGAGACGGGTCCGCAGCGGCGCGCGAGCTTCCACGTAAATGTGCCTTTCCGCTGTGGGTAGAGCTAGTTTCGATTCTTCTGTACCGGGTAATTTCCGTAAAGATTACCAACGTTATCGGAGAACAGGCTTCCGGACTGAGGTTTTAGGACACCTAATCACGAGAACTCAGTTTCCCCGGATTCAACCGCTGAAGGTCATCTGGGCGAATTACTGAAGTTTGCCGCATCAGCCTGTAAATC
>Ga0335078_10013225_pt1 | contig 12235 bp, 10 predicted proteins | sample Lox_Sample_32_FD_206711 | JGI IMG/M metagenome (GOLD analysis project Ga0335078, IMG submission 206711) | Soil microbial communities from Loxahatchee National Wildlife Refuge, Florida, United States - Lox_Sample_3.2 | ecosystem: Environmental > Terrestrial > Soil > Wetlands | place: USA... | reverse complement strand
TGGTGGATCGCAGCGCTCATGCGACTCAAGTGGACCACCGCAATTTCTGTTCCAGTCGTTTCGTCGGAGCGGTTCGCATCAATTCCCGAGATTGAGCACGAACCGCACCTTTGGCCAATCGAAATTCATACTCCGCGGTTGTTCCCAGAGGGCTCCGATGCCAGAAACGTGGACCTGCCCGGTCTGGAGTGGCTACGAAGTAACTGGTACGACGCCGCCTTACTGATGGGCAGTAGAGACTTCAGCTTCGCAATGCAGGCCGTCGATGGCAGCCTGTGGAACCATACGCCTGAATTGGCACTGATCGCGCTCTGGGGCGCGCTTGAGCGGCTTTTCTCGTCCTCAGGCACTGAGCTTAGCTTCAGAGTGTCGACAAATATCGTCTGCTTCCTTGAACCACCCGGGCGGGAACGGTACGCCTGCTTTAAAAAGGTCAAGGTTTTGTACGATAACCGATCGAAAGCTGCTCATGGCACTGGCGGCTCAGACCCGGCCGCTTATGGCGAAACCTATGAGATTTCTAAACGCGTTCTTTTGAAGATCATTGAATCTCGTCGAGTACCCGGCAAAAAAGAGCTTGAGGCCAATGTCTTCGGAGACCATTTCGGCATCGCGCCTGACTCTGTTGCTGAGAAGTAACTCGGCAGGTGGCCCATTCAAGCCCGGTTTTGGCTTGAGTGGGGCGGTTCAGGCGACCGGGTGGGGCTTCAGCCGCGCCGCCATCCGCGCGGCGAAAGGAAAACGCGCCCGTCGGGCGCAACTGGCACGGCGTCCGACCCCTGTCCGGCATTCCGATAGTTTCGCCTTATCGGCGCGGGGCAGTGCGCCGGTTCCTCAGCGTAGGAAACCCATCCAAAATCCAATCTTCCCAAATCGGGAACCTTCCCCTCCCACCATCATTTTTTCTTGACTTCTCACCCCTTCCCGCCCAACAATTAACCATACAGTTAATTAAAGGTGGGGCGCGGCGCAACTCCTTTTATCCTAGGGTTTTGCCTGTTAAACCCCGTAAAGCCAAGGATTTACAACCAATTTCCCGCTAACCCGGTGATTCTCAAAGACCACCGGGGGAGGGGGATATGGAGCCTTCATTCTTATGTCGTATTATCCCGATTGCATCGCGCGTTGTCAGCACATCAAAATCAACGGCACCCAGTGCGGCTCGCCCGCGCTTCGCCGCAACCGTTTCTGCTACTTCCACAAGCGCTGGGCCGACCAGCGCATCCGCCTCAACTCCGCCCGCTCCCGCAGCAAGCCCGCCGCCTTCGACCTGCCGCTGTTAGAAGACGCCAACTCCATCCAGGTCGCCCTCATGCAGGTGATGCGCCTGCTCGCCAGCAACCAGCTCGACCACAAAACCGCCGGCCTGCTCCTTTACGCGCTGCAAACCGCCAGCGTCAACCTGCGCAACACAGATTTCGAGCCCAAGCTTAAGACCAGAGTAGTAATCAACCCCAGCGACGTATCACAAACCACGCTGAACGATAACCCCTGGGACCCCTCGCAATTCGAAGAAGAAGAGGAGGAGGAAACCGGGGCAGAAACACCAGAAGACGACGAAGCGCGAGCCAAACCGACCCTGTCGCAACTCAAAGAACACGACGAGAAAAAAGACGTCCTGGAAATCCAAGCCGTAGCCGCCGACATCTCTGCTCAGCCACGATGTGGTGCCGGCCAAGGCCTGCAGGACAGCCGGGTGCCCCAGGTCTCGCCGCCTTTGCGAGACCTGGGAAGGGTCACCGCAAGACTCTCCGTGACGAGGGTTTGTCAATTGGTGGGGGCCCTTCTCTTCTGTCACCGGCCTTCCCTCCCGAAGCTGCATATGCGGAAGTTCCCAGAGGCCATTCCCAGGTCTCGCAAAACCGGCGAGACCTGGGGCACCCGGCCAATTTGGCGACATGGGCCGCCCGCCTCTAATACTTGACAGCATATGTCCTGCGGTCGGCCGCCTACGGACACTGAGGCCCACTCACGACAACCACGCAGGGAACTCTCAGGGGCGCTTGTGGGCGGCGATTGCGGCGATCAGGCCGGGGATGGTGTATTCGCGGGCTTCGATGTCAGGGCTCAGGCCCAGCTCCCGCAGGGTTTGCGATGTGACCGGGCCTATTGAGGCGAAGTGAATGCCTTCCAGCAGGAGGACGGGGCTCAGGCGGGAGTGCCCGCGCGGCCCCTTCTGATCGAGGAGCTCTACGAAGTTTCTTGCTGTGGAGGAACTGGTGAAGGTGATGACTTGGGGATGGCGCTGGGATTTCAGCAGCGTCCGCAGCCTGGTGCGGGAGGATTTTGGCACCACCGTTTCGTAGGCTTCGACGACATCTACCCGCGCGCCTAGGTTACGCAGTTCGCGCGGGATCACGTCGCGGGCGACCTTGGCGCGGGCGAGCAGGACGCGCTTGCCTTTCACCTTGCTGCGCAGGCTCTTGACGACCGATTCGGCGACGTATTCTTTGGGCACGACCTGCACTTTTAGGCAGCGGTCTTCTATGGCTTGGCGCGTCGCCGGGCCGATGGCGGCGATTTTCAGGTGGGCGAGACGATTGCGGCGGATGCGCAGCTTGCCGATCCGTTCCCAAACTCTTTCTACTCCGTTCACGCTCGTGAGGATTAGCCAGTCGTACTGTGCGATGTTTTTGAGAGCGGTGTCCAGCGGGACGAAGGAACGCGGTCGGCGAATTTCGATGAAGGGGATTTCGATGACCTGCGCGCCCAGCTTGCGCAGCCCGGAAGAAAGCGCGCTTGCCTGATGGCGGGCGCGGCCTACGAGAATGCGGGTTCCAGCGAGAGGCGGTGCTGGCTTTATGTTTTCTCTCGTTTTCACGGCTTGCAGAACTTGCTTCTCGGGGATTGAAGGCATAACTCCGAGTGGGTCTGCTTTTGTTCCTCAGCGCTTGCCACCATCCGGAATCCGAAATGGTCAGTCCGGTAACTGTAAATTAGCGTCGAGTCGAGGATGTGTCGCCGTCCTTTGTCGGTCTCTGTCACCTCCCTGCATCGGATTGCTAGGTTGTCAAGCGCCGCGGACCCAGGAATGAAGCCATAGATACAATCGAACGACAGAATATTCTCGCTTACGGAAACGTCCGCCCACGTTACCAGACCTTCCTGTGTGGTCCACCATTTGTCCTTTGCAAACTGCCACTTACGCAGAGCCCACTGGTGTTTTGCGGAGTCATAACGAAACGCGCCAAGAATCTGGGAGGCCTCACATTCGGTACATGTCAGATAGCTGAACACGATGTCGGGCACCTTCGACGGGTCAAAGCGAGCAAGACGAACGAGTTTCCATACCCAGAGAACGGTTGCATCCGCGATCGGGGTCTTAGTTCTTGTCCGCAGATTGAAGTTGAACGCCGAAAAGTAGTCGGCATACTTGCTGTCTTCCGTTTCTCGATGCCCGATGAGAACCAGAGCATCGTCGCCAGCGACCGCAATGCGGTGCACGTACTTGTAGCTATACGCCATTACGGGAGAAGTCTTTCTTGGATCGTCAGGTTCGAGTTCATTTTGGAAAGCGGCCCGCACATGGGCCCAGACAGCGGGTTTGTCCTTCGGGCCTATCCAGCGGACGGTATCTTGCGCCTGGACATGCAAGCGAACGGTGAAAAGAAGCGATAGGAAGGCCAGTGCTGTCCGAGAATAGGCCGGGCGGGCGCGGCCCGCGAGGATGCGAAGGCCGGAGAGGGAAAGTCGCCTGGCCGGATTCGAGGCGGATTTCATGGACGCGTCCTATCCCAAAAAAGTTGTCGTCCCGAGCGAAGGGAAGAACCTATGCATTCTGCGCTCAGCAACAAAATGGATAGGTGCTTCGCTTCGCTCGGGATGACAGTTCTGAAAAGCTGCCAGCATTGCTGAGAAGAAAACTCGCTCATGGTTGCTGCGGTACGGGTTCCTGATGGCCGTAAACTTCTTCCAGGATTGCGTCTCCGCCACGGCGCAGCAGTTTTTCTCCTACGGCCTCACCTAGTTCTGTTGGATTGCTTCCCTCGCCTGACTCGCGCAGCAGCTCCGTGCCGTCGGGGCGGGCGACGATGGCTTCGAGATGCAGGCGGCTGTTGGGCATTTCTGCGAGGGCACCGATGGGGACCTGGCAGCCTCCGCCGAGTTTGTTGAGCAGTGCGCGCTCGCAGGTGGTGGTGGCGCGGGCTGCGGCGTCATCGAGGAAGGCCAGATGCTGGTGGACGGCGGAATCGCCGGCGCGAATTTCGATTCCCAGCGCGCCCTGGCCGGCGGCGGGGCAGATGATTTCTGCGGGAATCACCTGGCGGATCAGCTCTGTCTTGCCCAGGCGCGTGATGCCGGCGGCGGCGAGGATGATAGCGGCATATTCACCGGCGGCGAGTTTGCGCAGGCGGGTGTCCACGTTGCCGCGCAGGGGATGAATTTCGAGATCGGGCCGAATAGCTTTAAGTTGTGCCTGGCGGCGCAGGCTGCTGGTGCCCACGCGGGCGCCGATGGGGAGAGCTTCTATGTTGTCGTAACGGCTGGAGCAGAAAACGTCGCGCGGGTCCTGGCGCTTTGTAATGGCGGCGATTTCGAAGTCTTTCGCGACCTCGGTGGGCAGGTCTTTCAGGCTGTGGACGGCGAGGTCCACGCGGCCGGCGGCGAGGGCTTCTTCGATTTCCTTGGTGAACATGCCCTTGGTGCCGACTTTGGCGAGGGCGACGTCGGTGATTTTGTCGCCGGTGGTATGGATGATTTGAATTTCCACTTCATGGCCGCGTTGGCGCAGGAGCGCAGCGATATGGTTGGCTTGCCAGAGGGCGAGCTGGGAGCCACGGGAGCCGATGCGGAGCAATTGGAGTGAGTTAGTCAAGTGTTTGTTGTTAATTCCTCGTCCCTTTTGTTTCTTCGCCGCTGAAGCGCAGTCCACGCCCCGATTGAGTAACCTACCGCTCCAAGCGTTGGAGATACGAACAGGAATCTGGCCAGACATCCATCTGCACAGTTTTCGCCCAGAGAAAATAGCTCGTCATATTCGTAGCGCCAATAGTGACCGCCATTCTGGGCACGGTAATACGCCGAATGACTCGAAAACCAAACGCTCTGCAAAAAGAGCATAAGGAGCAAAGAGACAAACAGCGTTCCCACCCACTGGGCAGAGCGATCCCGCATCCGGTCGTTGATTGCCAGGCCGACGATGAATGCCGGCGCCCAAAACGCGGGACTGTATTGGGAATCGGCCAACCGCAAGAACAGCCCGTGGGAAGGCGCGGGGCCATAGGGCACGAGGGCCGCGAGAAGCACAAAGCCGGTCACAAGGCCGCCGATCGTTGCAACGCAGCTATGGAAGATGAACCGAAATGCGTTGCCTTGAATAGTAGGTTGGCGGCCTCCAGAGCCGCCGCTAATCAGGCCAAACATATCGTTGGTAGACACCGTCACCGGCGCGTCCCCGCTTTCATGAATTGTCATCCTGAGGGAAGCAACATTTCGCGGAGTCTAAAGAGCGCGGTGGAGCAGTAGCCTGGAATGCAGCTTCCAGGCATTTGCGGGATGCGTTTATGTGGCATGATGCGAATGCATGTCGGCTGTGATGCGCCGATCTGCGCCGGGGTCCTTCGCTTCGCTCAGAACGACAACTCATAATTAGTCTAGCCCTGGGGTGCTGTGGTTCCACCGGATTTCGATGCCTTCTCCCGTTTCTCTTTTTCCTGCAAGTTGAAGAGCCGCCGCACCACATCCACCACCGTCGTGGCTTCGGCTTCCCGCGCTGCCGTCTTCAGCGTGCTGATGGGCGTGTGCATGATTTTGTTGACGATGCCGCGGGTCAAAGTCTCGATGGCCAATTCCTGTTCGGGGGAGAGCGTGCCCAGGCGGCCGCGGACGCGATCTATTTCGGCCTGGCGGATGGTTTCGAGGTGGTCTTGCAGGCTGACGATCGTTGGTACGACTTCCAAAGTCTGCAGGCGGCCCAGAAAGCGCTCGACCTCGGTTTGAATGATGGCTTCGGCGCGCTCGGCTTCGCGCTTGCGGTCGGCGGTGTGGGAGACCACGGCTTGCTGGAGATCGTCAATGTCATAAACGAAGATGCCGTCGAGCTTGTTCATTTCTGGGTCAACATCGCGGGGAACGGCGATGTCAATGAAGAACATGGGGCGGTTCTTGCGGCGGGCGAGGAAGCGCTCGCCGTGTTCGCGGCGGAAGATGGCGACGGGAGCGCCGGTGGAGCTGATGATGATATCGGCGCGGTCACAGAATTCGTAGATGTCGGAGAAATGGATGGCCTCGCCGTTGAATTTGGCGGCCAGCTGCTTAGCGCGTTCGTAGGTGCGGTTGGCGACGAAGATGGAAGCCGCGCCGTGAGCTTGCAAATGGCGCGCCGCCAGTTCGCTCATCTTGCCGGCGCCGACCAGGCAGACGTGCTTGCCTTTGAGCGATCCGAAAATCTTTTGGGCTAATTCCACTGCGACCGAAGCCACGGAAACGGCGGAAGAGCCTACGGCGGTTTCGGTGCGTACCCGCTTGGCCACGGCGAAGGCGCGAGTGAGCAGAAGATCGAGCTGGGCGTGCAGCGCCCCTACGGCGCGGGCGGTAGCGTAGGCTTCCTTTACCTGGCCGAGGATTTGCGGCTCGCCGACGACCATAGAATCCAGGCTGGAAGTTACGCGGAAAAGATGGCGGATGGCTTCGCCTTCGCGGTATTCGTAGAGATGCGGCTCGAACTGTGTGCAGTCGAGCTGGAAGTGGTCGCTTAGAAAGCGGCGCAGATCGGCGCTGCCGTTGCGGGTTTGGGCGAGGAACTCGACACGATTGCAGGTTGAGAGAATCAGACCTTCATCAACGCCAGGAAACTGGACGAGCTTCTGCAGCGCTTCGGGCAGGCGCGACTCAGGGATGGCCAGGCGCTCACGCACCTCCACCGGCGCGGTGTTGTGGTTGACGCCGATGAGCTGAAAGTTCATGACTGCACAAACCTGTGAATGGTGCTGAAATAGTTTGCCGCCCAAGCCACGACCGCAGCGGCGAAGGCGCCGGCAGCCAAGTAGGCAGCGCGGCGGCCGCGCCATCCTGCATTCCAGCGAGTGTAGAGCAGGAGCAGGTAAACCGCCCACATCAGAACCGAGAGCAAAATCTTGGGATCGAGCAGGTCCACGCGGTGGTAGGTCGCCTGCGCGACCACGACTCCTGCGATCAGGCCCAGAGTCATGAAGGGAAAGCCGAGCAGCAGGGAGCGGAAGCCGATTTCGTCAATCACCTGCAAGGGAGGCAGGCGCGAGAGCATGCCATTGGGGCGCTTCGCCTTTAGGGAGTGTTCCTGGATCAAATAGAGCAGGCTGGCGATGAAACTAAGAATCAGGGCGGCGTAGCCGGTGAAGATGAGAGCAATGTGGGTGAACAGCCAGCCGCTGCGAACCCCAGGCGAAAGAGCAAGGGAAGGCTGTTCGCCGGTGGCGGCGACGAAAGTGAGAAGAAAAACCAGGGGAAAAACCACGATTCCGGGCGAGGTAGTTTTGTAGACCAGGTACACGAGAAGAAAAGCCACCATAATCAGGAAACCCAGCACAGACTCCGCGTTATGGACCGAGGCGCGGGCGATTTCGCCGGAAAGGAAGACGCCCTCCATGAGGGCGACAAAGTGAAACACCATGCCAAGATACGCGGCGTGCAGGGCGATGCGGTTGAACAGGTCGCTGGTGCGGGTGAGCGCCACCAGGGCATAGAGCAGACCCACGGCGTAGCAACCGAGCGCAATGCGCAGCCAAAGTAAGGGCATGGCAGGTATGGTTCCCGGAAAGCTACCCCGGCCCAGTGATTATAGTCTGCACCGGGGGAAGGGCAACAGCTAGAAGTATCAGCACTTAGCCGTGTGATTGAAATCACAGACAAGCCGCGGAGTTCGCCAGGATCACACGCGGGCACTCTGGGGTGGGCGTGATCCCGGTCCGCATGGAGTGCTTTGAATTCCGGCCATCCAACCTCAAAAGCAAACCACCAAGGTCACGAAGGAGGGTCCCCACGAAGTCACACGAAGGAAGGCCTGTGCGGCCTAGTCATTTTTTCTTGGGAAAGGCAGTTCTCAGTTGTCAGATCTCAGTTCTCAGCTGGGGTTGCCCGCATCTTCGGATTCATTGAACTCCCAGGCTCGAAAGTGCCTGTTCAAGAATCTCGGCAGTTACCAGCAGGCGGCGGCCCTCGGCCAGCATGTTCTCGATTTCGTCGAACGCCTGAAAGAGGCGCATCTTGACAGCGCCATATTGCTCGGCTTCATTGAGCGGGCGGCCGTGGGCAGCGGCCCAGGTGTTGACGGCTTCTTCGCGGAGGAAGATGCTGACAGAAAAGGTTAACTTGCGGTCGGAGCTGGCGTCGAAGATGTATTCCGCGGCCGGGGCGTAGGGGTCGCCCGCGAGGGCGGGGCGTTTGCCGACAAAGTAATACTGATAAACGTACCCCTGCCCACCGGTGTAGGACTTCATGCGCATATTTGTCCCTGGCCGTTAGCCGTTAGTCGTTAGCCAACGACCAACGGCTAAAGACCGACTACTTGCTGCTATTCCCCGGAGAAATCACTCGTCCATACTCCGAAGCGCGCGCCAGGCGGTCGAACATCTGCCAGGCGGCGAGGGAAATGCGGCTGATGGCTTCTTCCCCGTCGCGCTCGTGGTGCAGATAGGTTGTCATGGCGCAAATTACGTACGGCCGGCCGGCGACGAATACGATGCCGGAATCATTGCGCACGCCTTCAAGTTCTCCCGGCTTGTTGGCGATCCTTAGATCATCTGGCAGATCGCGGGGGATGAAACTTTCTTTGTGGGTGCTGAGGATCTTGAAGAAATCTTCGGTCAGTTCTTTGTTCAGGATTTTGCCCTGGTGGAGATCTTCGAGCAGGGTCATCATTTCGAGGGGTGTGGAGATGTTCTCGCGGCCTTCGGCGGCGGCTTTTAGGTCCATCATTTTGCGGCGCAGGCGGGTGTGGGTGAGGCCGAGCGAATCCATCAGCGCGTTCACATTCTCCATGCCCACGCGGTCAATCAGCACGTTGGTGGCGCTGTTATCGCTGACCGCGACCATCATGGTGGCCACATCACGCAGAGTGAGTTGCGTTACTCCGGGAGTAAGGCCGCCCATGATGTCGCTATCGGGGACGAGGTCCGAAGCCTGCATGGTGTAGAGGTCGGTCAGTTTGAGTTTTCCGGTCTGGGCCTGACGGTAGAGTTCAGCCAAGACTGCTATTTTGATCGAGCTGGCCTGGGGGAAAACCTCGTCTTCGTGAAGAAAAAGTTTCTGACCGGTTGTGAGATCGTTGATAGCAACGCCCAGCACGCCATCGAGATGGTCGGCCGTGTCGTGGATTGTGGTGTCGAGTTTATGCCAGAGCACTTGCTGCTTCGCCTGGGCTGGCGCCTGAGCTTGGGCGAACGCTGCGCACGCCAGTAAACTCACGGCCAGGGCGCAGCTCGCCATCCCCCGAGCGCTATAGCTTGTGGTTTTAGGTTTCAATCTTCGCCTCCCGCAGGCGCTTTACCGCGGTCTCCGACGTCAGCGGCGAATAATAAACCTCTTTGAACGTATACGACCTTGCCTTGGCCGCCAGGATGGGCATGATCTCGATGTGCCAGTGGTAGTCCTCGTCTATGGTTTTCCAGTAGCCGAGGCTGGCGGAGCGGTGCTGGGTATTGGGCGAAGTGTGCAGCACAAGATGAAAATCCTCGGTGAGAGTGCGGATGCGCTGCAAGGTGCGGCGCAGCAAAGCGCCGAGGTCGCGCAAGGTGCTGCCGCGGTTGAGCCCGAAGCGTTCGAAGGCGGCGTCATGAATGCGGGGAAGAATCCAGGTTTCGTAAGGGACGCGCGGAGCGTAGGGGCCGAGGGCGAGGAAATCGCCGCGCATTTCGATCAGGCGCTGGTCCTGCCGGATCTCCTGGGAGACGATGTCGCAAAACACGCAGCGTTCTTTTTGTAGAAAGTATTCGCGGCCGGCGCGGAGTTCATAGAGGACACGGCGGGGGACGAACGTCGTGGCGGTGAGTTGCGTGTTGGGGTGCTGAAAATCCTGGCCGGCGCTCACGCCGTAGTTCTTGAATAGGGTGACGTACTTGAAGCGGCCGTCACGCTTGAGGTCCTGAATGCGCTGCGCAGCCAGGACCAGAAACTGCTCGATTTCCGCGTCGCTGGAGTTCCACAGTTGGCGGTCATGGTGCGGGTTTTCCAGCAGCACCTCGTGCGCACCCAACAAGCGCATGCGGTCATAAATGCCGTCACCGCGGCGAGCGGGGTCGCCTTCAATTCTATAAAGCGGCGCGGGATGGACCACCGACCGGGCCGCCCAGGAAGTGCCGGGAGGGCCGGGCATGCTGGCAACGAGTTGCACGGGAATGGTTGAATCCGGACAGAATGGGCAGGTGGTTTCAACTTTAGGAGAGTTGTCAGCTACATCGTCGCCGGTAATCACCCACGAGCGGGTGATGGGGTCCTTGCGAAGTTCCATGGGTGTAAGGAAAACATCAGGGTGGAGAGTCCGTCAACCCGAGACTTCAAGAGCGCCACGGATTCACGCGGATCAACTCCGATTAAAGCCAGCCCAGAAATTCCGAATGGTACCAAGCCGCGGCGGTCTGAAGACGAAAGAAACTGTGGTTGCGTTATAATCCGCCCACGAACCCACCACAGATGACTGAGCCTTCCACGCCGTTGATGCGGCAGTATGCTGCCATCAAGAAAGAACATCCCACGGCCCTGTTGTTTTTCCGTCTGGGCGATTTCTACGAGCTTTTTTTTGAAGATGCGGTGCTGGCGGCGCGGGAGTTGCAGATCACCTTGACCTCGCGCAATAAGGAAAAGGGCGTGGAGATTCCGATGTGCGGCGTGCCTTATCACGCCGCTGAAGGCTATATTGCCAAGTTGATTCGCAAGGGATTCAAGGTCGCGGTGTGCGACCAGGTGGAAGATCCGCGGCTGGCGAAGAAGCTCGTGCGGCGGGAAGTGACCCGCGTGGTAACGCCGGGGACGGCGGGCGATTCGTCGCTGAGTTCGGAGGAGAACAACTTTTTGGCGGCGGTAGCGCAGGCGGGAGAACGGGCTGGATTTGCGGCTCTGGACCTTTCGACCGGTGAGTTTCGCGCCACGGAATTTGCCGGAGTGGATGCGGCGCGGCGGATTCAGGAGGAGTTGGCGCAGCTGCGGCCGAAGGAAGTTTTGTATGGGTCTTCGGCGCCTTTGTTTGATCTTGGCGGGGAGCCCTCGAGATTCGCTCGAACGGAAAGCCAGGGGCGGCTGTCTGTACGCGGGCCGGGCGGTTACGCGGAGACTCCGCTCGATGATTGGATCTTTGCCGCCGATCACGCTATTCCTCTGCTGGAGAATCATTTTGGGGTGCTGTCCCTGGAGGGTTTTGGACTCTCCGGCCGGCCGGCGGCGGCCGCGGCCGCGGGAGCGATCCTCTACTACGTGCGTTCGACCCAGCGCGGCACGCTGGAGCATGTGGATCGCATCGGTTTTTACGAGCGACAGGATTGCCTGGTGCTGGATGCGGTCACAGTGCGCAACCTGGAACTGATGGAGCCACTTTTTGCCGGCGGGGATGCCGGCGCGACTTTGTTTCGCTCGTTGGATGCCACGGTTACGCCCATGGGCAAGCGGCTTTTGCGGGCCTGGATGTTGCGGCCGTCGATTGACTCGAGCGAAATCGGGTTACGGCTCGATGCGGTTGGGGCGCAGGTGCAACAGACGATGGCGCGGGAAGAGTTGCGGCGGGCGCTTGATGGAATTCTAGACTTGGAGCGGTTGCTGAGCCGGGTGACGCTGGAGACGGCGAATGCGCGCGATGTGCTGGCGCTGGCAGGTTCGCTGGGGAGGATTCCGGCGGTGCGAGCGGCCTTGGGAAAGCTCTCATCGGACCGACTCAAGAACCTGCATGCTTCGATGGATGAACTGGGGGATTTGCGGGAGCGAATTGAGAAAACCATTGTTCCCGAGCCGCCCATCTCGCTGAGCGATGGCGGAGTGATTCGCAGCGGCGTGGACAAGGAACTCGACGATCTGCGCGACCTGAGCCGCAATAGCAAGCAGTATCTGGCGCAGATCGAGCAGAGAGAAAGACAGCGCACCGGCATTGCCTCGCTGAAGATCAAGTTCAACAACGTTTTCGGGTATTACTTAGAGATATCGAAGGCGAATCTTCATCTTGCGCCCGGTGATTACGAGCGCAAGCAGACTTTGGTCAATGCCGAGCGCTTTACGACCGGGGAGTTGAAAGAATACGAGTCCAAGATTCTGGACGCGCAAGAAAAGATGGTCG
>Ga0335078_10013223_pt1 | contig 12235 bp, 12 predicted proteins | sample Lox_Sample_32_FD_206711 | JGI IMG/M metagenome (GOLD analysis project Ga0335078, IMG submission 206711) | Soil microbial communities from Loxahatchee National Wildlife Refuge, Florida, United States - Lox_Sample_3.2 | ecosystem: Environmental > Terrestrial > Soil > Wetlands | place: USA... | reverse complement strand
GCCGCTCCGTCGGGACGTTTACATAGCCGGGCTTTCATGGCCCGTTGCCACGGGCTCGAACGTCTCCGTCTTTACGAAGTTTCCACAGCAGATCCGTCCCCAATCTGAAACGCCTGGACAAGCTTGACGCGGGCCGTCTTTCAATCAGTCGAAAAAAGGAAAGCATAATGCTGCGCAAGCTCTCTCTAATCTCCGCGCTGCTGACCGCCGCGCTTGCCTCGGCCCCCGCGGCGGCGGGCGCATATTCCGCGATCTACGCCTTCGGCGACAGTCTTTCCGATGTCGGTAATGTTTACATTGCGACCAGCGGCGCCGAACCCGCTTCGCCTTATTTCTTTGGCGAGTTTTCGAATGGGCCAAACTGGATCGAGGATCTGTCTGCAAAGCAGGGGCTGGGGCCTGTCCTGGCGTCATCGGCGCCAGTTAACGGGACCGATTACGCCTGGGGCGGCGCCACGACGGGGTTCCCGGCCACCGACAACCCCGGGCCCACGGTGCCCAACGGTTATCAGCAGGTCAAAGGTTTCCTTGCCGGGCATGGCGGCTCGGCGCCCTCGACCGCGCTCTACACGATTACGCTCGGAGGCAATGATCTGTCCAATATTCTGACGAATTTCCTGGGGGCGGCCTTTCGGGATCGGCCGCCTCGACGGAAGCGAAGCAGGCGGCGGCGGCCGAGGCGTTCGACATCGGCCTGCTGGTCGCTGCAGGCGCGCAGACGATCGTGGCTCCCCCGGTCGGAGACATCGGCAAGACCCCTGGCGTCATTGCGCTGGGCGCGGCGGCCCAGGCGGAGGGGACGTCGCTGACCAATACCTATAACTTCTGGTTGGAAAACGACCTTTCGAACGTGGCCGGGGCGTATATCCTGAACACCATCGCCCTCCTCAACGCGGTCGAGGCGAACCCTTTAAATTACGGATTCACCGATCTCACGGACGCTTGCTACGCTGGACCTTATACCGGTGGCGGCACGGTCTGCGCCAATCCGAACGCCTATCTGTTCTGGGACACCGTTCATCCGAGCGCGGCGGCCGACGCCTTCATCGCCGACGCCGCGACCGCGCTGCTGGCGCCCGCTCCCCCGCTGGGCGCGGGTCTCTCCTCGCTCGGCCTGCTGCTGCTCATCGGCCTGAAAGGAAAGCGAGGCTGATCGGGAAGGCGCCCGAGCTCCGCGGGCGCTCGACGCGACGGTGAAGCGCCGCGCAGTCGGGACCTGGCGATTTTGGGGCCTCGACGGCTTGTTCTGTGCAGGGTCAGTTCTAGGTCCTTCCTCACCTCTCCGCGGCAAGAGGCCTGAGCATGAGGAGGTCATGATGATATCGACCAAAGAACACGTCACGATGGCGTCCGTGGGAGGACTGGTTGGAGCGGCGTTGGGGGCGGCGATAGGCGCCTCGTTATTTGGGCTTCCAGGGCTCCTGACGGCCGCACTGCTTGGCGGGATCGGCGGCACAATTTTCGGCTCCTTCATGTAGGAAGCGCCCCTACGAGCGGCACAAGAAAAAAGCCCGCCTTTGGCGGGCTTTTGCATGGAGAGCGCGGGCTTTCGATTTCTGGCGCCGCTCCGCCAGACTGTTGCAACTTTGCGACACATTCGAGAGTTTCCATTTCACCGCCGGATGGGGAGGTTTACAAGCTCGGCGTCTCATGATGTTTTGCAGCACTCATGACTGGCGGGTCGCTTCTCGATTCGGAGCCGCCACGCCTTTCCGTGACCCACCCGGCGGATTGCGGTTTTTGTTGACTTCTCGAGCGAGGCTTCCATGGACACCACGCCGCTCATTCTCAAAAGTCGCGGCAAGGCTTACTCGCTAGCCTCCTCCTCATCAGCCGAGCGACAAGGGAGAAGCGTGACGAGCCGCAGGTTCTCTGAATTCTTCGCCGCGCTTCTGGTCACCGCATTGCCGCTGGGCCTGGGCTCGGCGCTTGCGGCGGACCTCCCCTCGCGCCCGCCGCCGTCGGGGTTCTCCGCACTCTATGCGTTCGGCGACAGCCTTTCCGACGCCGGCAACGTTTACATCGCGACCGGCGCCGCCCAACCCGGCGCACCTTACTTCCCCGGCGAGTTTTCGAATGGCCCGAACTGGGTCGAAGACCTGTCGACGAAGCTAGGGCTCGGGCCGGACCTACCGATGCTGGCCGGCGGCAATGATTGGGCCTTCGGCGGCGCCACGACGGGATCCCCGGCCACCAACAACTCCTCTGTGCCGAGCGGCCTTCAGCAGATCGGGATGTTCCTGGCCCTGCGCGGCGGCTCCGCGCCTTCGACCGCGCTCTATACAATTACGCTCGGCGGCAACGATGTGCTCAATATTGTCGCGAGCGGAGCTCCGGCGACGACCGCTATCGCCGCAGCGCAGACCGCCGCGCTCTATGAGGCTTCAGAGATCAACGTCCTCGCCAATGCGGGCGCGAAGACCTTCGTCGTTCCGCTGGTCGCCGACCTGGGCAAGACCCCGGGGATTATCGCGCAGGGGTCGGCGGCGCAGGCGGAGGCGTCATACCTCTCGCTCGTATATGACGCGACGCTGCAAACCGCCCTCTCGCCTCTGGCCGCATCGCTGAACGGCGGGCTGCATGTCCTGAACACCTTCGGCTGGCTCGACTCCGCCGTGGCGAATCCCGCACTGTACGGGCTCACCGACGTTACGGACCCTTGCTACGTGGGACCTTACACCGGTGGCGGCGCGGTCTGCTCCTCGCCGGGCACTTATCTATTCTGGGACAATGTGCATCCAACCGCGACGGTAGACGCGATTCTCGCCGGCGCGGCGGCGGCGATGCTGGCGCCTGCTTCGTCGCCGACGCTGAACGCGGCGATGCTGGCGGATCCCGCCCCGTCGCCGACCCCGGGCGCGGGCCTGCTATCGCTTTGGGCGCTGATTCTGACGGGCCTGATGAGAAAGGCGCCGGAGGTCCTGGCGAGGCTCTCGGGTGTTTGAGACGCGTCGGGGGAGGGAAGATGCTCGACGAACACATCCGCCGGACAACCCGTCACCCTGCCGGCGGCGCCTCGGGCGATTTCGGGATTTTGCGTCTTCGCCGCGGCTTGTCGAGGCTTTTCCACTCGTTGGGCTTGAGGTCGATCGTGCGCGGGCCGCGGCGGCCTTCGCCGCGCAGGCGTTTCGCCAGCCCTGCCCGGATCGACGGCGCCTTCAGCGCGAGCCCCACGAGATCGGAGGCGAAACCCGGCAGGATCAAGAGCGTCGTGGCGAGCGCGTGCAGGCCCGTCTCCACCATGTCGGGCTTCGGCTCGCCTTCCTTCGTCGAGCGTCCGAAACCCGAGCGGCGGCGCAGATAGTCGAAGAGCTTCTTGATGTCGAAGAGGCCGATCAGCGTCGTCGCAAGGGCGAGGGCGAGCGCCGCCGTGACGCCGAAAAGCTCGACGACGATCACGAAGGCCAGCGCCTCCAAGAGCAGCCAGGTCGCCAAGGCATAGGCGAAGAATTTCGACTTGTTCACGTCTGTCGAGACCCTCAGATCACGCTGCGTTTGAGCGGAATAGCTCAAACGCAGATAACGTGATCGACTCGAAAAGTTTAGAGCGCGCTTCGCGCGAAAAACCGGCTCCCACTTTTTCGCATCGCGCTCTAACGCGCTTCCCGCTCAAACGGAACCGTTCGAGAGCCACGAATACGCGGCGCGTAATCAGCGAGAGCGAATTCTGATCGCATAAGTCCGTCAACTTTTGCGCATTCAACTCTGCAGGCGACGCTTGGCCATGTCTTCACATGTGGCTTGATTCGTGACTTATGCGCTCTTCCATGATAACCCAAGGGCGGAACTTTCGGGAGCGTCGCCGTTGAACATCGAGCAGGCCTTCGATCCGTCAATCCTCGTCTTCGCGGCGCTTGCCGTCTTCGTGCTGTGGAAGCTGCATTCCGTGCTCGGCATACGCAGCGAACGCGACGCGGCCGCGCCGCCGCGCGAGCGCTTCTCGCCTCCGCAGGGAGGCTTCTTCCGCAGCCGGCGGCAGGCCCCGGCGCCGGTCGCCGCCGCTCAGGACGCAGAACGCTGGACGGGCCTCGCCGAGAAGGGAGGCAAGGCCTGGGCCGGATTGGACGCCATCGCCGCCTCCGACCCCTCGTTCACGCGCGAGCGCTTCATCGACGGCGCGCGCAAGGCCTATGAGATGATCGTCGCGGCCTTCGCCAAGGGTGACCGCGACACGCTGCGCCGCCTGCTTTCGCCCGACGTCTACGATAATTTCGCGCGCGAAATCGCGCGCCGCGAGGAACAGGGCGAGAGCGTCGAGACGGCGGTCGTCGCCATCGACGACACGCGCGTCGAAGACGCGCGCTCCGAAGGCGGCGTCAACAACGTCATGCTGCGCTTCGCGGTGAAGCTCATGACGACGCGCCGCGATCGTGAGGGACGGATCGTCGAGGGGGGAGAGGCTCCCGTCTCGGTCGTCGATCTGTGGACATTCGCCCGCGCCCGGGCCTCGCGAGACCCGAACTGGAAGCTCGTCGCGACCGAATCGCTGCATTAGCGGCGCCGCCCCAGCGCGACATGATGAGCTCCGAAATCGCGCCCTTTCGCGGCGAAGCGGTCGACTTCGAAACGCTCGACGGTTTCGAGCGCGACGATCTGGCGCAAGCCTTCGCGGCTTTTCGTCGCTCCGCCGAGGCGATCGTCTCCAATGCCGCCTTGCTGCGTCCGGCGCGTCCGGCTTTCCTGGGGCTTGAAGAGATCTCCCGCGCGGCGCTTGGCGACCCCGACGAGCCTGCCGCCTTCTTCCGGCGCTGGTTTCAGCCTTTTCGCTTGCAAAAGCGGGGCTTGCTGACAGGCTATTACGAGGTCGAGGTCGAGGCGCGCCGTCAAGCCGAACCGGGCTTTGCGACCCCCGTGCTGCCGCGGCCGGCCGACCTCGTCACCTTGAACGAATCGCCGCTGGTTGTGGAAGGCGGCTCGCCGCTTTTCGCGGCGCGACGGCGTCCCGACGGGGCGCTCGAGCCCTATCCCTCGCGCCGCGAGATCGAGGAAGGCCCCTGGCTGAGCCTGTCGCCGCCGCTCGCCTATCTCGCCGACGCGGTCGAGCTTTTCCTCATTCAGGTGCAGGGAACGGCGCGGCTGACATTCGCGGATGGATCGAGCGAGGCGCTGACCTATGACGGAAGGAACGGCCGCCCTTACACTTCCGTGGGCCGGCTCTTGATCGAGCGCGGCCTCGTCGAGCCGGAGCGCATGTCGCTCGCAGTTTTGAAGGAGACCCTGCGCGCCGTGGGGGCCGGCCCGGGCGAGGCGGGCCGGCGGCTCATGCAGGAAAACGAATCTTACGTCTTTTTCCGCCTGGACGATTCCCCGGAGCGCGCCCTCGGGCCCATCGGGGGCGCGGGACTGGCGCTTTCGGAGTTGCGCTCCATCGCCGTCGACCGCACAATCTGGTGCTACGGGCTTCCCTTCTGGATCGAGGCGCAAATCCCCTGGCGTAGCGCCGACGCCGAGTCCTTCGCGCGGCTCATGATCGCGCAGGATACGGGCTCGGCGATCATTGGCGAGACGCGCGCCGATCTCTACTTTGGCTCGGGAGAAGAAGCCGGCGCGCTCGCGGGCGGAATTCGGCATGAGGCGCAATTTATCGCCCTGTTGCCGAAGATCGGATGAGCTATGCTCACGCTTCAGGCGAGGGGAGCGGAATGGATCGCGGCTCAGAGGGAAGAAGAGCGACAAAGCTCAGCGCCTTGGACCTGGAGTTGTGGTCCGCGGTCACGGCCGATGTGAAGCCGTTTCGCGCCCGCCCCGTAACAGCGAAACCCGTTTCGGCGCCCTCGGCGCGCAACGCCGACGCCGCGGTTGCGCCGCGGGCCGCGCCGCCGCTGCAAAAGCGCGCGGACCCGCCCATGATCCTTGACGAGACCACGCGCCGCAAGCTCAAGCGCGGGCGCCTCGACGTCGACGCGAAGCTTGATCTGCATGGGCTTCGCCAGCAGGAGGCGCATGCGGCGCTGCATGATTTTTTGCGCCGGGCCCAGGCTGGCGGCGCCAAGCTCGCGATCGTCGTCACGGGCAAGGGCTTCGGCCGCGCGGATGGCGGAGTGCTTCGCCGGCTCGCGCCGCTTTGGCTGCAAGGGCCAGGTCTGCGCGAGATTGTCGTCGGCTTCGGCGAAGCGTCGCGGCGGCACGGCGGCGAAGGCGCGCTTTACGTGCGCCTTCGCCGCGCCGATCGCGGCTCAGGCTCCGGCCGACTCTGAGGCGATCGCCGGGACCGGCGCCTGATGCTGGAAGGCCGCGGGAATCTCCAGACGGCCGTCGCGCGCGGGCGGGGCAGGCGGCGGGGCCCATTCGAAGGCGTCGAGCCGCCCGGTCTTCGGCGAGATAGGCGCCCAGCTGCGCGAAACCACGCCGTCGGCGATCCAGGCTGGGTCGCGCGGCGCGCGCGAGCCGCGCGCGAGCCACTCGCGCACTGGCCCGCTCGGGCCGAGCTCGGCGTCCTCGATTTCCGCCATCAGCAGGCAGGTGTGCGCGGTCGGCGTCTTGCCTTCCGCCACGAGCGGCGCGAGCGCGGCGCGCGCCTTGCCGAAACTGCGCGCCGAGAGCGCGGCCTGCGCCAGCGCCTGCCGGCTTTCGGGGGCCTCCGGGGCCAGCGCCGCGAGCCGCTCGGCGCGCGTAAGCTTCTGCGCGTTGGTCTCGGCCGGAAATGACTCGAAAAAGGCCGTCGCGAGGTCGGGATGTGGCGCGGTTGGCCAAGCCTTCTCGATGAGCTTCGTCGCGAGCTTGGCGTCGTTTCGGTTGATCAAGACCCGGGTCGCGACGAGCAGCGCGGGGACGAAATTTGGACGACGCTTCAGCGCGAGATGGGCGAGATGCAGCGCCGCGTGAGGGTCGCGGTCCTCCTTCTGCATCGCGGCGGCGGTTTCGAGCACGGCGCGGTAGCGATCCGCCGTGGCGGCGTCGAGGGCCCCGGCCTTGTAATTTTCCTCGAGCACCTTGCGGGCCTCGTCCCATTCGCCCGCCGCGGCGTGATGCTCCAAAAGCGCGGTCGCCGCCCAGGGCAGGGGCGCGATGTCATGCGCCTCCTTGGCGAAATGATGCGCCGCTTCCACATCCGCGCGGCGCTGAGCCTGGATGTGCAATCCGCGAAGGCCGAGAAGCCGTGTCTCCGGATTGAGCGTCATCTGCTGGAAGGCGGCCGCGGCCTTGCCGAAATCGCCCTCGATCTGCGCCGCCTGCGATTTCAGGTAATGGACGAGCGGCTCCTCGGGGAGAAATTTTTCTGCGGCCTTGGCGGCATGGTGGGCCGTCGCCGCGTCGCCCGAGGCTGCGGCGACGATGCCCTTGGTCACGGCGGCGTAACCCTTCTCTCGTCGGCGCCACTGCGAGCCCTCGCGCAACCGCCCAGGCATTCTTAGCGTCCCGAAGACAAGCGCCCAGATCAAAACGATGCCGGCGACCGCGGTCAGCAGCGCCGCCGCGGCGACTGGAATGGAGGAGTCGAGGTGATAGGGCCCCCAGTCGATCGTGACCGAGCCCGGTTGATCAATCACCTGCTCCAGCCCATAGGCCAAGCCGGCGAGCAGTAGGATGAAGAACAGGATAGACCACATAGGCGACGGTTCCTTGAGAGCTTAATTCTTGCCGAAGTCGAGATCGCCGATCGCGTCGGCGACGAGCGCCGCGGCGGCCTGTTCCGCCGCGCGCCGCGCGACGAGAGTTTCGCCAAATTCCCTGGCCTGACCGCGCGTGGCCTCGGGCAGGGCCGCGAAGGCCTGCACCGCCGCCGCGAGATCGTCATGCGCGAGCGCCTTCTCGATCTTGGGCGTGAGATCGTCCGCCGTCACCTTGGCGGCCTCTCCCTTCGGGCGCACGTGAACGAGCTTTTGCGCTCCCTGCACGAGCTGGTCGGCGAGCGGTGTTCCCGGCGGCGGCTTGTCCTCGAAGGCGCGCAGCTTCTTGCCGACGGATTCGAAATCGTTGAGGAGATCCCGCGGCGTCGGCGCGCCCTTTTCGGCGAAGGGCGCGAGCGCCGCCAGCGACTTCGGGTCCGCCCCGAGGCGGCGCAGCGCCGCAAGCTCGGCGGCGAAGGGCTTGGCGCGTTCGAGCGCGCGCTCCACGGCTTGCGCGAGCGCGAGCGATTCGAGCGCCGCCAGCGCCTTCGCTGATGACGCGCGGGCCCCAGCGTCGACGTCGGGGGTCGCGCGCGTCCCGACCTTGGGCTGTTCGAGCCGCTCCTGCAGCTTGGCCATCGACTGCGCGACTTCGTCCAGCCGCGCCTCGAGCGCGGCGAGCACATTTTTCGTCTCGGGAGGCGCCGCCGCAGGAGTTTCAGCCGATGGCCGGGCCGCCTCGGCTGCGCGGCGCGCCTCGGCCGCAGTGTCATTCGCCGCCCGGACCTCGGCCTCGAGGGCGTCAAGGCGCTTAGCCAGCGGCCCGAGCTCAGCGCTTTCGAAGGCGTTACGTAGCGGCGCCTTCGCCGCCGCGGCGGGAGGCTCCACGGCAGGCGGCGGGGGGGTCGGCTTGGCGGTGGCGGCCGGCTCGGGCGGGGCCTCCGCCGTCTGCTCCGGCGGCTTCGGCTGCATCTCATGCGGGGCCGACCATCCGGGCGGGGCGGCGCTCGGAGCATTTTCAGCGGGGGAGGGCGCATCGGCCACCGGCTTTGAGCCGACGTCGCCGGCCGGCGGGCTGAGGACCGTCTTGCGGTCTTCCTCGCCGCGCGGCAGCCTTTCCGCGAGCCAGGCGCCCAGCGCTTCCTTTTCCCTTAGGATAAAATCCTTGGGGTTCTGGCTCGCCTGCTCGATCGCTTCGGCCACGGCGCGCAAGCGCTCGTCCCGATTCTTGAACACGATCGCGGCCCCGGCGAGCGCTACCGCCAGCAAGCCGATCGCCGCGAGGAAGAGGGTGAATCCATGGCCGCCGCGGCGTCGTGCTTTCCTCAAGGCGGGCGCGGCCGGCTCCGCCTCGAACGCCGGTTGTGTAACTTGCGATTCTTCTTCCTGAGGCGCCGGTGGCGGCGCGTCGGATTCGTTTTCGGCCATCGTCAGTCCCTCGCCTCCGCTCTTATAATCGACCCCATCATTTGGCGAAACCGCGGGCGCCTAAGCGCTGGGCTGTCCGACGAGGGCCAGCACGCGCCGCGCTCCGTCGAGATGCAGGCGTTCCACCATACGGCCCTCGATCTGCACGACGCCCCTGTCTCTGTTTTCGGGCAAGTCGAAGGCGGCGAGGATTTTTTTCGCGAAATCGACCTCCGCCGGGCTCGGAGCGAAAATCTCGTTCACGGGCCCGATCTGGGCCGGATGGATCAGCATCTTGCCGTCCATGCCGAGATCACGGCCCTGCTCAGCCTCCGCCCGAAGCCCCGCTTCGTCGTTGAAATCGTTGTAAATGCCGTCGATGATGTCGAGGCTGTGAACCCGCGCGGCGAGCACGGCGGCGGAGAGCCAGGCGAGAAGGCCCGTGCGGCCCTGCGTCAGACGGACGCGGGTCGATTTGGCGATGTCGTTCGGGCCGAGCATCAACGTTTCGAGGCGCGGCGCGGACAAGGCCGCGCCGGCGATTTTTTCTACGTCTAGGAGCGCCCGCGGCGTTTCGATCATCGCCCAGAGCCGAACCGACGAAGGCATGCCGGCGGCGGCGAGATCGTCCGAGACGCGCAGCACGTCGTCGCGCCCGCTAATCTTCGGAACGACGATCGCGTCCGGCGGGGCCGAGGCGAGCGCAGCGAGATCGTCCCTATACCATTGCGAGGCGCGCGCGTTGACCCTGACGACGATCTGGCGATCGCCATAGCCGCCGCCCTTCAGCGCTGCGACGACCTGTTCCCGCGCGGTCGCCTTCGCGCTCTCGGCGACGCCGTCCTCGAGCTCGAACATCAGCGCGTCGGCGCTGAGCGACTTTCCCTTTTCAAGGGCGCGCGCGTTGGAGCCCGGCATCGCCAGGACGCTGCGTTTCAATTTCGGGATCATTCCCTTCCCCGTCTGACGTCGATCCCGCCTTCTCGCGGGATTCTTTATTTGATTGATGGCCTCAACCCCAGCATAAGGGGAAGCGCGGCGGCGCGCCAAGCCCGGCGTGGCGATTGGCCAGCAAACAGGGACGATCATGACCGACGAACTAGGCCCAACGCCGGGCTCATCCCCGTTCCCCGGCCATCTCGTCGAAGGATATGAGAGCTTCCTGACCGGGCGCTTCGGCCAGGAGCAGGAACGCTACCGAACCCTCGCCGAGCAAGGCCAGCGGCCGGCGACGATGATCGTCGGCTGCTGCGATTCCCGCGTCTCGCCGGAAGTGATCTTCGACGCCCGGCCCGGCGAGTTATTCGTGCTGCGCAACGTCGCCAATCTCGTGCCGCCCTACGAGCCCGACAAGCATTATCACGGCGCCTCGGCGGCCCTCGAATATGCGGTGATGGCGCTCAAGGTCCAGCACATCGTGGTGCTCGGGCACGCGCAGTGCGGCGGCGTCGCCGCCTTCGCCGACGCGCTGGCCAATCCCGACGTCCCGCCCTTGTCGGAAGGAGACTTCATCGGCCGTTGGATCAAGCTGCTCGGTCCCGCCGTCGATCACGTCGGCCTCCCCCCGAACCGCGTCGATCGCGCCTATGTCGAGCGTCTGGAGCTCGAAGCCGTCAAGCAGGGCCTGCGCAATCTGCGGACCTTCCCCTGGATCGCGACGCTGGAGAAGCGCCACTTTCTGCATTTGCACGGCGCCTATTTCGGCGTGATGGACGGACGTCTGCTGGCGTTCGACGAGGAGCGCAACGCTTTTTCGCCGGTCGCGCCGAATTCGCACGCGCAGGCGCTCGAGGCCGCGAGATTTTGAGCCGGGCGTCCGTCCCGACGATCGCCGGCCTCTCTGAGCTTGCGCCACGCTACGACGCGATTCTCTGCGACGTTTGGGGCGTGCTGATCGACGGTCTGCGATGCTTCCCCAGCGCCGCGGAGGCTCTCCGCGCGTTTCGCCGACAGGGCGGGGCGGTGGCGCTGATCACCAACGCCTCGCGGCCGAGCGTCGAAGTGACGCGGCAGCTCGACGGACTGGGCGTGCCTCGAGAGTGCTGGGACGCGATCGTCAGCGCGGGCGAGCTCGCGCTTCGCGAGATCGTGGCGCGACGCGGCCAAAGTTGCTTCCATCTCGGGCCGCCGCAGGACAAGGGTCTCTTCGAGGCGGCCGCGCGACTGATCGGCGCGCCGCCGCGGCTCGTCAGCTTCGAGGTCGCCGATTATGTCGTTTGCACTGGTCTTGTCGACGACAGGCGCGACCAGCCGCAGGATTACGACGACCGCTTGCGCGCCATGCTGGGCCGACGATTGACGATGCTTTGCGCCAATCCGGACGTGGTCGTCGAAGTCGGCGACCGGCGCCTCTATTGCGCAGGCGCGCTGGCGCGGCGCTATGAGTCGATGGGAGGGCGCGTGCTGACCTTCGGCAAACCGCATCTCGCGATCTATGATGCGGCCCGGGCGGCCCTCGACGCGCGTCACCGCGCCGTCCGCGTGCTCGCCATCGGAGACGGAGCGGAGACCGACCTCGCCGGCGCCGCCCGCGCGGGGCTCGATTGTCTGTTCGTGACGGAGGGCGTGCACCGCGAGGAAATCCGAGATCCCGCCGGCGCGCTCGACCTGGAGGCGCTTGAGCGGCTGTTTTTACGCGCCCATGCGCGTCCCGTGGCTATGGCGAGCGAACTTGTGTGGTAAAGAGGAGTGGCGGGCCTAGAGCGAATTCCGCAAAAGTTGACAGACTTTTGCGATCAGAATTCGCTCCAGCTCCTTGATTTGGCGCGATTTCTTAGCGCCCGAACGATTCCGTTCGAGCGGAAAGCGCGCAAGGCCCGCTTGGGCCCATCCGGTGCGAGTCATGTCGATCCCGTTCAAAATATACCACTTCGAAGACCTGAGCGTCGGCATGCGCGAAACATTGATGAAGGCCGTCATGGACGATGACGTGATCGCCTTCGCCGATCTTTCCGGCGATCGCAATCCGATCCATCTGTCCGAGCATTTCGCGAGCAAGACGCGCTTTGGCGAGCGCATCGTGCACGGCCTCTACACCGCCTCGCTCATCTCCACGGTGATCGGCATGTATCTGCCCGGTCCCGGCGCGGTCTATCTCTCGCAGACGCTCAACTTTCGCGCGCCGGTCAAGATCGGCGACGTGATCAATGTGATGGTCGAGGTGGTCGAGCTCGTCGAGAAGGGCCGCCGCGCCAAGCTCAAATGCGAATGCCTCGTCGACGGCAAGGTTGTGCTCGACGGCGAGGCCATGGTGATGGTGCCGAGCCGCGAGAAGGCGA
>Ga0335078_10013222_pt1 | contig 12236 bp, 10 predicted proteins | sample Lox_Sample_32_FD_206711 | JGI IMG/M metagenome (GOLD analysis project Ga0335078, IMG submission 206711) | Soil microbial communities from Loxahatchee National Wildlife Refuge, Florida, United States - Lox_Sample_3.2 | ecosystem: Environmental > Terrestrial > Soil > Wetlands | place: USA... | reverse complement strand
GGTGCCGTCGCCGTCGAGGCCAGCGGCGGCGACGGCCTCGATCAGCGGCTCGGGGTCGCCGGTCACGATCACGAGCGTGACGTCGTCCTCGCCGGAGACCGTGGCGCCGTACGCCCGCAGGAGCGCGGGGTCGGCGACAAGCTCATCGGAGAAGGCCAGGATCGCGACCCCCCGAGCCTGTTCGAGTCCCGCTCGCGCCGCGCTGTGAGCGAGCGCGGCAGCGCGGCTGGCGCCGTCGGCGTCGCCGGCGACCGCGTGCTCGGCCCGAATCACCGCGGCCATCCGGGCGAGCTCCTGCGCCCGCGCCACGGGGACGGAGTCCGCCCCGCGGGCCAGCGACTGCGCCTCGGACAGGAGCTCCGAGAGCGCCAGCGGCGACACCCCCACGTAGGCGGCGGTGCGCCCGGCGTCGAGCTGGCCGCCGGACCGCAGCACGCCGGCGACCAACAGGTCCTCGAGCACCGCGGCGAGAGCGCTCGACCGCTCTGCGTCCCCGGGCACGCCGGCGAAGAACGGAAGCGGGCACACGACCGGATCGCTCGCGCGCTTGCGCGCCACCTCGACCCCGTCGACGTGAACCCTCGTGTATCCGAGCGCGTCGATCGTCGCCAGCGACTCGGCCAGCGTCCGCCCCGGCCACGGCCCCTCGAGCCCGTCGATGTCCACGTACCAGTCGGCGCGCTCGGCCCGGTCGCGGGCGACGGTCGCCCGCCGCGGCGGATCGAACATCATCGGGAAGTGCCCGAGCTCGTGCGGGACGGTCAGCGCGCGCGGGTCGTCGGCGAGGACGCCGCGCGCCCACGCCAGCACGCCGTCGCTGAACATGCCCGGCCGGTTGACCGCGACCTGCGCCTTGCGAAGCTGATCGTGCTCGTTCGACGCCAGGTACAGGCCGGCGCCGTGGATCCGATAGTGCCATACCGCTCCATGGGCGGCGCGACCGGTGAACCCGGCCTCGGCGATGCCGAGCCACAGGTCCCAGTCCTCGAACGCGCGGACGTTGGTGCTGTAGCCGCCGGCCGCCTGCCACGCCTCGCGGCGGAACATCGTCGTGCACGGCAGGAAGTTCCAGGACTTGAGCCGGTCGAGGCTCCAGTCGAGGTGCGGGCACAGCTTGTCGCAGTCGCCGAACTGCTGCATCTGCGCCCACGACAGACCGGCTCGCGGGTCGGCGTCGAGCTCGTCCACGCACCGCTCGAGCACGTTCGGGCCGAGGCGGTCGTCGGCGTCGAGGCAGACGATGTAGCGGCCGCGTCCGCGGCCGATCGCGACGTTGCGCGGGATCGCCGGCTGGCCCGAGTTCGGCTGGGTGATGACCGTGATCCGCTCGTCGCCGGCGGCCAGCCGCCGCGCGATCGCCAGCGAATCGTCGGTCGAGCCGTCGTCGACGACGATCAGCTCGAAGTCCGTGAACGTCTGGTCGAGCACGCTGCCGACCGACTCCGGCAGGTACCGCCCGTAGTTGAAGCAGGTGATGACGACGGTGACCGCGGGATCGCTCACGCGACCCTCGCAAGCTCGCCCAGCGAGGCGGCGTCGTACCGGGGAGCGCCCGCCAGCGCGCCCGTGGGCGCGGACCTAGAGAACACCGCTCCGGCCATGGCCATCGTGTCGTCGTCGAGCTCGCCGGCGATCAGCTCGGGGCCGTCCTCGCGGTCGAGCCCGGCGCGGGTCACGGCCTGGACCAGGTGCGGGGTCACGGCCGCGGGGGTGTGGATCAGGAGCGTCACGTCGTCGCCGGCGTCGAAGGTCTCGCCCCAGGCCTCGAGCAGCCCGCCGTCGGCGATCAGCTCCTCGGCGTACGCGAGCACGGTGAGTCGGGGCTGCGCGAACGGCTTCAGCCAGGCGTCCTCGGCCTCGGGGGTCCGCGCCAGCTCGGCCTCGGTCGGGGGCGGGCAGACCGCCTCGCCGTCGAGCACGACGCGCACGCACCGGTCCAGGCCGGCGTCGCGTCCGGACGCCAGCGCGTCGAGCGAGTCGTACGCCAGCTGCCCGGTGTGGGCGTTCGGCATCCGGACCAGCGGGAACGGGATGCACAGGCGGAAGAACAGGCAGTAGGCGAAGCGCAGTGCGCGTCGCTTGATCTCGGCCGACACCGCCGCCACTTCGAGCCTGAGCAGCGAGTCGAGCGTTTCTTCGTACCGAGACCCGTCGGCGATCGTGTGCACGAATGAGGTTCCGGCGATGCGATTGCCGGCGGCGACGACGACGGCCTTGCCCTTGCACGCAAGCTCCAGACCGGCTGTGCTGACCCACACCAGCCCGACCGAGCAGAGATCCATCAGGGAGTACGCGCTGATCTCCTCATCGGGGTCGATCATGCGAACGTTCGGCGGGAGGTTCTCGCCCAGCCGCCTCATCTCCTCGAGCTGAACCCGGTTGGCCCCGGTCGAGCGCCGGCTGCCGGTGTTGGGATGAACGCGGATGACGAGGTCGATCTGCTCGTTGCAGCGGGCATGCTCGATCGTCCGCTCGATCCATTCGCGCTGTGAAGCGAACCGGCTGGCGTAGTCCACGTCCCCGGCGATCTCGTCGTCTGAGGAGGTGAACAGCACCCAGGTCGGCTTGTCCGCGCGTAGCCCGAGCCGGGCGCGGACCTCGTCCAGAGGCTGCAACGGCGCCGACAGTGCCGCCCACCCCAGATCTCGGCCGTGCTCGCGCGCCGCCATCAGGCGCACCACATCTTCGAGCTCGTCCCGCGTGAGCGGCACATCGCCCCACTGGCGCCAGCAGGTCCGGATCGGCTCGAGCGAAGTGCAGCTCACGTTCTCGACCAGCGTCAGGGTCTCGGGACGCAGGCCGCGCTCGTGCAGGACGACGCGGATGCCGCGGCCCCGGGCAAGCTCGAGCGCCACGCGGGTCGAGGACTGGCGTCCGTTGAACACCACGAACACGTCGGGCGCGAACTCGGCCAGCAACCGGTCGAGCGCGAAGCAGGCGATCAGGCCGCTGTAGACATAGCTGCGCATCCCACGCTCGATGGCCGGGTTCGAGACGTCGATGTCGTTGCGACGGAAATGCGACTGCACGGACATCCGCACCCACTCGCCCACGCGCCACTCGCCATAGGTCGCGGTCAACAGCTCCGAGGGGGCGAGCGACGCCGCCCAGCGCTTGGCTTCGCGCGCCTCGTCGGTGTTCAGGTAGCGGCCAAGCCAGCGATAGTCCATTCCCATCTCGGCGACCAGCCTCGTGACATCCGCCTGGCACAGGGCGCAGGCGTTACTCGGCCGCGGAGCGACCACCTCCCAGAACTGATCGCAGTCGGTATATAGCCCATCGCATAGGACATACTCGACCTCTGCGCCCCGTAGCTTCAGCGCCTTGAGGATCGTCATCTCCCAGAGGCCGTGGAGCGCCCAGCGGTTGTAGGGCGCGTAGCAGAGAACGCGAGGGGACCGCACTCCCGTGTGATCGGCAGGCTCCCCCGCGGCTTGAGTCAGCTCGCGGCCCGATTCACACAGCGGCGTCCTTCTGGACGACGTGGGCGTTGATCGCCGCCAGCTCGGGATTCGCGCGCACGTGGGCGATCACGTCCGCCAGCGGGACATCGCGCTCGGCCAGCGCCAGCTCGGCGTACAGCCGCCGGACCAGCTTAAGGTCGGCGGCCGTGTCGACCGTCCAACGCAGGTCGTGCGCGTAGAACGGCCGCCTCACGGCGTAAAGCGAGAACAGGTCGGGCCGCTCGGCATAGCAGAACCAGGTCACGTGCTCTCGCGCCGGCGCTGAGGTCGCCATGCGGCCCGTGCGCTCGAGCACGTCGGCCCACAGCGCCTCGGTGTCGAGCCCGCGCGGCAGGTCCGGCTCGAGCGTGTTCGAGGCGAAGTCGCACGTGGTGGCCCGCTCGTCGAGCGCCTCCACGACCGCATCGGTCTCGCGCGGGTCGATCAGCGGGCAGTCCGAGGTCACCCGGACCACGAGCTCGGCCCGGGCCTCGCGCGCGGCGCCGACGTACCGGGACAGGACGTCGTGCTCGCTGCCCCGGTACCACCGCACGTCCAGCCTCCGGGCCAGTTCCACCAACGGGTCGTCGTCGCGGTTGGTCGTCACCGCGAGCACGAGCTCGTCGACCAGTGAGCAGCCGCGCAGCCGCTCGAGCTGGCGCTCGAGCATAGGCTTGCCGGCGAGATCCATGAGCACCTTGCCGGGGAGACGCGTGGACGTCATGCGCGCCTGCACGATCACCACCCGCAACATCCGCTCACTCTCCCCATACGAGAAACGAGGCCGTCGGCGAGTACGGCAGGCGCTGCAGCCTGATGTTCGAGAGCCCCAGCGCCTCCTTGATCGCGATCGTCTCCCCCGGCATCGGCTCGAAGCACGCCTCGTCGAACCCGATGATCGAACCTTGGGTGAGATGGGGCCTGAGCGCCACAAGCGCGTCCCTCGTGGGCTCGTAGATGTCCAGATCGAAATATGCGAGCGCCACGATGGTCTCCGGATGACGCTCGAGGTAATCCGGCACCGTGGTGGACACGTCGCCCTTGACGAGCTCGAACTTGCGAATGTGGGAGATCGGGCTCTCGGCCTCGTGATAAGCGAGGATCTCCTCCAGCACGTCTTCCCAACCCTCGGCGACCCCATACGCGCCCGGCTCCATAACGTCATGTGAGCCGTCCTGGGGCGCGACGGACGGGAACCCGGCGAACGTGTCGAAGCCGACGATCTTGCGGGTGTAGTTGAACGGCTCGTAGATACCGCGGAAGATCGCGAACAGCGCGAGGTTCTGGCCCCAACGGTTGCCGAACTCCATGGCGACCCCGTGAACATCGAGCGCGCGGCGGTACAGCTCGTGCATGAACAACCAGCGAGCCCACACCTGACGGCGAGCGAACATTCCCAGCTGGGCCAGCAGCTCGTCGTCGGGAATCGGCACCGATCGGAACAGCTCGAGCATCCGCCGGCGTCGTTCGACCTCGGTCTCCGAGCTGAACGTGAGAACGCGGTTGTCCTTGTTCTCGCCTTCCGGCACCGGACGGGATTATGGACGAATCCAGCATGAGCCAGCCGAAGCGGGGCCTAGACTGTGCCGCCTCGCCAGCGACCCATGGCCATGGACCTCAACGGAAAGACCCTGCTCATCACGGGCGCCACCGGCTCGTTCGGAACCGCGTTCATCCGCGAGGTGTTAGGGCGCTACGACGTCGCGGCGATCCGCGCGTTCAGCCGCGACGAGCTCAAGCAGGGCGAGCTCAGCCAGGCGATCGGCGACGACCGCGTGCGTCTGCTGCTCGGGGACGTGCGCGACCTCGAGCGCCTGCGCGTCGCCACCCGCGGCGTCGACGTGATCGTGCACGCGGCCGCGCTCAAGCAGGTCCCCGCGTGCGAGTACAACCCATTCGAGGCGGTGCAGACGAACATCGTCGGGGCCCAGAACGTGATCTCGGCTGCGATCGGGAACCGGGTGTCGTTGGTCGTCGCGCTCAGCACCGACAAGGCGGTCAATCCTGCGAACCTGTACGGCGCCACCAAGCTGTGCGCCGAGAAGATCGTCGCCCAGGCGGGCGTGTACGCGGGCGGGACGCCGGCGCGGTTCGGGTCGGTCCGGTACGGCAACGTCGCCGGCAGCCGCGGCAGCGTCATCCCGCTGTTCAAGCAGCAGGCGCTGGCCGGCCGCGTGACGATCACCGACGAGCGGATGACCCGTTTCTGGATCACACTGGACGAGGCGGTCGAGTTCGTGCTCAGCTGCATGCCGCTGATCGAGGGCGGCGAGACGTTCGTTCCGAAGATCCCGTCGATGCGCATCATCGACGTCGCTGACGCACTGGCGCCGGACGCCGAGCGCGTGATCACGGGCATCCGCCCCGGCGAGAAGCTGCACGAGGTGCTGCTGACCGAGGATGAGGCACGCCACTCGTACGACATCGGCGATCGCTATGTGATCATGCCGCACCGGCTCGAGCCAACCCAGCCGCGCGGGCAGCCGCTTCCGGACGGCTTCCGCTACACCTCCGACACCAACGACCACTGGCTGACCGCCGATCAGCTGCGCGCGATCGCCGACCGGATCGGACCCACCCGCCGACGCGTCGACCGCATCGGGGCCGGCGGCTGAGCGCTCGTGGTATCCCTTGGCAGATGCAGGGGATACGCGCGATTCTCTTCGACCTCGACGACACGCTGTATCGCGAGCACGACTACGTCCGGTCCGGGTTCGCAGCCGTCGCCGCACGGCTCGCGGCTGAGCCGGCCGCGCCGCCGGAGGACGAGCTCTATCGCGCGCTCGAGCGCGAATGGCTTCGGAGCGGCCGCGGCCGCGTGTTCGACGTCGTGATCGACCGCTTCGGCTTGCGGGTTCCGGTGCCGGAGCTGGTTGAGGTCTACCGCAACCACGAGCCGGAGCTGTCGCTGTACGCCGACGCGGACCGGACCCTGACTGCGCTCGAGGCACGGGGGTGCGGGTTCGGCATCGTCACCGACGGGGCAGCCGGCGTCCAGCGGCGCAAGCTACGGGCGCTCGGCCTCGATCGCCGCGTGCCGTGCATCGTCGTGTCCGACGAATACGGACCCGGTGCGTCCAAGCCGAGCGCGGTGCCGTACAGGGCGGCGCTCGAGCAGCTGCGCGTCCCCGCTGCCGAGACCCTCTACGTCGGCGATAACCCGCACAAGGACTTCATCGGGGCGCGCGCGCTCGGGATGGCCACGGTGCGCGTTCGCCGCCCAGTCGGCGACCACGCCCAGACCGTGCTCGACACCGAGCACGAGGCCGACCGCGACATCGCCTCCCTGGACGAGCTTCGGTCATGAGCTATGCCGTGCTCGCCCACGCGCCAGTCCGCACGTTGGGCGGCTATTCGGTGCGCGGAATCGACCGCGAAGACATGGAGCCGATCCGGCGCTGGCGCAATGCCCAGATCTCGGTCCTGCGCCAAGCCGCGCCGATCACCCCCGCGCAGCAGCAACGCTACTTCGAACAGGCGGTGCTGTCGACGTTCGAGGATCCGCGCCCGCCCCAGGTGCTGCTCACGCTGGGCCTCGAGGGCGTGCCGATCGGCTACGGCGGCCTGACCAACCTGAACTGGCAGGCTGGCCGCGCTGAGCTCTCATTCCTCGTGTCACCCGACCGGGCGGCCGATCCGGACCGCTACGCGCCCGATTTCCGGGCCTTCCTCGAGCTCGCGGTCAAAGGCGTCGCGATCGCCGACCTGGGCCTTCATCGAGTGTTTTCGGAGACGTTCGACATCCGACCCCACCACGTGAGCATCCTCGAGGCGTTCGGATTCGCGCGCGAGGGGCGGCTGCGCGATCACAACCGGATCGACGGCCGCTACGTGGATAGCCTCATGCACGGCTATGTGGACGGGTAAGCGCGTCTTCGTCACGGGCGGGGCCGGCGTGATCGGCCACGCGCTCATCGCGCTCCTGCTCGATCGCGGCGCCCGGCTGTGGGTGGGCGACCTCAAGCCGCGCCCGGCGGACTGGGAGCTCTCCGTCCGCTACCGCCGGGGGGATCTCAACACGCTCACGGCCGAGGAACTCGACGCGTTCGCGCCCGAGGTGGTGTTCCACCTGGCCGCGACGTTCGAGCGCTCGGTCGAGACCTACGACTTTTGGGAGCCGAACTACCGCCACAACGTCCGCCTCTCCAACCACCTGGTGAGCCTGCTCAAGGAGCGCTCCGAGGTCGAGCGGGTGCTGTTCGCCTCGAGCTACCTCGCCTACGATCCCTCCCGGTACATCCTCGGCGACCCGGCCACGACTCCCGTGACGCTAAGCGAGGCCGACCCGCTCAACCCGCGCAACATCTGCGGCGCGGCCAAGCTGCTGCACGAGACCGAACTCGGCTTCCTCCAGGGCTTTCGGCCGGCGGCTCCGCGCTTCGACACGGTCGCCGTCCGGATCTTCCGCGTGTACGGCCGGGGCTCCCGCGACGTCGTGTCGCGGTGGGTGCGGCTGGCTCTCGCCGGACAGCCGCTCGAGGTCTACCAACCGCTCGGCATGTTCGACTACGTGATTGCCGACGATGTGGCCGAGGGCCTGGTGCGCCTGGCCGAGTCGGGAGCGACGGGCGTCGTCAACCTGGCCACGGGCCGGGCACGCCGGGTGGCCGACGTGGTCGACATCCTGCGCCGGCATTTCCCCGACCTCGAGGCCGACACCGTGGCGGCACCGGAGGCGCTCGGGTTTGAGGCCTCCCAGGCCGACGTCACCCGGCTGCGGGCGCTGACCGGCTGGGTGCCCGAGCACGCGCTCGAGGACGGGATCCCGCTCCTGATCGAGCACGAACGCCGGACCGCGCCCGCGCCGAGGGCCTCCGCTCTGCGCCCCAGCGTGCTCGTCACGAGCGCCGCGGCCAAGGTCCCGATGCTGCGTGCGGTGCGCGCCGCCCTTGACGACGTCGGCGCTGAGGGCGCGGCGCTGCACGCCGGCGACCTCGACGGGCACGCGGTCGGGCGTTACTTCGCCGACCGCTTCTGGCCCATGTCGCCGATCGACGAGTTGGCGGTCGAGGACGTGCTCGCCTACTGCCAGGATCACGGCGTCGGGCTTGTCATCCCCACGCGGGACGGCGAGCTCGGCTACTGGGCCACGCACCGCGAGGCTCTCGCTGCCGGCGGCGTCGACGTTCTGGTCCCCGATGCGGAGGCGGTGGACACCTGCCTGGACAAGCTTCGCTTCGCCGAGGTCCTGGCTGAGTCGGGCCAGCCGGCGATTCCCTCTGCCCTCGATCTCGACGATCTCGACGCCGCGCGCTACGTGGTCAAGGAGCGCTTCGGCGCCGGCGCGGCCCGCATCGGGCTCGGCCTCGACCGGGACGCTGCCGCCGCGCACGGCGCCGGTCTCCGGGACCCGCTGTTCCAGCCGTTCGTGCCCGGGGTCGAGCACAGTGTCGACCTGTACGTGGCGCGAGACGGGACGGTGCAGGGCGTGATCGCGCGCCGGCGCGAGGTCGTGCGCCACGGCGAGTCGCAGGTCACCGCGACCCTCCGCGATGCCGCTCTCGAAGAGCGCTGCGCGCGGATCGCGCAGCTCCTCGGCTTGCGCGGGCACGCCGTCATCCAGGTGCTCGTCGACGGGGAGCGCCATCACGTCGTCGAGTGCAACCCCCGCTTCGGCGGCGCTTCGACGCTGGCCATCGCGGCCGGCCTCGAGACGTTCGTATGGGCGTACCTGGAGGCACAGCACGAGCCGCTCGGGAGCCGGCCTTTTCACCGCCTGGCCGGGGAGCGGCGCCAGGTCCGCTTCGCCGCTGACAAGATCCTTCCGGCATGAACATCGGCCGCCACCCCGTCGGGCCCGGACATCCGCCTGTGATCGTCGCCGAGTTGTCGGCAAACCACAAAGGCTCGCTTGATCACGCGCTCGCCGTCGTCGACGCGGCGGCCGCGGCCGGCGCCCACGTGCTGAAGCTCCAGACCTACACCGCCGACACGATCACGCTCGACGTCGACCGGCCCGAGTTCCGGATCGACACGCCGGGCAGTCTGTGGCAGGGGCGGACACTCCACGAGCTCTACCAGGAGGGCTCGACGCCCTGGGAGTGGCATGCGCCGATCGCCGAGCGCTGCCATGACCGCGGGCTCGAATGGTTCAGCAGCCCGTTCGACTTCACCGCGGTCGATTTGCTCGAGGAGCTGGATGCCCCCGCATACAAGATCGCCTCCTTCGAGATCGTCGACATCCCCCTGATCCGCCGGGTCGCTCGAACGGGCAGGCCGGTCGTGATTTCGACCGGCATGGCCACCCTGGAGGAGATCGACGCGGCGGTCACCGCCGCCCGCGAGGCCGGCTGCGCCGACCTGGTCCTGCTCCAATGCACGAGCACGTATCCGGCCACGCCGGAGAACTCCAACCTGGCGACGATCCCGCACCTGGCGCGGGCGTTCGACTGCCCGGTGGGCCTCTCCGACCACACGCTCGGGATTGGGGTGCCCCTGGCCGCCGTCGGCCTCGGCGCCGTCCTGATCGAGAAGCACGTGACGCTCGATCGCTCCGACGGCGGCCTCGACGCCGCGTTCTCGCTCGAGCCGGACGAGCTCCGCGACCTCGTCGAGGGAAGCGAGCTCGCCTGGCAGGCTGTCGGCGAGGTCCGCTACGGACCGCTGCCGGCCGAGCGGGCCAGCCTCGAGCACCGCCGCTCACTGTACGTCACCGAGGATCTCAAGGCCGGCGACGAGCTCACGCCCGCGAACCTGCGGTCGATCCGCCCCGCCGCCGGGCTACCGCCTCGGTATCTGGACGATCTCCTCGGCCGCCGCGTCGGACGCGACGTCGCCCGCGGCACGCCCGCGAGCTGGGACCTGCTCGGCCCGCCCTGACCGCGGTTAGCCAGAGGACATCGCCGTCCGTAACTCGCGCACCACCCGGTCGACGTCCTGCTCGCGCATCGCTGGAAAGATCGGAAGCGACAGCGCCTGCTCCCAGTAGGCCTGCGCGGCCGGCAACTCGTCCATCGAGTAGCCGAGCGAGCGGTACAGCCGGTGTGCCGGGATCGGTATGTAGTGCAGCTGCGCCCCGATCCCAGCGTCGCGCAGATGGTCATAGACCCCGCGGCGCCGGGACGCGCCCTCCGTGAAACGCACGACGAACAGGTGGTACCCGTGACGGTCTGCGCCCGGCGCGTCGAGCGGCAACTGGACGCCGTCAAGCCCGGTGAGGCGTTCGCGATACAGCGAAGCGATCCGGTGGCGAGCGTCGATGAACTCGTCGAGCCGCTCGAGCTGCTGCAAGCCCAGCGCGCACTGGAAATCCGTGATCCGGTAGTTGAAGCCGAGCGTGTCGATCTCGTAGTGCCAGCCGCCGCGCATCGGGTCGTCGTCGGCGTCCGGGCGCCGGATGCCATGCGTGCGGAACGTACGCAAGGCGTCGGCAAGCGCATCGCTCTCGGTGGTCACCATTCCACCTTCTCCGGTGGTTATGGCCTTGACCGGATGAAAGCTGAACACGGTCATGTCCGCGAGCCCATCCCCGCCGATTGGCCGGCCGCCCCGCGTGCCGCCGAGCGCGTGGCAGCCGTCCTCGATCACGATCACCCCGTCCCGGCGGGCCGCCTGCAACGGTGACAGATCGATCGGAAGCCCGGCCAGCGACACCGCCACGCAGGCCTTGACCCGTTCGCCGCCCGCCATCCGAGCGGCCGCGTCGCAATCGAGATTGCCGCTGAGCGGGTCGATGTCGGCGAACACCGGCCGCGCCCCGACGAACAGCGCGCAGTTCGCCGAGGCGACGAAGCTCATCGGCGTCGTCACCATCTCGTCCCCGAGTCCAAGCCCGGCCGCGGCCGCAGCGCCGTGCAGCGCGGCGGTCCCGTTCGCGAACGCCACCGCGTGGCGAGCCTGCACCCGGTCCGCGAACGCCCTCTCGAACTCCTCGATTCGCGGGCCCTGGGTCAGGAACGGGTCGGACAGGGACGCGGTCACCGCTGCGATGTCGGCGTCGCCGATCGTCTGGCGACCGTAGGGCAGAAAGTCGGCCACCGTCCGACTGTAGTTGCGATCGCGATCCCGCGCGTTCAAGCCAGAGCCCCCGCCGCCGATCACCTGGTTGTCGATGAGCTACACCGATGCCGTAAGCCGCGTCTCCCAGATCCAGGCGCAGATCGCTTCTCTCCAGACCGCGTTCGACCCGTCGGTCGCCACCGCGACCAGCCAGACCGCTTCTTCGAGCGCCACCGGGACCGCCTCCACGGGGACGGGCTCGTCGTCGACCTTTGCCAACGCGCTCGCCCAGGCGCAGGACGCCGGCTCGATCCCGAGCACCGGAGGCGCGCTCCCGTCGAGCGCGCAGGGCATGCTGACCTCGAACCAGCAGCAGTTCGCCTCGCGCCTCGCCGCCGACACCGGCCTTGACCCGAGCGTCGTCTCGGCCTGGCTGCTGGCCGAGGAGTCCGGCGGCGCCGCCCAGTCGCGCCAGAGCCAGGGCAACAACGACTGGCTCAACATCGGCTACACCGACAGCGCCACCTACGGCTCCGGCGACTCGATCTGGAGCGACCCAACGGCCGCCGCCGACGCCACCGCGGGCTGGCTCAAGGGCCAGAACACGATCCCCGGCTACGGCACCGCCAGCTCGGGCATCCAGGCGATCCTCAACACCGCCGGCCAGCCGCCGGCAACCCAGATCGCCGCGCTGCAGAACTCCGGCTGGGCCTCGAGCGGCTACCCGAGCCTGCCCTCGCTGTACCAGCAGGTCGCCGGCTAACGCTCTAACGCGCGGACGCCAGCGAGATCACGGCTGCGCCCGGTCGGCCCGGGCCGAGATACCGCGTGCACTCACCCGCGACCACGGGACGC
>Ga0335078_10013221_pt1 | contig 12236 bp, 12 predicted proteins | sample Lox_Sample_32_FD_206711 | JGI IMG/M metagenome (GOLD analysis project Ga0335078, IMG submission 206711) | Soil microbial communities from Loxahatchee National Wildlife Refuge, Florida, United States - Lox_Sample_3.2 | ecosystem: Environmental > Terrestrial > Soil > Wetlands | place: USA... | reverse complement strand
TGTAGCCGTCCTGAATCAGCGCCGGCAGCTCCTGTCCGAGCACTTGCTCGTTGGGGTCGGTAACGATCAGGTGAAACGCGTAGTCGATCACCGCCTTGGGCCGCGCCGCCTCGCGGTACTCCTCAACCACTTGGCGCAGCGACTGGCCGCGGTGCTGCGCGGCGAACGGGATCACCGTGGTCGTGCCGCCGAACGCGGCGGCGACCGTGGCGCTGTAGAAATCATCGGCGCAGACGACGCCAAAGCCGGAGCGCTGCTCGATATGGCAGTGGCTGTCCACCGCCCCAGGCATGACGAGCCGGTTACGCGCATCAATCTCGCGCGCCGCCGGGCCGAGGCCGCGGCCGAGCGCGACCACGGTGCCATCCTTGATACCGATGTCGCAATGCTGGGTGTCGGCTGCCGTCACCACCGTGCCGTTTTTGATGACGAGGTCGTAATCGGCCATGGCTGCGTTTCCCGTATGGCTGCCGCCCGCAGACTTTAGCACGCGAGGGCGGCGTACCACCTAGGATGCTGCATCGCAGCAACATTGCCCGCACGCATCGTTCGCAGGTAGCCATGAGTGTCCAGACCCGGCCGCAGCATCTGTCGATCACCGCGATCAAGCGCCGCAAGGGCGGCGAAAAGCTGGTTTGCCTTACTGCCTATACCGCCCCAGTCGCGCGGCTGCTCGACGACGCGGTCGACCTGCTGCTGGTAGGCGACAGCCTGGCGATGGTGGTTTACGGCTTCGACAGCACCTTGCCGGTGACGCTCGACATGATGATCGCTCACGGCGCGGCGGTGGTGCGCGCAACTCAGCATGCCGCGGTTGTGGTCGATCTGCCGTTCGGTTCCTATCAGGCGTCCCCCGCCGATGCATTCCGCGCCGCCGCGCGGGTGATGGCCGAGACCGGCTGCCTCGCGGTGAAGCTCGAAGGGGGCGAGGAGATGGCGGAGACGGTCGCCTTCCTCACCCGGCGCGGGATTCCGGTGATGGGCCATGTCGGGCTGACGCCGCAGGCGGTCAATCAGCTCGGCGGCTATCGCTCGCGTGGCCACCAGGACGAGGAGCGCCGCAAGATCCTCGCGGATGGCGCCGTGATCGCCGATGCCGGCGTATTCTCGCTGGTGGTCGAAGGGGTCAACGAGGGGCTGGCCCGCGAGCTGACCGAGACCGTCGCGATCCCGACCATCGGCATCGGCGCCTCGCCGGCCTGCGACGGGCAGATTCTGGTCACCGACGACATGCTCGGCCTGTTCGCCGAATTCACGCCGAAATTCGTCAAGCGCTACGCGGCGCTCGGGCAGACGATCCGCGACGCCGCGCGCGACTATGCCGAAGACGTGCGCAGCGGCCGCTTCCCGGCGCCGGAACACACTTACACGGCGCCGAGCAAGCGGACGAAGATCCCCGCTTCGACCTGATCCCGCTCGCCGCTACATCCCGTGCGCGGCCGCAAATGCCTTGCCGGCCTGGAGCTCGCCCAGCGCCTGCTGAATCAGCCGCTCCGCCGCGACTTTGTGGCCGCCGAAGACGTCGCGCGCTTCGCCCCGGAGGACGCCGAGGGCGTTGTTGAGTATGCCTTCCGCCTGATTGATGGCAGGATAGCGGCCTTGCGCCAGCGTACCGGCGGCGAACGACATCAGCCCAACGGCGACAAACGCGGCGGCCAACTTCATTCTGTGTTGCGACATTGAGGTCCCTTTTCCATTTCGGGTGATTATTCGCGATCGATGAACGGGCGGCTCACCGATTTCTTCCCAATGTGCTGATTGCGGCGCTTCGACAGCGACCCGCTGACGCGCTACTCTAAGCGCGAACTAAAGCGCGGAGAAACGTCATGATGGTGAACGCGCATCGGCCGACCATCGCGGTGACCCGTCACGCCATTGCCGCCGGGCATTATCTGGCGGCGACTGCCGGGTTCGACATCCTCCAGGCCGGCGGCAACGCGGTCGATGCTGGGGTCGCCGCCGGAATCGCCCTCGGCGTGCTGCAGAGCGATCTGGTCAATTGCGCCGGGGTCGCGCCGATCATGATCTACCTCGCCGAGCAGCGCGAGGTGGTGACCATCGCTGGCCTTGGCACCTGGCCCAAGGCGCTCGACCCGAATCTCTTCATGCGCGAGCACGGCGGCAAGATTCCGGTCGGCGTGCTGCGCACCGTCGTCCCGGCGGCTCCCGACGCCTGGATCACCGCGCTCCGGCGTTACGGCACGATGAGCTTCGGCGACGTCGCGGCGGCGGCGGCCCGGCTGGCGCGCGACGGCTTCCCGATGTACCCGCTGATGGCGGCAAGCCTCGAAAAGCATGCCGAGCGCCATGGGCAATGGCCGTCGAGCGCGGCGGTCTACCTGCCGGACGGCCGTCCGCCCAAGACCGGCGAGGTGTTCTACCAGAAGGACCTCGCCGCCTCGCTGCAATACATGATCGACGAGGAGAAATCGGCCGCCGGGCGCGGCCGCGAGGCCGGGCTCGACGCCGCTCACAACGCGTTCTATCGCGGTGACATCGCCCGGAAATTCGTCGCGTTCAACCGCGAGCAGGGTGGGCTGCTTTCAGCCGACGACCTCGCGAACTATCATTCCCCGGTCGGGCCCGCCGAGCGCCGCCGCTTTGGCGACCTCGAGGTCTTCACCTGCGGCGCCTGGTGCCAAGGGCCGACACTGCTGCAAACCTTGGCCCTGCTCGAAGGCACCGACATCAAGGCGCTCGGCCACAACAGCGCCGATTACGTCCACCGGCTGACCGAGGCGCTGAAACTGGCCTTCGCTGACCGCGAGGCCTATTACACCGACCCGGCGACAGGCAGCGTGCCGCTACCGACCCTCATCTCCGAGGAATACGCGGCCGAGCGGCGCAAGCTGATCGATCCGAAGAAGGCCTGGCCGGAAATGCCGCCGCCGGGCGACCTCGGCGCCTCGGGGCAGGTGCTGGCGCCGAGCAAGCCCAACCCGTTCCCCGAACCCGATACCTCCTATGTCTGCGCCGCCGACCGTTGGGGCAATCTGTTCTCGGCGACGCCGAGCGACGGCTCCTACGGCTCGCCGATCGTGCCCGGTACCGGCCTTATCCCGTCGAACCGCGGCTCGCAGTCGCGCCCCGACCCGAAGCACCCGGCCGGCGTCGCACCCGGGAAGCGGCCGCGCCTCACGCCGAACCCGGCGCTGGCGATCCGCGGCAACGGCGCGCAATTCTTGCCGTTCGGCACCCCCGGCGGCGACGTGCAGACCCAGGCGATGCTCCAGGTGCTGCTCAACATCTTCGCGCACGGCTACGACGTGCAGACAGCGATCGAGCAGCCGCGTTTCGCCAGCTACTCCTATCCCTCGTCCTTCGCGCCCTACGACTACTACCCCGGCCGGCTCAACCTCGAAGGCCGGTTTCCGGAAGCGGTGGCGAGCGACCTCGCGCGGCGCGGCCACAAGATCGAGCACTGGGGCGATTTCGAATGGCTCGCCGGCGCGGTCTGCGCGATTCTCGTCGACAAGGAGCGCGGCACGCTCGAAGCCGGCGCTGACCCGCGCCGCGCCGCCTACGCGCTCGGGTGGTAGCTGCTCAGCGGCGGTCGACGGGAGCGTAGGGCGTACCGTCAGTGTGGGTGTAGCCGCCCGCCCTCGCTCCTGACGCCACCTGCGCGACAAGGTCGATGCCTGGGTAGTACGCCGCTTCGCCGGGGACACGGGTGCCGATCTCAAGAACCGTCACATCGGCGCCCGATCGGTTCTGCAAATGATGGCCGTCCGGATCGCCGGCCTTGAAGCCGGCGCAATCGCCGACGCGCAAAATCTCCTCGCCGGCGTTGGTCGTCAGCACCACCTCGCCCGCCAACACGTAGATGAACTCGTCGCCGCCGGTATGCCAGTGGCGCTGGCTTGACCACGCGCCGGGAGCGAGGCGCAGCAGGTTCACGCCGTATTGGGTGAGTCCGGCGGCGTCGCCGAGGCGGGTACGGTACCGCGCCCGGCAGGGCTCGTCGTAGGGCGGGGGATAGGTAGTGCCGGTGAGAACCGGCAGCGAGGCGACATCGATGCGCTTGGCCATTTCCGTCTCCTAAATTGACGGACAGAGACTTGTGCCGATCGCGCGTTTCGGTCAATCTTGATTTAAAAAATCAATATAACATCAAGTATGGAGAATGCGGTGTCGGACCTGCTGCTACCCGCGCGCGAAGCCGCCGACCGGCTCGGGGTCAAGATCGACACGCTCTATGCCTATGTCAGCCGCGGACTGCTGCGCTCGAAGGAGGTCTCGGGCAGCCGCGAGCGTCATTACGACGCCGACCAGATCGAGCAGTTCCGTGCCGGCCGCGGCGCCACCCGGGCGCGGCCACCGGCCGAAGATTTGATCCCGGTGATCGGCTCCGCGATCTGCCTGATCGAGAACCATCGTCTCTATTATCGCGGCAAGGACGCGATTGCGCTCGCGGAGACCGCGACCCTGGAAGACGCCGCGGCGCTGTTGTGGGAAGAAGATGCGCCTCGCCCAGCCACGTTTTCGGCGCAGGTTCTTCCCTCTTTCCATCGGCGAGACGGTTGGAATGAGGGGCTCGATCTCATCGGGCGTTGCCAGATCCGCCTTGCCGAACTCGCCGCAGCCGATCACGCCGCGCTCGACCTGTCGCGCGCCGGCGTGGCGCGCACCGGGCGCGCGATCCTCGCCGAACTTGCGGCCTGCGTCGCGAGAGTAGCGCCCGCGCCGCAACCCATTCACACGCAGCTGGCCGCCGCCTGGAAGCTGGATGCCGGAGGCGCAGACCTGGTGCGGCGTTGCCTGGTCCTGCTCGCAGACCATGAACTCAACGCCTCGACCTTCGTCGCGCGCTGCATTGCTTCGACCGGCGCGACGCCGTACGCGGTGGTTTCGGGCGCACTCGCGGCGCTGTCGGGCCGACGCCACGGCGGCGCCTCGGCGCGCGCCGAGGCGCTGTTCCGCGAGCTCGGCGATGATCCGGATCCGATGGCGGCGATGGCGGCGCGCCTGGCGCGCGGCGACGATTTGCCGGGGCTCGGCCAGCCGCTTTATCCTGAGGGCGATCCGCGCGCGCCGGCAATCGTCGAGGCGATCGCCAAGGCGCGGCCGGAAACCGGGAAGCGTATCATCGCCGCCGCGGCCGCGGCGACGCAGCTCACCAGTCTACATCCTAATGTGGATTTCGCGCTCGGCGCGACCGCGACTGCACTGGGCCTGCCACAGGGCGCCGCGCTCGGTCTATTCCTGGTTGCCCGCTCGGTCGGTTGGCTCGCGCACGCCATCGAGCAGTACGAATGTGGCGTGCTTATTCGTCCGCGTGCCCGGTATACCGGCAAGCGCTCGCCGGTCGGCGGTTAGCGCAGGCTCTCGCCCTTGAGCTGGAGGTGGCGGGCATAGGGGATGAAGCGATCGAGCATCACGTCGGCGAGCGTTGGCTCGCCGATCAAGTCGCCCCAATCCTCGACCGGGATCTGGCTGACGATCAGCGTGCTTTTGCGGCCGCAGCGTTCCTCCACGATGTCCATCATGTCGTGGCGCTGTGCAGCGTCGAGTGGCTCAAGCCCCCAATCGTCGAGGATCAGCAGATCGACGCTGCCGACAGCCCGCATGAGGCGCGGGTAGCGGCTGCTGCCGCGCGCGAGCGCGAGATCGGCGAACAGCCGGCTGACGCGCTGATAGAGCACCGAGCGATCGTCGCGGCAGGCTTTCTGGCCAAGTGCGCAAGCGAGCCAGCTTTTGCCGACCCCGGTGGGGCCTTCGATGATCAGGTTCGTCCCGTTGGCGATCCAGCGGCCATCGGCCAGACTTTGAAATTGCGTCCGGTCGAGGCCGCGCGAGGCGCAATAATCGACATTCTCCACCGAAGCGGGATAGCGCAGCCGCGCCGCGCGCAGTCGAGTCCGTAGGCGGCGCTGGTCGCGTTCCCTCGCCTCGCCGTCGAGCAAATGCATCAGCCAGTCGGCGTGGCGCAATCCGTCGTGGTCGTCGCCCTCCAGGCGGGAAAAGGCGTCGGCCATCCCGGAGAGCCCCAAATCTTGCAGCCGGCTGAGAACATCGCTGGGCTGCACGCCGACCGACATCCGCGGGACACGAAGCCGAGAGGTCTCCGCCGACCGCGGCACCGCCGCAAGCCGTGCCGCGAGTAGGGACGGCGGTATGCGGAACCGCTCCGGCTGGGCCGCCACCATGGCGCGCAGATCGGAAGTTGGCCTGCTCATGCGCTATCAGCCTTTCTGCCAAACCGTGGGGGAATTCACTCGGTAAGTTCCGCGAGCAAGGCGCGCATCTCCTCCGATGCCTTGCCGTCCGGCTCGTATTCGGCCACCCCTTGCCCGATGTTGATCGCGCGGCCGTAAGCGACGAGGTTCGACACGATCACCGGAACAACGTTGATGCCCATGTCGGAGAGCGCACCCTGGGCCTGGGTGCACTCGGCGGTGCGCGGCAGCACGGCGTTGAGCACGACCGCGGCGGGCTTCTTGCGAGTAGTGACGAGCTGCATCGTCGCCGACAGATGCTGCAAATCCATCACCGAGGGTCGGCAGGGTACCAGCACGAGGTCGGCGGTATCGATCGCCCAGGCGAGAATGCCCTCGGCATGCGCCGCCGTATCGATCACCACCAGATCGGCGCCGCGCGACTTTGCCTCCTCCAACGCCTGGGGCAGGCGCACGGCCATCGACGAGATCACCGGCGGGCCGTTGTGGGTTAGACGGCGCAAATCGCCCCATTTGGCAGAGGCCTGCTGTGGATCGAGGTCGATGACCACGGTGCGGATCCCCGAGGCCTGAGCGGTCACGGCCAGATTGAGGCCAACCGTCGTTTTCCCGGCACCACCTTTAAGACTGGCCAGCGCTAGTACCGAGGACATCAGAGCAAAATCCAGCGTTTTGAGTGCATAATTGATAAAGATAGTCGGTTACCGAGAAGTTAATGAGCTTTATGAAGGAAAGAAATATGGAGCCATCCAGATGTTGAAGTATCGTTAAAATAGCTCAATAGAGGTTACGGAATTGCATTTGGTTGGAGTTTGCAATGAAATTTAGGCACTTTTGTCTTGTATAATTTTTCCCAATACGGAGTGTGTGTCTGGCCTGTCGAAAGGGGCGACGCGCTCGCAACCTAGCAATACGAAAGCTGCGTTTGATCCGCCGCCGCGCCGGAGATATCGGAAAGCGCCCAAAATCTGGGCGCAACGCTTCGCTCGCTGGTGAAGCACATCATCCAAGGCATCCGCGTGCTCAAAGGAAGGCTCGCCCAGGGTTTGCTGATCGGCGCGATCCTCGTCGCCGTTTCCTTGCTGCCTTCGACGGCTCTGGTTGTCTACACCGCGTACTACCTGCTGGTGCCGCGCTATGCCTCGGTCGCCGAGTTCGACCGGCTCGGCTTCAATCTGCGCCTCGAATTCTATCGGCCCAACGAGGAGGTCCTCGATTCGGGACGCTACTTGACCGTGATCAATGGCGGGTCGTACCGAAGGTTCATGCTTGAGGGCTGGGATTGGGCGCATCGCGCGCGCACTAGCCTCTACCGGATCGACGACAATCGCTTCGCCGTGCTGAGCCCGCTCGGTTACGACTATGTCCTCACACTGAAGCCCGTCGGTTTCGCTCCCGTGGTTTCCGATTCCGGAGCCCAATGGCAGTATCTCGGTGCTTTCGATTTCGTCTTTCCGGTGGGCGCGAAGCCGCGGCTGGAGTTTTTCGATAATCGATCGCCCGAATGCATCCCGATGGGGAGAGGCGACCCCGCCACCTGGACCGGCAAGCCGCGGCCGCAAGCGCGGCGGGCGACCTGTCCGAGCCCGCCACCGAATTTGGGAGAGTAATACCCGTGCCCGATCCCGAACCTTCAACCGACTGGCGCGACCGAATCTTCGCCGCGCTCAAGGCCGCCGACATCCGCCAGGTCGGCTATGTCCCCGACGCCGGGCATTCGCGGCTGATCGAATTGTGCCAGGCCGATCCGCAAATCCGCGCGGTGTCGCTGACCACCGAGGAGGAGGGGGTGGCGCTCGCCGCCGGCGCCTGGCTCGGCGGGCAGCGTTGCGCGCTGCTGATGCAGTCGAGCGGCGTCGGTAATTGCATCAACATGTTGTCGCTGACCAAGGCCTGCCGCTTCCCGCTGACCATGCTGGTGACGATGCGCGGCGAATGGGCCGAGTTCAACCCGTGGCAGGTGGCGATGGGATCGAAGACCCAGGCGGCGCTCGAGTTGATGGACGTGCTGGTCTACCGCGTCGACCACGAGGCAGACGCGGCCGACACCGTCGCCGCGGCGCTCGACATCGCCTTCAACGGCAGCCTCGCCGCCGCGTTGCTGCTGTCGCAGCGAATGCTCGGCGCGAAACGGTGGGTGAAGTGAGACAGGCCTGGCCGGCAGCGTTGCTGATGCTGCTCCAGCCGGCGACCATCGCGAACGCGGCCGATCTGGCAGTTCTTTACGGCTCGTGGGACCCGGGCGGCAGCGCGTTTGAGGGAGAGGGACTCCTCACCGTCACCGACAAATCGATCGATTGGGGCGGTTGCCGTGGCATCCCCTACCGGGTTGCCAGCGACCGGCAACTGGAAACGTATCTGGGCGACTGGTTGCACCGGTCGCCCAAAACAGGCCTTACCTGGCGGGTTATCGCACTTGAGCTTCTCGATGGCGGCTGCATCGACAAATTCATGCCGGGGACGGGATACCTCCAGTTTGCGATCCCTTCCGACATGCCGGCGCATGCGGATATCGTCTTCTATGCGTCGCCCGAGGGGCTCGCAGAGGGTGTGTTCAGCTGGGGAGTTTTTGGCAGAGCGCAATGACCACAAACCCTCCTAACAGCAACCAGCCTCGCCTCGACCGGCGCGCGGCGATCCGGGTGCTGCTGGCCGATCGCGGCGACCTGCTCCTGGTCACTGGGCTCGGCTCGACCACGTATGACGCCGCCTCGGTCGCCGACGACGAGCGCAATTTCTACCTGTGGGGCGCGATGGGCGGCGCGGCGATGGTCGGGCTCGGCCTCGCGATCGCGCGGCCCGATCGGCCGGTGCTGGTGGTCACTGGCGACGGTGACATGCTGATGGGGCTGGGCGCGCTGGCGACCGTGGGTGTGCAGGCGCCGTCGAACCTGGCGATCGCGGTCTTCGACAACGGCCGTTACGCCGAGACCGGCATGCAGCCGAGCCACACCGCCAGCGCGGTCGACCTGGTCGGCGTCGCGCGCTCCTGCGGGATCGAGGCGGTGTCCAACATCGCCGATGAGGCTGCGCTCGCGGACTTCGCCCGGCGGGTGCAGGCGAAGGAGCGCACGCTGTTCGCCCGCGTCGCGATCCTGGCCGACGAGCCGCCGCGGGTGCTGCCGCCGCGCGACGGGGTGCTGCTCAAAAACAGGTTCCGGCGGGCGACTGGGGTGGAGTAGGGCGCGCCTACTTGTCGAGCCAGGCGTCTTCCATGCGCCAGAGGTTATAGGGGCTGTTGACCCCGACTGTGACGCCCTTAACGTAGGGGTAGGAGCAGGTGACCTGGCGCGGGTGCCAGATGATCGGACGCCCGGCGTCGTCGGCGAGGCGGCGTTCGATCTGCCAGACGATCTCCTTGCGCTTGGCCGGGTCGGTCTCCGCTGACTGCCGGTCGATCAGCGCGTCGGTTTCCTTGTCGCAATAGCCGGTGTAGTTGCGGTCGGAACCGCAATAGTAGTTTTCGTAGAACATCTGGTCGGGGTCGTCGAGCCCGGTCTCGGTGACGGTGAAGGCGACGCTGTAATCCTTGCGCATTACCGTGGGGTACCATTGCGTGGTGTCGACGGCGTTGAGCGTGCCGTCGATCCAGATGTCCTTCAATTGGCCAATGAGGATCACCGCCGGGTCGCGGTAGGAGGCGACGTTGCGCGTCGTGACCGTCACCGCGAGATGCTTGTCGGGGCCGTAGCCCAGCTTTTTCATGATATCGCGCGCATGGGCGCGGTTCTTCTGGATGTCGGGGTCATAGCCGAACAGCGTCTTCAGCATGTCCGCGGGCACGCCCCAAACGCCGTCGGGCGGCGGCTGCATGGTGGCGCCGATCAGGCCCTCGCCTTCGCCGATGATCTTGATGAACTCGCTGCGGTCCAGTGCCAGCGCCATCGCCTTGCGCAGATCCGGGTTGTCGAAGGGCGGCGCGGCGCGGTTGGTGATCAGCGTGCGGGTGGTATTCCAGCTGTCGAGCCGGCACTCCATCGCGGGCGCGGCGCCCTTGATCTCCTTCAGCAGTGCCGGGGCGATGAAGCCAGGTCCGGTGCGGTCGAACTGCTTGGCGCCAAGGGCCAGGATCCAGGTCGAGGTGTTCTTGATGATGGTGTACTCGATGCCGTCGAGATAGGGCTTCCCCGGCTTCCAGTAATCGGTGTTCTTGGTCAGCTTGATGTGTTCGTTGGGTTTGAATTCGACGAACTTGAAGGGCCCGGTGCCGATCGGGTGCTGGCGCATCTGCGCCGGCGGGACGTGACAGGGATAGACCGGCGACCAGCCCGAGGCGAGGAATAGGATAAACGCCGGCTGCGGCCGCTTGAGATGGAAACTGGCTTCCAGATCGCCGTTGACAGTGACCGAGTCGAGGTTCTGGTACCAGGATTTGCGCGGGTTGACGCGCAGCTTCTGTTCGGATTTGCCGGTCAGCAGATCCCAGGTGCATTTGACGTCGGCGGCGGTGAAGGGCACGCCGTCATGCCATTTGACCCCGTCGCGCAGCTTGAAGGTGAGCGTGGTCTTGGCGTCGTCCCACGACCAACTCGTCGCCAGATCGGGCTGGATCGTCGCCATGCTGTTCTGCGCGACGTGTTGATCGAACATCACCAGATTGTTGAACACCGCCATCATCGGCCCCTCGGCGATGATGGTCGATTCCTCGAGGATCGACATGCTGGCAGGGCTGTCGCCCAGGGGTGCCTTGAGGATGCCGCCCGATTTTTGCGCCAGTGCTGGGCTGGCCCCGAGCGAGATGGCAAGCAGCGCGGCCGTTGCGACCGCGAGCCATTGTCGTGTCATCCGGCCCTCCCCAAGGTCCTCTGTTCGGCGCCTCAATATCCGGCCCGAGACAACGCGGCAAGCACCCGCACCCCACGGTTGCTGAGGTAGCGCTTGGCGGCGCGGCGGAATGCCCTGACCATGGGAGCGCGATGAGAGGTGATAGACCCGCCCGGCCGCCGGCTCTGCGCAATCCGGCACCCATCTACGCCGTCGGCCTGTTCGGCATGGGCTACACCGATTTCTATATCTTTCTGATCCCGCTTTACGGGCTGTCGCTGGGGATGAACGCCAGTCAGATCGGCCTCTTGGTCGGCGGCCGCTCACTGCTCGCGGTGTTCCTGTCGATCCATATCGGCGTGCTGATGGACCGGTTCGGCACCCGCCGGGTGACCCTGTTTTTCGTCTGGTCGGCAATCGCGCTGGCGCCGGTGTTTCCGCTGGTGCCGTGGTTCTGGGCGCTGCTGCTGTTGCAGATCGTCAACGGCGGGGCGCTCAGCTTCGCCTGGTCGGGGGCGCAGACGCTGATCGCCCAGCTCGCCGAGGGCGAGGCCGAATATATCGGCCGGTTCAGCTTCTTTGCCCGCATCGGCACGACCGCCGCGCCGATCCTCGCCGGGGTCGCGTGGGATTTCGGCGGCGCCTGGCCGGCTTACATGATCGGCGCGTTGTGGGGGGTGGTGCTGACGGCGGCGTTGCTGCGCGCGCCCGAGGCCAAGGAGCGGGCGCCGGCCGCCCCGGCCCGCGCCGGCTTGCGCGACATGCTGCCCCGCCTGTCGGATTACGCAAGCTGCTTTGCCTTGATGGCGATTCCCGCCGTGGCGACGACGATGGCGATCATCTTCTTGCGCACCTCCACGCAGGGCATCCAGTCCTCGCTCTACATCGTCTATCTGCACGATATCGGCCTGGTCGGGACGACGATCGGCGTGCTGTTCGCGGTGGTCGAGATTTTCAGCGGGCTTGGGCACTTGTTCGCCGGCAAGGCGATGCGGCTCGGCGACCCGCAAAAGACCATGCTGAGCGGCACGGTCATCTCGATCGTGGTGATCTGCGTGACGCCGTTTCTCGGCGGCATCTACGCGCTGCTCCTGGCGGCGCAGGTGGTACGCGGCTGGCTGTCGGGCGTGGTGCAACCGATGATGTTTTCGGTCCAGGCCAAGGCGGTGGGTCCCTACCGCCAGGGCGCCGTTGTCGGGCTGCGTCAAACGATGAACCGGCTGGCCGCGATCGTGATCCCGCCGGTGATGGGCGCGATGGCCGACTGGTGGGGCATGACGGCGAGCTTCGTTGCCG
>Ga0335078_10013220_pt1 | contig 12237 bp, 10 predicted proteins | sample Lox_Sample_32_FD_206711 | JGI IMG/M metagenome (GOLD analysis project Ga0335078, IMG submission 206711) | Soil microbial communities from Loxahatchee National Wildlife Refuge, Florida, United States - Lox_Sample_3.2 | ecosystem: Environmental > Terrestrial > Soil > Wetlands | place: USA... | reverse complement strand
GTGTCAAAATCAATTTCGAGCGTTTGGATTTTCCTGCCATATATCGAGTATAGCAGGAAAACCTGATCAGTGCATCTTTTAATGAAACCTTATACTAGTTGACGCGTCCACGGGCCGCTTGACGAAAGATTAGCGCACGACTTGCGCTCTATCCGGCTTACCTGCGAGGGCCGCGACTCCACAAGAGCGCAGAGAGTCACCCCACAATGATCGTAGGTTTGAGTGCTGATCGCGGCCCGTCTCTCACCGCCGAGGAGTTGTCATTATGCGTTTCTGCTGCGACGTAGAGTTCCTTGCCGGCAATTGACACCCTACCTGCCGTGGCCATGAAGAGGGAGCGGGCAATCGCGAAGTGGATTTCATTGACGGCGCGCCCGACATCTCCCCTGGAGATGGAAGCCTGTTCGGGAACCACCTTGATGACGCGGAAGCCCACGCTTTGGAGGAGTTGCCTCAGGCTGGAGGGGTGAAAAGTAGTAGAGGTGGTTGCTTTCTGTGAATCCCCGCATGCGCCGCCGATCAAGCACCCAGCAGACCGGCCCTTGATTCCGGAAGAGGCTGTACGTGAACCCCCGGTATCTCCAGGACCAGAAGACCGTCATCCTTCAGGATGCGCCTGATTTCCAGTAGCTCAGAGGCCGGGTCGGGCGAGTAATAGAGCGCGTCGAGCATACTCACCACGTCGAAAGACGCCTTCGGAAACCCGGCTTCAGCAAGGGTTCCGCAGAATACCTCGGCTCGGTACTTGCGGCGTGCTATCTCCACTCCCACATAAGAAGTGTCGACGCCGTAGCGACGCCACTGACCGCTATCGAAGTTCTCAAAGAATGTTCCCGTTGCACAGCCAATATCCAGGAGGCTGCCTCCTGCTTTGATTGACTTAACGACCTCCGCCTCTCTACGCAACATGTTCCGCCGGTAACGGTCAAAGAGCTGCAGATTGTCGTGCCGCACGAACTGCTTGTGCGCCTCCCGAATCTCAGAGGCCTTGGGCCTGGGATTCACGTACACCAGCCCATCGTGGCGGCACTTGACGATTTGAGCCGCACCCTTGCCCCGAATGAGAACCTCCGTGTCATTCCGGTGACAAATGGCGCAGTTGACTTGCTCAAACTGATCGCTCATAAGTTACCAGTTGCGGCTGCGGACCCCCCAGTCGACCCGGTAGGGGTCGGCCTCAGCCCTCCAATGTGCGCCGCTTCAGGAACTTCGCCGGGTTGCCGCCCACCACGGTCCATGGGCTCACATCTGCGAACACGCTAGCGCGTGCGCCGACCACTGCACCTTCGCCGATCCGGACGCCCGGGCCGACGAACGCTTCAGCACATACCCAGGCTTGGCTTTCAATGGTAATCGGGCGAGTGACTAACGGAAACAGGCGCGAGCGGTAGTCATGGGTGGCCGCGCAGAGGGTGGTATCCTGAGAAACCAGCGCGTTATCCCCAATCGTCACCGTCGCACAGTTGTAGCAGTTTACCCGGTATCCCAAGGCTGATTCATTCCCCAGAACCAGGTTCCACGGGGCATAGACACGAACCGTCGGATAGATACGCGCGCCGCGCCCGATCTTGGCTCCGAACGCGCGCAAGAGCAAGCGCCGCCAACAATGGAGCGGCGGCGGCGAAAATCGGAATAGCAGAAAGAACACGCAGTTCCAGGTTTTTCTGAGAAGCCGGTCCAAAATCGAGAGTGGGACCGGGCCGCTCGATGTATCACTGTTGGCCGCCGACGGCAGATGGGTCCGTGCCAATCCCATGGGTGTCATCTCCTTAGAGGATACCCCCCGGGACGCACGCGTTGGGGCCATGCCTATCGTCGTCAATCCGATTGGCCGATGTCGACCTACCATACTAGGCGGTCGGTCAATGCCCCCCGGGGCCCCGGCACCTTCGCACCGGCCGCCGTGAGGTACGTATCCTCGTACTGTAGCGCTATTTCATCCCAGGACAAGATCTCCCGCAGTTTACCGGCGGCAGCTTGAACTCTTTGGATGATCTCTGCCCTCTTTTCCAGAATGGCGTCAATGGTGGCGGCGAGTTTTCGGAGGTCGCCATAGGGAACCCGAAAGCCGATCCCCAAGGGATCCAGGATCTCGGCGCACGCGGAGTTTTCCGAGCTGATAGACGGAACCCCGCACATCGTCGCCTCAAAAGGCACCAAGCCAAACGACTCCGACTGACCGGCGTACACCACCAAATCAGAATCGACGTAGGCCTCGAGCTTCTCCCGCCCCCCCACGGGTGCAACGAACGACACCGAGTCTTGCAGGTCCAATTCCCGCGCCAGAGCGACGAGCCTCGACTTGAAGCCGTCGTCGGGCCCGATGATGGCCACCCGGCTCTGACGACGAAATCGCGTCATTGCCGCTGACCGGATCAGCACATCGATGCCCTTCTGCGCGTGCAATCGCCCAAGATAGGTGATAAGATACGGCTCGGTGATGCCGTGGCGGCGCCTGAAGTTCCCCTTTTCCGGAAGATCTTCGAATTCCTCAAAATCGATCCCGTTGTAAATGCGCACGACCTTCTTCCCAGCGGGCACGATACCATGGAAGCCCAATTCCTCCTGCGCGGAAGAAGCTATCAGAAAGGCGCACTCACGCAGCATCCTGCGGCCCAATAGGAAGTCAAATGCACGCTTGGCGGCGAAGCTCGAAACCGCCACCGGCATACTGCCTCGCGGTTGGATGACATACGGGATACCGTACTTACGGGCAAAGTGGCACGCTACCAAAGACGGAAAATCACGATAGCCGTCGATGTGCACGACATCGAAACTCCGCAAATTCTCCCGACAGAACCCCACCATTCCAGGTGAAATGGACAGGCCGAACGAATGGAGGCCGAGAGGGAAAAGGTTATGCGCGTTGAAATAGATCACCTTGACGCCGTCGTAATCTGCTCGCCGGGTATCCGGAAAGAGCTTCTCGTTCTTGCCGGCAAGGTTCGTGCACACCACCGTGACCTCATGCCCCCTTTGCGCCAGACGGGTCGTCAGGTGGTAGGCGCTCTGGACCGGCCCGCCGAGTTTGATCGCCGGCATAAAGCCCAACGCAATGTAGCAGATTTTCATCCAACAAGCCCTGACGCCCTGTCCTAGTTTTCCAAATGGCGGCGAATCCATCGCTTTAGCACGAACAGAGCCCATGGCCTTGCCCAATTCGTCTTACCGCTCAGGAAGTGGTTCCACACCGTCGACGCGACCTTTGGATCGATCGGCCTGCTACCACTCGCTTGATGGTTCAATAGTTCTTCTTCGATGGGCGCCCGAAGCGCGCCTCTTGACCATTCATCGTAGGGTAACGCAAACCCCATCTTCGGCCGCGCATAGATTGTCCTTGGGATCCGCGTTCCGAGGGCCTTCACAAGAAGTGGTTTCGGGCAGTGCGAGTCTAGTTTCAGCCGTCCCGACAGCGGGAGGACATACTCCCACAACTTATGGTCGAGGAGAGGGTTCCGAACTTCGAGGGAATGGGCCATGCTCATAACGTCGGCATCTCGGAGCAGGGTGTTGAGCATGTAGTTTGTGGCTTCGAGCACCGAGACCTGGTTGACTGGGTCAGACCGCCTGGCGCGAGCGCACAACTCACTCGGGCTGGGAATACATCCTACGCGATGTTTTTCCTTCAAGTCATCGGGGAGCAGAGCTTCAACCCCGCGAGGTGCGAACAACCTTCTGAGAATGAAATACGGATGCGTAGACTCTGTCGCGACGCCCAAGAACTTGGAGAGTCGGTGCGACTCGAAGGGGCTGGCCCAGTGTCGCAGGATCGGATTTGCCCAATGAAAGGCAGTGCGAAGGGCCGTCAGCAGAGGGACATGACGGAAGGTGGAGTAGCCCGCGAACAGCTCGTCTCCCCCGAGGCCACTCAAGGCAACGGTAGCCCCTTCACGTTTGGTGGCCTCCGAAACGACATAAACATTGAGGCCGTCGATGCTGGGCTGGTCCATGGCTTCTACGGCCTTGGGTAGCTGGTCGAGGAGTTGCTGTTGGGTGAGGACCACGCGATGGTGATGGGTCTTCAGCATCTGCGCTACGAGGGAGGAGTAGTCATCCTCCGAGTGCTGGGCTTCGCTGAACACCACGGAGAACGTCTCGATCGGCCTGGCGCTGGCCTCTTGCGCCAGCACGCTAATGGCGGTGGAATCCACACCGCCACTTAAGAAAACGCCCAGCGGGACATCGGAGACAAGCCGGAGGGAGACGGCTTGGTAGAGGATCTCATGAACGCTGCTGATCGCCTCGTGAAAGGAATCCGTGGCGGGAGGGCGGGCAGCCACCTCGGCTATGTCCCAATAGGCATGGTCTACTGAGCTGCCTTTTTCCCAGACCAGAAAGTGGCCCGCTGGCAACGCTCGAATCCCCTCAACCAGGGTCAGCGGGTCCTGCACCGACCCATACTCCAAATAGGAAACCAAGCTACGGGCCTCCACGCGACGAGGAACCAGACTGGTAGCTAATAGCGCACGCACTTCAGAACCGAAAATGAAGACGTCCGACGACTGATAATAGTAGAGAGGCTTCACACCGAAGCGGTCTCGCGCCAGAAACAATTTCTCCTTCTGCGCATCCCATACGGCGAAAGCGAACATGCCTCGAAGGCGGTCCAGGCACGCCTCGCCCCACTCACCATAAGCCTTGACGAGCACCTCAGTGTCGCTGTTGGACGAAAAAGAATGCCCGCGCGCCTCCAGGGCAGCTCGAATCTCGCGGAAATTATAGATCTCACCGTTGAAAATCAGCCAGTAACCCGTCGAAGGATCTTGCATCGGCTGGTGGCCAGCGGGAGACAAATCGAGGATGGCGAGGCGTCGTGAGCCTAGGCCGACCGAGCGATCGGGGTCAGCGCCCAGCGGAAGTACAGCAAGGCCCTCGTCGTCCGGGCCGCGGTGAGCCAAAGCCCTTACGCCCGCCGCCAGCGCGCGTTCAAAGCCTGAGCCACGTTTGCCGATCAGACCCAGAATCCCGCACATGCCTATGCCCCTCGCTCCGGATTAAACGCCTTACGGGCAGGCCCTACGTGGAACCTCCGCGAGGGCTTGTAGCGCCGCGTCGAAACGGGTGTCCGCACGGAAGCCGCCCGGGGCCGATAAACCACCCATGCGATCACGGCCGAGACAACCAGCCATCTGATCAGTCCGGTCCAGTAAGCGAAAACATCCACTTCCATGTCTACCACGAGCGAGAAGATAGATACGAACACGAAAAGGCGGCGCTTGTTCAGCGTGCCACTGCCCAGACGAGTCAGCCACTCGGAGACAATTCCCAAGACAAACATGCAGATGATGACGCCGGGTAACCCGAATTCAAGATAAGCGTCACCCGGATGGGTAATCGACGTATTTGCCGTCGGGGGACCTCCGAGTCTAACCGTAAGCTTTAGGCCCACATCCTCGATTGGCTTTGAGGTCCATATGAAGCGCGGAATAAACGGGAAAAACGGAAGCATCCACCAGTGCCCTCGGGTGCGCAACGAGTCTCCCAGGGAGCCCAGGTAAAGTACCGCGCCCACAGTCTGGAGCGCGTCCAACCTTTGTAGGCTCAACTCCATCCCGCGGCTGAACCAATCATTCATGCCTTGCGTACCAGCAATGGTATCAGACATCGCTTGGGCGCCAATTTTCTGCGCGGAGCCGAGGCTGGTAACATCCCCCATCTCGCCTCCGTGAATTAAGTTGCGATATTGATTGGAAATCGGATAGAACACTATCAGCATGAGTGGCAAACCTATGAGCCATGTGACGCGGAGCCTCTGCCGGATCCGAGACGCAACAATTACGACCAACAGGAGGTTCCACAGAAAGACTCCTTTATATCCCGAAATAAGGGCCCAGATACACTCTAACCCAAGAACAACATAGAAAAGGACCCTTCGACTTGCGTCAGACGGGTGCCCATACTTCTCTATTGCAGCCAAGAGTAATGCGCAAGTACCTGCCTCCGACACGACTGCCAACACCTGCACCAAAGCGAGGTGCTGGTACAACGCTTCCGACGACGCGGTATAGGAGTAGAGGTGGTTCACCAGGAGGTAGAGTCTGGCTGCCTGCCCGACCAAAACCAAGATTATCACAAAGATCAAAACTGAGTTGTTTTGGGTTATGGTGCTGCTTGTCGCGCGGCTCGACTCCGCACCGCGCGTAGGGTTCTTTTTCGGGCGCCCGACACTGCTCCCATACCAGAAAGCGACCATGCCGATTGCCACAAGGAAGAGCGCGTGCGGCAGCAACGCGGGATCCAAGGTAGACGTAGCTGTCAGTTGTCGGAGATGAAAGAAAGAGTCGATCGGCACTATAGCAAAGCGAAGAAATACCGTAATGGTGATGAAAACGGGGAAGTCGAAGAACTGAGCGGAGTTCGCCTTGAGGCGCGGAATGACGAACCCGGCTGAGGCTAAACCGAAAGCTCCCGTCAACAAGAGGTACTCTTCCAGTTCAAGACTGGGCCGAGCCGTGATGAAGGCGACTCCCCAAACTACGGTCGCTATCGATAGCCCCACCATCAAAAAAAGGGCTAGAGGTCCCCCTGGGCTGAGACGTCCCCGTTGCGCGGCGGCATGCCGAACCGAAGACCCTATCATCGACTTGTCCCGACCTCCTTGGCATCAATCATGGCAAAACTACGGGCCCAGCTAGCGGGCACGGCGTTCCTGGCGACGATCCTCGCAGGAGCTTACGACAAAGCTCAACGGCGCGTATGGGCCGCGCAAAGCCTTCTCGTGGAGTTCGTTCTGTTGAGGTTCCTTTTCAGAGCAGTCCGCCATGCCGCCTGACGGCACCCAGAAACCACGAAAGCAGCCGGGGTGGGATCTTAACTCCTTTTTTTCAGCAGGCGCTTCCACTATTTTCAGAGCAGCGTATGTCCAATGCGTACCGGCGACGACTTCGTGATTATATCTTGAACGACTCTCTCGTCGCGTATAAACAGAGCATTTCCAAAAGCGTTCTGCTTTCCGTCCAAGGACTCTAGGTGTTTGGAGAACGGTTCATAGATATAGGTCGAAAAACCATAGCCTTTCATTGTCTTCAGGATCTCGTCCTCGCTGAACCCGTACCGTTTGGTACCAATTCCATTCAATTCCATGATCACTGAGTGCAGCGACGGACTATGCAAAGTCACCTGTGCTCCGCGAAGCACCAGCGTCTCCAAACCTTCAACATCGATTTTGAGGGCGGACGGTGTTTGGCCTTCAAGAATGGTGTCTAACGGCAGGACCTTTACTCTTACAACATCGGTTGATTTCTCGCCCTCGGGGATCACGTGATTGGTGCAATTTTCGCCGGCAGTGAAAACAAGCTCTCCTTCTTTGTCAGCTATTCCCACATTGAAGGCTTTGACGCGATTTGACAGGTCGTTGATTCGAATATTGTCCATTAAGCGTCGAAAGGTCGCTGGTACTGGCTCAAAGCAATAACCCTTCGCCCCCTTTACCGCGCAAGCCAAAATTGTATATGAACCAACATTCGATCCTATATCGACAAATAAATCATCCGGACCTATGACATGTAGCAGGTATGCCATCTCGGAGAATTCATGCAAGCCGCAGTAGATATCACCCGTGAGACCAGTTTCACCAGGCGTCACAATAAACCTTGACCCCTCAATCCAGCTATACACGATTGGGCCAGGAGCCAACCGGCTTCCTATCTGCCATTTCACGAACCCAATAAGCGAGCCAATCCTTCGTTCTCTGTTGAGGGGGTGATTGGCTACAAATTTCAGCGTATGAAAAAGGGACATGCTTGGTCTTCCTTGTCTGGCATGACGATTTGCATTAACCCCCACCCCCCGACGGCGCAAAGCCCTCTGCAACAGCCGTGCGTCCGCAAATGTAATCTTTTGGCGGACCACGCTGGAGTCGGCGTATCCTCACAGTCAACGTTCAACCCGTATAATTTCGTAGATACCTCCCGCTAAGCGGGCATGCCACGGAACAAGCACCAGGGTCGGTCAGTTTTACAATCTGGATACGCATCGGTAGGCCCTTTCCCCTACTCGCCTCCGGCCCCAAGCCGGGGGTCGGGCGAACTGTTTAACTCCGAGGATTTGGCTTCAGCGTCTTCATCAGGTCTCGCACCCCGCCGACGCCAAGCAGGTCCGCCAGACTCAACCGCAGCCGGAAGCGGTACAGGGCCAGCATCAAGATCAGCACACACGAATAGGCCACCGTGGAAACCATTGCGGCTCCAATAAAGCCGAACCGGGGCACGAAGAGGTATAAACCAAGCAAGGTGACGGCGGCGGCGGCGCCCTGGGCATACGAAGGTATCGCCGGCTGCCCCAGGGCGCGCGCCCCTTCGTAAAGCACCTGGTTCAATCCCAGTGCCACCGTCCCCGGAAGTAGGATCCTGCAAGCGAGCGCCGAATCCTCGAAAGCGGGGCCGAATACCAAAATGGTCAGCCATCGGGCAGCGAGAAAGAGGGCAAAACACGTAGGTAAGAGCCAGAGCAAGGACGCTCGGAACAGGCGTGCAATTACTCGACCAGCCTCCGCGCCCTCCTGATTCGAGCCTGCCGCCAGCGTCACAATAGCCAAGCCCTGCGGAATAAGAAGCACCGCTGACGCCACAGTCACAGCCACAGCATACAACCCCAGTTCGCGCGGCGGCACAAACAATGACAGGAGCAGTTGATCGGACCATCTGTTGATGCAGTCGCTCACGCTGCCAAGTTGCGTCTTCCAGCCAAAGCTGAACAAACCAAGGCAGGCGTGCGATTGCCACACGAATCGGATCCTTACCTTTGCCAACAGCAACCCATAACCGAAAGCCAAAGCCAGCCCATAGGCCACGATCTGGCAAACCACTACACCTTGCAGGGACACGTGCCCGAGCCAGAAAAGAAGTGCGAGGCCCATGGCATAGGCAAACGGAAATGCCAGCTTAATGAGATTGAAGGACGTAAAGTCGAGCTGCCCTTGTAGGAGGCTGGCCGGGTATGCACCCATGATTGCCATCGGGCCTGCCAGGAGGAAGACCAAGGATAGATCTCGCACATGCAGGGAGTAGTGTCTCAGGGCTAGGGGAATGACCAATACTCCCACCAACAGAAGGGCTAATGACTGTCCCGCTCCGATCACCGTACTGCCGGTCCAGATTTGCGAAAGGCTGTAAAGTCTCTTGCCGGTATAAAAGACTGTCGCCTGGCTAATCCCCATGGAGGCCAGTAAGAAAAGCCACATCGGCCAAAGTGTCAAGGCGGCTAGTTCCCCGCGCCCTTGCGGCCCCAAGCATCTGGCGGTCATCACACCGGTGAATATCCCCAAGCCGACGGCGGCAATTTGACCCAAGGTGGTGATGGACACGTGCGCAGAGAGCCGGCCTTTCGGAGCGGTTCTTGCCTCAAGCGTCGCAGTGGTTGTCTGCATGGACATCGGCGTCTCGCCCGTCCCGTCTAATCTGTGGCTGCCGGGCGCCTGCCGCGCAAGCTAGTCCTTCCCTTTTCGCGACCGCAAACAGCGCACCAGTTAGAACCGAGGCGAGCGGATCCGTCCCTCCGCCTTCCACGGCTTGAACGAACTTGATGCCCGCGACGATGAACTTCCAGAGCACAGACCGAACGGCACTTATTGCTCAGGTAGCTAAACGTTGTGGTAGTGGTCTCTTTTTGCACCACTACCCCAGTTGTTGTGGCTTACCATGCCTGCAAAATGTCAACAGGGCTTCACCCATATCGCCGTATCCCAGACGCCGTTGCTCGTCCATATCTGCCGCCAATTCTTCACTGTCTCCATGAAATCCGCCCACTCTGGCAAGAGCGGGCCGTCCTGGGGCCGCCGTGAGGCTGGTGCGACTGTATTCGAGGGCAGATACCAATTGATATTGTCGATGAGCAAAAAGCCGCCTGGCTTCAGGTGTTCCGGAGCAGCGAGGGCACAAAGCTCTCTGAAACAGCCATCTATAAGTATAAGGTCAAAACAACGGTTGGCCTGAGCGATCAGGGACACATAGGCCTCGGCTCCTTCCGAATTCGGACCCGGAGAGGACAGTATCAGCTTAACGTTTCGTAAGTCCTTTCGCTCCGCCGTCGACTGCACTTTGTTGAACCATTCGTGTCTGCTTTCCACGCTTGTGATCGAGTGGATGCGCGGGGCCATCCAGAGTGTGCTGCGGCCTGACCCCCATTCAAACACATCATCTGTGGGCTTTAGCCACAGTCTGAGCAGCTTCACAGCCGCAGGCGTGAGCCATGGCCAGTCCGGGTGAAGGACATGGACCGAAAGGAGGTTCAGGGAGCGGTTGCAAATATATCTGGGCGTCCAGTGTTTCATCGGGCTTCCTCTCTATGCGCTCCTCCGAGCGTGCCGTCACCTTGCGGCCCAAGCCCTGGTTTAGTACCCCTTGGCTTCCTGGCGACGAGAACCACTAGCTTACCTTCTCTTTGCTTGCGTTCGACACACTCACAACCTCGCTGAGCTCGATCAGCTTGAGGCAATGATTGTCATAGGGGCGCCGCGACAGCTACCCGCGAAACTCTTCAGCGGTGTATCTGTGTATCTGGTGTTGGAGAGATTCACTTGATTGGGCCTTTTGTCTGTTTCACGCTCGACGCCGTGAAGCACGTCTCGTAAGTGAAGTCCCCGTAAGAATATGACGCGTAAAACGCGGCGGCATTAGGAACCTGGCACAGGAACGTCCCCCTTGGGCGCAACGAAGCATGGACGAGATCCTGCACCCTTTCGTTTGGACACGAATTGGACCGCCGCCAAAATGCCTTCCACGCACTGGTCGTAGCTGAAACCTTGAATAATCTCGCAGGAACGGCGGCCCATCCGCTCCCGCAGCGAGCGGTCTTCGGCCAACCTGCGTACAACGCTTGTGAGAGCGTCAATGTCACCGACGGAATAAACGAAGCCATTGTCCCCTACCCGAACTATTTCCAGCGAGGCCCCTACTCTGCTGCTCACGACTACTGGCAACCCACAGGCCATTGCTTCGTTGGTCACGAGCCCCCACGGTTCGTAGCTCGAGGGCAAGACCAGGAAATCGGACATAGCGTACATTTCCGGCATTTCGCTCTGGTTCTTGAAGCCGAGCAAAAACACGTTTCTCAAACCCAGCCTTCTAACTTCGGCTTCGAGAAAGGGCCGAAGCTCGCCCTCGCCCACAAAGGCAGCAGATAATTGCGGCAGAGTCGGTTGCAGCCTCGCCAACACGGCAAGAACATCCTGTGGTCTTTTCCTGGGAACAAACTTCCCAGCGAAGAGAAGCAAGACCGCGTCGCTCGGAATCTGGTAGCGGGCTCGGATGGCCGCCCGGTTTGGCTTGGCTCGGTCGGAGTGGGAAGAGAAGAATTCGTTGTCCACTACAATTGGCATGTAAATGAACCTACCTGGCCGCACACCGTATCTCTCATAGGCTCGCTCGTGGGATCTGCCCCGGACCAGGAAAGCGGACGTTCTCCGAAAGAGCGCCCCTAAGATCACCTTTTTCAGAACCTTTTTCACCCCACGAGCATCCTCAAACAAACTCGCGCCGGCCCCAGCCATAATCCATGGGAGCCTCGATCGGTAGGCAGCTACGAATGCCAGACAGGAAGTGAAATCTGACCAGCCAGGCATGATTACAGCGTCGTAGGCACCCGGTCGCAACTCCCAGACTACCCCCGGATTCAGGCGAGTGAAAAAGCCCCCCAGCCGCCCTGGCCAGTAGTTCCTCAGCAGCTTGTATCTGTACCCCTCCAAAAGGGGGACATCCCAAGCGAACCAGGTTTTGAAATCGGGATCGCGCGTGAATTCTGCACCGTGCAGGCTGCAATAAAGGACGGTGAGATCGATTTCCGGCCGTTGGGCAAGGCGCTTGAAGAGCGGGGTAAAATACTGAATCGGGTGGCTGATGAATATCGCCACGCGGCAGCGCTGGCCTTCCACCTCGCTTGGAGCAATTCGTCCTGAGTTCTGGCTGGCATCCATCTCTCTAGTGGTTCGCATAAATTCAACCCCCGGGTTGCTGTCTGCCGACCCCTCAAAGCTTCGAGGAATCCGTACGTAGCAGTTTCACGCGCGAAGATTTCCTTCGCGCGCTGGTAAAGGTCGATATCGGCTGCCCGATATTTTTGCACCGCTTTTCGAATATCGTGGTCGATCTTATAGCAGCCTCCCTGATTGTCCGGATTGGCGTTGAGAAAACTCTCACCGTGGAGACGGCAGCCAAAAATCGAATTGAACAGGACCACGCTTCGGTGAAACTCTTCTGAGAGTCCTACCATGGCAAGGTCGTCGAGCGATATGCTGCCGAG
>Ga0335078_10013218_pt1 | contig 12237 bp, 9 predicted proteins | sample Lox_Sample_32_FD_206711 | JGI IMG/M metagenome (GOLD analysis project Ga0335078, IMG submission 206711) | Soil microbial communities from Loxahatchee National Wildlife Refuge, Florida, United States - Lox_Sample_3.2 | ecosystem: Environmental > Terrestrial > Soil > Wetlands | place: USA: Florida... | reverse complement strand
CAGAAAATCCGTCACGCCGCCGTGCAGAATCCGGTCCGTCACGTTTCCTGTGGCGCCGCCTAGCAGCAGCGCGATGCCCGCGCACGCCTTCGCCCCGCTCTGGCCCGTCACGAGCAGCCACGCCAAGGCGCAAATCACCACAAACGCCCCACCAATCAGAATCACTCGCACCCACGGCGACGACGCATCCGCAAACAAGCTGAACGCGATGCCCGGATTTCTGCTGTGCACCAAATAAATCAAATGCCGCGCCACCTCGTACCGCCAACCCTCCGCGGTCTGCGTCTCGAACCACGCCTTGGTCGCGCGATCCAGCACAACAATTCCCAGCGTCAGCCACAGCCAGCGCAATCGCTTCGCTAACGTCATGATCGGGAGAGCTCTGCTCCTTCCAATTCCGCAAGCGCTTCGCTGCACCGCTCGCATACCGTAGGGTATCGCGCATTCGCTCCCACGTGTGTCGAGTAGTTCCAGCACCGCTCGCATTTTTCTCCGTCGGCCCGCACAACCTCAATTTGCGACCGCTCGGCGTGCTCAGCCATTGCCGCGCCGTCAAGGGGCAAAACTTCCACCTGCGAAACAATGAACAGCCCCGGCAAGTCCTTCGCGCGTCGCTCCACACGCTCTAGCAGCTCGCCCCTCGCGCGAATTTTGACCTTGGCCTCCAGCGGGGCATTGATCCTCTTCTTTTCGCGCGCCCGCTCCAGCTCTTGCAAGACTTCCGCCCGCAGCCCATGGAGCGCTTCCCAATCGCTGTTCGCTTCCTGCGCCAAATGCGAACGCAATTCCCCTTGCTCCGGAAACAGCGCAATATGCACGCTCTCCGGCTCGCCTGCCGTTTTGGGAAGCGCCTTCCAAATCTCTTCCGCCGTAAACACCAGAATCGGCGCGGCCAATCGCACCAGTGCGCTCGCAATCTTCCAAACCGCCGTCTGCGCCGACCGCCTCGCTCGATTCTTCGCCGCCTTCGTGTATAGCCGGTCTTTCAGCACATCAAAATAAAAAGCGCTCAATTCCACCACGCAGAAATCATGAATTGCGTGGTACACGCGATGAAATTCATACGCCGCGTACCATTCCCGGCACTTCCTTACCAGCTCCGCCGTGCGCTCCAGCATCCACCGGTCGAGTTCCTCCATCTGCTCGTTCGGCAACGCATCCCGTCCCAGGTCGAAGTCAAACAAATTCCCCAGCGCAAATCGAAACGTATTCCGAATCTTCCGGTAGGCCTCGCTAAGCTGGGTCATCACCCGCTCGCTCATCTTCACGTCCGCCTGGTATTCCTGCGAAGCCACCCACAGGCGCAGCAGGTCCGCTCCCCACTTTTCGCAAATCTCGCTGGGCAGCACCACATTCCCAAGCGACTTCGACATCGGCCGTCCCTGTTCGTCAAGCGTCCACCCATGCGTGACCACGCTGCGATACGGCGCATGCTCCCGGATCCCCACCGCCACCAGCAACGAGCTGTGAAACCATCCGCGATATTGATCCGGCCCTTCCAAGTACACATCCGCCGGCCATTCCGCACCCTTCAGCACCGCCAGATGCGACGACCCCGAATCAAACCACACGTCCAGAATGTCGTTCTCCTTACGCCAGCGCATCGCCCCGCATGCGCATTTCGTTCGCGCCGGCAGCAACTCTTCCGCCGTATGCCGGTACCACGCGTCCGCCCCTTCCTTTGCAAACCACGTCACTACGCTGCGCAGCGCCGCGAAGTCCTCGAGCCGCGCTCCGCATGCTTCACAATAAAAAACAATGATCGGCACGCCCCAAAATCTCTGTCGCGACACGCACCAATCCGGCCGCTTCTCAATCATTTCGTAAATGCGTTCTTCGCCCCACGCCGGAGTCCACTTCACCCCGTGAATTTCTTCGAGTGCCTCTGCCCGCAGCGTCTTTTGTTTCCCTCGCGCTGCTTGATCCATCTTGATGAACCACTGCTCCGTCGCCTGGAAAATGACCGGCTTGTGGCAGCGCCAGCAATGCGGGTAGCTGTGCCGGTACTCCGCCTGCGCCAGCAGCGCCCCGCGCTCTTCCAATAGCTTCACGATAATCGGATTCGCCGCGAACACATCTTTGCCTTTGTATTCCGGCAGCCCTTCGAGGTACACGCCCTTGTCGTCTAGCGGCGCGTAGGTCTCCAGCCCGTACTTCTGCCCCGACAAAAAATCGTCCGTTCCGTGCCCCGGCGCTGTGTGTACGATGCCGCTGCCCTCATCCAGCGTCACGTACTCCGCCAGAATCCCCGGCACCTCGATCGGCAAAAATGGATGCTGAAACTTGACGCCTTCAAAATCGCTTCCCTTGTATTCCGCGCGAATCCGCGCTTCTTTAATTCCACACGCCGCCTGCAACGCGGCGATGCGCTCCTTTGCCACCAGCAACGCGCCCTTCTCCGTCTCCACCACCGTATACGTAAACTCCGGATGGAACGCCAATGCCCGGTTGTGCGGCAACGTCCAGGGCGTCGTCGTCCAAATCACCGCGCTAACGTCGCCGCCGAGGTCAATGCGAGGCGGCCCGCCATCGAAAACGCCACCGAGCAGCTTGAAAGCTACCCACACCGACGGGCTCGTATGATCGTGATACTCAACCTCCGCCTCCGCCAGCGCCGTCGCATCCTGAATGCACCAATACACTGGCTTGCGCCCGCGGTACACGTATCCTTTCTCCATGAATTCCAGAAAGGCGCCCGCAATCGTCGCTTCGTAGTCGTGGCTCATGGTCAGATACGGATCGTCCCACTGCCCGAATACGCCCAGTCGCTGGAAATCCCGCTTATGCTGCTCCACATAGCGCGCTGCAAACTCGCGGCACAAGCGCCGAAATTCCGCCGGCGCCACTTTCCCTTTCCCGCCCAACTCCTTTTCCACCTGCGTCTCAATCGGCAGCCCGTGGCAATCCCATCCTGGCACGTACGGCGCGTAATGCCCCGCCATGCTCTTCGACTTCACGATCAAATCCTTCAGAATTTTGTTCAGCCCCGTACCCAGATGTATCGTCCCCGTCGGATACGGCGGCCCGTCGTGCAAATCGAACCGCGGCAGGCCCTTCCGCGCCTGCAAAATCCGCTCGTACAACCGCGCTTCCCGCCACGTCGCCAACTGCTTCGGCTCGTTCTGCGGTAGCCCGGCCTTCATCGGAAAGCCGGTTTTTGGCAGATTCAGTGTTTTCTTCAGTTCGAGAGGTGTACCCATATCCTCGTTTTATCCGGGAGTTTGCGCAGGAAGCGGCCGCCGGAATGGCGAGCTGTCCTTTCGTCCAGGTTCCGGTGCCACGCCAGAAACATCCTGAAGCGGTGTAAATTGCGTATGCTACAATAGTAGGTGGCAGGGGAAGGCTGGCGCAACCTTTAGTCCCATGCGAGAATCATAGGACTGGAGACACCCATTCCGGCTCGGTTGCGTCTAAAAAGTAGGGGGAAATGGTGCAGGGGTTGATCGTCAATCTCGTTCCTCAGGACTTGAAAAGGGTGAAGCCCTCGGCCGCGACGGAGTCTGCCGTACCCGTGCCGTCCACCGCCGTTCCCAAGTTCGGCGCCCCCAAGATTCTGCTCAACGATAATTTCTGGTCCAATCTCAAGCAATTCCTGACGGAACGCCCGGTCAAGGTCACCGACCGCCCCGGTGCGCCCTTCGTCAAGGCCAACTTCGGCGGTGGCGTACTCGACAATCTGAGAGATTTCTTCAGTTCACGCCCGGTCCCGAAAGGCCCCGTCAACAGTCGCCTGGCCGTTTCCTGGGGCGCCAACTTCGGCGGCTTTGGGACCCGCATCAAGGAATTTTTCGTTCCGCCCAAGCTTCCGCCTGCGAATTTTACCAGCAAGCCGATCAAGGTTCGCGACATCTGGACCAAGGACGAGAATTTCCGCTGGACCCAGGTTGCCTCTTTCGCAGCGCACGGCAGCATCTTTGCCATCGCCATTTTCCTTCCGTTGTTCTGGCATTTCTCTGCCTCCACGCAAGCGAAGAACAAGTCGGTTGATATTACCTCCATTGACCTTTCGCCTTACGTTGCCAAGCTTCCTGCGGGCGCTAAGAAGGCCGGCGGCGGCGGCGGCGCCAACGACCATACTCTCGCTCCCGTCAACCGCGGCAAGCTGCCCAAGTTCTCTTACACGCAGTTCACGCCTCCGCAAGTACACCCGGTGAATCCGACTCCCAAGCTGCCCATGGATCCGACCTTGCTCGGTCCTCCGGACCTCAAAGTTCCCAATTTGAACGCGCTCACGTTTGGCGACCCGCTCGCCACGGGCAACAGCGACTCCCTCGGCCACGGTAATGGAACTGGCATCGGCAGCGGCACTGGCGGCGGCCTCGGTCCTGGCGAGGGTGGCGGCACCGGCGGCGGTGCATTCCGCGCCGGAGTCAATGGCGTCGGTATTCCCGAATGTATCTACTGCCCCGCGCCCCAGTATTCCGATGACGCGCGCAAAGCCAAGTACATGGGCTCTGTGGTCCTGCAAATCACCGTGACCGCGGACGGGCGCGCCGTGAACATCTCCATCGTCAAAGATCCTGGTATGGGTCTTGGCGAAAAAGCCGTGGAAGCCGTGCGCACTTGGCGCTTCCGCCCCGCCACCGGCCCCAGCGGCAAGGTCGTCCCGGTCGTCGTCCCCATCGAAGTCACATTCCGCCTCTACTAGGCGTATACGGCTTTTTACAGTTCTACCTCGTCCCTCTACACCTGGGCCCATGGTTGTTCATCTTAAGCCGGAAACCGAGTCCCGTTTGCGGGAGCTCGCCAGCACTACTGGTCGGGCTCCAGAGGAACTCGTCGAGGACGCCATGGCTGGTTACTTGGCCGAATTGACGCAAGTCCGCGACCTCCTGAATAGCCGCTACACGGAAATTAAGAGCGGCCGCGTTAAGCCGATCGACGGCGACGCAGCCTTCAAAGAGATTAGGGCCAAGAGTACAGATCGCCGTCGTTCATGACTGGGTTTGTTTTTCACCCTGGGGCCGTCGTCGACCTCAACGAAATCTGGGAATACGTCGCGTCGGATTCCCTCGATGCCGCTGACAAACTTGTCGCGGAAATCCACGATTCAATTGAAACCAAGGTGGCCTTTCCGAACATCGGTCACGTGCGTCCTGAACTCGCATGTCATCGCCATTCTGCACGGGCGTCGCAATCCCCGTGTAATCGCAGCCATCCTTCGCGAGAGAGCCTAGTCGAACCTCCTCTAGGCCGTGGGCAACCAACGGTCCCCTGCAGGCTTCTGACTCTCGGACTGGTGCCCGCCTCCGCGCCCATTCGGGCTAGCTCTGAGGCGGAAACGGAGGCCTGCACATGCGCGACCCACTCCCGCGCTCTCTCTTTGCCAAGAAATCCACCTACGATTCCCTTAGTGACCCGCTCAGTGATTCCTGGCTCAACCGCGTGCGCGAAAATCTCGCGCAGCTTCTCCTTCCCTCGCACTTCAAACCCTCTTCCGCCAACGGCGCGCCCATCCATCTCCTTCAGTTCGAGAAATCGCGGCGCCCCGCACGCGCGCAAGGAGCATCCGTGCTCACCCATGTGGCGCTCTTTGCCATCGTGCTCTTCCTGCTCACGCGCGTGACGCCTACACCGCCACCGCTGCACGGTCCGCTCGACTCTACGCCCCTTGCCCGCTACCAATTCCCAGTCTTCCATACCGTCGCCGGCCCCCACCCTTCTCAAGGCCGCGGCAGCGGCGGTGACCACAACCCAATTCTCGCAACCAGCGGCAATCCACCCCCTCGCTCCGCGATTCAACTCGTGAAACCCATGCTTCCGCAAAGCCAAAATCCCGCCCTCCCCGAACCGCCGACGATCCTTGACCCCAGCGCTGCTGCCGTTCTCACGCCCACCGACAAAATCGGCTTGCCTTGGATGCCGAAGGATACGAATTCGCCGGGACCAGGAGACAAACATGGTATCGGCACCGGCCGCGACGGCACTCTGGGTGACGGCACTGGTGGCCCCTTTGGCTTTGGAACCGCGGATGCGCCCTACGGCCCCGGATTCATTCCGCCCATGTGCTCCTATTGTCCCTATCCCACGTACTCCGACGACGCGCGCAAAGGCAAAGTGCAGGGCTCCGTCACGCTGCAAGTCCTCGTCGGCGCCGACGGCCGCGCCCAGGACATTCGCATCGTCAAGGGCATCGGCTTCGGCCTCGACGAACGCGCTAACGAAACCGTGCGCGCCTGGAAGTTCATCCCCGCCCGTGACACCGCCAAACACGCCGTTCCCGCCTGGGTCACCGTCGAAGCCGTCTTCCGCCTCTTCTGAGCGCCGGCACGCAAGCTTGCTCACCGCGCGTCGAATCCGCATGGTGACTCTTCGCGACACGGAATTTTCCCGAGCTGCTGTTAAACTCCGGGTATGAAACTCCCTGCCTTCTTCTGCCTCTGGCTGTTTCTTTGCCCGCCCGCGCTTCCTCAACAGACGCAATCCTTCCGCGCGGAGCAATTGACCTACTCACGCGTCAGAACTGCCGCAAAGGAAAAAGACGAGACTCTGCGGCAGAGGTTTGCGGAAAGAAAGATCCCGTATCCGCCGCGAGCCATCCTCTTCCGCGCCTTCAAGAAAGAGGCTCAACTCGAACTGTGGGCTGCGGGCCACGCCAACGAAGCCTTTACGCTCATTCAAACCTACGGCAGTTGCGCCACCTCCGGCGTGCTTGGTCCGAAACGAAAGTTCGGTGACGAACAGGTGCCCGAAGGTTTCTACGAGCTTGACTGGTTTAATCCGCAGAGCAATTTTTTCCTGAGCCTGCACATCAGTTATCCCAACGCCGCCGATCGCGTCCTCGGCTCGCACACCAACGCGGGTGGCGACATTTTCCTCCACGGTAACTGCGTCACCATCGGCTGCATTCCCATCACCGATGAGGGAATCAAGGAAGTGTATTGGCTGGCGGTCGAAGTTCGGGACCTCGGACAGCGCCGCCTCCCCATCGAGATCTTTCCGGCGCGCCTGGACGACGCCGGTTTTCGCGCACTGGCCCGCGAGCATACCCAGCAACCTGGCCTCGTCGCATTTTGGAGCAATCTCCGGGAAGGCTACGACCTGTTCGAGCAAAATCACCGCGAATTGAGGGTCAGAGTAACGCCCGAAGGCAAGTACCTCTTCTCTCAGTAGGCCTCGCGCGGGCTGGGAATATCCACTTTGTTTCCGCTCGTTTTCAGGCAGCAATGATTCAAGCAACACAGCCCACGCTTGTTGTACCTGCGCTCTGTACAATCTGCTAGGATTTCTCGCATGACAAAAGAGCTTCGTTTTTCCGCGTCTCTCTTGGCGGCGGTGTTTTTTCTTGCTCCCGCTGCCCCCGCGCAGACCCCCGCCGGCACGCTCGAAATCACCGCGCGCATCACGCCCACTGCCGCTCGTCCCGAACCTGTGCGCATGTTCACCTTTTACATCCTCACCAAAAGTTACGCCGACATCTGCAAGGAAGTGGAAGCCGGCAACAGCATTCCCACGCGCGAGAAATTTATCGAGAGCCTCGACGTCACGAAAGAACTCAAAGCCTGGATGAAAGAGCACGACGTCATTGACCTCTCGCAGCCCGACCTCGACAAAATGGTCACCGTCAAGGACGTCATGGACATTCCCGAATTTCTCGCCGCCTACCAGCGCTCCAACAGCGGCGGCGTCACCAAAGGCCTGCCGCGCCCGAAATTCACCGAAGCTGAGAAAAAAGATCATCCCGAAAAGTACGAGAAGGACAAGCAAGACTATCTCAACGCACTGAAAAAATTCATCCAGCAGAATCCCGTCACCATACAGGGCATCGAGTTGGAGCTCGACGGCGTCAATCCGCAAAGGAAGTGGGCCCAGCTGAACAGCGAACATAAGCGCCGCCTGGACCGCTACTCTCCCGAGCTGGCGCAAACCAAATATCTCGCCGCCAAGGTGGACACCGATCTCGACGGCCACGCCGTCCTGCGCAATCTGCCTCCCGGGAATTACTGGATCAGCTCGCTCAATCTCGACGCCAGCGCCGGCGACGCCCGCGAGCGCTGGGATGTGCCCGTCACTATTCAGCCGGCCCAGACCCTGCGCGTTGAGCTGACCAATCTCAACGCCGCAGATACCCTCTCCGCGTCGGTACCGTAGCCCTTTCCGCCGCAGCCATGGGCACTCCTCTCCTCTGGCTGGTGTTCAATCTCTTCGTTCTCGCCGCGATTGCGCTGGATCTCGGTGTCTTCCATCGCCGCGCCCATAAGATGGACACGCGCGAAGCTCTCGGCTGGAGCGCGGCCTGGGTCAGCATGACTGTCGCGTTTGGCCTCGGCCTGATGCATTTTGCCGGTGCGCAGCGCGGCCTGGAATTCTTTACCGGCTACGTCATCGAAAAGGCGCTGAGCATCGACAACCTTTTTCTGTTCCTCGTGATTTTCCGCGCCTTCGCCGTCGACGAAGCCGTACAGCATCGCGTTCTCGAGTGGGGCATTCTCGGCGCGCTGCTGATGCGCGGCATCATGATCGCCGCTGGCGCCGAATTGATTGGCCGCTTCAGTTGGGTGCTCTATCTCTTTGGGGGCTTTCTCGTTGTGGCTGGTCTGCACATGCTCTTCGCAAAGCGCAAGGAGATGCATCCGGAGCGCAATGCCCTTTCGCGCTTTGCCAGCAAGCATCTGCGCCTCACCAAGCACTATCACGGCGCCAAATTCTTCGTTCACGAAGCCGCGCCCACGGCGGAGGAGGGTGGCGCTGCCAGGAAAGCCGGCAAGCTCTTCGCCACGCCGCTGTTCATCGTGCTTCTGGTCGTCGAAGTCACCGATCTCACCCTGGCCTTCGATTCCATTCCCGCGATCTTTGGCATCACCCGCGACGCTTTCATCGTTTACACCTCTAACGTCTTCGCCATTTTCGGCCTGCGCGCCATGTACTTCCTGCTTGCCGGCATGTTGGGCCGTTTCCGCTTTCTGACGGCCGGGCTCTCCTTCGTCCTCATGTTCATCGGCGGCAAAATGATTGCCGAACCCTGGGTCCACATCTCCATCCAGATCTCCCTAGCCGTCGTAGCCGGAATCCTCCTCATCGCCTTGGCGGCGTCCCTGGTTGTACCTCCAAAGCCGCAGAAGAATCAGCGCAGCCCTAGGCTGCGCTAAACTCTCGTCCGAAGAGGTGATTCTTTTCTGACGGCTTGTCAGGCGCTGTGGCCGGCGCACTGGAGTACGCCCAGGTAGGCGCTCCAGGGACCGACCGCTTGGCGGTATTGGTGGGCCATAACTCGCGAAATTTGATGGAGATGCGTGAGGTCGTGAGCCGCCCAGGTTGCTAGCAGTTGCGACAACGTCACGCGACCGAACGTCGGATGCCGGCCGCGCTGCTCAAGATCTTCGGGGCGAAGGTGCAGGTCGCGGAGCTGGCACAGACTTTCGGACCGTACGCGGGCAAATTCATCCAGCAGTTGCGGCAGCGACTTGCCTTGGATCTCGCGCACGTGCCCCAGACGATCGAACGGCGGAAACGGCCGCGTCTCACCGAATTGCAGCAAGAACTTCGCGCGCGGGATCCAGTCGGTGCGTTCAGCGTGAACCAGATGGCCGATGATCCCGAAGACGGTCCAGGAGTTCTCACCTTCGTTGCGGTGCGTCCAGGTTTCGGGCAGATCGCAGAGAAGGGCGTTGAGCGCAGCGGGGGTGCGCGTGAGGAGCGCGATGGTGCCGGACAGGTGGTGTTCCACGGAGCCCTCCAGCCGCACAACGAACGGTTGGCGGTGGCCCACAGTCTTATTCCTCTGGCGCGCGAGTGCAGCGGCCAACATGGCCTGTTGGCGCGCCCTGCCGGCAGCGCCCTCAGCAACAACCCGAACGGTTGAGGAAACCGCACCCAATTCCGCGGTACGAGCGAAAGTCTGGCGATGATAAAGTAACCAGTAGATAAGGGGTGCCATGGCAGACCGGGTTTCCGCAATGGATGCGATGTCGCTGGCATTTGGGCGGACGGAACGCTTGTTGTTCCGGCCGTTCCGCTTCGGATTGTGGGCGCGGCTAGCCGTAGTGGGGCTGATCACGGGAGAAGTAGGAGGACTGGGTGGGAGCGGCGGCGTACCCAACGGCAACGTTTCTCTTCCGAAGACTGGCGGCGACCAGTTGCGGCTGGCGGCGCTGTTCTTCAGCGAGCCGGGATGGGAGCAGGTCCAGCAGAATTTGGTATGGCTGGTGCCGCTGTTCTTGACGGTGATTGCGCTGGTGCTGTTGTGGGTCTACAGCGCGTGCATTTACCGGTTTATTTTGCTGGACGCGGTGCTGACCGGGCAGTGCCGCTTGCGCGAGGGCTGGAGAAAGTGGAGAGACAGCGGGAGACAGTATTTCCTGTGGGTGCTGGCGTTTGGGTTTATCGGGCTTGTCGTTTTGGGCGTCGTGGCGGGGATTCCGCTGTTGCTGGCATGGCGCGCGGGCTGGCTGCAAAAGGGAGAAGAGCATATCGGCGGGTTGCTCGGGTGGGGACTGCTGCTCGGGCTGGTGCTGGTGCTGCTGATCGTGCTGATGGCGGTGATTGACTTGTTTGGCCGCGATTTCCTGATTCCCGTGATGGCGCTCGAAAATGTGGACGCCATCGAGGGCTGGCGACGCCTGCTGGGAATCGTAGGACAAGACAAATCTTCCTACGTGCTGTATGTGGTGATGAAGACAGTGCTGGCGCTGGGCAGCGCTATTGCGTTCACCGTTGCCAACATTATCGTCGTTCTGCTGTCGCTGATCCCACTGGGGTTGCTCGCGCTGTTGGGCTTTTTGATTGGACAGGCGCTGCACGTCCCGTGGGACAACATTTCCGTGATTTTAATTCTCGCCGCGCTGGGGCTGCTGGCGATGGCGGGGATTTTGTACGTGGTGGGACTTATCTACGCGCCGGCGCTGGTCTTTTTTCAGGCGTACGCGCTGGAATTTTTCGCGCCGCGGTATGACACGCTGAAGGCCAAGATGTTTCCTGCGCCCGCACCGCCCAATCCACCGAGAGCTCCGATTCCGCCCTGGCCACAGATGCCGCCGATGGCACCACCTACATTACCGGGCGACGCCTTCCCGGCCTGACGGCAGCACCAAACCAACTTCTTTGTTTCATGGTGTTTCGCGGACGGTCTGAACCGTTCCGAGGCGGCGCCTGTTACGGGCGATCGGGGGAAGCGCCGGCGCGCTGGGCGATAATTTTGCGGGCGTTTTGGTAGAGGGCGCGGGCTTGCGGGACGGCGTCCACGGCGGCGAGGAGTTGCGGATCTGCCTCGAGTTGAACCTTGAAGCTTTCCTGCTGGCCAAAGATGGAAAGAAAAACTTCCTGCTTGATCTTGCGCTTCACCCAGTCGAGGTTTTGCGCCAAATCCGGCTCGGTGTAGCGAACGTGCTGAGCCGCGAGGTAGCTGCGAAAGTCAGCCATGACGGCGTCGTCCGCGTGAAAGTCCTTGGTGACGGCGGGGCGGGTACCGAGGTAGTGGCGCGTGAAACCACCGACACTGGCTTCAAACGGATAGAAAACGTCGGTACGGAAGAGCGTTCTTTGGAAGGAGTTGTAGTCGGGTTCCTTGACAGTGATGTCCGGGGTAATGCCGCCACCGCCGGTGACTTGGCGCCCGCTGTCGGTGAGGCGAACGTCGGTCGGATGGTCGGGAACCTTGCGCTCGTAGTGATACGCGTAGAGAGAAACGGATTTGTAGTCGCGCTGAATGAGGCGGCCGCTGGGAGTGTAGTAGCGGGCGGTGGTGAGCGCCAGTCCGGTGTTCTCGCTCAACGGCTGGACGATTTGCACGAGGCCTTTGCCGAAAGTAGTTTCCCCAACGACCACGCCGCGATCGTGGTCCTGTACGGCGCCGGTGACGATTTCGGTGGCGGAAGCCGAGTTGTTGTTGACGAGGACGACGAGCGGCATGTTGTTGCCCTGATTTCCGCGAAGAGCATAGAAACGGCGCTCGGGAGAAGTGCGGCCGCGCTGGGAAACGATCAACTGGTTTTTGTCGAGGAGCATGTCGGCGACGGCGATGGCTTCGTTGACCAAGCCGCCGGGATTGCCGCGCATATCGAGTACCAGGCCGTCGAGGGAAGCGGCGTGCAATTGCTGAATCGCTTCGGCAAGTTCTCCGTCGGTGTTTTCGTTGAAGCCGGAGAGGCGAATATAGCCGATACCGGGCTTGATTTCGTAGGCGAGCTCAACGACGTGGTGGGGGATTTCGTCGCGCGTCACCGTGAAAACGAGGGGATCGGCGTAGCCTTCGCGGGACATGGTGATCTTGACGACGGTGCCGCGTGGGCCGCGCAGGAG
>Ga0335078_10013216_pt1 | contig 12238 bp, 10 predicted proteins | sample Lox_Sample_32_FD_206711 | JGI IMG/M metagenome (GOLD analysis project Ga0335078, IMG submission 206711) | Soil microbial communities from Loxahatchee National Wildlife Refuge, Florida, United States - Lox_Sample_3.2 | ecosystem: Environmental > Terrestrial > Soil > Wetlands | place: USA... | reverse complement strand
GTTTCCAAGGTCGAAATAGGCCAACGCATACCGCGGGTCAATCGAGATCGCTTTCCGGTAGTGCTTCTCGGCCAGGCTGTAATCCTGCCGGTTGTAATAAAGGGTTCCCAGATTGATGTTCGCCGCCGCGTGTTCGGAGTCAATCTCCAGCACACGCTGGTAAATCGCAATCGCCTGAGTCTGCGTGGCCGGGTTCTCTTCGAGCGTGATCCCGCGGGCAAACAGCTCCGCCACATCTTTGGGATCCGCCTCCGGCGCCGCCGTGGAACGCCTGATCGGAATCGCGCTACTCGCCACCAGATGTTCCGGCGGCGTGAAATCGAACATAAACTGTCCGGCAATCGGCTCCAGAACTTTGCCGTCATGCCGGAATGCCACCCGGTGTCCCGTCGTGAACGCTCCCGCCTCAAGCAGCGGATTCTCCATCCCGGCTGCCTGTTTCTGCATGGCATCGAGCGACTGGCGAATCATCGCTGGGCGCACCTTGCGCGCACACAAATCCCGTACTTTCTTGATTTGCAGGAGGTCGAAGAAAGAATAGCTCTCCGCGACGGCGACCAGTTCGGCCTTTTCCCACGTTGCCAACTGACGCGCCGTGAGCCGCAGGATTCGGAGCAAATCTGCTCGACTATATCGGTTCACGGGTTTGGGAAGAATCTGCACATATTATCCGGAAGCTCTGATTGTGTACGCAAGTGGAAATATGGCTTCAAATGTACCTGAAACGACAACTTGCAGCAGATTTGGTGCACTTTTGGCGGGTTTTGCCAAGGTCGTCCTGCCTCATCCATGCCCCGTTAAACCGCCACCCCGAATTCACGAACTTTTAACTTACCTCCCGGTCCCAGGCATCTCTTCGGCGCTATCATCTATCCTTCCTTTCCACAACCATGATGGCTGCCCGGCGCAAAGCAGTCCACGAACCCGAATCCACCCGCGAAATGACGGGCCTCGTCCAGCAGTCATGCCTGATCGCCAAAGACTCCGCCTTTAACCTCCGCGACTTCCTTCAGAACTCTTCCAACATGGCCTTCATCGCCGTGAAGGATTGCGAGAAGGAACTCGATCGCATGGAGCGCCGGATCGACGAGCAGATCACGACCGCGATCACCCAGGTCAGCGAAGTCGAGGCTCGCGAATTGCTTGCCTGCCTTAAATTCATCATCGATCTTGAGCGCATCGGCGATCTCACCTGGTCCGTTACGCAGCGTCTTCAGCATCTCACCGGGCGCCTTCAGAAAGATGATCGCCGCGACCTGATTGCCATGGCCGAAATTCTCGAAAAGATGCTCGACACCATTCATCAAGGCTTCGTGAAGCGGAATCTTGAGCAAGCTAACTGGGTGATGAAGACCGATTCCCAGATTGATCACGTTTGCCACGCCGTCTTCCGCCGCCACTTGGAAAGCAAGGATCACAGCTTCGACTACAGCACCCATCTGCTTCTGATGGCGCAGGCCTTCGAGCGCGCCGGAGATCACGCCAAGAATCTCGGCGAAGAATTGTTCCACCTCGTCGAAGGCCGCAGCATGCGCCACGAGCGCAAGCGCAGTCGCAGTTCCGCGCAGTAATGAGGCAGCCAGCGTAACGGCGGAACAGGGTAACAACAGAAACGTCTAGGCGCCGCGTTAACGCATACGGTATAGTTTCCGTTCGACAAGAACCTGCAGGGCCCGAGTCGCCACTGCCGTGACCTCGGTCACATGCACCACGATCGGTTTTCCGGCATCCTATCAACGTGAGAACCGACCAGAAAAAACCGCCGCGTGGCGTTGGGAGTCAAGAAATGCGATTCAGCATCGAAACTGAGCGCGACGATGATGGCCGCTGGATAGCGGAGATTTCTGAAGTTCCAGGCGCGCTGGCATACGGACTGAGCGAACAAGAGGCAATCAATAAAGCCTATGCGATTGCTCTACGTGCTGTGGCTGACCGCATTGAAAAGTCAGTAGAAGAGCCTGCGAACCCAATCAGCCTTGAACGTGCAATCGCGTGAGCACGTGACCCAGCACCAGGGCCCGCCGCGTATATCAGGCACTTATCAGAATTGGGTGGAAACCTGTTCATCCACGACGGTGTCGAAATCGGCCCAAAAATGCTCGCCCGCATAGCCAAGAAAACTGGCTTAACACCGGGCGATCTGTAAAATCACGCTGGGGTTATAGGGACTCGTGGCGCCAAGCGACTAAACCTATTCGAAGATCCTCTTACGCTGTGATCGTTGGCTAAAGACCCCCACGGGTCGTCAAGCGGTTACAATTTCCACTCGCGCTTATGACAAAGATCGGACACATTGACGCGATCTTCCGCTATCCCGTGAAGTCGATGGCCGGCGAACGGCTTGAAGCCGCCAATCTCGGCTGGCACGGAATCGACGGCGACCGGCGCATGGCCGTCCGTCGAATGCAGGACCGCAGCGGCTTCCCCTGGCTGACCGCAAGCAAGCTTCCCGAACTGGTTCTTTTCGCTCCGCAGCGTGAAGTTGGTTCCAATGGAGATCTTGCAACCCATATCCGAACGCCGAATGGCGAAGTTTTGCCAGCCTTCAGCGCGGAACTGGCGGCACAAATCGCAAGCCGTTACGGCGTTCCGGTCGAGATGATGCAGATGAAACACGGGGTCTTCGATGACGCCTGCATCTCCGTGATTGCCACCGATACTGTTCACGAAATCTCACGGCTCGCCGGGCAAAATCCCGACGTTCGGCGGTTTCGTCCGAACATTTTGGTCCGCTTGCTGCAATCGGGTCCGTTTCAAGAGGACAAATGGTTAGGTGGTGTGCTCACATTCGGCGAAGACGCCGACGCGCCCAGAGTCGCCGTGACAATGCGCGATCTGCGCTGCGGGATGGTCAACCTCGATCCAGACTCCGCGACTCCTCAGCCCGAAGTGATGAAGACGATTGTTCGCGCCAACGACAACAACGCTGGAATCTACGGGACCGTCACGCGCATCGGGCGCCTGGCGATCAGCCAGCCCGTATTCCTGTCATCGATCTAAGAAACAGCTCACAAAAACACGAAAGCCGCCGATTTCCCGGCGGCTTCGTCCTAAGCTCAATCCTCTAGCGCGACGCTTCCTCCAGGCTGCCCTGCTCCAGTTTTTCCTGGCACTCGATGCAGTGGCGCGTCCACGGCACCGCTTCCAGGCGCTTGGGATTGATCTCTTTCCCGCAGGAAATGCATTCGCCAAAAGTTCCTTCGCGAATCCGTGACAAAGCGCCTTCCACCATTTGCAGAAGTTGACGATCGTTATTGCTCTGGTGGAAGAGGAACTCCTTGGTGTACGAACTCGCGGCGCGGTCGGCGATGTCCTGAGCCGTGTCCTCGTCGGCGGAGCGGCCGTCTTGTTGTGTACGAGAGACCATGCGCCGCAACTCCTGTTGCCGCGTCTCCAGTCTCTTCTTAAATGTATCCAGCTTCTTCTTTTCCATGGATGCTAACGTCACTGCGACAACCCTTCCTGCGCACGTCATTGGCCGTTGGCCAAACGAAGATCATATGCGCCTAAAATGAGATGCGTCAACTGTCGGAATGGATTCGGTGGTGTCCTAATATGAAGGCACTACTCTGGTTGGCGACGCCAGTTCGCTACCTCGGCAAGACCGCTGGCATGTTCGCGAGGGCGTAGCCCATCACCGCCATCGCCGCCGCATTTTCCCGAAGCTCCTGTGGGACGATTTTGTCGAGTGTATCCGCCGACGTGTGGTGAAAATTGAAGTAAGTCCGATTGTCCTGCATTACACCGAACGCCGGAACGCCCGCATCCGCCATCGGTGTAATATCCGACCCGGGACTGCGCGAAGTGATGTGAATCAGATTTGCACCAAAGCTTTGCAGGACTTCCTGCACCGGCTTTAGCAACGGCAGCGCATCCGGCGCAACCTTGGCCTGAAATCCCAGCGGGTGATCGGCACCCAAATCGCTTTCGATCGCTCCCGCATATTTAGGAAACTCGCTCGAGTGATCTTTCGCATAGCCCACATGGCCTTTGCCACCATTCTCTTCGTCCATCCATGCAATCACTCGGATGGTGCGGCTCGGATGCAGCTTTAGCTTCTGGATTAAATGCGCCGTCTGCATTGCCGCTGCGACACCGGCCGCATCATCGATCGCCCCGGTTCCGAGGTCCCACGAATCAAGATGCCCGGACACGATGACGACTTGCTCCGGGTGCTCGCTCCCCTTGATGTCGCCAATCACGTTATAACTGGTCACGTCCGGCTTGGTTTCCGACGTCAGCGTAAGGTGAATTCGGATCTTTCCTTGCGCCGCCAGCCTCGCCATCAGGTCCGCATCCTCCGCCGTAACGGCCCCCGCTGGAATTCCTGCCGCGGCACTCGATCCGGTATGTGGAATGCGATAATCCGCTCCGCCGACCGACCGCACCAAACAGGCAATCGCTCCCAGGTCCGCTGCCGCCTTCGGTCCCCCGGCGCGATACGCAACCGCTTCTCCGTAAGCTTCCCCCGCCATCCCATTCGCCGCTTTTCGCTTATCGAACGGAACATTGAAGAGCACAATCTTTCCCGCGACCTTGTCTCTTCCTGCCGCTTTCAGATCTTCAAAACTCTTCGCGACTACCACCTCGCCAGTGATTCCCCCCGCCGGGGTCGGCACATTCCCACCCAAAGCTGTGAGCACGATCTTCTGCGTCGTGTCTTTCACCTGTCCGGGATACTCCACCAGTTCCGCGATTTCCTGTCCGCGGATCCAATGAGGAACCTTAACTTCTTCGAGTTGCACTTCAAGTCCGAGCTTCCGCAGTTCTCCGGCAACGTACTCAACGGCAGCCTGCGCCTGCGGCGACCCAGTCGGCCGCGGCCCGATATTATCGGTCAGGTGCTCCGTTTGTTCGAACGTGTAGTCGTCGCTTAGAGCCGCATCCCGCAATTGGATCAACTCATTTTTTAGTTGTGGCGGAAACGATGGGGAAGAGTTTTGACCTTGGGACAACGTAACGATTGTTAACACGGAGAGCAAACAGACAGTCATCAGGCGCATGTCGTCCGACAGTGTAAAAGGGAACTCGCGTTCGAGGGAAGGGGCCGACCTATAACTTGCTACTGGGTACGCGAAAAAAGAAAAATGGCTCCATTTCTGGAGCCACTATCCAAAAGAGGCACAAAGGAGGGTTTCAGGAAAGGCGTTGCGAGTAGCCGTTCCGCCAGCGGGAGCGGCGCGAGAAGAAATGTCGAGAACAGAGAGTGAAGGTCATTCGTCGGCGGCCTCTTTCATTACTATCCGAAAGAAGCATTTGCCGCGCCAAAGAACCCGCCTGGCGGCCCTCCAGGCCCACTCCCGCCAACCCCTTGCTGACTCAACACTTGGCATCGACCAAGGCGGAACCTACACACGCCGGGACCTTGCCCTTGGGGCAAAAGACTGCATATTCCTGCATATTCAATGCAGGGAACGGGCTTGGAATGTCCAAGCCCCAAAGCTCTGAGATTCTGTTAGGAGTTTCCCGCCACCGTCCGCAGCTTACCAGGCAAGAAGTGGTACGGAGGCCAAGGGCCACTGACTGTCAGCTCACAGTTCTTCAGCTGTTTGGCAGCCGAGCTGTAGCGGTTCTGGTATTTCTCGACGGACTTCGAATCGATCAAGTGGGCGATGTCGATCAGCATCCCGTTCGTGTTAACTCTCTTGCAACTAATTTCTTCTTCCAGCGGATTAAACATCTTGTGAACCTGGACAGAAAGCGCACGCGCCTTGGTCTGTCGCTCGCGATCCCGCGAGGCTTTCTCCCGCAGCTTTATCAGATACTCGCCGCCAACTGTGTCGGGCAGCTCGATATCGATCATGGCTTCCCGGAGAGATCCATCCCGGACCATCAACTTCAAGTGCATCTCTGCCTTGCCGCGCAACTTGGCCACGCTTTGGCCAAAAGCCCGGCGATTTGCTCTCACTGCCTGGCGCAACGCCTCGTCACTGTCGAAAATTGTCCCAAAACGGAACGGCAGCACGGTGGAGTTTCGGAAGCAGACGCTCACCACTCGGGCGTGCTCCAAAACCGCCTTGTCGTCCAGACTTTCGGTATTCCGGTCGTACTCGCTGACAACCACCGAGAATTCCCCACTCGGATAGCTCATGACTGGGGCTGAGTTGACTCCTTGAATGCCTTCCAGTAGGAAGGGGCGCCGCGCGCGTGTTCCGTTGGAGGTTTGTTGCTCAGTGAGGCAATATGCGTACCACGCCATAGAGGTGCTCTCCGTACCTGACTCGGGGCGCACATCAACGCCTCGAGGTGAGACAGTTGGTTACGGCTCTTGAACCTTGGAAGAAAGGGCGGTACCACGACTAGAGAACGTATACTGCATACGGCAACGTTCATTGACATATTACTTTGGTACTGAGGAAAATTGCAACCATTTTGTAGCATGGGGCATCCTCACGAAACCGTTTTAATGGCTGGTTTCTTCAAGGATAACTTGAAGCTAGTTGCTTATCCTTTTGTTCTCTTTAGCTTGGCGGGACGCTTCGCGTTCGGCGAGGGTTTTCAGCACGACATTCAGCATTTCGTCTAGCGGCGCAGGTTTGCCCGTCCAGATTTCAAATTGCCGCGCGGCTTGGTGCACGAACATTTCAATCCCCGGGATCACCTGCGCTCCAGCCGCTTTCGCCATCTTCAACAGTCGGGTCTCGGCCGGGTCGTAAACCATGTCAAAGACATACTTGGCCCGGATCTCGTCCTCTTTTAGTGGCGACTCCTTCGTATTCCCCATTCCCACCGGGGTCGCGTTGATGATGACGTCAAACGTCAGCTTTTTCAGGTCCGCCTTTTTCATGAGCCTTGCACGCGCGGAACGAGCAAGTTTCTGGGCCGGACCCGGTGTCCGATTCAAAATGTAGACTTCCGCCCCGCGCTCCTTCAATCCAAAAACGGCGGCTCGAGCAGCACCACCCGCGCCAAGCACCAGGATCTTCGCATTCTCCAATTCCATCCGTTGCTGCAAAGGCCGCACGACTCCGGCTGCATCGGTGTTGAACCCATAAAGCTTTCCGTCCTGTGCCCGGACCACGGTGTTGCACGCACCAATCTTCGTGGTGTGACTGTCCGTATTGTCGAGATGGCTGAGGATCGACTCCTTGTACGGCATCGTCACCGAAAGACCATGAATCGGAATATCGCGCACGCATGCCAGCAGATCTTTCAATGTCTTGGCATGCAGCGCCAGGTAGACGCCATTCACCGTTTCGCGCCGGAGTGCCGCATTCATGATGGCCGGCGACAATGAGTGCGCCACAGGATCGCCCGCCACGCCATAGACCCGAGTCGGTGCTTCCACCTGCTCGATGCGATAAGTACTCTGCAACTCCTGCGCCGTGATCTGCCCCGGTGCAGTCTTTTCGTCTTCGCTTACCGCGGCAAAGGTGAAAACGCTTCCCGCTCGCAATGCCAAAACTCGGCTGATGATCCCCTGCTCCCCCATGCACACGCCGATCAGCGAATGTTTGTCGCTGTTCTTCTCGATAAACTTCATCATCACGACATTGTCGTAGAGCGTGGTCGCGGTGCTCACGATTTTGTAGAAATCCGCCGGAATCGCAACCATCCTCTCCAGCGTATGTTCGAGGTTCTTGGTCGCCCGGTAATCGTGGTAGGACAGAATCAGTGCGACCGAGTCTCGTAACCGTCTAAGGGCTTCGGGTTTGGCCTTTTCTGCCGATTGCACTTCGAGGTCGACCAGTTGGCAGCCGCATGTCGCGGCCTTCGCCAGGATGTCCAATTGCGAAACGATCGAGCCCTTGAACTTTCCTCCGGCGTTAGCGCGACGGCACGTCCCGATCAGCACCACGTGAGGATGGTATTCGGTAAATTCCTTGATTCTCGCGAAGGCCAGAGCCGGTCGCGGGAGGTAATCTAACCGTAACTCCAGAAAGGTGTTATCCCGAACCAGCGCCTCTGCCTTCTGCAACATCTCGCTTGGGTCCGCCCCCGTTACGGCCACGCAGACACGAGGCAGGCGCAAGGGCCGGAGACGGGCCACAAAATGGTTTGGAGCAGCATTCATCAAAATTGTAAGAGTGGCGCGATATTACAGGCGCGTAATTCTATATGCAATAAGCGATTGCGATTTTTCTCGCCGAAACTTTGTAACGTACCCGGCATAACACCAGCGTAACCTTGACCCTTACTAGTCACCTTGTTACTGTCCGGGCTGGAACTGTTTTATTTTTCTGTGACTTAAGGGAGACGAGGGCAGGCCGAACACAGGCTCTGGCTTCGGAGGTAACATGAAGAAAATAGGTTTGTTACTGGTTTTAGGTCTGGCCGTCGCTGCCTCCGCGCAGCAGCCCTCGGATAACGACTCGAACGCACCCACGGGAATCGTGCCCACGAACGCGAATTTCCCGACCGAACGCGTCGTGAAACCCACCCGTGCCGATTTGTATTGCGCCGGGTTCGTCAACAAAGCTCCGCTTCCCAATAAGGATTACGTAATGGCCGGTCTGCAGACCCCGAACACCACGAAATACGGTGACGGGGAATTGGTTTATCTGAACGGCAAAGGTTACGAAGTCGGGAAGCGCTATTCGATCATTCGCGAACTGGTCGATCCTAACCGGTACGAGATGTTTCCCGGACAGTTCACCATGTTGAAAGCGATGGGCCAGCCTTACGCTGATCTCGGCATCGTCCGCGTGCTGGACACCCGTCAGCGCAGCGCCGTAGCGCAGATCGAATTATCCTGCGCTCCGATCATGCCTGGCGACTACGTCGCGCCCTTCGTCGAGCGCGCCACCGTCCCCGACCACGATCCCTTGCACTTCGACCGGTTTGCGCCGCCTAACGGCAAAGCCAGCGGTCGAATTCTGATGGCCAAGGATTTCGATACTGAGTTGGGAACGGGAGCGAAGGTGTACGTCAATCTCGGCGCCAACCAGGGAGTGAAAGTCGGGGATTACCTGCGCGCTGTGCGCACCTACGAAGCCGACCTCCACAGCCCTATCGATTCGCTTTCCTTTGCCGCTTCTACGTCCGACGACACGCAAGCCCACCCACCCATCATTGAAGGTGGCATGTTCGATCGCGGCAAGGGCCCAAGGATCAAAGTGGCCGATCTTCCGCGCCGCGCTGTCGGCGAAATCGTGATCTTGAGCACCACTCCGACTACCGCGACCGGCATGGTCGTCTTCGCCCTTGAAGATGTTCACATCGGCGATGGAGTGGAATTGGACCCGGCCAACTAACTTTGTAATGTTGTTTCTGCCAATCGGGGAGGCCAAACCTCCCCGATTTTCTTTTGCCTGGGACTTGTGCGCTAGCTCATAGCGCTGCTTTCCGCCGATCTCCTAGAATCGACTTGATAGCGATGTCTCTTTTTTCTCTCTCGCCCCCACTGCTCCGCTTTTTCCGGCGCCAGCAGTTTTATGTCGTTATCGCGATTTTCATTTATGCGATCTTGTGGGCCACCCGGGTAGCAGCCGGAACCACCATCGATGTCATCGTCACGCTGATCTTCACCCTCATTCTGTGTAACTTCGCCGTGGCACTGCAAGAATTAGTGGATGCTCTTTACCTGAAAACGCCGCTTCAGGTATGGATCAGCTATCTGGTCCTGCTTCTTGCTCTAAGTACGGTTGCCGTGGCGATTGCCGGCATTCCCGTGTTCTGGATCACGCGCACTTCTGGCGAATCCTTCCGCTATTTCTATAGAACCGGTTGGAAATTCCCCTACGTCGCAACCGTGATCTTTGGTATTAGCAGCCAGATCTATCGCTCCACTAAAACACGGCTTGAGCAGCACAATCGTGAACTGCAGCGGGTGGTCGCTTCCGAAGCTGCGCAGCGCGGAATCCAGGAAGAAGAACTCAATCGCGCCCTGGAAATTCAGCAAGGCCTTCTGCCTCGCCAAATTCCTCAGCTCCCCAGTTTTGAAATTGACGGCGCATGGGAACCAGCCAAAATCGTCGGTGGCGACTACTTCGATTTCATCCAGCTCAGCACAATGCGGCTGGCGGTCTGCATCGCGGATGTCGTTGGCAAGAGCGTGTCCGCTGCTTTGCTTATGGCCAACGTGCAGGCCACGGTTCGCGCCTTTGCTTCTCAATCCAACTGTCCGGCAGATTTGTGCAGCCGCGTGAATTCTGTTCTGGGCTCGAACATCGCCGAGGGGAAATTCGTGACGATGCTTTACGGCATCCTCGATGCACAAGCAAAGACGTTCGAATATTGCAATGCCGGACATTTGCCGCCGCTTCACATCTCGCAAACTGGAAATGTCAATCGCTTGGAACACGGAGGCGCGCTGCTCGGAGTTTTTCCCGATTGGAAGTACGAGGCTGGCATAGTTCAACTCGCACCCGGAGATCGCTTGCTGCTCTTCACCGACGGCATCACCGAAGCCGCTAAGACGGATGGAGAGGAGTTTGGCGAAGCTCGAATCATCGAAGTCGTAAGAGAAATGTCAGGCCGCGCAACTTCCGAACTGAAAGCCGCTTTACTCGAGCGTGTGAAGAACTTCTGCGACTCGCATCTGGCCGACGACGCCACCCTGATCGTCATTGCCGCGAAGCCTTAGTAGAATTCCGTTCCAGACACTTGAATGGAGCGACTGTGTTCGAAACGGAATTTCTAACTACTTCCGCCGAAAGCCAGCAGATCTATAAATCAGCGTTGGCAAAAGCTGTCGAGGTGCTTAGCGAGCATTTGCCCGCAAAACCCTACAGCGGCAAAGATCCGAAAGCTCTCGCCGCTCTCCTGCAATTCGAGATGCCGCAGGGAGGTTTGACTCTTCTGGACGTGATCGCGAGCTCTAAGAGAGTGATTGCAGAATCCATTTCCGTCACTCATCCCGATACCATTGCCCACCTGCATTGCCCGCCGCTGATCGCCGCGTTGGCGGCGGAGGTGGTCACCAGCGCGCTCAATCAATCGATGGACTCGTTCGATCAAGCGCCGGCCGCGACGGTTCTCGAAGAAAAAATGGTGCGCTGGCTCTGCGATGAAGTGCGCCTCGGTTCAACTTCCGGCGGAGTTTTCACCGCCGGCGGGACACAGTCCAACTACATGGGCTTGTTGCTGGCGCGTGACGCCTCTCTTGAGAAGCACTGGAATTGGCCTGCTAAGTCCGATGGCCTTGCTCCCGAAGCTCGTAAGCTCCGGATTTTCTGCTCCGACGTCGCCCACTTCACCGTCGAGAAGTCCGCTGCCCAACTCGGACTCGGCACCAACGCCGTGGTTCGTATCCCGACCGACAAAGCGTTTCGCATGGATGTGCCCGCGCTCAAGAACGCGCTTGATCAGTTGCGCCAATCCGATCTCGTTCCAATGGCCATCGTCGCCACCGCGGGCACAACCGACTTCGGCTCCATCGATCCACTTTCCGAGATCGCGCCGATCGCAAAATCTGCCGGCGCCTGGCTGCATGTCGACGCCGCCTACGGATCAGCCTTATTGTTCTCCGCTCGCTACCGCGACCGCCTGAAGGGAATTGAACTTGCAGATTCCGTCAGCATGGATTTTCATAAATTGTTCTGGCAGCCGATCAGTTGCGCCGCCTTTCTTCTTCGCGATGCAACCCAATTCCGTCATCTCAAATTGAATGCCGACTACCTCAATCCCGAATCGCATGAGCAACTCGGAATTCCTGACCTTGTCTCCCGTTCGGTTTCCACCACTCGCCGCTTCGACGCGCTGAAGCTATGGGCCTCATTCCAGGCTCTCGGCCGTGAGAAACTCGGTGCGATGATTGACACGACGATCGACCTCGCATCCGTTGCAGCCGACTTTATTCATAAAGACTCGCGCCTCGAACTGATCCATGAACCGGAACTCAGCGCAGTTGTATTTCGTTACTCGCCCGCGAATCCAAACATAAATGCCGATCGCCTGAACGCCGATCTTCGCCAGCATCTCTTCGATTCCGGCCAAGCAGTGATAGGACACACCATCGTCCGGGGCCGCCAATGCTTGAAGCTCACGTGCATGAATCCCACGACTTCGAAAAAGCAGATCGGTGAATTGTTGGGTCTGGTTGTCGAGACAGGGCGCCGTCTGGAGAAGCTTTAAAAACGGGACTTTATTGACAGAAGGGGTTGCTCACCGTGTCTCGATGGTAAAGAAAATCACTGGGTGCCCCAGCTTTTGTAAAAAGCGGGATTAACTCACGCCGTGCTCGCCGAAAATCTCCGCAGTGAACGCCTCGATAATCGCCCCGTGCTGCCATGCATCCAGCGGCAGCCCCGCCTTGCGGCACGTCTCTTCCAGGAATTTCACCGGGTCCCATTGATGT
>Ga0335078_10013215_pt1 | contig 12239 bp, 8 predicted proteins | sample Lox_Sample_32_FD_206711 | JGI IMG/M metagenome (GOLD analysis project Ga0335078, IMG submission 206711) | Soil microbial communities from Loxahatchee National Wildlife Refuge, Florida, United States - Lox_Sample_3.2 | ecosystem: Environmental > Terrestrial > Soil > Wetlands | place: USA: Florida... | reverse complement strand
CTGGTCGTCAAAGACTTCAAGATCCGCTACCGGAACATGTCCCTCGGCGTGTTGTGGTCGCTGCTGAACCCGCTGGTGATGATGGCCGTGTATTACTTCGTCTTCACCAAGATCTTTAAGAGCCCCCTGCAGAATTACCCCCTCTTCCTGATGTGCGGCATCGTGCCTTTCAGTTTCTTCACCGTGGCCTGGGCCACCGGAACCACTTCCATCGTGGACAATGCCGGCCTCATCAAGCGCGTCCCGGTTCCGCGCGAGGTGGTGCCCGTCACCACCGTTCTCTCCTGCTGCATTCATCTGCTGGTGCAGATCGCGCTCCTGCTTTCCATCGCCGTGTTCACCAGCGGAGTCAACCGCCACTGGGTCTGGCTGCCGTTGGTGTGGGCCCTCGAAATCCTGTTTGTCTGCGGGCTTGCGCTGTTGTCCGCCGCCCTCAATGTATTTGTCCGCGATACGCGCTACGTCGTCGAATCGGCCACCTGGGTCCTGCTTTTCCTCGTGCCGGTATTCTACGATTCCAACCTGATGCCCCTTGAGTACCGGCCAATCTACGATTACAATCCCATCGCCGCCACCGTCATCTCGCTGCGCAAAATCGTGTATGAGTCCCAGCCTCCGGTGGGCGCCACCATGTGGAAAATGCTGGGGGCTTCCCTGACCGTCTTCGTGGCCGGCATGATCGTCTTCCGGCGGCTGAAACCGATGTTCTATGAGCATATCTGACGGGCTGCCGGCCATCGTGTTTCAAGGCGTGTGGAAGTCCTTCGCCCGCCACACCGGCCAACTGCTCATCCGCGACCGCCTGGTGCAGCTGCTGCGCTCCCAACCTCCCGAGAAGTTCCATGCCCTGCGGGAGATCTCCTTCACCGTCCGCCACGGAGAGAGCGTCGCGGTGATCGGCCACAACGGAGCCGGCAAAAGCACGCTGCTCAACCTCGCTACCAGCCTCTGCCGTCCCGACCAGGGCCGCGTGCAAGTCGGGGGCCGCATTGCCGCGCTGCTCGACTTGGGCGCCGGATTTCATCCCGACCTCACCGGCGCGGAGAACGTGCGCACCAACGCCGCCCTGCTCGGCCTGTCGCGCCGCGAAGTGCGCGAAAAGTTCGACGAGATCGTGGCCTTCGCCGAAATCGGCGATTTCATCAACGCACCCCTCCGCACCTGTTCGAGCGGCATGGTCATGCGCCTGGCCTTTGCCGTGGCGGTGACCGTGGACCCCGACATCCTGATTATCGACGAGGTCCTGGGCGTGGGCGACGTGGCCTTTTTCGCCAAATGCCAGGAGCGGATCCAGCAATTCCGCCGCACCGGCAAAACCATCCTCTGCGTCTCCCACTCCCAAAACATACTCAAGGATCTGTGTACCCGCGCCATCTGGCTGGACCATGGCCGCCTCATGAAAGACGGCCCCCTGGACCACGTCATGGACGCCTACAAGAGCGCCATGAGCCCCCAGGCGGCATGCACCACGGGGTGAGGCGCGGGATTAGTGCGAGGCCCGCGGCGCGTCCGGCCGCCTGCCACACCTTCCAACGCCAACTCCGCCGCGGATCCCGGCTTACTCTGCGCAGTTCTTCCGCGGCCGGCCCCGCCAGCGTCCCGGCCAGTGACAGCAAAGTCGTCTGCCGCTTCTCGCGGTTCCAGCACACCGGAGAGTCCCTTTTGGCCTCGCCGGGGTCGGTTGCCGGCCGGGGCCCCACCTTTCCATTTCGGAGCCAAGTAGAAAGTTCCGGTTTTGAGGGCCGAGTGCCGGCCAGGCCGCGACAACACCGCCCCACCTTCCACCAACCCCCGTTGTAGCCTGCGATACAATAGACCCGAGCTTCCGGGGAGGTGGAGCACCTGGCTTTTCGGAGCTTAAGCAGCCCATTGAGACCCATGGCTACCGACACGCATCACTCAGGAAATCGAACCGCATTTTCCGGTGGGATCAGGCTTTTGATTGGGACCGCGTTGTGGCTGGCATGGCTCAATCACGCCGGATTGCAGGCTCAGGCCCGATACAGCACCGCCTCCGGGACAAGCACCAGCTACGCCTTTTACGCGCCGCCGAATCCCCCGGTGACGAAGGCTCCCGCCGGTCCCGCGCTCGCGCCTTACACCCAAGGCGCGCTGCCGGTCGTTTCGGCCAGCCAATATGCCGCCATTCAGGCGGCCATCGAGCCCTATGCGCGGTCGAGTTTTTCGTCTCTCCCCCAGGTGCAGTTTTCCGGAATCATGGCCCGCGCTCCGAGCACCACCGGCGGCCCCGTCGCGTTGATTCCGACCGAGAGTTTTCCCGGCATTCAGGAGCCGCCGGGGCAACAGACCCAGCCGCCCTCGCCGGACATCGCCGCCGGGCCGAGCGACGTGGTCCTGGTCGTCAACTCCTATATCGCGCAGTACACCAAGGCCGGCACTCAGGTGCAACTCACCGCGCTCCAGGATTTCTTCGCCTCGCTCCTGCCTGTCATCTGCCCCACCGGCGTATCCAACTGCCAGATCTTCGACCCCTTGATCCGCTACGACCAGCTGCACGGCCGCTTTCTGCTCCTCGCCAGCTCCCGCACGCTCGACCTGTCGGTATCCTATAACCTCATTGCCGTGACCAACGGCGCTACCTATAACAGCGGCTGGAAAATCTGGGCGCTCAATGCCGCGCTGGACGGCGCCACCCCTACCGGCAACTGGGCCGACTTCTGGCGGCTGGGTTTCGATAATCGGGCCGTGTACCTCGCCGGCAATCTGTACAACTCCTCGTCGTTCTTCCAGTATGCGAAGATTCGCGTCCTGCTGAAATCCGACCTGTACAACCAGGCGGCCACTTCCCTGCCCTACCAGGATGTCTTCAAGCTCATGAACGCCGACGGTTCGCTGGCCGACTCCATCATACCGGTGCACCAGCGAGGCAAGCCTTCGGCCGCGAACTCCCAACTGCTGGTCAATGCCACCAACTTCAATCTGCCGGCCACATATCTCACGGTCTGGAAAATCGTCGATCCCACCGCCAACCCCGTGGCCGTCGCCGCCACCACGGTCACCGGGCTCCTGCCGTACACCGTTCCGGCGCCCGCCAGACAGCCCAACTATCCCGCCACCCTGGACGCCGGCGATGCCCGCATCCTGAAAGCCGTCTACCGCGACGGCTTCCTGTATACTGCCAGGGACACCGGATACACCGATGCCGCTACCACCGTTACCTATGATGTGATCGACACGTCGGGCATGACCCTGGTTTCGCAAGCCAGGCTGCTGAACACCAACTCGTTCTACCCGGCCTTCGATGTCCCGGCGACGGTTCCCGCGGGAGTCAATTTCGCCAGCCCGAACAGTGTGTCCGCCTGCCCGTGGTGTATCACCGGCACCACCACGGCGCCGGATGGCAGCGCCACCTACGCCGGCATTTCCGATCTCATGGCCGGCCAGGGCATCTTCGATCTGACGGGCGGGTTGCCGCAAATCCCCAACCGCTGGGGCGACTATTTCGGAGGCGCCGTCGATCCGGTCAGCGGGGGGTTGTGGGCGTCGGGCGAATATGCGGCCGCTCCGCAGACCGGCGCCGGCGTCACCCTCGGCTTCGCCGGCGTCTGGGGAACTTGGGCGGGGTACTTTCCCTGGGCCACCGCTCCCGCCTTCACCGACGTCACCCAGCCTTTCGACGATTACGCCAATGTCTTGAGCTTGTGGGGTATCACTACCGGATGCACCGCCACCACATTCTGTCCCACCACCACCATCACCCGCGGCCAGATCGCCACTTTCATCATCCGCTCGATGAACGGCGATCCCTGCCCCAACAACACCCCCTGCACCGGCGGCTTCACCTATACGGCCGCGCCTTATTTCACCGACGTCCTGGCTGCCGATTCCGATTTCCCTTATGTGCAGAAGCTGCGCGACCTGGGAATCACCTCGGGATGCACCGCCACCACGTTTTGTCCCAACGACATGGTCCCGCGCTGGGCCGCGGCGGTGCTGATCGTGCGGGGCAAGCTGAAATCGCTCGCCGGAGACGCTTTCACCTATCCTTCCACGCCCTCTTTCGAGGACGTGGCGCCGTCCTCATCCACGTTTCCCTACATCCAGAAGCTGTTCGAGTTGGGCATCACCTCGGGGTGCACGGCCACCACGTTCTGCCCGGACGACCTGATCACCCGGCAGCAGGCGGCGGTCTTTATCGTGCGCGCATTTTTGAATTAGGATGCCGGCTTTCGGAAGACAGGGGGAATCGGGCCACTGATGAACGCAGATCGACGCAGATGGAAAACCGGGGGGCGATCGGCGCTCTGGATGGCATTCTGGCTGGCATCCCTCACCCACTCCGGATTAGACGCCCAGGCTCCCTATAACACCGCCTCCGGGAAGAGCACCACCTACGCGTTTTATGGGCCGCCGCAGCCTCCCGTGACGAAGGCTCCCACCGGTCTCCCGCTGGCGCCCTACACCCAGGGAACACTGCCCGTGGTTTCGCCCAGCCAACGTGCCGCCGATCAAGCCATGACGGCGCCCTATGTGCAGTCCAGTTTTTCCTCTCCGCCCGTAATTCAGGTTTCGCCGCCGGTCGTTCCACGCGCTCCGGGCACGCCGGCGAGCCCCATCCTGTTGACTCCGACGCAGAGTTTTCAAGGCATCCAGGAGGCCCTGCCGCAACAGCAGCCGCCCTCCCCGGACATCGCCGCCGGTCCCAGCGACGTCATCCTGGTCATCAATTCCTCCATCGCGCAGTACACCAAAACCGGCACGCAGGTTCAACTGACCGCGTTCCAGGATTTCTTCAGCTCGCTGCTGCCCACCATCTGCCCCACCGGCCTGTCCCGGTGCCAGATTTTCGATCCCTCCATCCGCTACGACCAACTGCACGGCCGCTTTCTGTTCCTGGCCACCTCCCGAACCTCCGACCTGACGGTATCGTACAACCTGATCGCGGTGACCAACGGCGCGACGTATAACAGCGGCTGGAAAATCTGGGCCTTGAATGCCGGGATTGATGGCGCCACTCCGACCGGCAACTACGCCGACTTCTGGCGTCCGGGTTTCGACAATCGGGCGGTATACCTGGCGGGGAACCTGTACAACGTAAATTCGCCCCTCCCGAGTGGCTTCGAGTATGCCAAGATCCGCGTCCTGCTGAAATCCGACCTGTACAACCTGACGGCCACTTCCCTGCCCTACCAGGATCTGTTCAAACTCATGAACGCGGATGGGTCGCTGGCGGATTCGATTACACCGGTGCATCAGCGCGGCATGCCATCCGCGGTGAACTCCCAACTGCTGGTGAATACCACCAACTTCAATTTGCCGTCTACCTTCCTCACCGTCTGGAAAATCGTCGATCCCACCGCCAACCCAGTGGTGGCCATGCAGAATACGGTGACGGGCCTCCTGCCGTACACGGCTCCCTCGCCCGCGCCCCAGCTCAATTGGCCGGCGGTGCTCGACGCCGGCGATGCCCGCACCCTGAAGGCCGTCTACCGCGACGGCTTCCTCTACACCGCCAGGGACACGGGCTACACGGATGTGAGGAACGCCGCCACCACCGTCACCTTCGACGTGATCGACACCTCCAGGATGGCCCTGGTTTCGCAAGCCCGGCTGCTGAACACCAACTCGTTCTACCCCGCGTTCGATGTTCCGGCAACCGTCCCGGCGGGTACGCAGTATGCCACAGCCGACCTGATCACCGGCACCACCACGGCCCCCGATGGCAGCGCCGCCTACGCCGGAATTTCCAATCTCAAGGCCGGCCAGGGCATCTTCGATCTGACGGGCGGGTTATCGTTCGTCGTGAACCGTTGGGGCGACTATTTCGGAGGCGCCGTGGATCCCATCAACGGGGGCTTGTGGACCTCGGGCGAATATGCGGCCACTCCCCAGGCCGGCGTCAGCCTCGGCTTCGCCGGCGTATGGGGAACCTGGGCGGGATACTTTCCCTGGCTCACCACTTCCGCCTTTACCGACGTCGCGCAGCCTTTCGCGGATTACGCCAACGTCTTGAGCTTGTGGGGAATTACTTCCGGATGCACCGCCACCACATTCTGTCCCACCGCCACGATCACCCGCGGGCAGTTCGCGACTTTTATCATCCGGTCGATGGAGGGCAGCCCCTGCCCCAACAACACCCCCTGCACCGGCGGCTTCACCTATACGGCCGCGCCTTATTTCACCGACGTCCTGGCGGCCGATTCCGATTTTCCCTATGTGCAGAAGCTGCGCGACCTGGGCATCACCTCCGGATGCACCGCCACCACGTTTTGTCCCAACGACATGGTCCCGCGCTGGGCCGCGGCGGTGCTGATCGTGCGGGGCAAGTTGAAAGCCCTCCTCGGAGACAGTTTCACGTATCCTTCCACGCCCTCTTTCGAGGACGTGGCGCCGTCCTCATCCACGTTTTCCTACATTCAGAAGCTGTTCGAGTTGGGCATCACCACGGGGTGCACGGCGACTACGTTCTGCCCGGACGACCTGATCACCCGGCAGCAGGCGGCGGTGTTTATCGTGCGCGCGTTCCTGAATTAGAGGCGGAGCCGCACACCCGTAGGCGCATTCCTGAAAAGGGAGTAAAGTGGAGGCTTGAAGGTAGGCCCCATGAAACGCGTCGCCGGTCTGGCGATATTTGGCTGGATGCTCTGCCATGCCCAACCGGTAGTCACTGGCGCGGGGTATGCCGCTCCGCAGCCGACGGATGCCGCGCCGGGACAGGTCATCACCATTTTTGTGCGGGTGCCCGGCAAAACGCCGTCCGATCCGGTGGTCGCCAAGGCGCCCCTGCCTGTCACGCTGGCCGGGTTTACGGTGATGCTGCGGCAAACCTTTCCTTCCGATCCGCAGGCGGTTCCCATCCTCTCGGCGGCCGACTCGCAGTCCTGTTCCACGGTAGCGCCCATGGTGTGCGACACGGTGAGCATGCTCACCGTCGAAGTGCCATTCGAGCTGACGGCGAATCCTCCTCCCGGGACCGTGCCCAAGACGACGGCGCCCCAGAATTTCGCGCGCCTGGAGATCGGTTACGGCGGCAGCCCGGCGGATACGCTGGTGCTCAACCCGGTTCTGGATCGCATTCATATATTGAACACCTGCGATCCGGCAGCGGGCTTGAGCCAGACGTTGGAATGGTTCAACGCGGCGCCCTGTCTTCCCGAGGTGGCACACGCGGACGGCAGCCTGGTTTCCGCCGCCAATCCGGCGCAGCCCGGCGAGGTGCTGACGATATCGGCGGTGGGGCTGGGTTCGGGGTCCGCCGCTTCGCCGGCCGCCGAGGTAGCCACCGGGGCCGCCACGCCACAGCCTCCGCCGTCGGTGACCGGCGTTCTGGTGGATTTTAACAGCCGGGTGAATGCGTCGCCCGCCATGCTGCTTTCCACCTCTTCGCTTCCCGCCCTGAGCGCGCAGATGCAGGCGGGGAGCGTGGGTATTTACCAGGTCGCGTTCACGGTGCCGGCGCTCGCAGCGGGCACACCGGCTTGCGGGAGCACGGTCGAATCGAACCTGACGATCAACATCGGCCGCACCGCATCCTATGATGGCGTAGGAATCTGCGTCGATCCGCCGGCGGCCGGTTTGCCGGGTTCCCGCGGACGCGACCGTAGTAAAAGGTAGGAACCGGCTCATGGGCCGGAGAGATAAGCTGGCCCTGGGGGCGCTGGTCCTTTTCATCCTCTCGGTGTGTTTCGAATTCGCCGACGCGTGGCCGCTCCTGGCTGCGCGCCTGCGAGCCCTCGACTGGATCATCCTGGCGGTGGTTCATTCGGTCGCATCGATTGCCCTTTATGGCCTGTATTCGAAAGCCGCGCGGGGGGAATCGCCGCGGAAATGGGAGGTTCTCCTGGCCGCATCGTGGGTGCTGATGACTTGGGCGGCGGATCTCTCCCTGGTCGCCAGGATCGGCGGGCGCTGAGTCGAAAACAATCCCGGGCCTCTCCGGAGCGTAGTTTAAGCCGCGGGTTCAGGGTCTTTGGATTGGATGAATCGTGGCTGCTTTGGGGGTCTTGGGCGTTGGACGGCCCTGCTGGCCGGAGCGCTGGCCGGGCCGATTGCGCCCGCCCAACCGGTTTCGGTCGGGGTGATGGGTGGTGCGCCCGTTTCGCCCCATTCGCAGAACTATGGAGAGGGCTGCTTCGATCGCGGGCCCTTGATTTGCGGCCCTAACGATTTCTTCGTCAAGCCCTACGCCGTGGGCCCGACGGTTGCCGTCAATCTCCCCTGGGGGATCTCCGCCGAGGCTGGGTTCCTTTACCAGCGGTTCCACAAGGACCTGGACGAGGGCTTGACCGCACCCCACGGCGGCGTAGTCAACTTCGGCCAAAAATACAGCGTTTCGGCCAACGGGTGGCTCTTTCCCTTTCTGCTCGAGTACCGCTTGGGACGGCGCAAGATTGCGCCATTCGTGAAAGCCGGCGCGACCCTGCGGCATCTCGGCCCCTTCGATGGCCAGGCCATCGAACTGGACTTTTATCTTCAGCCGCAGCCGGCGTCGATTCACATCGCCGGCGGCCGCGGCCTGGACGCCGCAATTACGGCGGGTGCGGGCCTCCGATGGCGCATTTCGGCGATCGAGATTTCGCCCGAGATCCGCTTCCTGCACTGGACGTCGGCATACGATCAGCCGGCGCAAAACCAGGCCATGCTGATGCTCGGTCTCAGCTTTCCGGCGCGGAGATGAATGGCCCATGCGCCCCGCCTGTTTGAGCCGGCCCAGGCCTGTGATCTCTACGAGCGAACGTGCTCCAGGGCAGCCGGCGGGATCATCCGCTCGCAGGCAGGCCGCGGGCACAAGCCGCTCGCACAATTTTCCCCTGGCACTCCCGCGGATGACTTCATCGCCCGGACGGCTCGAGGGGGGTGGCGCGAGGGCCACCCCTGGAGACTGGAGCGCGGAGCCGGAGGGAGAAGATTACTGTGCCGTCAAGGTTCCGCTGGCTGTCCATCCGGCGTCCGACTGGACGAAGAACAACTGTTTTTCGTCGAAGCTCAGGATGCCGCTCAGTGTCATCGAGCCTGGCGCGGCGCCGGTCGATGACAGGGAGAGGGTGGCGCTGCAATCGGGATTGATGACGATGCTGCCGCTCGACAGAACCGTTGAAGAAGCGCCGCTCGCGAATCGCGATTCGGCGGCGCTGACGTTGCCTTGGCCATCGAGCGCGAGCAGTCCCACGGAACTGTACGGAGATCCCGTCAAGACCGCGGTGCCGGAATATTGAATGCCGAAAGTCCCGGCCAGGTCGGAGATCTGGCAGAAGCCGCGAACCCTTTTGAGGACGCCGCTCACGCCCGTGCCGGCGTCCGTCTGGAGGATGAGCGTGGTGTCACCCTGGCCGACGATGACGCCGCTAAAGTTCTCCGCGGCGCCCGTGGCGTCGGTCCAGGTGAAGGCGGCGGTGCAATCCGGGTTGACCGCGTACTGCCCGCCGATGCTGCCTTGCAGCCACATCCCATCGAGGCTCGCCGACGAATTCCCCCACAGCAGACCGTTGCCGTCAAAGGACAGACGGACAACCCCGTTTGCGGGCACGGTTGAGCTGCCTCCGTTGATCGTGGCGGTCCTCGCAGCTTGAGCGATACCCGCCGGGACAGCAACGCCGCCGACACTGGCGGCGAGGTTGGGGGCCGATGTTCCGGAGAACTGCATGACGTAGTTTCCGTTCAAGGTGGAAGTCGAGCAACCGCTGATCGCGTGTGCCCGCGGGGCTGCCAGTCCCAGCAGGACCGCAGCGGCAAGTGTCAATCTGTATGCGTTCATGTTCTTTCTCCTCCAAGCAGCAGACCCTCTGGGTGTCTGGTGCAGTGTCTGTGCCTACATGGGGATAGAGCGTGTCTTGCGCTGAAAAAGGGACATGGGAGACAGAATCAGGTTTGGTTGTAATTGCGAGGCGCGGCGCGGCCCGGGGGCGGGTGCGCGGGGGAACCTGCCTTCCGGCTGCGCTCATACAAGGGGCGTATAATACAACCGATCAGCGGAGAGGACTTCCGAAAATTCCGGAAGTGAACATTTCTATCCGGTAGTCACTTGGATGGTATAAAACATTTTGTGTAAGCGTTGTTCTCCGTCAAAATAGGAGAACATATGGAAGCACAAAAACCGACAGAAAAAGAGTTGCTGGATGGGGTGATCGACCGGCTGCTCAAGGACTACAAGAAGCCGGAAGATATCATCGGCGAAAACGGACTACTAAAACAATTGACCAAGGCTCTGCTGGAGCGGGCCATGAACGCCGAGTTGACGCATCACTTAGGATACGAGAAGCACGACCCGGCGGGCTACAAGAGCGGGAATTCGCGCAATGGGACGAGCGGCAAGACGATCAAGGGGGATTTCGGAGAATTGGAAATCGCCGTTCCTCGTGACCGCAACAGCAGCTTCGAGCCGCAGGTGCTGCCCAAACATCAGACCCGGTTCACGGGATTCGACGACAAGATCATATCGATGTATGCGCGCGGCATGACGACGCGCGAAATCGAAGGGCATCTGAAGGAGATCTATGGAGTAGAGGTCAGTCCGACACTAGTGTCGCAGGTCACCGAAGCCATCAGCGAAGAAGTGAAGGTGTGGCAGAACCGGGCGTTGGAGCCGATTTACGGAATCGTCTATCTGGATGCGCTGTACGTGAAAATGCGGCGAAGGGCGGGTGGAAAACCGGGCGGTGTACGTGGCGATGGGGGTGGATCTGGAGGGCCACAAAGAGGTGCTGGGGCTGTGGACGAGTGCCAACGAGGGGGCCAAGTTCTGGCTGTCGGTGCTGACGGAACTGAAGAACCGCGGGGTCAAGGACATGCTGATCGTGTGCGTGGACGGGCTGAAGGGGTTCCCGCAAGCCATTGAGGCGGTCTTTCCGCAGGCGCAGGTGCAGTTGTGCATCGTGCACCTGGTGCGAGCCAGCCTGAATTACGTGAGTTGGAAAGAGCGTAAGAAGGTGGCGGCGGATTTGAAGCCGGTCTACAAGGCGGCGACGGCGGTGGAAGCCGAGATGAACCTGGAGCTGTTCATGGAGAAGTGGGGCGGCAAATACCAGGCGATCGGCAAGCTGTGGAAAGAGAACTGGGAACGGGTGATTCCCTTCTTCGCGTTTCCGGAGGACGTACGGAAAGTGATCTACACGACCAATGCGGTGGAAGCGTTGAACCGGGGTCTGCGGAAGATCATCAAGAACCGGGGATCGTTTCCCAGCGAGGAGGCGGCGTTGAAGTTGCTGTACCTGGCGCTGCAGAACATCAGCGCGAAATGGGAGACGGTGCAGTATTGGCGGGAGGCGCTGAATCAGTTCGAGATTCTCTGGGGGGATCGGATTCGGACGGCACAGAGAGCGTGAGCGGCATGAGCGATCGGGTGAGTTTCGCGGAAATCAAAAAGCGGGTTGCGCTGGAGCAGGTACTGCGCCGCTACCAGATCGACTGGCTGCGGCGCAGCGGCCCGCATCAATACCGGGGGCGCTGCCCGATTCACCAGGGGGAGGGGACGGGAGCCTTTCATGCCAATTTGGAGCGGGGTGTGTTTCACTGCTTTGCCTGCGGGGCGGGAGGCAATGTGCTGGATTTCGTCTGTGCCATGGAAGGCTGCTCGATTCGCGAAGCGGCGTTGCGTCTGCAAGAAGGTCACGGAAAGGGCACCGTCGTATGCCGTGGGTCCAGTCGGGCGAGACTATCGATTGTCGCGGAGTCGCGCTGCAAACCGTCGCGGCGACTCCTGAAGGAAAGGTTTGTCCGTCAAAAGAATGGCGAAGGAGCACGGAAATATTCCTGGCCGATTTTGCAGAACTTGACAAGCACAACTAAGTATTCACCGGCCCGCTGTTATAGCTCCTGGTCTACTGTCCAACAGATCGCGGACCAGTAAAACGGTTGGAGGCCGCCAGAAAGGCATTCTGGAGACCACCATCGGCGGCTGCCGGCGCGGCGGCCAACAGAGCGGAGATCTTCCCACCCGATCGGGCCCCGGGAAGATGCGAAAATCAGTGAGTGCTCCGGAACTGTGCTCGAACTGCGGCAGCGTGCGCGTTTCTCCTGCTGGCGTTCGCGGCGGCGGCCTGCTGGCGCCGCGCCGGCGCCGCGCCGGCTGAGGCGGCGGATTCGGACCGCAACGTCAATTCGCGCCTGTGCGCCGGCTGCCACATGAACATTTATCAAACCTACCGGCACACCGGAATGGCGCGCGCGTTCTATCCGCCCTCGGCGGAAAGCGTTCCCGATTTTCATCCCTATTTCCATCGCCCTACCGGAACGTGGTACCAGATGGGCTCGAAAGACGGGACCTACTACCAGCGCGTATG
>Ga0335078_10013214_pt1 | contig 12239 bp, 11 predicted proteins | sample Lox_Sample_32_FD_206711 | JGI IMG/M metagenome (GOLD analysis project Ga0335078, IMG submission 206711) | Soil microbial communities from Loxahatchee National Wildlife Refuge, Florida, United States - Lox_Sample_3.2 | ecosystem: Environmental > Terrestrial > Soil > Wetlands | place: USA... | reverse complement strand
CTCGAACGTGGCGCGGCTCCAGTCGGCGGCGGCCGCGGCCGCGGCGCACGACCGGCATGTGGCGCTGGTCGGCCGCTCGCTCTGGCGCATCGACCGCGCGGCGCGCGAGACCGGGTACCTAACCGACGTTGCGCCCTTCCTCACCGAGGAGGAAGCGGCCTACTTGCCCCGCGACAAAGTGCTGCTGCTCTGCACCGGCAGCCAGGGCGAGCCGCGCTCGGCCTTGGCGCGCATCGCCGAGGACGAGCACGCCCACATCGTGCTCGAGCCGGGCGACACCGTGATCTTCTCCTCGCGCATCATCCCGGGGAACGAGCGCGCGATCGGCCGGCTTCAGAACGCGCTGGTGCGCATGGGCGTCGCGATCGTCACCGAGCACGACCATTTCGTCCATGTCTCGGGCCATCCGGCGCAGGATGAGCTGAAGCGCATGTACCAGGCGGTGCGGCCGCGGATCGCCGTGCCGGTTCATGGCGAGGCGCGCCATCTCATGGCGCAGGCCAGGCTTGCCGAGGAATGCGGCGTGCGGCAGACGATCGTGACGCGGAACGGCGAGCTGGTGCGGCTTGCGCCCGGCCCCGCGTGTGTCGTCGGCCACGTGCCCACGGGCCGGCTTGCCGCCGACGGCAATGCGCTGCTCGACACCGCCGGCGAGACGCTCAAGAACCGCCAGCGCATGACCTTCAACGGCGCGGCGCTTGCGACCGTGGTGCTTGATGGCAAGGGCGAGCTCGCGGCGCCGCCGCGTGTCAGCGTACAGGGGCTCGCGGGCGAGGCCGACATGGCGCAGGCGCTTTCCGATGCCGTTGCCGCCGCGCTCGGCAAGTTGCCGCCAAAGGAGCGCCGTGACGACGAAATCGTGCGCGAGACGGCGCGCGTCGCCGTGCGCCGCTTCATCCGCGCCCGCCACGGCAAGCGCCCGGTGACCGAAGTCCATGTCGTGCGGATCGGGTGATGAGGGCTTACGCATGATCGGCCGCCTCAATCACGTCGCGATCGCGGTGCCGGACCTGGCGGCGGCGGCGAAAATCTATCGCAGCCTGCTCGGCGCCGAGGTGTCGGCGCCAGTGCCGCTGCCGGATCACGGCGTCACCACCGTGTTCGTGACGTTGCCCAACGCCAAGATCGAGCTGATCTCACCCTTGGGCGAGAATTCGCCGATCGCGCAGTTCCTCGTGCGCAATCCCTCGGGTGGCATCCATCACATCTGCTATGAGGTTGCCGACATCATCGCCGCGCGCGACCGGCTCGAGGCGGCGGGCGCGCGCATCCTTGGCGACGGCGAGCCCAGGATCGGCGCGCACGGCAAGCCCGTCCTGTTCCTCAGCCCGCGCGATTTCTGCGGTACGCTCATCGAGCTCGAGGAAGCAAAATGAACTGGTTCATTGGCATCGCGGCCTATGTCGTCATCTGGTGGCTCGTGATCTTCACCGTGCTGCCGTTCGGCGCGCGCCGGCCGGAAGAGCCCGAGCCCGGCCACGACGCGGGCGCGCCGGCCAATCCGCGGCTCCGGCTGAAGGCGGCGGTGACGACGCTTGTGGCCGGCGTTCTATGGCTTGCGCTTTATTGGATGGTCAATGCCGATCTGGTGAATTTCCGGGGAAATTGATGAGCGCTGAATATTGCCGGATGGCGCCCGCGCATCCGTTCCACGGCCCTTACCATGACGGCGAATACGGATTTCCGGCGCGCGATGACCGCGTGCTGTTCGAGCGCCTCGTGCTCGAGATCAACCAAGCCGGGCTCTCGTGGCTGACCGTGCTGCAAAAGCGCAAGGCGTTCGCGGCGGCGTTCGCGGATTACGATCTCGCGCGCATCGCGGGCTTCGGCGCGGCTGACGTGAAGCGTCTCCTCGGCGATGCCGGCATCATCCGCAACCGTCTCAAGATCGAGGCGGTGATCGCCAACGCGCGCACGGTAATCGAGATCGCCGAACGCGAAGGCTCGTTTGCCGCCTGGCTCGATGCGCATCACCCGCGGCCGAAGGCGGATTGGGTCAAACTCTTCCGCGAGACTTTCCGTTTCACCGGCGGCGAGATCGTCGGCGAATTCTTGATGAGCCTCGGCTATCTGCCGGGTGCGCACGTGCCGAGCTGTCCGGTCCAGACGAAGATTCTGCGCCTGCGGCCGCCTTGGGCGCACAACGTAAAAGCGAAGATTTCGCAGAAACGATATCGAACGGCCAAAGCAACAGCACAAAAATAAGGCAAGATCAGAAGCTGATCTTGCCAAAGCGTCTCGCGATTTAGCATCGCATTATTGTGTTTAGGGTCGCCTCCCCGTGCCGAAAACTACGGCCAATCCTCCCTAAACTTGGGCCCTGTCGCGGTCTGGCGCGCGATCTTTGCGGCATTGCGAGTGTACGAAACTCCTTTCGACTCGTCACGCAGATTCTGCGGCTAAGCCCCGTTGTGAACGATTTTTAACCCCTGTCGCCTAGGCTTTATCCCCATGCGGTGGATAGTTCTCGTCATGGTTGCGCTGGGCGCGGCGCCGTCTTTCGCCGAGCCGCCCGTTCCTGTCAGCCCCGCGGCGGACGAGGTCGTGTGCAATGTCCTCGCCGGCGCCGACTATGTGCCGGGCGTGGCGGCCGACGGCAGCGCGGTCGCGCCGGCCGATCTTCCGCCCGACGCCGCGCGCGCGAACGTCGCCGGCGCGGCGGTCGAGTTGCCGCGCTCGCGCGCCGCCTCTCGCGCCAAGGTCGTCGTCGGCGAGGTCACGGTGAAGGACGGCAAGACCTATCTCAACGGCGCGCCCTTGGTCTCCGACCCGGCGATCGCGGCGGCGTGCGCCGGCAAGCGCTGATTCCCCTCGCTGCGACCATGCTCTAGATTGAGGCCCCGCGCGACGCCGAGGGCCTGATGCGTCTCACCCAGTATTTCCTGCCGCTCTTGAAGGAGACGCCGAGCGAGGCGCAGATCGCTTCGCACCGACTGATGCTGCGCGCCGGCATGATCCGCCAGGCGAGCGCCGGGATCTACACGTGGCTGCCCATGGGCTTCCGCGTCCTCAAGAACGTCGAGCAGATCGTGCGCGAGGAGCAGGACCGCGCCGGCGCGCAGGAGCTTTTGATGCCGACCTTGCAGCCGGCGGAGCTCTGGCGCGAAAGCGGCCGTTACGACGATTACGGCAAGGAGATGCTGCGCATCAAGGACCGGCACGAGCGCGACATGCTCTACGGCCCCACGAACGAGGAGCTCATCACCGACATCTTCCGCAGCGCCGTCAAATCCTATCGCGACCTGCCGAAGAACCTCTATCACATCCAGTGGAAGTTCCGCGACGAGGTGCGGCCGCGCTTCGGCGTCATGCGCGGGCGCGAGTTCCTGATGAAGGACAATTATTCCTTCGACATCGACAAGGCCGGCGCCATCCGCTCCTACTTCGCGATGTTCGTCGCCTACATGAAGACGTTCCGCCGCATGGGCCTGACGCCCATCCCGGTGCGCGCCGACACCGGCCCCATCGGCGGCGATCTCAGCCACGAATTCCACATCGAGGCCGATACCGGCGAGAGCCAGCTCTTCTACGACGCCGATATCTCGGCGCTCGACGAGAACAGCATCGATCCCGCCGCGCCCGACGTCGAGGACTATATCCGGCGCTGGTACGCCGCGACCGACGAGAAGCACGATGCGGCCGAGTTCGAGGCGCGCGTGCCCGAAGGGCGCCGCCGCCGCGCGCGCGGCATCGAGGTGGGGCAGGTGTTTTATTTCGGCACGAAATACTCGGTGCCGATGGGCGCCACCGTGGCCGGCCCGGACGGAGCGCAGGTTCCGGTCGAGATGGGCTCCTACGGCATCGGCGTCTCGCGCCTCGTCGGCGCCATCATCGAGGCGAGTCACGACAATGACGGCATCATCTGGCCCGAGAGCGTGGCGCCGTTCAGCGTCGGCCTCATCAATCTGCGCGCGGCCGACGCGAAGTGCCGGGCCGCCGCGGACGCGCTTTATGGCGCGCTGGCCGCGGCCGGGATCCCGGCGCTCTATGACGACCGCGAAGAATCGCCGGGCGCGAAATTCGCGGCGATGGACCTCGTGGGACTGCCCTGGCAGATCGTCGTCGGCCCGCGCGGCCTCGTCTCCGGCACCGTCGAGCTGAAGGAGCGCCGCACCGGCGAGCGCCACGAGCTGTCCTCTGAATCCGCCCTCGCGCGGCTTGCGCCCGGAAGACGAAATGAGTGAATCCGTCGTTTATCGTCATGCCCGATGACGGGCGTTGTAAGAGCGGAGAGGGCGCGGTGATCTTCGGCACATTCGAGCGCATGGTCGCTTTCCGCTATCTGCGCGCGCGGCGCGAGGAGCGGTTCATCTCGGTGATCGCCGTCTTTTCGCTTTTGGGCATCGCGCTCGGCGTCGCCACGCTCATCATCGTCATGGCGGTGATGAATGGCTTCCGCGCCGAGCTTTTGGGCCGCATCCTCGGCTTCAACGGGGACATCAACGTCTATGCCGCGCAAGGGCCGCTCACCGATTACGGCCCGCTCGCCGCGGAGTTGAAGAAGCTGCCGGGCGTGCTGTCGGCGCGGCCGTTGGTCGAGGGGCAGGTGATGGCGACGGCGAAGCAAGGCGCCACCGGCGCCCTCGTGCGCGGCATCGCCGAAGGCGACATCGCCTCCCAGCCGCTCCTGGCGAGCCACATCGCGCCCGCGGCGCTGCAAGGTTTCAAGGACGACACCGTGCTGCTCGGCAGCCGGCTCGCCTTTCGCCTGGGCTTGAAGACGGGTGACGAGATTACGCTGATCTCGCCGCAAGGCACCGCCACCGCCTTCGGCACCATCCCGCGCATCAAGAGCTACACCGTCGGCGGCACGTTCGACGTCGGCATGTACGAGTTCGACAACGGCGTGATCTTCATGCCGCTTCCGGCGGCGCAGCTTTTCTTCAATCTCGGCCAGGGCGTCTCGAGCCTCGAGGTGATGGTCTCCAAGCCCGACGACGTGCAGTATTACGACGCCGAGATCGCCCAGGCGCTGGGCGCGCGCGTCAGGATATTCGACTGGCAGCAGAGCAATCTCTCCTTCTTCAATGCCGTCGAGGTCGAGCGCAACGTCATGTTTCTGATCTTGACGCTCATCATCGTCGTCGCCGCCTTCAACATCATCTCGAGTATGATCATGCTGGTGAAGGACAAGGGCCGCGACATCGCGATCTTGCGCACGATGGGCGCGACGCGCGGCATGATCCTGCGCATCTTCATGCTGTCGGGCGCCTCGGTCGGCTTCGTTGGCACGATCGCGGGGTTCGTGCTGGGCGTTGCCTTCGCCGACAACATCGAGGCGATCCGTCAGTTCGTGCAGAGCATCATCGGCACGCAGCTCTTCTCCGCCGAGATCTATTTCCTGACGCAGATCCCGGCGCGCATCGATCCCGACGAGGTCGCGACCGTGCTGGCGATGGCGTTCGGTCTTTCGTTCCTCGCGACGATCTATCCCTCCTGGCGCGCGGCGCGGCTCGATCCGGTCGAGGCGCTGCGGTATGAGTGAGCCCGCCGCACCCGCGCTCGAGCTGCGCGAGGTCGTGCGTACCTATCGTCAGGCGGGCGAGGCGATACCGGTGCTGCGCGGCGCATCGCTCGCGCTGCGGCAGGGGGAGATCGTGGCGCTGCTCGGGCCTTCGGGCTCCGGCAAATCGACGCTCCTCCATGTCGCGGGGCTCCTGGAGCGGCCGGACGCCGGCGAGGTGCTGCTCGGCGGACGGGAATGCGGCGCCATGTCCGATCTCGAGCGCACGCGCGTGCGGCGCACCGGATTGGGCGTGGTCTATCAGTTCCATCATCTGCTGCCGGAATTCTCGGCGCTCGAGAACGTAATGCTGCCGCAGATGATCGCCGGCCGCGCCAAAGGTGCCGCGGCCGCGCGCGCGCGCGATCTCCTGCGCCAGGTCGGGCTCGAGCCGCGCGCCTCGCACCGCCCGGCGCGGCTTTCGGGCGGCGAGCAGCAGCGCGTCGCCATCATGCGCGCCCTCGCCAACGAGCCGCGCGTGCTGCTGGGCGACGAGCCCACCGGCAATCTCGATCAGCACACCGCGGGCGAGGTGACGGCGGTTCTCTTGGGCCTCGTGCGCGAGCGCGGCCTGGCCGCCCTCATCGCCACGCACAATCTCGATCTCGCGCGCCAGATGGACCGCATTCTCGCGCTCGAGGACGGCCGCGTCGTCGCTCGTGCCCACGCGGCGGTGTGATTGACAAGGCAGGGCGCGAGCACCAAGTTCGCTGCGGCCCGCGCGCGGCGCCAAAGCAGGCACGCTCACGCGCACGAACGAAGCCGAAAATTACCAAACGAACCCAATTTCCGGGCCGGGTGAGGCTCGCGAAGGGTCAAAATTACCGAACGGACCCAATTTCCAAACCGCCGAATTTTCTTTATATTTCAATATCTTAAAAATTCGCTTTGCGTCGGGCCCGGCTATGGGATGCTGAGGCCAAGCGACAAAATCCGAGCCATGAAGCATTCCGATTTCGTCCACCTGCGCACCCATTCCGCCTACTCGCTGTCGTCCGGCGCGGTCAAGGTGAAGGAGCTGGCGGCGCTCGCCAAAGCCCACGCCATGCCGGCGGTGGCGATGACCGACGCCGGCAATCTGTTCGGCGCGCTCGAATTCGCGCAGGCCGCGCGCGAGGCGGGCGTGCAGCCGATCGTCGGCACCGAACTCGCGCTCCGCCGCATCGACACCGAAGCCCGACTCGCGGGAAGGATCGGCCCCGCGGCCAAGCCCGATGCGGCCGTGCTGCTGGTGCAGAGCGAAGAGGGCTATCGCAACCTCCTCCATCTTTCGAGCCGCTCCTTCCTCGACACCGAGGGCGGCGAGGAGCCGCAGCTTCCGCTTGCGGCGCTCGAAGGCCGCACCGGCGGTCTCCTCTGCCTCACCGGCGGCCCGCGCGGACCGGTCGGCCGGCTTCTCGCCGAGGGCCAGGCGGACGCGGCCGAGGCGATGCTGCTGCGGCTCAAGGCGCTCTTTCCCGGGCGGCTCTATGTCGAGCTGATGCGGCATCACGTGCCGCTCGAGGACCGCATCGAGGGGCCGCTCGTCGAGTTGGCCTATCGCCACGATCTGCCGCTCGTCGCCACCAACGACGTGCATTTCGGCGGGCGCGATTTCTCCGCGGCGCACGATGCGCTTCTCTGCATCGCCGAAGGCACGGTGCTCAGCAATCCGAACCGCCGCCGCCTGACCGAGGAGCATTATTTCAAGTCGCCGGCCGAGATGCGCGCGCTCTTCGCCGATATTCCCGAGGCGTGCGACAACACGCTCGTAGTCGCGCAACGCTCGTCCTTCATGCCCGAGCCGCGCCAGCCGATCCTGCCGCCCTACAAATCGGCGAGCGGGCAGAGCGAAGAGGACGAACTGCGCGCCGAGGCGGCGAAGGGCGTCGAAGTGCGCCTGCACAATCTTTACCGCGCCGGGATGAGTGAAGCTGAGCGCGCGGCGCTCGCGAAGCCCTATCGCGAGCAGCTTGCCTTCGAGCTCGACACCATCGTCGCGATGGGCTTCGCGGGATATTTCCTGATCGTCGCCGAGTTCATCCGCTGGGCCAAGGCCGAAGGGATCCCCGTGGGGCCGGGGCGCGGCTCGGGCGCGGGCTCGGTCGTCGCCTGGGCGCTCACCATCACCGATCTCGACCCGCTGCGCTTCGGCCTGCTGTTCGAGCGCTTCCTCAATCCCGAGCGCGTGTCGATGCCCGACTTCGACATCGACTTCTGCCAGGACCGGCGCGACGACGTGATCCGCCACGTGCAGGAGCGCTATGGCCGCGACCGGGTGGCGCAGATCATCACCTTCGGCAAGCTTCAGGCGCGCGCCGTGCTGCGCGACGTGGGGCGCGTGCTCGAAATGCCGTACGGCCAGGTCGATCGCATCTGCAAGCTCGTGCCCAACAATCCCGCGAACCCGGTGAGCTTGCCGCAGGCGATCCAGGGCGAGCCGATGCTGCAAAACATGCGCGACACCGACGAAAGCGTCGCCCGCCTCATCGCCATCGCGCAGAAGCTCGAAGGCCTCTACCGCCACGCCTCGACCCATGCCGCGGGCGTGGTGATCGGCGACCGGCCGCTCTCCGAGCTGGTGCCGCTCTACCGCGACCCGCGCTCCGACATGCCGGTGACGCAGTTCAGCATGAAATATGTCGAGCTCGCGGGGTTGGTGAAATTCGATTTCCTCGGCCTCAAGACCCTGACCGTGCTGGCGCGCGCGCTCGATCTTCTGCGCGCGAAGGGCGCGGCGCTCGATCTCGCGAACCTGCCGCTCGACGATCAGGCAACCTACGATCTTCTGGGCCGCGGCGACACGGTGGGCGTGTTCCAACTGGAAGGCGCCGGCATGCGCGACATGCTGAGGAAGCTCCGTCCCGACCGGTTCGAGGACATCATCGCCGTCGTGGCGCTCTATCGCCCCGGCCCGATGGAGAACATTCCGCGCTACATCGAGGTGAAGCATGGGCGCGAAAAGCCCGATTATCTCCATCCCTCGCTCGAGGCGATCCTGGCCGAGACGCACGGCATCATGATCTATCAGGAGCAGGTGATGCAGATCGCCCAGGTGCTGAGCGGCTATTCGCTCGGCACGGCCGATCTCCTGCGCCGCGCCATGGGCAAGAAGATCCGCGCCGAGATGGAGGCGCAGCGGCGTAATTTCATCGAAGGCGCGACCGCGCGCGGCGTGGCCCGCGACGTGGCCGAGCACATCTTCGAGCAGGTCGAGAAATTCGCGGGCTACGGCTTCAACAAGTCGCATGCCGCGGCCTATGCGCTGGTCGCCTACCAGACCGCGTATCTGAAGGCGAACCACCCGGTCGAGTTCATGGCCGCCTCAATGACGCTCGACCTCGGCAACACCGACAAGCTCAATCTCTTCCGCGAGGAATGCAACCGGCTCGGCATCCGCATCCTGCCGCCCGATATCAACCGCTCGCGCGACGTCTTCACGGTCGAGGAAGCGCGCGGGCAGAGCGCCATCCGCTACGCGCTCGCCGCGGTCAAGGGCGTGGGCGCCGGCGCGATGCAGCAACTCGTCGCCGAGCGCGAGCGCAACGGCCCCTTCGCCGATCTCTTCGACTTCGCGCGCCGGCTCGATCCCCGGAATTTCAACCGCCGCCAGTTCGAGGGTCTGGTCAAGGCCGGTGCGTTCGATGCCCTGAACCGCAACCGCGCGCAGACCTTCGCCGCGATCGACCTGCTGCTGCGCCACGCCGCGTCCGCCGCCAGCGACCGCGCGAGCCAGCAGGAAAGCCTCTTCGGCGCCGCCGCCGCGCATCCGCCGCTGCCCGCCGCCGACGATTGGCAGCCGGTCGAGCGGTTGCAGCAGGAGTTCGACGCGATCGGCTTTTATCTCTCGAGCCATCCGCTCGATGCCTACAGGAAAAGCCTCGCGCGGCTCGGCGTCGTGCGCTTTGCCGATCTGCCGGCGCGGCTTGCGGCGGGCGGCACGACGCGCTTCCGTCTCGCCGGCGTGCCGATCGCGCGGCGCGAGCGCAACTCGGCGCGCGGCAGCCGTTTTGCCTTCCTGCAATTGTCCGACACGAGCGGCGTCTACGAGGTCGTGGTGTTCGCCGAGGCTTTGGCGCAGAGCCGCGAGCTGCTCGATGCCGGCGTGCCGCTCGTCGTCACCGCCGAAGCGCGCGCCGACGACGAGAGCCTGCGGCTTTCGGCGCAGCGTTTCGAGCGGCTCGACAAGCTCGCGGGCGAGGCGGCGGCGGGATTGAAGATCGTGCTCGGCGCGGGCGACGCGCTGCCGCCGCTCAAGGATTTGATGGCGCGCGAGAGCGGCGGCCGCGGCCGGGTCAGCGTCATCGTGCCGGTCGAGCCTGCGCGCGAAGTCGAGATCACGCTACCCGGCGGCTTCAAGATCGGCCCCGACGTCTTGCACGCCGTGCGCGCTATGCCCGGAGTGCTCGAAGTTGTCGATGTTTAGCGACAATAATTCACCGCCTTTGTGACCGGGCTCACAGACGCAGCCAGGCAAACAGATTAACGTCGCGCCGCGATGAATGTCGGCGCACCACCGATCTCGTTAACCTCTTTCGGGTTTGCGCGTTCCGCGAAATGCGGTAACGTTACTGCAACCAGCAGTCGCCGGAGAAGCGGCGCCGCGCGGGTGAGGGGGGCGACAATGGCTGGACGCAGCGGTGCGCAAATTCGTCCAGGGTGGGCGTTGGACCCGGACCTCGATCCCGTCGACGATCAGGTCCGCCGCCGCCGTTGGCGCGTGCTGCGCGCGGCCTTGCCGCAAGGGCGCGGCGTCGATTATCCGCCCGCCTGGGTCAGGACTCCGGAACAGTTCATCGACTGGCTCTCGGCGCGGCTCGCCCCGGGAGCGCTCCAGGGCTATTTCGAGGATCTCGAGCTCCTGGCGAAACAGACCTGCGATCTCGAGCTGCTGCGCTTCGCCCGGCTCTATATGAAGGGCTGAACATCCTCCGGACTCGGGCGTTTACCTTTCCGCCCCGCGCGAAGTCTCTTGAGCGGCCTATGGAAAACTCGATATTAATGCCGCCATGGTCGGAACCGGAAAGACCGTGAGCAACCCGAGGCTATTGCGGCAGGCGAAATTTTCCGTCGGACAAATCGTCCGGCATCGCCTCTTTAATTTCCGCGGCGTCATCTTCGACGTCGACCCGATTTTCAGCAATTCGGAGGAATGGTATCAGGCGATTCCGGCCGAGCGGCGTCCGTCGAAGGATCAGCCGTTCTATCATCTCTATGCGCAGAACGCGACCGGCGGCCCGTACGAGGCCTATGTCTCCGAACAGAACCTCGTGGTCGATGCCGAGAACGGACCGGTGCAGCACCCGATGCTCGACGTCGTGTTCACCGGCATCGCCGGCGACCGCTATGTCCTGCGCAGCGGCCGGGTGCAGTGAACGAACGGCCGCTCGACCGGTCCCAAGGCGCACGCCGCGCCGGCCGAAGCTGACATGGCCAAACGCGCGCTGATTACCGGCATCACCGGCCAGGACGGCGCCTATCTCAGCGAGTTCCTGCTGCACCGGGGCTACGAGGTGCACGGCCTCATGCGCCGCGCGAGTCTCTTCAATACCGACCGGATCGACCACCTCTATCACGACCCGCACGTCTCGGGCGAAAAGCTCACGCTCCATTACGGCGATCTCGCCGACGGCACGGCGCTCCGGCGTGTCCTTGAAACGGCCGAGCCCGACGAGGTTTACAATCTCGGCGCCCAGAGCCACGTCAAAGTCTCGTTCGAGGTGCCGGAATACACCGCCGACGTCGTGGCGCTCGGCACGCTGCGGCTGCTCGAGGCGGTGCGCGATCATGCCGCCAGGCACGCCCGCACTCTGCGCTATTACCAGGCAGGCTCGTCGGAGATGTTCGGCTCCTCGCCGCCGCCGCAGTCGGAGATGACGCCGTTCCGGCCGCGCAGCCCCTATGCCGCAAGCAAGGTCGCGGCGCATTGGTATGCCGTCAACTATCGCGAGGCATACGGGCTCTTCATCTGCAACGGCCTTCTGTTCAACCATGAGAGCCCGCGCCGCGGCGAGACCTTCGTCACGCGCAAGGTCACGCGCGCGGTGGGTCGCATCAAGGAAAGGCTGCAGGAGAAGCTCTATCTCGGCAATCTCGACGCGCGCCGCGACTGGGGCTTCGCCGGCGATTACGTCGAGGCGATGTGGCTCATGCTGCAACAGGACGCGCCCGACGACTATGTCGTCGCGACTGGCGAATCGCACACCGTGCGCGAGCTGTGCGAGGCGGCGTTCGCCGAGGCCGGACTCGACTGGCAGCGCCATGTCGAGATCGATCCGCGCTATCTGCGCCCGACCGAGGTCGATGCGCTCGAGGGCGACGCGGCCAAGGCGCGCAAGCGGCTCGGCTGGCGGCCGCGCGTGCCGTTCCGCGCCCTCGTCAAGATGATGGTCGAGCACGATCTTGCCCTGGCGCGGCGCGAGGGCACCTTGAAGAAGGCGGGCTATGTCGAGCCGGCGCGCGGCGCCGCGACCAGCGGAAGCTGACCGGCCATGAGCGAGGCGCCGCTCATCTTCCCGCTCGCGGGCCGCCGCATCTACGTCGCCGGGCACCGCGGCATGGTCGGGAGCGCGCTGCTGCGCCGGCTCGGGCGCGAGAACTGCGAAATCCTCACCGCGAGTCACCGGGAGCTCGACCTGAGGCGGCAGGCCGAGACCGAAGCCTGGTTCGCCGCGCACCGTCCCGACGCCGTCATCGTCGCCGCGGCGACGGTCGGTGGCATCCTTGCCAATTCGACCCGGCCGCGCGAATTCCTCTA